>OFDC01000320.1_pt1 | contig 40366 bp, 32 predicted proteins | sample 1520941 | NCBI WGS metagenome assembly OFDC01 (sample SAMEA94258168, study PRJEB24077) | hot springs metagenome | biome: Aquatic biome; feature: Water | place: India | collected 2012-12-06 | depth 5 m | reverse complement strand
CAGCAAAAGTTGTTTTGGGTTCATCGGGGGACATTTTATGCCCCCTTTGCCTTTTTAACAATTTATCTATATATATACGATGAGAGACGCATTCCTGTAAGGTGTGCGTCTTTTGTTTTACAGGAGAAATAGAAATAGTTAATAAAATAAAAAGCCACCAAGCAAGTAGGGCTCGATGGCTAGTAATTAGGATATGGATTTATAGTCCTTACAAATTTGAGGATTGTTTTGATAAATTAAAATTGACATAAGTCAAGAAATGAAAGGTTGCCTTGTTAAGTGCTTAACGCTCAGCTCTTTTAGAACGCACTCTACTAAGAGTTTCAGGGCGAATATTTAAGTATGAGGCAATGTATTTCTGAGGTATGCGGTTGGTTAGTGTAGGAAAAGTTTCCTCAAACCAAGTTAGTTTTTCTTCAGAACTACAATACCTAATCAATAATAGAAATTTTTCGTAAGTAATTAGGTGCTGTTCGATTACGAGCCTACTCACTCGCTCCATTTGAGGTACTGTCATGTAGATATTTTGAATGTTTTCCTTAGTTATAGCCCAAAGTTTTACTCGCTCAATCGCTTTAATTCCCATTTGAGTAGGAACTTCATTGATAAAGCTTATAGTTGAGTAAGCAAAGCTACCCTCTGGTATAAGCCAGCGTGTATTAGTAAGCAGACCATCTTCTTGGTAAGAAAACTCTTGTAAAACCCCTTCTTCTACAAAATAGAGTTTATTGTTTACATGACCTATATCTAAGATAATAGTATCTTTTTCGTAAGTTTCAAGCTTAAAATATTGGGCAACCGTTTGGAGATTTTCTTGTGTAAATTGGGCATATTGTTGTAAGCCTAGTAACATTGGGTGCTCTAGATTCAGCATGGTTATTGGGTACTATATCATAAATTGAAAGAAAAGCAAAATAAGATAAAGAGCCAATACGCTCAAAATTATAATTTCAAACGCATTAGCTCTTTAAACTACCTAAGGAGGGTTTTTAATATAGTTTCGGGAATAATGTTGGCTTGGCTTCGTGCATGATTTCGTAGGCAGCATCGAAGATGGTTTCAGCATTTGGCTTTGAAAAATAATCACCATCAGATGCATACGCTGGTCTATGGGCTTGTGCCGAAACTGTTTTAGGAGCAGAGTCTAACCAGCGATAGGCTCCCTGTTTATCAACCACTTCTTGCATCATAAATGCTGATGCTCCCCCCGGAACATCTTCGTCGGCAAAGATGACACGATTGGTTTTTTTGATAGACTCAGTAATTGAATGATGCACATCAAAAGGTAATAGCGATTGTACATCTATCACTTCTACATTAATTCCAACCTCTTCTAACTGCTGGGCTGCTTCCATGACAATTCTGCACATCGAACCATATGTAACGATTGTGAGGTCAGTACCTTGTTTTAAAACTTCGGGAACGCCTAAAGGCAGACAAATTTCATCGAGGTTAGTCGGTAACTTTTCTTTTATTCGATAGCCATTCAAACATTCAATAATAAGAGCGGGGTCATCGCCTTTAAGAATTGTATTATAAAAACCTGCGGCTTGTACGAAATTTCTTGGCACTAACACATGCATACCACGCAAAGAACCTAACATGGCTGACATTGGTGAACCTGAGTGCCAAATTCCTTCAAGACGGTGGCCACGTGTACGAACTATGAGTGGTGCCTTCTGTTGTCCAACCGTACGGTAGCGTAGCGAGGCTAAATCGTCGGTTAAGGTTGCTAAGGCGTAATAAATATAATCGAAGTATTGAATCTCTACAATCGGACGTAAGCCACGCATCGCGGCTCCAATGCCTTGCCCAATAATGGTTGTTTCACGAATCCCGGCATCGGTAACTCTAATTTCTCCGTATTTTTCTTGAAGCCCCGCAAAACCTTGATTTACATCGCCGATTTTTCCAACATCTTCTCCAATGGCAAATACTCGTGGGTCTCGCTCTAATAATTTATCGAAATAGGTATTGATAATTTCACGACCATCAACAAATTGACTTTCTTCAGTATATTGAGGTGCTACTGATTTGACAAACATTGGTGAAGATGGGAACTCACTCAGCAAATGAGAATTAAAACGTTTGTAGTTTTCGGGAGCTACCTCATTGAGCCATTTGCTTAGTTCTTTTTTTGCCGTATTCTCTTCAAAACGCATGGTTCTGATGGCTTTTTTTACAGCAGCGATTACATCGCGTCTGGCTGCATTTTCAGTTTTTTCGAGCCCCTCTCTTATGTTCGAAATAGCCTTGGCATTTTTGCTTTCGGTGGTTGCTTTTTTGAGTATCGCTAAGGCTGAGTCATACTCTGGCTTTAGTGAGTCACGGTAGGCACTCCAAGCAGCATTGCGTGATTTTTTTGCTACATCTTTGGCATTGGCTTCTATTTCGCTGATTTCTTCTGTTGTGGCGTATCCATTTTCCAAAATCCATTTTTTGAAAAGTGTATTACAATCAAATTCTTGTTCAAATTTTAAACGTTCTTTTGATTTGTAACGCTCATGCGAACCAGATGTAGAGTGTCCTTGTGGTTGAGTTACTTCAACTACGTGTACGAGTACAGGCACGTGTTGGTCGCGGGCATAAAGGGCTGCTTTTTGGTAGGCATCAATTAGCTCTACATAATTCCATGCACGAGCAACAATTATTTCAATGCCATTAGAATTTTCTTTGCGTTGGAAACCCGCCAAAGCTTCCGAAATACTCGATTTGGTGGTTTGATATTTTATCGGAACAGAGATACCATAGCCATCGTCCCAAACCGAAAATATGATGGGAATTTGCAAGACACCAGCCGCATTGATAGATTCGAAAAACATACCTTGTGAAGTAGAGGCATCACCAATGGTGGTAAAACATACTTCATTTCCTTTTTTCGAAAATTTTGTAAATTGGTGTAAAGCAGGATTCTCTCTAAACAATTTTGAAGCATAGGCCAATCCAATCGCACGTGGCATTTGGCCCGCCGTTGACGAAACATCGCAAATGGTATTATACATCTGGGTTTGGTCTAGCCATTCGCCTTTTTCATCCAATAATTTATTGCCGTAGTGGGCGTTCATTGAGCGGCCACCTGTAAATGGGTCGTGGGCAGTATCAGTGTGTGCGTATAATTGAGCAAAAAACTGTTGCCAAGTAAGCCCACCAACAGCGGCCAAAAATGTTTGGTCACGGTAATATCCCGAGCGGAAATCACCCATACGAAAAACTTTCGACATAGCAATTTGAGCCAATTCTTTTCCATCTCCAAAGACACCAAATTTGGCTCTACCCCTGAAAACGTCCTGTCGGCCAATGTAACTTACTTCACGGCTTTCACAAGCTATTCTATAATCATTGAGTACTTCTTCTTTCGTTAAAAGAACATCGGTAGAGGCAACTGAGGCAAGTAGGTTTGTCATAAAATGAAAAATAGAGTGAATGGCTCACTACTGGCTATAGAACCAAAAATATGGGTCTGCATTCTTAAAAAAGAAAATAGTTAGCATAACAACTATTTTCCATGTAAAATTAGAAAAAAATATTTCAAAATTCAAAATAAAGCGAAGTAAGCCTAAGGAGAGTTGAAAGACAACAAGAAATAATAAAGTAAATACAGTAGAATAATACCCACAAACTGCTGCTTGTTACTGATAGTTTCAATAAATTCTTCTAAATTCTCATTATCAATGAGTAATATTTTATTGAATTTGAATGAGTGGTGTAAAATGAGTCATCCCGTATATTGCCATCAGTTTAAACTGATGGAAGAAGTATTATTTCTTTCAGAATTTTGGATGACTCATTTTATAATAATATTTATGTTACATTCTCAAGAATACTAATTTGTTTCTTTATGATATTTTTTATGTAGGTAATATCATTTGGATTGACCATTTTTTTCAAATCTGCAATAGTATTGTTGTTCTTCAGAATAAAAAACGAGATTATGTTTTCAAGTTCAGAAAGACCAACCATTTTAAAAGAAGCTTTGATTCTGTGAAGTCTCTTTTTTATAGTTGATAAATCATCTTTTTTAGTAGATGCTAAAATACTTTCAAGCTCTTTAAGATATTCGCTTTCAAATACTTTGAAAACTTCTAGAGCATAGCGGTAATCATCTATATAGAATTCATTCAAAAAGTCTTTATCTAATTCACAGATAAAGATATTTTGAGGTTCTGTTGTTTCATCAAAACTTGACTTCGGGAAATATGAATTAATTTTATTTGAAAGCTCAGTTAGCGTAAATGGTTTCTTGATAATATCATCCATTCCAAACTTGAGTACTTCTCGTTCAATTTTAGGAAAAACCACCGCCGTCATGGCAATAATAATAAAAGTACGTTCTGGGAAATTTGTACGAAGTTTAACAGCAGTTTCGAATCCATCAATGCCTGGTAATTGTAGGTCCATGAAAACTAAATCAAACCTTTTCTTGTCAAAAATCTGTATTGCTTCCTCACCCGATTTGGCAACATCATAATTGACAGACCATTTGTTCATTACTCGCTCTAAGTATTGTTGATTTAGTAAGTTGTCTTCCACAACCAAAATCCTTAAGTTTTGGAAGTTAGTTGGAATATTATCTTCAGTTCTTGAATTTAAAACCTTAGGTGCTTCCAATTTAAGGCCTTTGTCGAAGGTGAGTTCAAATGAAAACTCCGAACCTTTACCTTTTTTACTTTTTACTTTAATTTCACTTTCGTGAAGCTCAATGAGTTTTTTTACAATCGTTAAGCCTAAACCTACTCCTTCTGATTTATGCTGGCTTACAGAAGGCAACTGAAAGAACTTGTTGAATATCAAGTCTTTGTTGTCAAGTTCAAATCCTATTCCAGTATCCTTAACCGAAAATCCTATCTTAACGTTTTGACTCGTTTGATTCACTATGGATATCTTGACAGTTATTTGACCTTTAGTGGTGAATTTTTCAGCATTAGATAATAAATTGATTAAAATTTGTTGTAGTAAAAGTGGGTCTCCAATGATATACGAATCAAGACTAAAATCTAAATCAAGCACAAGGTCAATATTCTTTTTACCTAAGGTATGCTCAAAGGTTTTTACGGTATCCGTCAGCATCTTATTCAAATCAAATGAAATAGCATTGATTTGAATATTACCAGATTCAATCTTAGAAATATCGAGGATATCAGTAATTAACTTTTGGAGAAATTTAGTAGAGGTTTCTAAAATGCCCAAATAGTCTAACTGCTCTCGGTTGAGTTGTGTTAATTTAAGTAAATCTGTCATGCCAATAATGGCATTAATTGGCGTTTTAAGTTCGTGAGTCATACTTGTTAAAAACAAGCGTTCGCTCTCTTGTGCTGCCGCCGCAACTTTATTGGCCAATTCGAGCTCCTGTTCGAGTTTTTTTCTTTCGGTTATATCATAGAAAATACTCAGTAAGCCTGATAATTGATTTTGCTCGTTGTAAATCGGACTACTACTCACAATCACCCAAATAGTGGCACCATCTTTTCTTATAACTGGAATTTCATAAGGTTTTCCATCGCCCTTAATAATTCTATTTTTAGCCTCTTTATAGGTTTCAATATGACTATTTTTTATCAAAACTTGATAAGCTTTCTTTCCTATCAACTCGTCTGGCTCGTAACCAGTCATTTCACACAACTTATTGTAGGCGTTTATGATAATATCGTTGGTATCAACCTCAATGATTCCCAATTGCATGTTTTCAATAATCCCACGATGTTTCTCCTCGCTTTGTTTGATTTGCTTATCAATATTGTATTTTAGTGTAATATCACGATATTTCCATATATGGCGGTATTTACCATTTTTATTTTGAATCGGTAAATAGTCTCTTTCCAGTATTTTCCCGTTTTTTAACTCTAGAATCTCTCCATTTTTTACGGTATGTCCTTGAACATTCATCTCTATAAAATCGATGAACTGCTCAGGATATTTGAAATAGCTTTTCATCTCGTGAGCCATTAACTGACAATTTTGCCCAATTAAATCATTAGGATTTAGATTTAAGTCAAAAATATTTAGGAGAGATTTATTCGTAATAATCACTCTTCTATTTTCGTCTTCCATCAATACACCTGTTTCAAGGCTGCTTATCAGTGTTGAAGCTGCCTCATTGGTAATATCAACTTTGTGCTCATTAGATGATTTCTCATGCGAAAAATCTTCTACGGTACCATAAAGTAATGGCTCATTTTGTAGGTTTGTTAAAAATAAGTTAACTTTTACCCAAGCGTGCTTGCCAACACTGTTTTTTATTGGCAGCTCGATATACGGATAAGTCGTTTGTACTTTTTCGTCCACCAAACTAAAAACACTGCAAACATAATCGTAATAAAAATCGAAGAAGAGTCTTTTAGTAGAGGAATCAATTTTTAAGGGATAATCACATCTGATGTTTTGGGAATTAAATTTTACAAGGCCATTTGCACTAACTGCAAATAATAAATTGTCGATGTTTGATACTAAGTATTGGTACTTGTTGAAAAACTGAGGTGTAATAATACTTGAAAATGAAGGATAATAAGCAAAAGTTCGGTTAAGAAATTTTGGGTAAGTTAATTGGCTTTTTCTTAGCTTAATCATGATTTTATAAGAATTGGTTCACAGATTATAAAAATGGATTTAATCTCCCAAAGTTGTTTTTTATCTCAAAATAGTGCTACTGTTATAAGTAAAAATACTTAGTTTTTATGGCTTGAAAATTATAATTATAAGTATTTAGGAAACTATTGAATTTTAAAAATAGTAAATATTAATTTTTAAAATAGAGATAAAGAGTTTTGTCGTATTAATTATTCTGCAAAAGGAATACTAATTTTAAAATGTATGTATTCTTATTTGAAGAAATTCTACGAGTGGTTTTTTTTTATCGACGAGTGAACAAACATTCGATAAGCGAACATTTATTGACTTTGAGTTTTAGGTAGAATAAATTATGTTATGAAGTTGCTCATGGGTTTCAAACAAAAATTTAATTGGAAAGAAAAAGGAAGGTAAAACCTTCCTTTTTACCAAAAAACTTCTTGCTGTGACTTTACTTAAATAAAACAATTTAAACTTGTTATTGAATATTTATACTTAAATAGGGGTTAGGTAAACTTTTAAAACACTTATTATGTTACTTATATAAGACTATTTACTTTTTCTTTAAATACATTACACTCAAGACTCCAAATAAAAACTGTTAATCAAATCTCTTTATTTTTCTCGAAAGTACGTAAGCTAAATGGTTGTAAGCAAAAAAAATCTATGATTGGTTGTCAAAAATCTATGGATTGAATAAAGAGCATATTTTACGGTTAAAAAGTTCTATACAAATAATGCCCAAAAAGTATAAAGTTTCAAAAAAGAAGTATACATTTAATTATTATTTGGTAAATATTGCTATTCGCAGTAGCATATATATAAACAAATAGGTAAAAAGGTTCGTTAATGAAGTAAATTGTCCGAAGGATTCTTTTAGTTCGAATCACTTGCCATTTATAGAGTATAAATGGCAATTCGTCGAATTGTATAGTAATTTTGTCTATCAGATTAGCTAATATTGTATCAGTTCTTGCGAATTAAGTATAAAAATAATTTGAGTTAGTCTGGTTGTTATTAGTTATTACTCTTGCATTTTGTGCTTTAAGTAAATGTTTTATTACAGAATTATAACGGCTAGTCGTTTTTTACATGTATCAGGGGGAAAAGTCTTATGAATTGTATTATAATAGAAGATGATTTTTTGTCACAGCAGACGCTCATCAGAAATTGTAAGGCTTTCGATGGAGAACTAAACATTTTAGGAGTTTTTGAAACTATAGAAGCAGCTCGTACTTTTATAGAAAAAAATTCTGTTAAGATTGATGTAATATTTTTAGATATAATCTTACCAGATAAAAACGGCCTAGATTTCCTAGCTGAATTGCCAATAATGCCCTATGTTATTATAACAACGGCTTATGATATATACGCAGTGCAAGCATTCGAGTTCAATGTAGTAGATTATCTGAGAAAACCCTTCACTTTTCGAAGATTCATGCAAGCCATGGAGAAAGTAAAAAAGATGATGAAGTTAGATAATGTAGCAGATTGTTCTGGGTTTATTGTTTTGAAAGATAAAGGAAGATCTATAAAAGTTCCGATTAACGATATAGATTACGTGGAGTCATATTCTGATTATGTAAAAATTTTTGTGGGGAATGAATGTTACGTGGATTTAGCTTCCTTGAAATCAATGAAAGAGACCTTATCAGAAAGTTGTTTTATTCAAGTGCACAGAAGGTTTTTGGCCAATAAAAGCAAAATAATCTCGGTAGAAGAAAGTAAAATTATTCTTAGTGGTAATAATGTTAAAGAACTACCATTAAGTAGAGCTCAAAGAAAACAATTTTTAGAGTTTTTTTTGAATAATAAGTAAGTATTTCAACTTGTTTAGTATCCCTTTAATACAACTTTTATATAGTCATGTATCAAAAAAATATTGAAACATTAGACATCCCCTCAGATATTGCCACATTGATTGTTGATGATGACAAAATCATTCAAAGGATGCATACTTTTTTGCTGAATAGTGCTGGGCTATCTTCTAAACCAATGTTATTTGATAATGGAAAAGATGCCCTAGACTTTATTTCGGAGCAAAACCCTTCACGATACCTTGTTTTTCTAGATATTAATATGCCCATTATGAATGGATGGGAGTTTTTAGATAGTATTAACAAAAGTAGATTAAAAGATAATTTACTGATTGTAATTGTCAGCTCCTCAATCAGTGCGGCCGACTTCAAGAAAGCAGAATCTTATCCACAGGTAATTTCTTTTTTGACTAAGCCTATTAATATCGACATGCTTAAATCGCTAAAAAACGCAATTTCCTAATAATCGAATATACAAATTCCTAATAATCAAGTATCTAAAATAATGGCTGATAAATTTTATGAGTTATCCTCAAGTGGCTTGCAGGATATAGGGGTCTATAATAATTTAGGTAGAAGATCAAGTTTCGCTGGAATTGGTGTTCAGACAGATAAAATGCGAGCTTTAAAATATATTGTGGAAAATCAAAATACTATAGAAGCTATATCTGAGGTACCAAAAAAGAGTCTATTATCGAATATCAATAAAGATGATATGTTTATGAAGGAGTGTGTAAATAAACTCACAAAACAAACTAAATTGTTGAACGAAATTGTATGGCAACAATCACATTTGGTGAGAGCTCCTTTAGCACGTTTAATGGGCATAGTTAGCATCCTGCAAGACAATTCGTTATCAGATTCTGAGAAAGAATCCTTTTTTCAAGATATTCAATCAACTGCTAAAGAGTTAGATAATATCATACAAGATATTACTTCTAAAATACAGGGTAGAATAGAGAGAACCTCTTACGGAAATTAAGTTTTAAATAAAAAAAACTTAAGAAAGCATGTAATAGATTTAGTTTTTACCAAATCTATATAGAATATTCCAATACATTAAAAGTTGTTTTTAGTATCACAGTTCATATATTCTTATAAAATATATGGGTAATACTGCTATTTGAATATTTTAAATTTTGATGGGAAATGTCACAAAATATAGGTTAGTGCTATTGTACTAATATTATCTTATAGAGCTGAGTTGTCTATTCGGATTCGTGGCTTATTTGTTTACCTAATAACTAAAATTTATAATGTTCTCTTTTTTTGAAAAAAAGGCAAAAACAACATTTGGGGAAATGTTGAAGGTAGATGTGAATGCTCATCTTATACATGGTGGTGCTAATAGCAGTACTGATTTAGAAACAAGTGTTAAATATATTGAAAAACTTAAGTCTCTAGGTTATCAGAAAATAATTACCACCCCCCACTCTGTAAGTGAATCTTATACTAATAGTAGCGGAACTATTAAAGAAAGGTTATTGGAATTACAAAAAGAATTGCAAGCAAGAAATATTTCAATAAGTATTGAAGCTGCTGCTGAATATTATTGGGATTCTGAATTTGAAAAATTATTAAATTCAAATGATATTCTAAGCTTTGGGGATAAAAGATATGTCTTAATATCAATGGCACATGCTGTTCCCGCACCCAGTAATTTTGAAGAAATAATTTTTAATCTACAAATGAAAGGATATCAACCCATTCTATCTCAACCTGAGCGATATCAGTATTTACATAACTCACCAAGATTTTATAGACGTCTTAATCATTTAGGATGTTTAATGCAGGTGAATATACTTTCATTATTGGGTTACTACGGTTTAACTACTAAAAAAGTTGCTTTAACCTTGATAGATGAAAACTTTGTAGATTTTTTAGGAACAAACTTGTATGATGATAAACATTTTCAGTTATTGGACAATAGTGCAAAAAATCGTGAATTGTACGATTTAATAAAGCGATATCACTTTAAAAATTTAAACCTTTTGTAATCTTAAGGAGTTAGTTGTGGTATTTGCATTGAAAATTAAAGTGACATACGAACAAATAAATTTAATTTAGTTTACAAGGGCAGTCAGTTGACTGCTCTTTGTTTTTTTAATACCTAGGCTTTCTTTACGATTTAGCAATTGTTAATGGATTGTTAAAAATTTGTCTTGTATAATCTAATATTGTTTATTTGTATTAATAAATATGCTTGACTAAAATAAAAATTGTATTTCAAAACTTAAAATCAATTAAATCAATGAAAAAATTATTTTTAACGATTGCAGTAGTATTTGCTTTTGTAGCAGCATCAAATGCTCAAGGTGTTTTAAAATTTAATAAAGAAGTACATGATTTCGGTAAAATTACTGAAGGTCCATTAGCAACTTACAATTTTGAAGTAACAAATACTGGTACTGCTCCAGTAGTTATCTCAAACGCACAAGCATCTTGTGGATGTACAACTCCTGAGTACTCTAAAGACCCAATTATGCCAGGTGGAAAAAGTGTAATAAAAGTTGGTTATAACACTTCTGGTCGTCCAGGTGCATTTACAAAAACAATTACTGTATCAAGCAATGCTGAAAATTCATCAGTAATTCTTACAATTAAGGGTGAGGTCACTTCGGCTCCTGCTTCGGCACCTGCTTCAGCACCAGCTTCAGCTCCAAAAGCAAAGAAAAAATCTTAATTTTCTATAAAGATTATTTGAATCTAAAAGCCTCTTGACAAACGTCAGGAGGCTTTTTGTTTAATTTCTGCTCTTCCGCAACCTAACTCCAAGTATTTTCGTATCTACATTGTCTTAGAGAAAGTATAAAAGCACATACTTTATAGCCTAAAATTTGTTTTGAGTTTATTTTATTGTAGAGTTTAATTTTTGACACAAAAGCCCTATTCTGCTGAAAAGAGAGTAGGGCTTTTTGTTTGAAGAAATATTGATTATAAAAGCCAAATTTCTATATTTGAGTATCAAACCATATTTAACCATCAAGTAAGACTCTATCCTATGAATTTTCTTTGTATATGTACTTATTTTAAAGGTGTCGAATTTTTGAAATCATGTAAAGCAGAAGGAAATAAAGTTTTTTTGCTAACTAACCAAAAATTGAAAGATAAACCTTGGCCATGGGAGTCGATAGATGAAGTGTTTTACCTAGATAATGTCGATAACAACTTTGATACTTATCACAAAATATTAACAGGATTAGCTAACCTGATGCGTACTGTAAAAATTGATAGAGTAGTAGCTCTAGATGATTTTGATGTCGAAAAAGCCGCCTTAGTGCGTGAGCATTTCCGTATTCCGGGGATGGGGCAAACTACTGCCCGTTATTTTAGAGATAAACTCGCAATGCGTGTACAGGCTCAAGATTTGGGTATTGCAGTGCCCCCATTCAGTCCACTTTTCCACGATATTGATATTACCGAGTACCTACAACGTACTCCTGCACCGTGGGTTATCAAACCTCGTTCAGAAGCTTCGGCAGCGGGTATAAAGAAAGTTCATAGTTTTCAAGAAGCATGGGATACCATTCATGCTTTGGGTGAAGAGCGTCATAATTTTCTTATTGAACAATTCAAACCGGGCGATGTTTATCACGTAGATTCTCTCACAATTAATGGAAAAGTGATTTTTACGAGATGTAACCAATATCTGAATACCCCATTTGAGGTAGCCCATGGGGGTGGTGTTTTTCGTTCAGTGACTGTTGAACATGGTTCTGAAGATGCCAAGCTTCTTAAAAAGGTAAACGAAGATGTTATGCGTGCGTTTGGTATGAGGTCAAGTGCATCACATACCGAAATGATAAAATGCTACGAAGATGGGCAGTTTTATTTCCTAGAAACTGCTTCACGCGTGGGGGGAGCCAATTTGGCCGAAATGGTAGAATATTCATCGGGTATAAATCTCTGGAAAGAGTGGGCTAAAATAGAAACCATGATAGCTACGGGGGACACTTATGAACTACCTAAAGTTGAAGATTATTATTCTGGTATTATCATTTCTCTTTCTTCGTATGAACACCCAGATTACACGCCATTTAATGACCCAGAAATTGTCTGGAAAATGAATGAGGAATACCATATTGGACTTATCGTTCGCTCAGAAAGTAGAGCAAAAGTGCTTGAATTGATGGAAAAGTACGCCATCATGATTCGAGATTTGGGTTACCATGCCTCGGCTCCCGCTCCTGATAAACCCGTGCATTAATTTGATTTATGAATGACGATTTTGGATTTATAAATTTAAGTTTTATCCTATCAATCGTGATTTGTATTTCGTAAATCTTCAATCAAAATGACTCAACAAGAAATCATAGATTACGTAAATAATCATCCTTCGGGGAAAGTTAAATTAGCTATCGCTGATATTGATGGAGTTTTACGTGGAAAATACATTAGTAAGCAAAAATTCATGTCGTTGTTGGAAGGCGATTTAGGTTTTTGTGATGTTGTTTTTGGCTGGGATATGGCCGATGTTTGCTACGATAATGCCTCGTTTACGGGGTGGCATTCAGGTTATCCAGATGCTAAAGCTAAGCTAGATTTAAGTACATTTCGAAAAATCCCTTGGGAAAATGATATTCCTTTTTTCTTGGCTGATTTTATTGAGGACGCGGCCGAGGTATGCCCTAGAAATATCTTGAAAAAGGTTATTCAAGATACCGAAGCTGCGGGTTATAGACCTTTCTTTTCGCAAGAATTTGAATGGTTTAATTTTGAAGAAACACCTGCGTCTGTTCATGAAAAAGGATTTCAGAATCTTCAACCCATTACACCGGGAATGTTTGGTTATTCATTGCTGAGAAGTAGTCTTCGTAATGATTTTATGACCAATATTTTTGAACAATTGACACAATTTAATGTGCCACTCGAAGGCCTTCATACCGAAACAGGCCCTGGTGTTTATGAAGCAGCTATCACTTATTCAGATATTCTTTCAGCAGCCGACCGAGCGATTTTATTCAAAACTTCAGTTAAAGAAATTGCCAACAAATTGGGCATTATGGCCACATTTATGGCAAAAATCAACGAAAATCTGCCTGGTTGTAGTGGTCACGTACACCAAAGTTTATGGGATTCGAGTGAGAAAACGAACCTTTTTTATGATGAAAGTGCTCCAAATCATATTAGTTCGTTGATGCAAAGTTATATGGCTGGACAATTGTATTGTTTACCCCATATTTTACCTATGGTTGCTCCAACAATTAATAGTTATAAGCGTTTGGTAGAAGGTGCTTGGGCTCCAACAACGCTTACATGGGCAGTTGATAATCGAACTGTCGCATTGCGTGCCCTTCCATTAGGTAAGAAATCATGCCGATTAGAAACCCGCGTGGTTGGCTCAGACACTAATCCATATTTGGCTTTGGCCGCTTGTTTGGCAGCTGGCCTTTACGGAATTCGGAATAATCTCAAGCTTGAGCAACCTGCTACTGTTGGTAATGGTTACAAAGATTTGAGTAATGGCGTATTACCAAGCAATTTGTATGAAGCTACACAAGCTATGAAAAATTCGGCAGTTGCAAAAGAATTATTTGGCGATGCTTTTGTGCATCACTTTACGCAAACCCGTGAATGGGAATGGAGGCAATACGCCAAAGTGGTAACCGATTTTGAGCTAAAGCGATATTTTGAGATTATATAAACTCAAAAATAGAACATGAAAATAGTTGACTAAGAGCATTTATCAAAGAAATAAAACTAATTGTTAAATGCATGTAGAATCATATTGGTAGCTTAGTGAAGTCGAAGCTACCCACCAAGAAAAATTCGATGGTTTCGGCTACGCTCAACCACCGAAGAGCATATTCAATCATCGAATATTACACACAAACAAAAATTGGAAATTAATATCTAAATGTATGAAAGTTAGAAACTAAAAATCAACTTATTTATACATTCTAACATCAACCCTATGATAATCCTCGTTGTATTCTTGGCGATAGCTTTTATTGTTATTTCTTCTACTTGGTTCAAATTGCACCCTTTGGCTGGTTTATTGTTGGCTGCTTTATCGGTGGGTATCTATGCAGGTTTACCGATTGATAAATTGGCCGAAACCATTGGCAAAGGTTTTGGGGAATTAATGTCAAAAATTGGCTTGATGGTTATTTTGGGTTGTGTGATTGGAGCAATTTTAGATAAATCGGGAGCAGCAATTAAAGTCGCAGATGTGATTTTGAAAATTTTTGGAGAGAAATATCCTGCTTTTGCGATGTCGGTCATTGGAGCTATTGTAGGAATACCCGTCTTTTGCGATTCGGGCTTTATTATTTTAGCAAAACTCAATAAAATTGTGGCAAAAATGGTAAATCGTCCACTTGGTACGATTGCCATCGCATTGTCTGGTGGACTTTTTGCCACACATACACTTGTACCACCTACACCGGGGCCACTTTCGGCTGCTGGTAATTTAAACTTAACTGATTCTATTGGCTTAGTTATTTTATTGGGCTTGGTAGTTGCTATTCCAAGTTTGTTTGTTTCTACGTGGTTTGCTCAAAAATATGCCAATAACATCGAAATCATTGAAGATGACGAATGGGATACTTCCATCGCTGATACGCAAAGTAATTTACCTGCCTGGAAAGCATTTATGCCTATCTTATTGCCGATTTTGCTCATAACAATCGCTTCTTTCGCTAAGATTACGCATTTTTTCAGCGACGAAGTATTGCATTGGCTGGGTTTCTTAGGAAGTCCTTTGGTTTCGTTTTTGCTGGCTATTGCTTTTTCATACACACTTTTCCCTGAAAAACCTGCCGATAAATTATTAGCTTGTTTTAAGAGCGGAATTGAGCATTGTGGCACTACGCTCGTGTTAGTAGGAGCAGGTGGAGCTTTTGGGGCAATTTTGAAAGAAACAGCTTTAAAAGACATGATTAGCACTTGGTTATTAGCCAATCAGACAACAGGCGTGATGTTTTTAGTGATAGCTTTTTTAGTAGGGGCATTTTTCAAAACAGCTCAGGGGTCAACTACTACTTCAATGGTACTTACTTCTGGAATTTTAGCTCCATTAGCTACATCCGTAGGTTTTGCATCACCATTCGAACTTACCCTTTTAGTAATGGCAGTAGGCAGTGGAGCCATGACGGTATCGCACGCTAATGATGCTTGGTTTTGGGTAGTTTCACAATTTACAGGAATCAATCAACGAGATGCTTATCGTACACATACACTACTTTCGGGTCTGCAAGGTATTGTAAGCTTGATTGTAGTTTGCTTAATTTATTTAGTGTTTTGAAGAAAGTACCCAAATAGTAAATATTTTGAGTACTTTCTATAAACTATTACTACACATTCAACCAGTATGTCATTTTGAAAATTAAGGCACGATTTTTAGGTGTCCATGCTTTAATATAATAATTAGGGATATTTTCAGCGAAATAATTATCAGTATATACTAAGAAGAAATCAGATACAGGGCGGAAACGCCATTGTAATCGTGAGTTAATATTGGTATTATTGGTTTGCGTATTATACTGGAAAAATGTGCTGAAAAATACACTTTTCGAGAAAGAGAGCTCAGCACGTGGGCCTACAAGCCAGTATTTTACGCTATTATAAGGCTTTGACATATCAATTTGAGTGTAGTTAAAATCTACTCCAAAGACCCCATAAGGCTGGTAACGATAACCAAGACTACCCTCTAAAAACAAACCAGTACCTTTTACACCTTGGGCTTTATTCGTGAAGTAATCACCTTTAGTGTAGCTAAAAGAGCCATTTAGGTTGTTTCTTTTACTACTTGTATAACCAAAGCTGATAAAATTTGAGCGATAATCACCAATTGGCAATTCTGCTACATTCTTAAAATTATCTGGATTTGGATTATTACTTGCATTGGTAGGGTCGAAAGTGGCAAATAAATGCGTAAAACTCCATCCTTTGGCTAAGTACACCTCTGAACCGGCCGCATTATTAGCAAATAAAAACACATTGGTTTCGCCATCTAAACGTTTTCCTGTTAAATCAAAAACATCGCTTCCTTCTGTACCAATTCCGTAAGCATTGATATATTTAACCACTTTCTTCGATTTTGGGTTAAGAATGATATTGGCTGGGCGATAAATCTGCCAGATACCCGTACGTGGCACAAAACCTACGTCGGCACGATAATTTTGTCCGATTCGTTGTACACCTAAATTAAGGTCGATGTGTGGGTGGTGGTAGCCCATAAAATGAGCTAAACTACCAGCATCTTTATTGTTTTCGGGTGAAAAAGATTGATGATAATAGCTTTCAGATTCAAAACGACTATCTTTTGAATAGAAATTAAATTCTAAACCTCCTACACGGTTGAATTTTCGATAACCAGATGTTTGCTCACTTGTTAGATTACTGAAATCATTTTCTTTATTGACAAAAATACCCCCCAAAGTAGAGCGATTAAGCAATTTTCGTTGTACAACGGCAACCGAATAATTGGCCGCAGGAAGATATTTATCTTCTCCGAAATTTACTTTTCTGGTTTGCATATTCATCAAGCCAATTCTCCAATTATCGTTGAGTTTCCCGCTTAATCTTGCCCCCGCCAAGATAGGTACTCGTTGGGTCAAACCCGTATTTGGATTACGCGTAATACCGATACGACGTGAGAAAAAAGGACGTGTATCAGGGAAACCAAAAGTGCCAAAAAGGTCATTGTTTTCTAGAAAAAATTGTCTTCTTTCTGGGAAAAACAATTCAAAGCGACTCAAATTGGTTACTTGTTTATCTACCTCTACTTGAGAAAAATCAGGATTTACGGTCAAGTCTAGATTGAGCGAAGGGGTTACGGCAATTTTTGCATCTAACCCCACACCCGCAGGCGTACTCGAAGTAGTTGGCAAGGCCTTTAGGTCAGATTCATTTCGTGGAAAATCTTTTTGAGAAGAAAACGAAACGAAAGGAATTAGTGAAACATTTGCTCCGGGTTTTGGTGGATTTTCGTCCCAAATCAGATTACCAGCGAAAGCCAAGTTGGCAGGGCGAAAATTTCTTGGAACGGGTCCCCAAGTAGATACCTCGTTGGCTTTTAATACATTTCTACCAAAGTTTACTCGCCATGAATTTTGTCCTTCCACTACCTTATAGCGAAGTGTTTTAAATGGAATTGCCATTTCAACCACCCAAAAATCATCGTGTTGCTTTACATGCGAATACCATTTATTATCCCAAAAATTAGAAGTTTCTTCTCCATTAAAAATCAAGCCTTCACGTTGTACGCCATAAGGGTTAATAGCAAACTGAAAACCATTAAGTTTATCTTTGAAAGTATCGAAATTTACTGTAAAAACATCACTAGTACCACCTTCGAAGTCACGTTTTAGAGAGGCAACGGTGTACATACTGCGGGGTTCATAACAAATCGCTCCAACGTATATAAAGTTATCGTCGAATAATACCTTAACCTCGGTTTGGAGTTTGGCAAAAGATGAATCGTAAGGACGATTCAGAAAGAAGTTTTTAGCAATTTCGGCTGTATTCCATGAGCCTTCATCTAATACACCATCTAATTTTAGAGCCTCCTTAGCTTTCTTGATGCGTATGGTATATTTTTCTTCATCTCTGTTTTTTGATTCTTGGGCAAATAATAGATTTATTCCCAATAGGATTACTCCTATGGTAAAGTATAGTTTTTTCATAAAGGATTTTAAAAAATGTAGTTTGTTGTCATTAGGTTTTAGAAGGCAAAGGTACGAACAAATTGCACTAAATCTTGCCTTTTGGTGTCTTTCCTCGCTGAAAATCGACTATATTTTCAACCACACCTTTCAGTAAATCTTTGCGTGCGTTTACACCCGCCCAAGCAATATGTGGCGTGATTATCGTATTTTTTGCCGTTAATAATGGATTTGATGCAGCGGGTGGTTCGGCAGAGAGCACATCAAGCCCTGCACCAGCAATACGACCATTGTTGAGGGCGTCAGCCAAATCTTGTTCATGAATCAATCCACCTCTTGAAGTATTTATCAAAATGGCCGATGGCTTCATTAAGTCCAGTGTTTGCTTATTAATAAGATTCTGATTTACAGGAGTTAATGGGCAATGTAAAGAAATATAATCGCTCTCTTGTAGAATTTTTTCTTGAGTACATAGCTCCACGCCTGTCATTCCACCCGAACTCAAATCTCGCTTATTTGCCAAAACTTTCATGCCAAATCCTAAGCCAATGTTGGCTACTTTCTTGCCAATATCACCCAAACCGATGATACCCAAAGTTTTCCCCTCTAACTCCACCAATGGATAATGATAAAAGCACCAATCGGCTGCAGAAGGCCATGTTTTATCAATATGCTCGGCGTGTTCGGCCACTCGGTTCGTAAAGCCTAAAATCAGAGAAAATACCAATTGAGCTACTGCTGCCGAGCTATAACCACGTACATTGGCTACCATAATGCCCTGTGATTTGGCTGCTTCAATATCAATGATGTTATAGCCAGTAGCTGTTACACCAATGTACTTCAAGTTTGGTAATTGCTTGATAGTCTGAGCACTAAGTGGGCATTTATTGGTGAGAATAATTTCGGCATCTTTAGCCCGCTCAACAATTTGGTCGATTGGTGTGCGGTCAAAAAGTGTAATATCTCCGAGTGTGTTTAGCACTGAAAGGTCTAAATCATTGAGCGGATTTAGGGTATAGGCATCAAGGAAAACGATTTTCATAAATCTTAGAATCTTAAAATTTGTCTCGAAATTATCACCTAAAATGTTCTTGTCAAAACACTTTATTGATGAATGGGAATTTCTTTTCAAAAACTTGATAATTAGTATTTTAAGTCAAAATTATTAGTTTTGTAATCATTGACAGATGTAGCTTCAAATAAAGCGGTAAATTCGATTCAATCTTTTCAAGAACCAACCTTAGTAGAAACCATGAAAAAACTATCCGATTTCTTTTATGCCCGTACGAATGGCTATTTAGTTTTAGGTTTATTAGCCCTTCAATTTGCCTTTTCGGGAGCTATTTTGCCTTATTTTCAGAAGCAATTCGACCCCGAATTGAATCGAGGTTTAATGGATTTAAGTTTTGGCTTTAGTGCCGAGCGTGGTTATCAAATTATTGAAAGTTATGGAGAGCATGGGCGAGCAGTTTATCTATTGGTAGAATCGCTGATTGATGTTGTTTATCCGATTATTTATACGCTTTCTTTTATTATGCTCATTAGCTTTTTATTCAAGAAAAATGGATGGGAAAAGCAACGTTTGGCTTTTTTTAATGTCATTCCTATTGGAGGCTTGACCTTTGATTTGCTTGAAAATACGGGAATCATTCAAATGCTGCGGGCTTTTCCAGAAAGAGTTGATTTCTGGGCCGCATTTGCCTCAAACAATGGCTTAATTAAATGGTTTTTTGCAGGAATAACCCTTCTTACTGTTTTAAGTGCCTTGGGAGCTTGGGGAGTAAAGGCTTTGAAAAATAGATAACACTCTAGAAGGTCGGCAAAGTTCAAAGCCTTGCCGACCTTGAAAATGAGATTCAACCTAAAATTCTAAAAATATGAAAACAACGATTATAACTTTCTTTTTTGCTTTAGCTTTGGTCTTTGAAAGTTTAGCAGGAACACTTCGTGGGGCATGGGAAATGCAGCCAGAAAGCAGTGGTTCTACCGAAAGAGCAGTAATGATTGCAACTGAGAATTACCTTTCAATAGCCATTTTTGAGAAAAATCTTTATATCCGTACCTACGGGGGGACTTATGAAATAAATGAATCAGGGTTTACTTTAACACTCGAATTTAACGACAAAAATCCTGAGAGCGTTGGGACGAAAGTTAGTTATAAATTTACAAGAAAAGACAACGAGTTTACCCTTGAAAATCAGGCAAAAGCTACTTGGAAACGAATTGATACTGGCAATGATGCTCTTTCGGGTAATTGGCGAATTACGGCTCGTGTAGGGCAAGATGGACAAATGACTGAAATGAAGCGTACGGCCAGAAAAACATTGAAAATTTGCTCAGGTACGAGGTTTCAATGGTTTGCAATTAACCCCGAAACTAAGGAATTTTTCGGCACAGGCGGAGGAACATACACCCTCAAAGATGGAAAATATACCGAAACACTTGAGTTTTTTTCAAGAGATAACAGTCGGGTAGGGGCGTCACTGACTTTTGATGCTAAGGTAGAAGCAGATAAATGGTACCATTCGGGTAAAAGCTCTAAAGGCGACCCCGTAAATGAAATTTGGGGAAAAGAAAAATAGCTTTTCCCAAGTATCTTTAGACTTGTTGCAAAGCCGCTTCTGCGGCTTTTTTTACAATTGCTAAGTCGGTTGCCCCTTTAAAGCCACTAAAACCACATGAGATAATAGTTTCATCATCTAATTGAATTGTTTGGCCACCTTCCCAACCCATGAGCTCGGGTAGTGGAATGCCAAAATCTCGATAATTAAGTTTATCGGTGAAAATCAAACGTTCAAATTCACCTGTTTTGTAGCCTGTTATCCAAACTTGGGAGGCTTTTCTATAAGCAACATCGTAGTATCGTCGGCCTTTTAATTTATCATCGCCCCAAATTTTTCCATAAATATTCCCTTCATGGTCAATAATACAAACTGCTACATTTCCTTCACAAATTTCCCAATCAGCTTGGCTACTTTTGTATGTAGGTACTTGAGCAGAAAGATTTTCAAGTATTTGATGAATCATCTGTTGGCGTTTTTGAGGTGTCATTTTAGAAGATATTTACGAATAACCAATTGAGAAAAAAGGCAGCAATCGTGGCTAATCCGATTGATAAAACATAAGAGCGAATTACGAAGCCATCTGCTTTGAAAATACCAAAAAGGTCTTTGGTAAAACCAAAGTAGGTGATTTCCAGTAAGAATGGTAACAAAATATATAAATGTTGGTAGTTCTGCCCCAGACTGGTGTTTTTGGTAAAATAAAAAATAAGCGAACAACTAATAAAAATCGGAATTATAAAAACCAATTGTATAACAGGAGCAATGCCTACTTTTCTGCCCGCTGTACTACTGGTCACAATCAAAATATTGAAAATGAAAGCTAAAACGGCAATTCCTAAATAGAGGAAGTACATTTTGTGTTTTGGTTAGGATATAATTTATTACTCGCCTCAAATCAATACAATATCGTTGGCATTTGCTACTTCATAATTGATGGTTTTGAGGTTTTCGGCTAACTCAACCGAAGAAACCTTTGTGCGGGCAACTGCCAGCATTTCGCCGTGATTATCAACAATTTCTACAACCTCTCCCATTTCAAAATCACCTTTTACTTTTCTTATACCAACGGCCAACAAACTACTGCGTTTTTGAATTGCTTTGGCTGCTCCTGCATCAATCTGTAAAGTTCCTACCGTAACGCTTCCACTGGCCAACCATTTGTTTCTTGATGAAAGATTTACTTCTTGTGCCGTAAACTCGCTTCCTGCATCGCCTTTGATAGCTTTCAAGATGCCATCTTGCTCTTTCATTCCGAAAATAATAACTCTGATTCCCATGCGAGTAGCGAGCTTCGTAAACGTGAGCTTTGAGGCCATGCCGCCCGAACCAAGTGCCGATTTACTATTATCAACTAAGCCAAGAATCTGATTATCAATATTTTCTATTTTGCGAATGATGTTTTTGCCTTTGTCAAGAAGTCCACCAACCGAAGTACAAATCATCAGTGTTTCTGCTCCGAAACCTGTGGCGATTAATGTCGCCAATTCGTCGTTATCCGAAAATTTTAACTCACGGTTACTCACTACGTCGTTTTCGTTGGCAATCGGAATAATATCGTTTTCCCACAATTCTTGGTAAGTTTCTTTCAACTGCAAAAACTGCTCACGGTTGCCAAAATGTTGACGTTCGCACAAGCTTTGGGCAATCTGAATGCCGTATTGTGAGAAGTATTTCGAGTAAATATTCAACAAAAGCGGGTTTCCGATGGCAGCCGCTGCTTTACGCTCGGCAATTTCGCCCGAATAATTTTTGATAAAATGCTTTCCAGCACCTACTGCACCAGAAGACACCATAACTATCTGATAGTCAGTGTGAAGAATGGCTACTTGGCGAGCAATATCGGCAATGATGGTTTCGTCAGGTTCTCCGTTTTTTTGAGTAATCGAAGCCGTTCCGAATTTTAGTATGAGGATAGGTTTTTGAATCATAATGGCAAAGATACGATTTTCAAACTACACAAAAAAAGCCTTGATAATCATTCGACTATCAAGGCTTTTGTGTTTTTGAGATTTAGAAAGAGTCACTAATAAAATTCAGTACTTTCTCTAAAGTCATTTCTTCTGATTCTTCGATTTTATCTTCATTCCCTGCGTGTTTATGGTGTGGGAACGTTCGTTCCCTCAGAGTCTCCGTTTTTCACGGGACTCTGAGGGCATTGGTCTGTCCTACTTAGACATCTTGATAATGGGTTAAAAATACAAGTTCATTTATTTCATTCAAATCATAAAATCTTGCTGATGAATGTTTATATTGTAAATAATCACTTGCTAAATACCATTTACCACTAACTGGATTTTTGTGCATATAATCTAATTTTTGAATGATAAAATTTTGATTAAAACACTCTTTTGCGTCATAACTTTCTTTAAATACTTGATGTAACTTCCCCTTTTTCCCTTCTTTGACTTTTACACCTTCTTCTAATTTTGTCAATAATGTTGTATTGCCTGCATGCTCTAATCTTTTGACTATTTCATACGCCATGAATCGCTTAGCATTACTGATAATTTTATAAAGTTCGGGTGCTTCTTTGGGTAAATAAAGCATACAATGCAAATGATTGGGCATGAGTACATAGCCTACTGTTTTTATACCTTGCTCTTGTAAGATTTTGAACCAACAGTAAATATTATCATATAGTTTTGTTTCTTCAAAAAGCGGCAACCACTTATGACAAGTAAATGTTATAAAATAGATTGTTGCTCGTTGGCTCTGCCTTACTTTTACTGCCATGAGTTCTATGTTTTTTTTCTTCTATTTACTAATTTGGTTTGCCTGAGCCCCTCGCCCCCCAGAGTCCCCTACGTGCCTTCGGGAGACTCTGGGGGAACTGGAAATTCTAAAATAGAGCCATCTTTTAGGATAACTCTTGCTTTAAACTCAGAAATTTGATTGTCTTTTCGGTTTAATAAAACTCGTTGCGACTGAATGATAGATTGGTATTTTTCCAATATTTCCTCCATCATTGATTCAAGGCTAAAAGGTCTTGTTGATAAGCATTTACAGCATCAATCGAACTTTCCCACGTAATACTATCATCTTCTTTTTCAAATACGGTATGTTGTTTGATTTGCTCAAAATTTTGACAAAAAATCTCGAAATTCATTCCATATTTTTGCTCAAAATAATCAACTCGACTTTTGTAGTAAGCTATTTTTTGTTGAATAATTCCTTTGGCTTGCTCTCGTGCGAAGTCTAATATACTCGAATAACCCAAACCATGTATTAATTGGGTGAGTGTTTCGGAGGTATTCGCTATTTCTACCATGTTTGTCTTGAGTTTTATACAAACATACACATAATCGAAAACTTTGTGCAAATTTTTTACACAAAAAAAGCCTTGATAATCTTCCGACTAGCAAGGCTTTTAGAAAATGAGTCAGACCCACGGTACAGACTCTATTGATAATTACGCCATTGCGAAAGTACCTTTACTTTCTGCACGTTTACGCTCGTTTTCGTCAAGATAAATCTTACGCATACGAATTGATTTTGGCGTGATTTCTAAGTATTCATCTTTTTGGATATACTCCATGGCATCTTCCAACGAGAAGTTGATTTTTGGAGCAATCTTAACGTTCGTATCTGAACCAGATGCACGCATGTTGGTTAATTGTTTCGCAGTTTGTACGTTCACAACGATGTCGTTTTGACGGTTATGCTCACCAATTACCATACCCATGTAAACCTCTTCACCTGGATCGATAAAGAACGCTCCTCTATCTTGTAATTTATCAATTGAATAAGGAGTTGCTGGACCGTTACCGCTAGCAATCAATGAACCATTTACACGACCAGGAATTGCTCCTTTGAATGGCTCATACGATTTGAAACGGTGGTTCATGATGGCTTCTCCAAAAGTAGCTGTCAATACACTCGAACGCAAACCAATCAAACCACGTGATGGAATATTGAACTCAAGGTGTTGTAAGTCGCCTTTTGGCTCCATAATCAACAATTCACCTTTACGTTGCGTAGCTAATTCGATAACTTTACCAGCGGTTTCTTCTGGAACGTCAACGACCAAAGTTTCGATTGGCTCTAAACGCTCACCGTTTTCGCCTTCTTTGTATAATACTTGTGGTTGACCAACTTGAAGCTCATATCCTTCACGACGCATGGTTTCGATAAGAACTGATAAGTGAAGAATACCACGACCAAATACTAAGAATTTATCTTCAGTATCGCCCGATTGAACTCTCAAAGCAAGGTTTTTCTCAGTTTCTTTCATCAAACGGTCGCGGAGGTGGCGTGATGTTACGAATTTACCTTCTTTTCCGAAGAAAGGAGAGTTGTTAATCGTAAACAACATGTTCATTGTCGGCTCGTCGATTGCAATACGTGGCAAAGCCTCTGGATTTTCCATATCAGCGATTGTATCACCGATTTCGAAATCTTCGATACCTGTAATCGCACAAATTTCGCCTGAAGCTACTTCTGTAACTTTTACTTTTCCAAGACCTTCAAATACTTGTAATTCTTTGATTTTGTTTCTTTTGATTGAGCCATCAGCTTTGCAAAGAGCTACTTGCATACCCTCTTTCAAAACACCTCTTGCTACACGACCAATGGCAATACGACCCACAAACGAAGAATAATCAAGTGAAGTAATTTGTAATTGAGCCGAACCTTCTACTACTGGAGATGCTGGAATGTGCTCAATGATAGCATCTAACAATGGAATGATATCGGTTGTTGGTTTTTTGTAGTCAGTACTCATCCAACCTTGTTTTGATGAACCATATAAGCAAGGGAAGTCAAGTTGGTCTTCGGTTGCTTCGAGGTTAAACATCAAATCGAAAACTTGCTCGTGAACTTCGTCTGGGCGACAGTTTTCTTTATCAACTTTATTTACAACAACGATTGGTTTCAACCCTAACTGAAGAGCTTTACCTAATACAAAACGAGTTTGTGGCATTGGTCCTTCAAAGGCATCAACTAATAAAATTACGCCATCGGCTAATTTCAATACACGTTCCACTTCACCACCGAAGTCAGAGTGACCTGGGGTGTCAATGATGTTAATTTTTACGCCATTGTATCTCACCGATACGTTTTTAGAAACGATAGTGATACCACGCTCACGCTCAAGGTCATTATTGTCAAGAATCAAATCACCGAATTCTTGGTTTTCTCTGAAAATTTTTGAAGCGTGAATGATTTTATCAACCAATGTAGTTTTACCGTGGTCAACGTGAGCAATGATGGCGATGTTTCTGATGTTATTCATTAAATGTAATTGTTTAGTTCGTGGCGTCAGCATTTACCCAACGCACGACGGATAAACAATGACGAAGAACAATATTTCTGTAATAAACCGCAAAATTAGTTAATAAAAATGAGAAAACCTTATGTAGTTCAGACAATCCCCTGATTATCAAATTGTTAATAAGAATAGTACAATTATTTTCGAAAAAATGAATAATTACTAATCCAACAGATGTCGATACTTTGTCGTTTTATAACCTTTAACCTAAGTAGTTTGGTAGATTTAGAAGTATTTTAATCTCGGCTAATATTTTTTTATTATAATTTTGTAGCGAAAATTTCAAGACCCTTGTTTATCAGCTAATTACGTTCAGTGAAACATTTATATCTAAAACTAAAAATTCAAACTTCCAAGTTATCATTACTTTGTTTGTTTGTAGTCTTTTGTTCTTTATCGGCCTTTTCCCAAACGTATAATCATGCTTCTGTTTGGTCAAGATTGCTAGTGAGTAAGCAATTTGGTAAATGGGCAGTATCGGGTGATGTTGCTTATCGTCGCCAAAATGATTTTCGTTATTCCAAATATAATTTTTTGGCGAAGCCCCTGTTAGATGCTCAGCGTATCACCGTTGGGTATCGTACAAAAAGTTTGTTATTTAATGTAGCTATTAGTCGTTGGCATGCTTATCAAATTTTGGGTAAAGAGGTAGATTTTGAAAAATTACCCACCGTTGAGTGGCGATTCACTCCTGGAATAGAGTATTTTAAGAATTTTAATAAATCTACTTTTCAGTGGCGTACACAGTATGAATACCGCTCTTTTGTGGATAGAACTGCTGGGCGTTTCAGACAGCGATTACAGTTTCGACAACCTATTTCTAAAACAAATAGTTTAGTGTTTCTACAAGAAGCTTTATTCGGGGCACCGCCAAATTCTACTAAGAAATATGAACAAAATCAATTAGGAGTTACTTTCAACCATAATTTCACGAAGCACTTAGAGTCGGAGTTAGGTTATCGATATATATTCCGCCGCCGTCGTACATCTGATGAAATAGATAATGAAAATGCTGTCGTGGTAGGTCTCATGTATCGTTTGTAGTTCTACATTAACCACTGCCAACTGAGTTAAAGTCAAAAAAATATAAGAAAAAGCAAATATTTCGTTAGTTAAGATAGTAAAAGTAGATTTACTTTGTTACATTATTTTACTCTATCCAAATCAAATTTATGAAAAAAATCTTTTTGCTTTTTTCACTTGTTCCTGCTGTAGTTTTCGGTCAGACAAAGCCCGTAAAACTAGTGCGTGATGATGCCAATAAGAAAGTGGATGTGTTGGTTGATGGGAAGCCCTTTACTTCATACATCTATCCAGGCCCTGAAGTGCTAAAAAAAGCAGTTTTGTATCCTGTTCGTACTTCTGAAGGCACACTGATTACGCGTGGTTGGCCAATGGACCCACGTCCGGGCGAGCGTATCGACCACCCTCATCATGTAGGAGTATGGTTTAATTATGAAGATGTAAATGGCCATGATTTTTGGAATAACTCAAATACACCTCCTAATCCGAAAGGGGTTTACGGAACAATCGTTCATACAGGTATTAAATCAGTAAAATCAGGTACAAATAAAGGTTCATTAGTAGTTACGGCCGATTGGTTGGATAAAGATGGAAAAATAATGTTGAAAGAAACTACAACTTATATTTTCCAAGGTACTGATAAACAACGCATTACTGACCGTATTACTACTTTAACGGCGGCTGATAAAGAGCTGACCTTTAAAGATGTGAAAGATGGGGCATTTGCTATCCGCTTAGCTCGCCAGCTTGAGCACCCATCAAATAAAGCAGAGGTCTTTACTGATGCAAGTGGTGTAGCTACGAAAGTACCAGTGCTTGATAATACAGGAATTACGGGAAGTTACCGAAACAAAGAAGGAATTGAAGGTGAAGATACTTGGGCAAAACGCTCTGATTGGGTGAACCTTCGTGGTAAAATTGGCGATGAGAAAATTTCAGTAGCTATCATCGACCACCCTAAAAATGTGGGTTATCCAACCTACTGGCACTCACGTGGATATGGGCTTTTCTCTGCAAATCCATTCGGACAAAAGGTGTTTTCTAATGGTAAAGAAGAACTTAATTTCAAACTTGCTCCAAAACAGTCAACAACCATGCGTTTTCGCTTAGTGGTAACTTCGGGTGAAGTTTCAGATGCAGAAATGAATAAATTAACTGCTGATTTTGCTAAAGTGCAGTGATAATATGGTCTTTAGAAGCGAAAAACGTGGCACATTATTAAAATGTGTCACGTTTTTTCATTATCACACCACGGGCGGTCCGGTCTACATTCCTAAATCGTAATTCGCCTTACGCAATACTCATTGCTAAAATCTGTTCAACAGCTTCAGGGGTAATATCGGCTTTTTCGCCAAAATTGACACCTCTTTCAATGAATCTTTGCTTAATTTTAGCAATAGTTTCTTGATTAACACCATATTCAGAAGCTTTGATTGGTAAGCCCAATGATTCATAAAACGCTCCTGTTTTCTGAATAGCTCCTGCCACTAATTCATCATCCGTACCACTTAAATTCCAAACTCTTTTGGCATATTGAATGAGTTTAGCTCTCTTGTCAACTTCTTTGAATTTTAATAAATGCGGAAGCACAACTGCCAGTGTACGGGCATGGTCAACCCCATGGAATGCCGTAATTTCATGTCCAATTTGGTGAGTTGCCCAATCTTGAGGTACACCTAATCCAATCCAACCATTGAGTGCTACCGTTGCCGCCCACATGAAATTGGCACGAGCTTCGTAGTCAGTAGGATTTTCGAGAGTTTTAGTGGCAACCTCAATGAGTGTTTGTAAAACCGATTCTGCAAAACGGTCTTGGATTTGAGCATCGACAGGGTAGGTCATATACTGTTCCATCACGTGTGTGAAGGCATCAGCAATACCGTTGGCAATTTGTCGTGGAGGCAATGAATAGGTAGTTTCCGGGTCTAGAATTGAAAATTTAGGATAAACCAATGGCCCGCCCATTCCTTTCTTTTCTTGCGTAGATTTCTTGCTAATTACTGCATAGTAGTTCATTTCCGAACCTGTGGCTGGTAATGTAAGCACCGCCCCCAACGGAATGGCTGTTTTATATTTTTCCTTTCCAGTTACAATTTGCCAAGCATCTTCTCCCTCAAAAGGAATAGCGGCAGCAATAAACTTCGTGCCATCGAGTACCGAACCACCACCAACTGCCAACAAAAATGTGATTTGCTCTTGACGCCCAAGCTCAACTGCTTGCATGAGGGTTTCGTAGGTAGGATTGGCTTCAATACCACCAAACTCAACGACGTTTCGGCCTTCGAGAGCTTTTTTTACTTGTTCATAAACACCATTTTGGAAAATGCTTCCACCGCCGTAGGTGAGTAGGATTTTGGCTTCAGTTGGAATTTGCTTGCCTAATTGGGCAATCTGACCTTTGCCGAAAAGTATTTTTACTGGATTTTGATAGACAAAATTATTGAACATTGGTTTTCTGTATGATGATTATATTCATGAAACAAAACAATTTTCAATAAAGTTTGAAGAAATAAGCGTGTCTCTGAATTAGAAATACTTATTTGGTAAATAAGAGTTGCTTATAAAATATGCTTTAAGATTTTTATTTTAATTTATAATCCTTCAATAAACTTTTCTTCGGATTTGATGAGAAATCCTTTTAAATCAATTAAATATAAATAAAAAACTCTATTTTTCGAGCTTTTGATGCTTAACGAAAAATAGAGTTTTCCTAAGCTAATTTATGGTGGAATTAGAATTTGACGATTTTACCAACCCACTGTTTATGGTCATTGGTAACTATAATTTCATAAATTCCAGCACCATATTTCCCAAAAGGAATACTGTTTTGTGCATTTTCATCGTTTAGTATACCTTCCCACAAAACATTACCACTTATATTGATTAAAGTTACTTTAAGAGGGTCAGTGCTACTAGTGATTAGATAAAGTATATCTTGAACAGGATTCGGAAAAGCCACTATTCCTAAAGGGTTGGCATTAAGGTCAATGTCATGGTCATTAGGATGACTATTTGTTACTATTTCATAATATGTTGGTAAGTTATCGTCATGAGGCTCATCCTGACGAATATTAGGAGGAGTGCTTGTTCCTAACGAAATAACTTCTATAGCCGAAACAAGTGGATTATCCAGAATTCTCTGGAATTGAATATTTAGTGTTCCATCGGAAACATAAACGTAGTAGCTTTTTTTCATCGCAACTTTAGTACCCACCAATGCTTTAATATCAAAGCCCGGAGCTACATTATTACCTTCAACAAGGATATTAAATACCCTATTTGCCGAACTAATGCTTTCTATAAAATATAGGTTTAATATATACCAACTCGCATCGTAGTACACAGGGAAATTCCAACGCATGTCATCACCGGTTTGGCTGTCACGTCTGAAGGTCTGAAACACTTGATTAGGTAAACTTGTTTTATTGGTTGTTACGCTACTAGTGCTAGTTGTACTTCCAGCGGCGGTAACATTGGTATACGGTGAAGGATTAGCATTGCTATCTTCTGTAAGTATGCCATTACTATCACCAATAGCTGGTCCTCCAGCGTTGACTCTATACATAGTTTGTTGTCCGGTAGGTATGCTTGCATAAAGGCGAACTTGAATCGTGCGATTAGTTACACCTCCAGTGGTATCAGAAGCCGCAAACGTTACATTGAATGTCATGTTGCTCGATTGTGGAGTAGCACTAAATGTACCAGTTCCATTACCATTATCTTTAAAATTAGCATAAGTAGGAATATTTAAAGCGGCTAGCTTTGGCACTCCACCATCAGGGTCAGAGGCTGAAATATTAAATTTCAATGAGCTACTTGCCGATAAGTTTTTATCACCTATAGGGGTAAAGATTGGTGGATTTACCATTGATTCATAGGCTCCGAGGTCATAAAAACCACCATTGGGTCTTTTATTTCCTTCAATATCAGTTGAAAGACTTATAAAATCAGGATTTATTCCAGCATTTATCGCAGGGGAGTTTATAGTAAGATGGAAATCTTTATCACTGAGAAATCCTACGCTGGTTGCACTATTTACTTTCAGATTATTTTTCTCATCAGCAGCTGCACCAAGTCCGTATACTATATATGAATTGATGCTTGATTCTGCCAATATATTATTATATATTCTTTTACTGGTTGTACTACCATAAATTTTCATTAAATCCTGACCAGATTTTACGAAGGTATTATTAGCAATGAGGAGATTATTCGTAGAAAAACGGTCATCGCTAAATAAAGCATTTTGGCCAACACTTTCAACTATATTATTGTATACAGATAGATTACCTAAAGGTTGTACAATCTGAATACCATTACCATTGCCAGATTTAATTTTATTACCGTAGAATTTACCACTTACAGAACCTAATTGCATACCATTATTTTGGAATGCCTCAAAAGGTGAAATACCATAATTGCTAACGGAATTATTATAAACTTCTGCGTCAGGTGCACATGCATACTGAATCCCATCAGCACCCGTATTGACTACGGTATTGTTGTAAATTTTGAGTTTCTCTATCAAGTGGGGGAATACAGTCCTTTTCTGACCACTACAAGTGATGACTTCAACATTGTAGAAACTATTGCCAATGTATAAACCCTCGCCTCCCGTATCATGTACGTAATTATCGTGAATCGAAACATCAGTCATAGTGAAGCTGCTTCTCCAAGTGCTAGGGTCACAATTAGGGTCGGTTTTAATGAGCATACCTGCGAAACCAGTATTTTTTACTTCTACACGCTCAACCTCACAGTTTGTACTCAAACCAGCGATTGAAAGGCCACTAGCAGTAGCTCCAGTTCCAGCGATTAAAAAGCCGTACTGGATGTCAGTACTTCCACTTCCAGTAACCTTGAAATATTTAGAACCTAAGAAGTCTAAAGCTCCGTAGTACTGATTATGAGCAATAGTAACTTGCCCCCCACAGTTTTTAATGATGATAGGTTGAGAAGCAGTACCAATAAAATTGACAAATCTAAGCAGTGAGTAGTTTCCTGCCTGAACGCAGATGACTTCACCTGGTTTAACATTCATTGTTTGGCCATTGTAAATGCCGCTGGCCGAAATTGTTCGACTACAGTTACAAGATTGGGCGTTTACACTTGAAATTGTATAGAAAAGGATACCTATCCAAACGGCAATTGTTTTTTTCATAGCAGCGAAATTTTTGTAGCTCGTGCAGTTTAACTAATTAAAAAAAATGTAATAAAGATTTTTACTTTTCGATATTAAGAAATGTTTTTTAACATCACTTTGTAAGGAGATTGTATGATATCGCTCGCGAAGTAGTACGAAGCAAATATAGAATATATAAACCGTAAAAGCAAGTTTTTTAAGCTTTTTATTTTACGTTTTTCACTTTTTCAATGGAAGCTATTTCGCATTAAGTTTTTGGCACTTCCTAAGTAATAAGCGACTACAGAAGCATGATTTTCATAAATTCACACCATGATATTTTGATATGAATTTATGAAGTTTCCATGAGATAGAATATCATTCGGGGATATCCATTCTTATTCGCCATTCTTTGGGCAAATAATTATTCATTCTATCACCAATTACTTTTATGAATCCTAAATTTAAACCTTGATAGCGAGTTAATAGCCAACCGTTTTGAGCGTTCTCTATATTTATATGCTCTTTTTTTAAGAATTTAAGAGCATCTTCTTTTGATAACTCTATCGCAGGTAGTTTTGGTGAAATGGCCGTGCTTAAGGCCAAATCATGACTTGGGATAAAGTCTTCACCTTTAAATTGTCCAATTTCAAAGCCAGACGAACGTTTTTGTAAAGTTCTGAAAAGAGTGGCATATTCATTGGTGAGTTTAGCAGGAATGGCAACAATCGAACCTTCGGGCTTTTCGTAAAATTCAAAGTTTTCTGGTTTTTCTAACCATTTCTTTAATAATTCAACTTTTCTTTGTGGTAAACGATTGAATTTGATTTTACCTCGGGCTTCGGTTTTAGCCCCTTGAGTTTTTTTAAAGACAGCTAAATAAAAACCTTCGCCTTTCGTGCGATGAGGGAAAAACTGATAACCCATACCTTTTTCTACCACTTGCCAGTCGGCTGGTATATTAAGCTTTACTTCTTCAAAATCAGCCGTTTGTGTAAGCCATTTGGCATTTTCTTGATTTTCTTTTTCGTTGTAGGTACAAGTAGAATAACATAAGTACCCATTGGGAGCAACGAGCATAGCTGCTGCTTGTAAAATACGTTTTTGACGTGCTGAGCAAAGCTGCACACTATCAACCGACCATTCGTTTCTTGCTTTTGGGTCTTTTCTGAAAAGACCCTCTCCTGAACACGGAGCATCGGTTAGTACTAAATCGAAAAACCCTTCCAAGTCGATTAATTCTTCTGGGTCATGATTACTTACAATATAGTTTGGAAAACCCCATTTTTCTAGATTTTCTTTTAGAGGAGCAATTCTACTTTTAATCACTTCGTTAGCCACTAATAGGCTATTTTCGTTGAGCATAGAAGCTAGAAGCGTGGTTTTTCCCCCGGGTGCGGCACAAAGGTCTAAAACTTTAAGGGGTTGTTTTAAATCTAATGTTTGTTTGATGGCTTCTGCCACAAACATTGAAGAAGCTTCTTGCACATAATACGCTCCCGCATGGAAAGCAGGATCGAGCGTAAAAATTGGTCTTTGAGCTAAATAATGGCCATCTGCATTCCATTTGACAGCCTCAAGTTCTTGGCCAAATAAAGTTTCGGTAGAAAGTTGTTTGTGCGGATTGAGCCTAATGGCTGTTGGAGCTTCTTTTTCAAGACTTTCAGCGAATGCTTGATATTCTTCTACACCTAAAAGGTGTTGCATTTGACTTATAAAATTTTCGGGTAAATTCATCCAATTAATTATTTGTAAAAGGTTGAAGGTTTTCACGCCATCAACTAAGCGAGTGCTTTCTTTTACAAAATTAAGTAAAACCGTTGACTAAATGATGATTATGCTTTATAAGTGATTGCTAAACACCTTTCGGGTTTTAAATTCGTCTTTAAGTTCATTTAAACAAGCCAAGCACAAACACGTTTCATCATGTTTGACCATTTCTCTGATGTATTGATTTTCTTCGAAGGTCATAGAAATACTTTGGCAGTCGCATTGGTGTATATTATTGGCTTTACATACAAATATTTTTCCACATCTAGGGCAACTACTTGGTGCATGTTTTTCCATTAATCAACATATTTCTTTTTCAATAGCTAGAAAATGAACAAAATCGCCCGCTCGGTTTTGTATCGGAAATATTTCGATTTGGCAATCATATTCTTCTCCATTCTTTCGATAATTTAAGACTTTTGATTTGAAATTTTCAAACTTGGTAAGCTTTTCACGAATGATCTTTCTGTTTTTTTCATTGGTTTTTTCACCCTGAAGCATAGATGGCTTATGTCCTACAATTTCTTCTGCTGAATAACCCGTTAGGTTGGTAAAATTCTTACTCACCCAGATAATTTCTTGGTAAAGATTGGTAATGACTAAGGATTTATTTTCAATTAATAAATTTCTAAAATCAAAATCTATTTGCCACTGGTATTGCTTTTTTAATTGGGCAAGCTGCTCGATATCTTCAGCGATTTGAAGTTGTTTAGAAAGTAAGGGGTGGGCAATACTCCAAGACAATAGGGGAGAGTGTACCTTGACACTTTTTTTTCGTGCTTGTATTCCTAAATACTCCATATGATTCGGTTTTTAGTTTTTTCTATGGTAAAAGTAGTTGGGCAACCCAAATGCTTTGTGATAAACCTATACCTTTTAACAACAATAGAGTCAGAAATGTTTTTAGGTAAAAAACACTTTTGATGGGAATATTTTTATCAAGAAGCAAACCCAATAGTAAAATTTCAATAAAAATGTGGCAATGATATTCGAGATAGTTGTCAATTCTTTGGGATAAGCCCCAAACAACCATAAATCTAATACTTTCGGCGGGTAAGAGAGTTAAGATTACTTTTGAGCAAAAGTATTATGAGTGAATCGAAATTGACTGGGCGGCCCCGCAAATTTTCAAAAAACTAAACTATTCATTGGTTTTAATGAAATTATTTATCCTTTATTTATATCAAATGCCCTCATAAATTTAAGAACATAATCGAGGTCCTTTGCTGTGGAATTTGAACGGAAATTTTAAATGATTTTTTTTGATATTATAAATCTCTTTCTTTCTTCTAATGCAGTTGAATGATTGTTAAGCAGCTTTTCAAGCTTCTTTTTTATCAATTTGTTTAACGAAGCAAAGGTAAATTTTGTTCGTAAATTCCAAAATTACAAAATATTTCCAAAATATGGAACAAATTAGTGGTATGGCAAAAACTAAAATGTTGATTATCAGTATATTATATTTTTGGCATTAGTATTGATATAGTATTTAATAGTTAAACGAATTTTTAAAATGGAAAATATATTCATATTTATATGTACTATTTTAGTTTTAAACTTCTGCTTTTATAAAGCTGAAGAAATCTCGTTAAACCCACAAAGTTCAGATGCTACAATTGAATCACCTAAATTTAGTGTTTCAATTCTTAACGGTCTTGACAAAACATTAAAATTTATTCCATTTAGAGTTGTTACTGAGCCAAATGGAGTATTAGAAATAACAAAAGAATTTGGTAACCATATCAAACAATTATCATTCAAAACAGAGAACAGATATATTGGAGACAGTTGATAGAAGTTCCATAGAAAATGAACATTGCTGAGCTATCGAATACTTTTATAGGGAATTATGAAAAATAAAACTCCTTTCTCATTGAAGAAAAAGGAGCTGTAGAAATAGATATTTAATTATATTTATAATTTTACGATTTTATTAACCCAGCGTTTTTGGTCATTATTTACAACAACATCATAAGTACCGGCAGTGTATTGTGCGAAAGGAATACTATTTTGGGTATTTCCATCGTTTAAAGTACCTTCCCACAAGATGTTTCCTCTCATGTTGATTAAAGTAACTTTAAGAGGTTCTGTGGTATTATTAGTATTTAAGTAAAGTACATCTTGAACAGGGTTAGGATAAGTCACTATTTCCACAGGGTTTTCTGTAACTTCAGCAACCTCGTTAGAATAATTGTTGCTTGCAATTTCGTAGTATTCTTGGAAATCATCATTATTAGACTGATTTGAAGTTCTTACACGAGCATTTGGAGGAGTACCTGTTCCCAATGAAACCACTTCTATAGCTGAAACAAGTGGGTTATCTAAAATTCTTTGGAATTGGATATTCATTGCTCCATCAGCTACATAAATATAGTAACTTTTTTTCAAAGCAACTCTAACACCTGCTGCTGCTTTGATATCAAAGTTTGGAGCTACATTATTTCCTTCAACGATGATGTTGAATACTCTATTTGCTGAACTTACACTTTCTATAAAATATAGATTTAACATATACCAACCAGCATCGTAATAAACGGGGAAGTTCCAACGCATATCATCACCAGTTTGGCTATCACGTCTGAAAGTTTGAAATACTTGATTAGGTAAACCTGTTTGATTAGTTGTTACGCTACTAGTACCACTTACGCTTCCAGCAGCCGTAACGTTTGTATAGCTTGAAGGTTTTGTGTTGCTATCTTCTGTAAGTATGCCATTGTTGTCAGTAAGTCCTTCGCCACCAGCGTTGATTCTATACATAGTTTGCTGGCTAGTTGGTAAACTTGCATAAAGGCGAACTTGAATCGTACGATTACTTACACCACCAGTTGCATCAGAAGCAGTAAATGTTACATTAAATGTAGTATTTGTTGATTGCGGAGTAGCAGTAAATGTGCCAGTTCCATTACCATTATCAGTGAATTTAGCATAAGAAGGAAGGCTCGATGCTGTTAGGCTTGGAGTGCCTCCATCTGGGTCAGATGCCGAAATATTGAATGATAATGCAGTATTTGCAGATAAATTTTTATCGCTAATAGGAGCTAAGATTGGTGGATTTACCATTGATTCATAAGCTCCCATGTCGTAGAAACCACCACTAGGTCTTTGATTTCCTTCAATATCAGTTGAAAGGCTACTAAATTGAGGGTTTATTCCCGTATTTACCGCAGGTGAATTGATTTTAAGATGGAAATCAGTTGAGCTTACAAAGTCTACATTAGCAGTGCTACTTACTTTCAAATTATTTTTTTCATCAGCAGTTGCACCAAGTCCGTATGTTACATATACATTGGTAGCTGATTCTGCTAAAATGTTGTTGTATATCTTTTTTGTACTTGTATTACCATAAATTTTTAAAAGTTCGATTGGAGATTTTACGAAGGTATTATTCGTAATCAATATATTATTAGTTGAACTACGATCATCACTGAATAAAGCACTTTGACCAGCACTTTCAACTACATTATTATATACTGATATATCACCTATCGGTTGTGTAATTTGGATACCATTACCAGTACCAGATTTGATTTTATTACCGTAGAATTTACCACTTACAGCTCCTAGTTGGATACCATTATTTTGAAATGCTTCGAAAGGTGCAATGCCATAATTGCTAATAGAATTATTGTAAACCTCTGCTTGAGGAGCACATGAATATTGAAGCCCGTCAGCACCTGTATTAGCAATAACATTATTGTAGATTTTTAATTTCTCTATCAAGTGAGGAAATACAGTGATTGTTTGACCATTACAGGTAATGCTTTTTCCATTGTAGAAGCTACTACCTACGTATAAACCTTCGCCACCAGTATCATGCACGTAATTGTCATGAATCGAAACATCAGTCATAGTGAAGTTGCTTCTCCACGTGCTAGAGTCACAATTAGGGTCGGTTTTAATGAGCATACCTGCGAAGCCAGTATTTTTTACTTCTACACGTTCGATTTCACAGTTTGTACTTAAACCGGCGACTGAAAGGCCACTAGCATTAGCACCAGTTCCAGCGATTAAAAAACCGTACGGAATATTAGCACTTCCACTTCCAGTAACTTTGAAATATTTAGAACCTAAAAAGTCTAAAGCTCCATAATATTGATTGTGAGCAATGGTAACTTGTCCACCGCAGTTTTTAAAGATGATAGGTTGAGACGCAGTTCCGATGAAATTGACAAACCTTAATAGTGAATAGTTTCCAGCTTGAATACAGATGACTTCACCTGGTTGAACATTCATAGTTTGTCCGTTGTAGACACCACTTGCCGAAATTGTTCGGCTACAGTTACAAGATTGTGCGTTTACGCTTGAAATTGTACAGAATAGCATACACATCCCAAAAGCAATTATTTTTTTCATGGCTGTAGAATTTTAGTAGCCCGCGTAGAGCTAACCAATTAGACAATAAAAAATAATTTTTACTTTTTGGAATGAAGCGACATAGCTTGGCTATATTGCTTTAATGGTAGATTATAAGGTATTACTTAATGGGAAGTATGATATAAATGTATAATTCGGATTTTGAAAAAACAAACAAATTGTTGAATTTTTTTTAGAAAAAATATTAATGTAGTGAGCACGATAGGTATTACACAAAAAAAGCTCTTTCCAAATAGTTAGGAAAGAGCCTTTTATATCGTGTTTGCAACTAATCAATTAGATTTGAACTCTCTTGAAAGCTGTGATTTTCAAGCCTTTTACAGTTTTTTCTAATAATTGAGCAATTGTGATTGAGTTATCTTTTACGAATTCTTGGTTCAACAAAGTGTTTTCTTTGTAGAATTTACCCAATTTACCCATCGCAATTTTCTCTAACATCGCTTCTGGTTTGCCTTCTTGACGAGCAACTTCCATACCGATTTCGATTTCTTTTTGTACGATTGCTGGGTCAACATCGTCTTTGTCAAGACCTACTGGCTTCATCGCTGCAATTTGCATCGCTACGTCTTTACCAACTTCAGTCACATCATTACCTTGTGTGTTATCAAACGCAACCAATACACCTAATTTACCAGTTGAGTGAGCATAAGATACTACTTGCTCAGCTTCTACGTGTTGGAACTCAGTGATAACGATTTTCTCACCGATTTTACCTACTAACTCAACGATACGCTCTTCAACTGTACGGCCATCAGAAGTAGCAAGAGTTAATAAAGTTTCTTTATCTTTAGTATGGTGTTTAACGCCTACTTGTAAAATTTCGTTAGCTAATTCACGGAATGATTCAACTTTAGAAACTGGTTCTGTTTCACAAGCTAAAGCTAAAATTTTAGCACTCTTACCGCTATCGCTTACGTCAATTAATACTACACCTTCGTTTGTTTCGTTATCAGCACGTTTTGCTGCAACTTTTTGTCCAGCTTTACGGAGTATTTCAACTGCTTTGTCGAAGTCGCCTTCAGCTTCTGTCAAAGCTTTTTTACAGTCCATCATACCCGCTCCTGTCATTTGACGGAGTTTGTTTACATCTGCTGCTGTGATATTCATTTTATATTTTTATTAAGTTTGTATTAATACTTTGTCATTTTGAAACAGAACAGCCCAAAACTTTCGCTTCGGGCTATTCTATTTTGATTATATCATTAGCCTTATATTAAGCTTCTGTTTCTTCTTGTGCAGGGGCAGCTGCTTCTTCTGGAGCAGAAATGATTGCTTTTGCTTCATCAACTGCACGCTTTGCATCTTCTTCTTCTTGTAATGCAGCGTTATCTTTGTCAAGTTTACGCTCCATGATACCTTCTTCGATTGCCTTACCGATAGCCAAAGTGATTAAAGCTACTGATTTGTAAGCATCATCATTTGCTGGGATTGGGTACTCAACCGCTTCAGGGTTAGAGTTAGTATCACAGATAGCGATTACTGGAATACCTAAACGGTGTGCTTCAGCAACTGCAAGGTGTTCACGCTTAACGTCAACGATAAATAATGCAGCTGGAAGTCTTGAAAGGTCAGAAACACCACCTAATAAACGCTCTAATTTGATACGCTCACGGTCTAACATTAGACGCTCACGCTTAGCGATATTTTTAGCAGTAGCTTCGTCTTTCAACATACGCTCTACATTTTGCAATTTCTTCAAAGATTTTTTGATAGTTGCAAAGTTTGTAAGCATACCACCTAACCAACGCTCAGTTACGTATGGCATTTTCAAGCGACGAGCTTCTTCAGAAACGATTTCTTGAGCTTGTTTCTTAGTAGCTACGAACATGATTTTACGGCCAGAACGAACGATACCTTTTACAACTTCTTGTGCATCTTGTAAACAAGCAAGAGTTTTGTTAAGGTCGATGATATGGATTCCGTTTTTCTCCATGAAAATATATGGAGCCATTTTGGGATCCCATTTACGGGTAAGGTGACCAAAGTGTACACCTGCATCTAATAATTCTTTGTATTCTAATTGTGCCATTTGACTAAATTAGTAAAAGGTAAATAATAAATTAAACTACGCAGCACAGCACACCGGACACGATTAAGTGCTGTCTGGACTATAATAATAAATTTGGAAATTTGGCGATTTGGTAATTTGAAAATTCATTATTATCATTTTCAAATCTTCAAATTGACAAATCTCCAAATTAGTATTAACGTTTCGAGAATTGGAATCTCTTACGTGCTTTACGACGACCTGGTTTTTT
>OFDC01000319.1_pt1 | contig 40471 bp, 39 predicted proteins | sample 1520941 | NCBI WGS metagenome assembly OFDC01 (sample SAMEA94258168, study PRJEB24077) | hot springs metagenome | biome: Aquatic biome; feature: Water | place: India | collected 2012-12-06 | depth 5 m | reverse complement strand
CAATATTCCCGATATTGCGCTTCCTCGCCTCCTTGAACTGGCGGTTTTTGCCTCCGGCCGTGGCGCCGTGGAATTTGTCCACGCCGCCTAAAGGCCGAGTTGCTCCCGGTCGGCCAAGGCGGCGACGAGTTCGGCCTGTGAAGCGGCATGGCGGTAGTTCGCGTCGATTTCGCGGATCGTGGCATCGGCCAGCGCTTCTTCGCGCAAGTTGACGACGAGGAAGTCGCTGGCACCGAGCGAAAAGCGCCGGCGTTCCGCTTCCGCCATCTTGCGGGCGAGCGCGGCCTCGGCGATGGCCAGGCCTGCAAGCTTCTCCGCACCGGTCACCTGCGTCCGCAAGTTGGCGATCTCCACGCCAATCTGGTCCTCAAGCAGGCGCAGGCGCAGCGACAGCGCATCCTGTTCGGCGGCAACCTCGGCAATACGTCCCTTGGCCGCGCGCTGTTCCAGCGGGACCGAGAAGCGCAGGCCAAGAATGCCCTCTGTCGGGCGGCGGATCGGCGAACCGTCACCGATGTCTTTCGAGGCTTCCACGCGCACGTCCAGCCGGGGCTTCAGCTCGTTTTCGGCCAGTCGTGCCCGTATGCCGGTCTGTTCGATCCGGGTCAGCAGAGCCTGAAGATCCGGTCGGGCGGCAATCGCCGTGCTCTGGTCGACCAGACGCGGCGTGACGCCATCGACAAGGCGCGGCGGCAATCGGTCTGACGACGGGACGACCGGCTGCCCGAGGCCATCGCGCAGGAACAGCGACAGGGCATTGGCCTGCAGTTGCAGGTCCTGCTCAGCACGCACGAGCAGCGCTTGGCGGCGCACGATGTTCTGCTGGTTCTCGGTCCCCAGGATCGCAGGCCGCGCGCCCAGCTGGATCTGCCGCTCGATCGAATCCTGCCGTTCCTTCGCCAGATCATAGATCTCGCGGTAGATCTTCACACGCAGCCCCGCCGCGACCCACAGCTGGTAGGCTTCGATCGCGCGTCGCTGCACCCCGATGGCCACCAGATCCCGATCAAGCTCGGCCAGTTCGATGTCGAAGCCTGCCAGTTCGCGCCGTCCCCGCCGCTCGTCGATCACCCGGTCGCGCAATAGCGAAAACAACATCCCGGCCTTGATCTCGCCGAATTCGTTGGTGACCGACTTGCCTTCGTACGAGGCGAAATCGCCAATCGACTTGCGGTAGCCTCCATAGACCTGACCGCCATTGTTCTGGAGCGGCCGATAGGCGGAGACCTCGGCGGTGGAGCCGTTGTAATATCCCAGCGGACGGGCAGTGGCCTCGGCGTTGAAGACAAGGTCGAACTGGCCTTCGGCGCTGAGCAGGCGGGCATCGGCCTGCCGTTGACGCGCCATCGCCTCGAGGATCTGCGGCGCATGGGTGGCAGAGGACTGCAGCACCTCACGCAGCGTCAGCTCCTCCGCTCGCGCCGCTCCCCCAAGGGCGAGCAGCGCGAGGAGTGCCACGAAGAGACGCGCGATCACTTCGCTTCCTCTTCCTCGCCGTAGCCTTCCCCGGCTTTTGCCCCGCTCTTGGCCTTTTTCGCGTCCTTGTCGGAAAGGGCCTTGAGACCATTGCCCTTGCGCGGACCGGCGTCCACCGGCGTCGGGAATTCCAGCGGGAAGTCGTTAAGCTGGCGCCACAGCTCGTAGGCGATCGTCACGGTCTCCATCTGGATCCAGCCACGCACCTTGGAACCGAGGCGGACGTAATTGTCGTTCGGCCAGGCAGGCTTGCCCGGCATTGGCTCCACGAGCACGCGGAACAGGCCACTGGGCTGGGCCGAAGGGTCGATCGTCAGCACCCGGCCATCGAACATGCCCTGCGCAACCGAGGGCCAGCCGCTGAACTGGATGGCCGGCCAGCCTTCGAAGTTCAGGCGCACCGGCTGACCCTTGCGGACCAGCGCGGCATCGCGTCCATCTACGAGCAGTTCGACCACGCGCTCCTGCCTCTCGGGTGCGATCGTGGCGAGGAGATCGCCGGCGCTGATCAGAGTGGCCCCGGCTGCGGTATTGAGCGAAAGCACGCGGCCGTCGCGCGGTGCCCGCACCAGCTGCGCCGACTGCCGGTTGAGCGCGATATCCACCTTGCTGAGCTTGGCGCGGGCCTCGGCCAGCTTGGCGTTGAGTTCGGCCACCTTGATCTGCGTCGCTTCGTAGTCGCGCCGCGCCGCCAGCCCCTCGGCATAGAGCTGCGATGAACGGTTAACGTCCAGCCGCGCGGTTGCCATGGCCTGCTCGGCCGCGCTGATCTGTGCCACCACCTGTTCCCGCTCGGCCGCCAGGCGGATCAGCAGGTCGGGGTCATTGTCGATGATCCGGGCGATCGGATCGCCCTTCTTGACCTGCTGGCCATCGACCACGAACCAGCGCTCCACGCGGCCCGGGACCAGTGCGGTGACCTGCTGCACGCGGTCTTCGGGGTTTAGCGCGATGACATCGCCGCGTCCGGGCGCGGTCTGCACCCATTTCACCGCGAAGAGCAGGACGAGCAGCAGCGGTATGCTGATGGCAATCATCCGCCCCAGCGTGCGCGTGGTGCGCGGCACTCGGAGACTGGCTAGCGTGGTGAATCCCGTAAGATCGTGCGAACGGGGAGAGGCCTTGGCAGCCATGCTTCAGCCCTCCCTTCCGTTATAGGCGAAATGCATCACGTCATCGACAGTAAGGCCCTCGGCCTGGCTGTCAGGCCCGATCCACAGCCAGGAGTCGCGCTTCAGTCCCTCGGGCCGGTTGGTGAACTGCAGGATCGTGGTACCATACGGGCGCAGCGCCGCGAATACGGCTTCGAGCCTTGCCGGCGGGAGCATGTCGTAGATCGGTGAAAGCATCAGCACGCGCGGGCGGGCGATCAGCGCGCCAGCAAGCTTCAGCGCCATGGTCTCACCCACGGTGAGCGGATAGCCAGAGCTTGACAGCAGCGCATCAAGGCCGCCCGGCAGCGAGCCCACGCGGCGATCCAGGCCGACAAGCGCGAGCGCATCGATCTGCGCCTCGGGCCGGGAGGGATCACCAAGGCTGAGATATTCGCGTACCGACATTTCGACGATGGTCGGGCGATCGAGCACGATCACGTCCGAGCGCAGGCGGTACATGTCAAGCGTGGCAAGGTCTGCCCCGCCCACCGCGACGATGCCCGAACGCGGCACTTCCAGCCGCTTGAGCAAGGTGGCGAGCGTGCGCTCCACCCCCGGCGCGGCGAGGACGCCGACTTGCGCGCCGCTCGGCACCGAAAAGTCGAGAACGTGATCTCCGTGATGGACCTGCCGCAGGCGGATCGCGCCATCGGGCGGGCAGGCGGCGTTGTCCTTCGGCGCGGCCTCCTGCGGCACTTCCCAGAACAGGTGCAGCTCTTCGAGGCTGGCGGACAATTCGTAGAACACCTCAAGATAGGTTCCGAGTTGCGCCACGCCATAGAACACGCCGGACAGGATCAGCTCGGCAGCCACCAGTTGTCCGATGGAAAGCTCGCCCTGCAGGATCAGCCAGCCGCCCATTGCCAGCAGACCGGCGCTGGCCAGGGCGTAGAGCAGCAACAGCGCCAGGGTCTGGCCGAAGGTATAGCGGAAGTGGTGGCGATGCGCCGCCACATAGCCCGCAGTCATCTCTTCCGAACGGTTGATGGCATAGGCCATGTGGCGGCTGGACTTGTAGACACCGTTCGAACCGCCGACCGTGCCGAGCCAGTGCGCCGTCGCATGCTTGGCATGGCTCTTGGCCACCGCGCTGGTGATCGAGGCATTGGCCCAGATGCGCCAGATGATCACCACCAGCAGCACCAGCACCAAATTGAAGGCCAGGAAGAACGGGTGGTAGAAACTTGTCACCACTAGCCCGACAAAGCTTTGCAGAACGATGGTAAAGCCACCGATCAGCAGGCTGGTCAGCGTCTTCTGGACGATGCCCATGTCGAAGAAGCGGTTGAACAGGTCACCGCGGCGGGCGTCCACGAAAAACGGGTTCTGCGCATGGACCGCGCGCAGCGTTATTTCCGCCACGAGCCGGGCGAAGAATCGCCTTTCGAACCGGGCCAGCAAATGCACGCGAAACGCGCTCAGCACGCCCCAGATCAGCAGCAGCACGAACAGGATCGCCGCCAGCGTCAGCAGCGGCGCGGGCAGGGCCGTATTGGCAACCGAATTGATCAGCAACTGCACCGAGATCGGCGTGGCCAGCGACAGTAGCGAAATCGCAACGCCAAATAGCAGCGCGAGCCGCACGAACGACGCATCCGGCCCGAGAACCTGCCGCGACCAGCGGAAGAAGTCGCGGATCGTGGGTACGGGGTGGTGCGCCGCAGGAGCGGACGGGTCGGTTTGGGCGGCTGCCATCGTTTGTAGAGAATCCGTTCTTCGCAGTTGCAGCACAAATGGGGATGGTTCGGTATCTTTGTGCCAATGTTGTGTGAACTTTTTTTGCTGTCCTGCAAGATGTGCCCTTGGCACGATGGACGATAAAGTATGCTCAGATCGGCTTTTCCCGGGGGAACGTAACGCGCTTGCCCCGGTTCCAAGCCAAACGAGCTAACGTGCTTTGCCAGCTTTCGCCTGTGCGGTATGGGCAAGGTCGGCCAGGCGGCGCAGGCTCGCGATCGGAAGGAAAAGTCTTTGCAAATGAACGCAATAGGTTCTGAATCGGGTGTCTCCGTGTCGGAATTGATGGCCTCGAGCGGGGTTCCCTTCGGCACCAGCGGCGTGCGCGGTCTCGCTTCGGCCATGACCGACAAGCTCTGTCACGCCTATGCCAGCGCCTTTCTGCAGTACCTGCGCCAGATTGGAGAATTTTCGAGCGGGGATCGCGTAGCCCTTGCCGGAGACCTCAGAACCAGCACGCCACGCATCCTCGCTGCCTGCGCCACCGCCGTGCAGGATTGTGGCGGGGAAGTGGTTTTCTGCGGCCTCACGCCCACCCCCGCGCTTGCCTTCCACACGATGGGTCTGGGCATCCCCTCGATCATGGTGACTGGCAGCCACATCCCGGCAGACCGCAACGGCATCAAGTTCTATCGTCCCCATGGCGAAGTGCTGAAGAGCGACGAGGCGGGCATCGTCGGGCAGCGCGTGACGATTGACCCGGCCCGCTTCGGTAATGACGACAGCCTGTTGAGCCCCGCTACCCTACCCGAAGTTACACCGGTAGAGGACGAATACATCGCCCGTTACGTCCGCCATTTCGGCCCGGATGCGCTGTCAGGGCTGACCATCGGCGTCTACCAGCACACCGCCGTCGGGCGCGACGTGCTGGTCCGGGCAGTCGAGGCGCTGGGAGCCAAAGCCGTGCCTTTTGGGCGAGAGACGGTCTTCGTGCCAGTGGACACTGAAGCGATCCGCGAGGAGGACATTGCGCTTGCCGCCATGTGGGCGGCGGAGAACCAGGTGGACGCGATCATCTCGACCGATGGCGATTCCGATCGCCCGCTGGTGGCTGACGGGAATGGCACCTGGCTGCGCGGCGACATCGTCGGCCTGCTGTGCGCGCGTGCCGTCTCGGCGGACGTGGTCGTCACCCCAGTCAGTTCCAACACCGTGCTGGAATTGAGCGGCGCGGCGCCCAAGGTCGTGCGCACCCGCATCGGGTCGCCCTATGTGATCCGGGCGATGATGGACGCGGCTGAGGCAGACCCTGCAGCGCGGGTCTGCGGTTATGAAGCCAATGGCGGCTTCCTGCTCGGCAGCGCGGTGGACGATCTTGCGCCACTGCCGACGCGCGATGCCCTGCTGCCGATCATCGCGGTGGTGTTGAACGCAAAGACCCGTCCCTTGGCCGAAGTCGTGGCCGAACTGCCGCCGCGCTTCACCTTCTCGGATCGCGTTGCCGATTTTCCGCAGGATCACAGCGCCGCCCTGATCGCGTTCCTCAGCCACGGCGAGGAGGACGAGCAGCTTGCCCGCATCGCCCGCCTATTCGGCGAAATCGCCGGTTTCCCCACCGGCATCGACACAACCGATGGCTATCGCATGAGTTTTGCCGATGGTGCGATCATCCACTTCCGTCCCTCGGGCAATGCGCCGGAATTGCGCTGCTACAGCGAGGCGGAGACCGAGGAGAAGGCGCGCGATCTGAATGCACGGGCACTGGCCCATGTGCTGGCCGACGTCGTGCCCGAAGCGGTTGCATTCAGCGCGTCTCACCGCTAATATTGTATGCAACACATACAATATTAGCGGTTGAGGAACAAGCGATGGCCCAGATTATCGATGGCAAGGCGCTGGCTGCGCAAGTGCTGGCACGCGCCGCCGCGGACGTGGCGGACATCGTTGCCGCAGGTGGCGATGCGCCCGGCCTTGCCGTAATCCTCGTCGGCAATGATCCGGCGAGCGAGGTCTATGTCGGACGCAAGATCGCGCAGTGCCGCAAAGCCGGTATCCGCTCGATAGAACATCGCCTGCCCGCAGACACGGCGCAGGACGTTGTGCTGTCCCTGATCGAAGAACTCAACGCCGACCCGCAGGTCCACGGCATCCTCGTCCAGCTGCCGCTGCCCAGGCACATCGATGCCTCGCTGGTGCTTGATCGCATCGATCCGGGCAAGGACGTCGACGGGTTCCACCCGGTCAACGTCGGTCGTCTTTCGACCGGCACCGGCGGACTCGTGCCGTGCACCCCGCTGGGCGTCATGCTGCTGCTTGACAGCGTGATCGATGACTATCGCGGCCTGAACGTGGTGGTGATCGGCAAGTCGAACATTGTCGGCAAGCCGGTGTCGATGCTGCTGCTCGAACGCGAGGCGACCGTGACGGTCACCCACATCGAAACCAAGGACCTGCCCGATGTCGCGCGCAAGGCCGATATCATCGTTGCCGCCGCCGGTGCGCCGCATCTGGTGCGGGGCTATTGGGTGAAGCCGGGCGCCGTGGTGATTGACGTGGGTATCACCCGCGTGGTCGACCATGATGGCAACACGAAGATCGTCGGCGATTGCGCGACGCATGAACTCGATCACGCCAAGGCGGTGACTCCGGTGCCGGGCGGGGTGGGGCCAATGACCATCGCCTGCCTGCTCAGCAATACGGTTCTGGCGGCAAAACGCGCGACAGTTGCATAAAACGCAAATTTAGAAGCGTTATTCTCATTTGCGGGAATCCGGCAAAGTACGCATACCGAAAAGGCCTTTCAGGCATCCTCTCCCAAACTTCAAAAGGGGCTGACGCAAGTCGGCCCCATTTTTTTGTCCAGCGCTGGCAGAGTCAGCGCGGTGGCGCGGGCTTGGCCGGCTTCACCAGCATCAGCAGGGGGATCGCCACCACGCAGGCCATCGCCATCGCATAGAAATCGTTGATGTAGGCGATCATCGCAGCTTGCTGGTTGACCATGCCATCCATCACCCGGAGCATCGTTTCACCAGTGCCGCCATAGGCAGTGATCCGGTCAAGATCGAACGGCACCAGCGTGCGCGTGACATGCGCGCCAAGCTCGGCATGGTTGATCTGGATGTTGCGGGCCAGTTCCACCGAGGCGGCGGAAATGCCGATCGAGGAGCCGAGGTTGCGCATCAGGTTGCCCAGGCTCGAGGCATCGGTGCGCAAGTGCGGCGGCAAGGTGGCAAAGGAGATCAGGTTCATCGGCATGAACGTGAACGACAGGCCCAGCCCCTGCAGCAGCCCGGCCATGATGATCGGGCCGCGCGGCATCTCCAGCGACCAGCCGGTCATCAGCCACATCGAGCCGCCCATCAGCAGCAGACCGAGCGCGAGCAGGGCGCGAGCGTCGATCTTGGTCATGAACCGCCCGAACAGAGTGATCGACGCCAGCATGCCGATGCCGCGCGGGGCCAGCAACATGCCCGATTGCAACGGTGTGTAGCCGTAGATCTGCTGAAGCAGCCCCGGCAGCAGCGCCATGACCGACATCATCACCAGTCCGATCAGGAACATGAAGGCAAGGCCTACGGTGAAATTGCGATCATGGAACAGCGCCGCCGGAAACAGCGGCTGCGCAGTGCCGGAAAGGTGGAAGATCGCCAGCCACGCCCCGGCCAGCGCCACCACCGCGTAAGCGACGATCTCGGCCGACGCGAACCAGTCGAGCGTCAGGCCCCGGTCGAGGATCAGCTGGATCGCCGACACCGTCAGCGCGACCAGTACCCAGCCGGTAATGTCCACGCGCCGGTGCCTGGTCGGCGTCTTGGGCAGGTAGAGCCACAGCAGCAGGAAACAGATCAGTCCGACCGGCAGGTTGACGTAGAACACCCAGCGCCAGTTGTAATTGTCGGTAAGGAAGCCGCCGATGATCGGCCCGGTGATCGGCCCGAGCATGACGCCCTGGGTGTAGAGCCCCATCATCTTGGGCCGTTCTGCAGGCGTGCTGGAATCGAGAGTCACTGTCTGCGCCAGCGGCGAGAGGAACGCCCCGCCAAGTCCCTGCAACACGCGGAACAGCACCATCTGTTCAAGGTTCTGGGCAACGCCGCACAGCATCGATGCCACTGTGAACAGCAGCACCGAGGCGAGCATCATGTTGCGGATGCCGAACTTGTCCACCAGCCAGCCCGCCAGAGGCAGCGCCACGGCCGAGGCAAGCACATAGCTCGTCAGCACCCAGGTGATCGTGTCCTGCGTCGCGCTCAACGATGCGGTCATGTGCGGCAGTGCGACGTTGGCGATCGTGGTGTCCAGCGTGTACATCACCATCGCCGCCATCGCGCCGACCAGCATCAGCGGCCGGTTGCGCGAGACCAGCGGTAGGGTTTCCCCGCTACTTGCCGACATGGACGGTGACGTCGGAACTTAGACCGGCGATAAGCGGACGCTCCGACTTGCTGTCGATGGCGATGCGCACTGGCACGCGCTGGATCACCTTGACCCAATTGCCGGTGGCGTTCTGCGCCGGAAGCACGGAGAATTCCGAACCAGTGCCCGCGCCGATGGATTCGACGTGGCCCTTCAGCTTCAGGCCGGGATAGGCGTCGATCTCGATCTCGGCGGGCTGGCCGGGCCGCATGTGGTTGAGATCGGTTTCCTTGAAGTTTGCATCGACCCGGGCGCTGCCATCGCGCACGATCGAGACCATCGGCACGCCGGGAAAGACCATCTGCCCGACTTGCAGTCGCGTGACCTGCGTGACCACGCCATCGGCTGGCGCGCGCACGACGGTGCGCTCCATGTCGAGCGTCGCCTTGGCCCGATTGGCCTGCGCCGCAGCGATGGCGGGATTGACGCCGGGCACTTGCGCGCCGGTTGCCAGTTCCGAGCGGGCCTGCGCCACCTCGGCGCGGATCGAGACGATGCGGTCGCGCGCCACGGCAACGGCATGCTCCGCCGCATCCATGCGGGCGCGGGTGTTGAACCCCTTGTCCATCAGCGCCTTCTCGCGCGCGAAGTTCGCCTGGGCGAGGGCAAGGTCGTCGTTGGCGGCAGCAAGATCGGCGGCCTTGGCGGCAACGTCGGCGTTCAGCGCGGTGACCCTGGCCTGCGCCGTGGCGATCTGCGCATCGGCCTGGCGGATCGTGGCGTCGAAAGTGGCGGGGTCAATCGTGAACAACACGTCGCCCGCCTTGACGTGCTGGTTCTCGCGCACGTTGACCTTGGTGATCAGGCCGCTGACTTCGCCCGCAACAGCGACGATGTCGGTCTTGACATAGGCATTGTCGGTTTCGACCGTGCCCTGGTTGCCGAACCAGTACCACAGTGCCCCGACAACAATGACAACCGGTCCGAGCACCATCAGCATCGTGCGGGTACGCCTGGAACGCGTCTCGCCAACGTGCTCCTTCGCGGCTTGGGCAGCGGGCGCATTCTGGGGGGGGAAAGGATCAGCCTCGGCCATGGATCAGGTTCGCTTCAGGTGTGGTATCATCGGAAAGGTTCATGCGCACGCGTTCGAGCAGCGAGAGGAGCTGGGCATGTTCGTCGTCGGTCAGGCCGGAAACCGCCTCGCCAATGGCTTGCTGCGCCAGCGGTGTCATCGACCGGATCAGCTCTTCGCCCTTGGCGGTGAGGTAGAGGCACCAGCAGCGCCGGTCCGCCGGATCGTCGCGCCGTTCGACGAGGCCCAGCTTCTCGAGCCGGTCGATCATCCGCCCGGCGGTGATCGGCTCAACCTCGAGCCATCCGGCCAGCGCGCCCTGGTTGGTGCCGGGATCGCGCTGGATCGCGGCCAGCATGCGCCACTGCGGCCCGGTCACGCCAAAGTGCTGGGCACTGGCGGCAAAGCGCTTGCGGAACAGGCGTCCGACGTCAGATGACAAGAAGGCCACGTTGACTTTCATGGCATGGCGATAATAGCAATGCTTACATTCTACAATCCGGAAAAAGAACAGGATGTTTGAGGAGGAATTGGGTGCGGCGCGGCGCTATCAAGCAGCGGCGCAGTCTGCGTTGGCCGGGCGGCTGGAAGGTGCGCGGATCGACGAGCACCAGCGTGCAGCGCACGGCTTTGCCTGGATCGCGACGAGCGTTGCCGCGCTAGAGGCGGTGGCGGCTTGGGCTGGACGCTCGGGCGACGCGCTTGATGAAACGATCGCCCGGCTGGCCTTTGCCGAGACGCTGGGCCAACTCGTCGGCGGGTTGCCGATGGGCCAGAACGAGATCCTGCGGCCTGCCGATCTGGGGCTGATCGCCGCGGCGCGCGGACTGGCGCAGGACTGCGCGGAGCTGCTCGAAACTGACCACGCCGATGCCCGCGCGCAAGTGGTGAGCGCTCTTGCCGCCGGGCAGTGGCCTTCGGAAAGCCTTGGCGATCAGGAGCTCGACACAATCCGCGACCAGTTCCGGCGATTCACCGATGCCGAGATTCTGCCCCACGCCCACAAGTGGCACCTCGCCAATGCGCTGATCCCGGACGAGACGGTGCGTTCAATGGCCGATCTCGGCACGTTCGGGGTCTGCATCCCCGAAGAGTTCGGCGGGCTCGGCCTCGGCAAGCTGGTGATGTGCCTGGTTACCGAAGAGCTTTCGCGCGGCTGGATCGGTGCCGGATCGCTCGGAACGCGGTCCGAGATTGCGGGCGAGCTGATCGTGCTGGGCGGGACACAGGCGCAGAAGACGCAGTGGCTTCCGGCCATCGCCAGCGGGGAGGTCCTGCCGACAGCGGTGTTCACCGAACCCGATACCGGCTCAGACCTCGGCTCGCTGCAGACCCGCGCACGGCGTGAGGGCGAGGGTTGGGTAATCGATGGCGCGAAGACGTGGATCACCCACGCCGCCCGGTCGGACCTGATGACCATGCTGGCCCGCACGCGCCCTGATGCCAAGGGCTATGCCGGGCTGTCGATGCTGCTGGTGCCCAAGCGTCGGGGGACGGACGCTGAACCCTTCCCCGAACCGGGCATGAGCGGCAGCGAGATCGAGGTGCTCGGCTATCGCGGCATGCGCGAATATGCGCTGCAGTTCGATGGCCTGCGCGCACCCGGCGATGCTCTGCTCGGCGGCGAGGAAGGGCAGGGCTTCAAGCAATTGATGCGCACGTTCGAGGGTGCGCGCATCCAGACCGCCGCGCGCGCCGTCGGCGTGGCAAGACGCGCGCTGGAACTGGGGCTGGACTACGCGCTGAACCGCAAGCAGTTCGGCAAAGCCATCGTCCAGTTTCCGCGCGTGGCCGACAAGCTGGCGATGAGCCTGGTCGACACGGTCCTTGCGCGCGAGCTTACCTATGCCGCCGCCCGGGCCAAGGATTCAGGCAAGCGCTGCGATATCGAGGCCGGCATGGCCAAGCTGCTGGCAGCCCGCGCGGCCTGGTCGAACGCCGATGTCTCGCTGCAGATCCATGGCGGCAACGGCTACGCGCTCGAGTACGAGATCAGCCGCGTGCTGTGCGATGCGCGCATTCTCAACATCTTCGAAGGCGCCGCGGAAATACAGGCGCAGGTCATTGCGCGCGGGCTGCTGGAAGGGCGCAACTGATGGGCGAATGGCAGAACTGGATCGGCCGGACCGAGCGGCGCACGGATCGCGCCGACGCCGCACTTGCCGCGCGCTGGCTGGCCACGTTCGATCGCGCTGCGCCCGCCGACGGGACCATGCCACAAGGCTTCCACTGGTGCCTGTGCGCGCCCGATGCGCCAACGTCGACGCTGGGGGCCGACGGTCACCCGCTGCGTGACGACAGCCCGGACAGCTTCCTGCCGCCAGTGCCGCTCCCGCGCCGGATGTGGGCGGCGAGCAAGATGGAATTTGTTGCGCCGATCATGCTTGGCGCGGCAATTGAGCGGCGATCGTCAGTTGCGGCGATCACGGAAAAGCAGGGCGCCAGTGGCGCGCTGGTCTTTGTCGAAGTTGCGCATGAGACGCTGAGCGATGGTGAAGTGGCCGTGCGCGAAGTGCAGAGCGTGGTCTATCGCGCCGCCGCAGCCGCCGGATCGCCCTTGGTTCCGCCGCCATCGGCAGAGGGCGCCTTCGACGTGGGGCCGTGGACCGCGCACCGCACGCTGACCCCGGCCGAGCCGCTGTTGTTCCGCTATTCCGCGCTGACCTTCAACAGCCACCGCATCCACTATGACCTGCCATATGCCGCTGAAGGCGAGGGCTATCGCGGGCTGGTCGTTCACGGCCCGCTGACGGCCACGCTCCTGCTCGATCTCGCGCAGGCAGAGCTGGGCGACAATGCGCTGAAGAGCTTTGCTTTTCGCGGGCTTTCGCCGGCGATCTGCGGCGAGGCGCTGCATCTGGTGATGCGCGGAGAAGAGCGCGCGCTGGAGCTTGCAGCCTTTGCTGCCGATGGGCGTCAGGTCATGGCGGCAAGCGCCACGACCTGATCGCCAACTCGGGCAGCCTCAGTTCGCCGGGATCGCCCGCTCGCCAACGATGTTCAGGCCATAGCCTTCGAGCGCGACGAGGTTGTGGTGCGAGTTGGTCAGCAGGATCATGTCGTGAATGCCGAGGTCGGCAAGGATCTGCGCGCCGATGCCGTAGCTGCGCAGCTCCATGTCATGCCCGGCGGTGCCGCCGACCTCGCGGATCAGCTGTTCCGGATCGGTGGGCATCAGCAGCACGATGACGCCTGAGCCTGCCTCGCCAATCTCGCTCATGGCGCGCTGGAGGATGCGCTTGCGCGGTCCCGGTTGGCCGAGCACGTCGGACAGGACCGAGATCGAGTGCATGCGCACCAGCGTCGGCGTGTCGGGCAGGATGTGGCCCTTCTGCAGCACGAGATGGACCGAGCCGTCGACCTTGTTGCGATAGGTCTTTATCGTGAATTCGCCGCCGTAATCGGTATGGAACGGTGCCTGGTTGAGGCACTCGACCAGGTGGTCATGGCGGCGGCGGTAGGCGATCAGGTCGCGGATCGTGCCGATCTTGAGGCCGTGCTTGCGGGCGAACGGGATGAGGTCGTTGAGGCGCGCCATCGTGCCGTCATCGTTCATGATCTCGCAGATCACGCCCGAGGGGTTGAGTCCGGCAAGGCGCGGCAGGTCGACCGCAGCTTCGGTGTGGCCGGCGCGGACGAGGACGCCGCCATCGCGGGCGATCAGCGGGAAGACGTGGCCCGGCGTCACGATATCGTCACGGCCCTTGGTGGCATCGACCGCCACGGCAACGGTGCGGGCACGGTCCGCTGCGGAAATGCCGGTGTCGACGCCCTCGCGCGCCTCGATCGAGACGGTGAAGGCCGTACCATGGCGCGTGCCGTTGTTGCGGCTCATCAGTTCGAGGCCGAGCTTGTCGGCGCGTTCGGACGTGAGGCACAGGCAGATCAGCCCGCGGCCATGGGTAGCCATGAAGTTGATGGATTCAGGCGTTGCCATCTGTGCGGGGATGACGAGATCGCCTTCGTTTTCGCGGTCCTCGTCATCGACGAGGATGACCATGCGACCATTGCGGACGTCGGCAATGATTTCCTCGACTGTCGCCAGCGCGAAGTCCTCGTCGTCGCTGTCGTCCATGGCTCGTTCAAGCTTGGTCAGCGTATCCGCGGTCGGGTTCCAGTCCGGCGAGAGCGCATCGCGCAAGGTGTTGGGGTGCAGACCGGCCGCGCGGGCGAGCGCCGCCCGCGAAATGACCCGATCCTCGATGAGCTTGCGCGCACGCGCCACAATGTCCTGTGCCATGAGTCGCGTGTGTCACATCGCGATGGCGCAGGTCAACCTGAATCACATCCCGATGTGCGATTATGCCCAGAGTGTCGCGCGGTAACGTGCAAAACAGCGCTCGCCGCACATCAGGCGCATCAGCGCACCTTCGGCCATCGCCGTGGCGCGGCGTGGGTCTTCCTCGACCAGCGGCCGCAGTGCCTCGCGGTTCCAGTCCTCGCTATGTTTCACGTCAAGCACGGCATGAAGATCGAAGTAGCGGCGTTCGCGGTCCGACAGGCCAATGCGGCGCAGTCCCTTGGCGACCATGGCCGAGCGGCCCGGTGCCGTCAGTTCGATCACACCAAGCGCGCCGACGGAATGCCAAGCGAAACCGCGATTGGTGGCCATGCCGGTCATCGCGTTGGCCAGCGCAAGGCTCTCCCACACGGTATTGTCAATGGTAGGCTCCACGCCCATCGTCCGGGCAAGATCGTTAAGCATCGGCCCGTGCATGCCGCGCACGTTGCCACGGCCCATCTCGTCCCAGTAGTTGCGGGCAAGTTCGAGCTTCGCGCTAACCGGGAGCTTGACCTGCGTATAGGCGACAAGATCATCGAACCCGGCTTCGCCTGCCGCTTCCTGTTCGAAGAACCAGCGCAGTTGCACTTCGTTGGCGCTGTCGGCCAGCCACGGGAACAGCGGGTCACCTTGGCCGGGGCCGGTCTGCTTGAGGTCCTCGAACCATTCGACGAAGCCATCAACATCAGTCGGCGCCTCGCGGGCGCGGTCGGCCACCTCGGCGCGTAATTCCTCGAGTAACGAGGTTTCGAGATAGCGCATCTGCGCTTCATGCTCGAAGTGCTGGTTCCAGTCCGAGGACGGAAACTGGGGGCTCAGGCGCTCACGGTTCCAATGCGCCAGCGCCTGCTGGATCGTGTCGCTTTGGAAGCGGGGGGCCTCCGAAGCGGGGAGGGAGGTGCTTCGCTGGTGGAGATCTATCTGCATGAAAGGCAAACGGAATTTCCGCTCGCCTGTTCCGTTGCTACCCCAATGCGCGACGAAGCGTTTGCTGTGGAGGACAGTCGCCGCCGATTGCCTCTGCCACCATCTCGCGCAACGGCAACTGCGCCTTCATGCGGATGGCGAGCAGCGCTGTACCGCTGACCTTGCGCTGCACGAACAGCGTATCGACCGGGGGAACGTGCCACGAAGCGCGGTCCGCGGCGACCTTCTCGGCTTCGGCCCGCACCCGCTCGACAAACGAGCGGTCGGAGAGATCGAACAGACCGGGCTTTCCAAGATGGCCGATCAATACGTCCAGCATCCGGTCAAAGGCTGCGCCGTGCCGGGCAAGCTGCTGATCTGAAACGAAACCGACCTCGGTCAAGGCGGCCCGCAAGGCATCGCGGTCCTCCGCCAGCCCCGCCATCAACATCCGCCGGTAGGCCTCGGTCGTGGCCCCCGGAACCTCGCGCGCGGCACCGAAGTCAAGCAGCACCAGCTTGCCGGTCTCAGGCTGCCAGCGGAAGTTGGCGAAGTTCGGATCGGTCTGCATGAAGCCGAACGCAAACAATTCGCGCAAGGTCAGGCCAAGCAGCGCCCCCATCACCTTGTTGCGCACTTCGAGAGGCGCGGTGAGAAGGCTTTCGATCGGACGCGCTTCGATGAAGTCCATCGCCAGGACGTTGCGGCCCGAGAGGGGGGCGTATGCCTGGGGGACGAGAAATGCGTCCTCGCCGGCAAGCATCTTGCCATAGCGCTGCATCATCTCTGCCTCGCGGAGATAGTCCGACTCCTCGTGGAGTTGCCGCTTTGCCTCGGAGAGTTGGAGATTGATGTCGAGGCCCTGCGGTAGCAGCCCCGAGACGCGCAAAAGCGTGGCCACATTGTCCACGTCAGCGTCAATACTTGCAGCAATTCCAGGGTATTGCACCTTGATGGCCAGCACCCGGCCATCGGGCAGGACAGCCTTGTGCACCTGCCCGATCGAAGCAGCTGCAATCGGCTGCGCCCCGAAGTGCCGAAACTTCGCGCGCCAACCTGCACCCCACTCCGCGCTCAGCACACGCTCCAGCTGGGCAGGCGGCATGAAATGCGCCGAATCCCGCAATCGGGACAGAATTTCGGTCAGTTCGCGCGGAAGCACGTCACCTGCATCGAGCGAGATCATCTGCCCCAGCTTCATCGCCGCGCCGCGCAGACGAGAGAGCTGGTCGGCAACTCTCATGGCATTTCCGGGGGTTAGCAGCAGGTCCGAGAGCTTCGGCGCCTCGCCGCGGGCAAGCCGCCGCGCACCTTCGGCCAGCACCCCACCGGCCACGCCCCCGGCCAACTGGCCGAACGCTGCCAGCCGCGAAAGCCGCGCCGAGGGCACCTTGCGATAACGCGATCCGCTCATTTCAATAGCCTTTGCAGTGCAGGACGGATCACAAGAAATGAGCGATAACAACGCTCCAGCACGATTTCCAGGGGGCGCCAACGTGCCAGCAAGCCCAGCCAGCGCAAGGCCGGGATCGCACGCCACATTGCCGCAAACGCCGCCGCGCCTGAAAGGACTTCTCCGCCCTCCTGCACATGGAACCGCGCGAGCGCGGCCTCTCGGTCGATCGGGCAGGCGGCAGCGGAATCGGCAATGTCGACAAACGCGATGACGCCCTTGCGATCCAACCGCCTCATCGCCGCGATCTCGCGCGAGCAGAGCGGACAGGCACCATCGTACCACACCGTCAGGCTCCGTTCCGAAAGCTGGGCACTGTCCATAGCTGCCCTATGCGCCCGCCTGCTCCCTTGCGAGACCTGCCATTTAGGGAAGTATCTCGCTTGATAGGTGCATCCTATCAACCTAGGCATGAGGCCATGCACCCGCGCCAGCTCCGCTATTTCGTGACCATCGCCCGGCTGCGGCACTTTGCCAATGCCGCGCAGGAATGCGGCGTTTCACAGCCAACGCTGTCTGCCGGGCTATCCGCGCTGGAGCGCGAGGTTGGCCATCGGTTGGTCGAGCGGGACCGGCGCTTCGTGGGGCTGACGCCGCAGGGGGAGGCAATGCTGCCCTGGGCCGAACAGATTCTCGGCGCGGTGGCGGGGATGACGAGTTCGGTGGCGGCGCGTTCTGCATCGATTACCGGGCAATTTGCCCTTGCCGCCATCCCTGCGGCGCTGCCGCTTGCCGGCCAGTTCGGCGACACTCTGCTTCAGCGACATCCGGGCCTGAGCCTGTCCGTACGCTCTGCCACCTCGCGCGAGATCGAGCGCGCGCTGAACACCTTCGAGTGCGATGCGGGCCTGACTTATCTCGATCACGAAACTCCGGCCAATGTGCTGACCGTGCCGCTTCACGCAGAGCGTTACCTGTTCGTGACGCGCGCGGATGGCCCGCTCGGCGGTCTGACGGAAATCAAGTGGGAAGAGGCTTCTGTGCAACCGCTGTGCCTCCTTCACCAGGGCATGCAGTTCCGCCGCATACTCGACGCGCGCATGCTGGATCGCGGGCTGGCGATAACGCCGCGGGCGGTGGCGGACAGCTACGTCACGCTGTTTGACCTCGTCCGCTCCGGGGGCTTTTGCACCATCGTGCCCGATACTTATGCCAGCCTTCTGGCAGGGTTGCCGTGGGCATGCTGCGCGGTGCTGGACGATGGCGACATGCCACGCCGCATCGGCCTGGTCGTGGTCAATCGCGTGCCGCTCAGCCCTATGGCCAGCACGGCGCTGGCCGTTGCGCGCAGCCTTGCCGGACTTTGATAGAAAAGCTCTATCAAGGTTCGACTTTTTCGATTTGACCACCGGTCTGTTTCGGACAAGATCGGAGCGCCATGGAACGACTGCCCCAGATCATCGCCGCACACGCAGGCCGGGAAGGCCCGCTGCTTCCGATCCTGCATGACGTGCAGGCCGAATACGGCCACGTTTCGGAAGAGGCGATCCGCGCGATTGCGCAGGCGCTGAACCTCAGCCGCGCCGAAGTGCAGGGGGTTGTCAGCTTCTACCATGATTTCCATGCGGAAGCCGATCCGCGCCCTGTGCTGAAGCTGTGCCGGGCGGAAGCGTGCCAGGCGCGCGGCGTCGATGCGCTTGCGGCGACATTGTCGGACGGCGGACGGGTGAAGGTGGAAACCGTCTATTGTCTGGGGCTGTGCTCGGTGGGGCCAAACGCGATGGTCGGCAGCAAGGTTCATGCACGACTTAATGCGGCAAAGCTGGATGCGCTGGTGGAGGCGCTGGCATGACACTTGTCCGGATCAGCGACGATGCGCTGGCGCTGGCCTGCGGGGCAGACGAGGTCGTGGCGGCATTCGTGGCGGCAGGTTGCACCGTTGAGCGCGTGTCATCGTGGGGCATGCACTGGCTGGAACCGCTGGCCGAGATTGATGGTCAGGGCTTCGGCCCGCTGGAGCCTGAAGACGTTGCCGCCGTGCTGGCAGGCAGTTCGGCCAAGGCCATCGGCCCGATTGCAGCGCATCCCTTCATTGCCCGCCAGCAGCGCTTCACCTTCGCGCGCGCTGGCAAGACACGGCCCCTCAGCCTCGAAGACTATGCCGCCAATGGCGGCTGGCAGGGCCTTGCCAAGGCGCGCGAGATCGGCCCTGAGGCAACCATTGCCGAAGTGACCGAATCCGGCCTGCGCGGACGGGGCGGGGCAGGCTTTCCGGCCGGCATCAAGTGGACCACTGTCGCCAAGGCGCAGGCTGACCGCAAATACATCGTCTGCAACGCCGACGAGGGCGACAGCGCGACCTTTGCCGACCGCATGGTGATGGAGGGCGATCCGTTCATGCTGGTCGAGGGCATGGCGATTGCCGCCCACGCCGTCGGCGCGCACAAGGGCTATGTCTATATCCGCAGCGAATATCCGCACGCGATTGCAAAGATGCAGGCAGCGGTGCGCGCGTCCGCCCATCTTGTCGCCCCGTTCGAACTGGAAGTGCGGGTGGGCGCGGGCGCCTATGTCTGCGGCGAGGAAACGTCGCTGCTCAACAGCCTTGAAGGCAAGCGCGGCGAAGTGCGCGCCAAGCCGCCACTGCCTGCATTGGAAGGCCTGTTCGGCAAGCCGACGGTGGTCAACAACGTGCTGACGCTGGCCGCCGTGCCGTGGATTCTGGCCAATGGAGCCGAGGCCTATGCGGCTGTGGGCTTCGGCCGGTCCAAGGGCACGATGCCGATCCAGATCGCGGGCAACGTGAAGCATGGCGGGCTGTTCGAAGTGGGCTTCGGCATCACGCTGGGCGAACTCGTCAACGATATTGGCGGCGGCACGGCCTCGGGCCGTCCGGTCCGCGCGGTGCAGGTGGGCGGGCCGCTCGGCGCCTATCACGCGCCGTCCGATTTCCACCTGCCGTTTGATTACGAAGCCTTTGCCGCCGCCGATGGCCTGATCGGCCACGCCGGGATCACCGTGTTTGACGATACGGCAGACATGAGCCGCCAGGCGCGCTTCGCCATGGAATTCTGCGCGGCGGAATCCTGCGGCAAGTGCACGCCCTGCCGCATTGGCTCGACACGCGGCGTGGAACTTATCGACCGCATCCGCGCCCGGTCGGGCCGCGTGCCGGACAAGGTGGAGGCGCTGCCGCAGATGCATAACGCCCGCAAGGTGGAACGTTCGCTGGCGGACGAGATCGTGCTGCTCGAAGACCTGTGCGAGACGATGAAGTTCGGTTCGCTCTGCGCGCTGGGCGGTTTCACGCCTTATCCGGTGCTTTCGGCGCTGCGCAATTTCCCGGAGGATTTCGGCGCAGTTCCAGCGAAGGAAGCAGCGGAGTGATCTTGGGCGCCGTCCTTGCCGGAGGCCGCTCCACCCGCTTCGGCAGCGACAAGGCGCTGGCCGAACTGGGCGGGCGCACGCTGCTGGCACGGGCGGTGGATGCCTTGGCGGCGCAGTGCGATGCAGTGGTCGTGGTCGGGCGTGAGGAAGCACCTGCGCCCACACTGCCAGACTGGCCGCGCGCTGACATGGGTCCACTGGGCGGAATTGCCGCTGCGCTCCACCATGCGCGCGATGCGGGTTACGATGAAGTGCTGACCTGTTCGGTTGACAGCTTTGGCCTTGGTGAAGGTCTTGCCGCGCAGTTGCAGCCGGCGCCCTCCTATTGCGAAAGCCAGCCAGTGATCGGGCTGTGGCCTGCCAGCGCCTCGGCCACGCTCGATGCGCTGCTGACCAGCGATGCCCGTCATTCGATGCGCGCCTTTGCCGAACTGGTCGGCGCGCGGGCGGTGCGTTTTTCCGAAAATCCTGCTAATATCAATACACCGGCGGATCTGATGGCCGCCGAGGAGCAATCCCATGGGTTATGAGCGCCAGGCCGATTTCGGCACCCCGGAAGTCCGATCGGACACGCAGGTAACCTGCTCCATCGACGGGCGCGAAGTTACCGTGCCCGCTGGCACCACCGTCATGCGCGCCGCCGCGCTGACCGGCGGTTCGATCCCCAAGCTCTGCGCGACCGATAACCTCAAGCAGTTCGGATCGTGCCGCCTCTGCCTTGTCGAGATCGACGGGATGCGCGGCACGCCTGCAAGCTGCACCACCCCGGTGGCCGAGGGCATGAAAGTCCACACCCAGACCCCGCGCCTGCAGAAGCTGCGCAAGGGAGTGATGGAGCTTTACATCTCCGATCACCCGCTCGATTGCCTGACCTGCAGCGCCAACAACGATTGCGAACTGCAGGATCAGGCCGCCGCCGTGGGCCTGCGCGATGTGCGCTATGGCTATGAGGGCGAGAACCATCTCGGCGCGATGCCGGACATCTCGAACCCCTACTTCGATTTTGATCCCAGCAAGTGCATCGTGTGTTCGCGCTGCGTGCGCGCCTGCGACGAGGTGCAGGGCACGCTGGCGCTGACGATCGACGGGCGCGGGTTTGACAGCAAGGTTTCGGCGGGGCTGACTTCGGACAGCTTCCTGTCATCCGAATGCGTTTCCTGCGGCGCCTGCGTCCAGGCCTGCCCGACTGCGACCTTGCAGGAAAAGGCGGTCAAGGAAATCGGCAAGCCCGAGCGCGCTGTCGTGACGACATGCGCCTATTGCGGCGTTGGCTGCACTTTCCGCGCCGAAATGCGTGGCGAACAACTGGTGCGCATGGTGCCCTGGAAGGACGGCAAGGCCAATCGCGGGCACTCCTGCGTCAAGGGCCGCTTCGCCTGGGGCTATGCCCAGCACCAGGAGCGCATCCTCTCGCCGATGATCCGCGAGACCATCGATCAGCCCTGGCGCGAGGTTTCGTGGGAAGAGGCGCTGACCTATGCGGCGGGCCAGATCAACCGCATCCGCGACACTTATGGCCGCAATGCCTTGGGCGGCATAACCTCTAGCCGCTGCACCAACGAGGAGACCTTCCTCGTCCAGAAGCTGATCCGCGCAGGCTTCGGCACGAACAACGTCGATACTTGCGCCCGCGTCTGCCATTCGCCCACCGGCTATGGCCTCAAGACCACGTTCGGCACATCGGCGGGCACGCAGGACTTCGACAGCGTCGAGGATAGCGACGTGATCCTCGTGATCGGCGCGAACCCGACCGACGGGCACCCGGTGTTTGCCAGCCGGATGAAGCGCCGCCTGCGTCAGGGTGCCAGGCTGATCGTGATCGATCCGCGCCGCACAGATCTGGTCCGCTCACCGCATATCGAGGCGGACTACCACCTGCCGCTCCGCCCCGGCACCAACGTGGCGATCCTGACAGCGATTGCCCACGTGATCGTCACCGAAGGCCTCGCCAACGAAGCGTTCATCCGTGAACGCTGCGATTGGGACGAGTACCAGCACTGGGCCGACTTCGTCTCGGCCGAGCGCAACAGCCCCGAGTTCCTCGCGCCGGTGATCGGCGTTGATCCTGAAGCCATTCGCGGCGCGGCACGCCTCTACGCCACGGGTGGCAACGGCGCGATCTATTACGGTCTTGGCGTCACCGAGCACAGCCAAGGCTCGTCCACCGTCATGGCTATCGCCAACCTCGCCATGGCCACCGGCAACATCGGTCGTCGCGGTGTCGGCGTGAACCCCTTGCGCGGGCAAAACAACGTGCAGGGCGCCTGTGACATGGGCAGCTTCCCGCACGAGCTTTCCGGCTATCGCCACGTTTCCGATGCGGCGACGCGCGACCTGTTCGAGGCGGAATGGGGCGTGAAGATCGATCCCGAACCGGGCCTGCGCATCCCCAACATGCTGGATGCCGCAACCGACGGGCAGTTCAAGGCGATCTATATCCAGGGCGAGGACATCCTGCAGTCCGATCCCGACACCAAGCATGTCGCCGCCGGCCTTGCCGCGATGGAATGCGTGATCGTCCATGACCTGTTCCTCAACGAGACCGCGAACTACGCCCACGTTTTCCTGCCGGGATCGACGTTCCTTGAGAAGAACGGCACTTTCACCAATGCCGAACGCCGCATCCAGCCGGTGCGCAAGGTGATGGAGCCGCTCAACGGATATGAAGACTGGCAGGTCACGCAGGAACTGGCCCGCGCCATCGGGCTTGACTGGAACTACACCCACCCGTCCGAGATCATGGACGAGATCGCACGGCTGACGCCGACCTTTACCGGCGTCAACTACAAGCGGCTCGATGCCGAAGGTTCGCTGCAGTGGCCGGTCAATGACAAGGCCCCCGATGGCTCGCCGATCATGCACATCGAAGGTTTCGTCCGCGGCAAGGGCAAGTTCGTGGTGACGGACTATGTGCCGACCGACGAGCGCACCGGCCCGCGCTTCCCGTTGCTGCTGACGACGGGGCGCATTCTCAGCCAGTACAACGTCGGCGCGCAGACCCGGCGGACGGCGAACACCGTGTGGCACCCGGAGGACGTTCTGGAAATTCACCCGACCGACGCCGACAACCGTGGCCTCAAGTCTGGCGACTGGGTGAAGCTGGCAAGCCGGTCCGGCGAGACGACCTTGCGCGCATTGGTCACGGATCGCGTGGCACCGGGCGTAGTCTACACCACGTTCCATCACCCGGCGACGCAAGCAAACGTGGTCACCACCGACTACTCCGACTGGGCGACCAACTGCCCGGAATACAAGGTGACGGCTGTGCAGATCACGCCTTCCAACGGCCCGACCGACTGGCAGGAAGACTATGAGGCGCAAGCCTCGCGCTCCCGCCGGATCGTGGGCCAAGACAGCGCGATGGAGCCGGCCGAATGACCGCGCATACGGCAGAGAAGCTGGCCTACATGGCCAACCAGATCGCGCGCAACCTGGTGCATGACGACAAGCCCGTGGCGGCAGTGGCCGACCATATCGTTTCGTTCTGGACACCGCGCATGATCGATACGCTTATCGCCCAAGGCTCTGCCGGGCTCGATCCGGTGGCGGCCGAGGCTCTGGCGCGGCTGGCAGAGGGGCGCGTTCCGGCGCCGCAGACCCGCGCCACCGATTCGCAAGTCCATGGCTCCGATGCCGGTTGACGGCACAAGGATCTTCTCGTTCCGGGAAGAATTCGCAGATGGCCGGGGCTCACGCGCGCTTGACAGAGCGCTGATCGCAGAGGCGCCGGTCGCGTTGGAAATCAACGGCGTAGGCTATGCCGTGATGATGGCAACTCCGGTCGATCTTGAAGACTACGCCCTCGGTTTCTGCCTGTCGGAACAGTTGATCGCTTCCCCGCGCGAGTTCGTTTCGGCTCAGGCTGCGCGCGTTGATGCCGGCGGATGGATGCTGCGCGTGCAGCTTGCCGCGGAAGGCGCGGCTCCGCTGCTCGAACGCGCGCGGTTGCGGCTTTCCGAGGGAAGCTGCGGGCTTTGCGGGATCGAAAGCCTCGAGCAGGTCATGAGGCCGCTGCAGCCGGTGGCGGCGCGGACCGAGGTTGGGGCAGATGCGATCTTCCGCGCAGCCGCCCGGATGCGTGACCATCAGGCGCTCGGCCGCGCAACGGGCGCAGCACATGCGGCAGCGCTGTGTGATGCCGACGGCACGATCTGCTTGGTGCGCGAGGATGTCGGTCGGCATAATGCCTTCGACAAGCTGATCGGCGTAGCGGCTCGCGAGGGCTTGGCAATGGCCGACCATTTCGTCCTGCTCACCGCGCGCTGCAGTTTCGAACTGGTGCAGAAGGCGATCATCGCGGGAGTCCCATTGCTCGCGACGATCTCGGCAGCGTCCACGCTGGCTTGCGAACAGGCGGCAAGTCATGGGCTCCGTCTGGTCAGCCTCGTCCGGGATGACAGTCTGCTCGAGTTGTGATTGGCCTTGGCGGCCCCGTTCCATAGGCTCTGCCTATCCAAATATTGCATATCAGTACTTTTCCGGCCCCATAGCGAGAGCTAGGTCATCCCGGTGAACGGGAGAAATGGGATGGCGGGTGCTGTGGCCGTGATGATCAGGAACGTCCGGGTTTTTGACGGTGAGGCGCTGCTTGACGGCGCAAAGTCGGTGCTTGTGCGCGATGGCAGGATCGCCGCCGTAATGGCTGCAGGCGAGGAGACTCCTCTCGACGAACCCCCCACCGTGATCGACGGCGCGGGCGGTGTGTTGATGCCTGGGCTGGTTGAGGCGCATGCGCATTTGACGTGGGGGTCTTCGGTGGAGAAGATCTATCACCAGTTCATCCTGCCCGAGGACGAGTTGAAGGTGGCGGCGTGGCGCAATGCGCGGGTGCTGCTCGATCATGGCTTTACCAGCGCCTATTCGGCAGGCGCGCTGGGGGATGGCATCGAGGTTGCGCTGGCGCGGGCGATCGAGGCGGGCGAGACGCCGGGGCCGCGGCTCGTGCCTTCGACGCTGGAGCGCAGCCCGGAAGGGGCCGAGGGCGTCGACACCGGTGACGTGTTCAACGGGCGCGGGGCCGAGGCGATCCGCAAGTTCGTGGCCTATTGCAAGGAGCAGGGCATCGGCTCGCTCAAGCTGGTGGTATCGGGCGAGGATGCCCTGAAGCCCGGTTCGGCCGGCGACGTGCTCTATACCGACGAGGAGATGGAAGCGGCAGGCGAAGCGGCGCGCGAGGCCGGCCTGTGGATCGCCACCCATGCCTATTATCCCAAGGCGATCGAGCTGGCGCTGAAGGCCGGGGCGCGGATCATCTACCACGCTTCTTACGCCGACGAGGCGGCAGCCGACGCGATGATCGCGGCCAGGGACACGACGTTCTACGCACCATCGCCGGGCGTTTCGATCGCCGCGCTGGAAGCCACGCCGCCGCCGCACATCGACATGAGCCACATGAAGAAAAGCGCGGCCGAGCGGATGGCGCTGGAAGCCAAGCTGGTGCCCGCCTTGAAGGCCCGGGGCATGCGCATCCTGATCGGTGGCGACTATGGCTTTCCGTTCAATCCCAATGGCCGCAATGCGCGCGACCTGCAGATCTTCGTCGATCACTTCGGCTACACCCCGGCCGAGGCGCTGCACGCAGCAACCGCGCTGGGCGGCGAACTGATGGACCTCGAGGTGGGCCGGGTGAAGCAGGGCTGGCTGGCCGATCTGCTGCTGGTCGACGGCGATCCGACGCAGGACGTCTCGATCCTGCAGGACAAGGACAAGCTCGTCATGATCATGAAGGGCGGCACGCTCTACAAGGCGCCGCAGGCAGCCACCACGGGAGCTGCCGCCTGATGTCGACGATGTTTGACGTTGCCGTGATCGGTTGCGGCCCGGTGGGGGCGATGGCGGCCAACCTGCTGGGCAGGCAGGGCCTGTCGGTGGTCGTGCTCGAGAAGGAGACCGAGCACTATCCGCTGCCGCGCGCGGTCCATCTCGACCACGAGATGATGCGCCTGTTCCAGAGTGCAGGCGTGATCGACCGGGTCGAGCCGGACATGGTGGCGACCGACGGGCACCTCCATGTCGGCGCCGATCATGGCGTGATCCGCTACATGGGCACGGTCGGCAAGCCGCGCCCGTTCGGGTGGGCCAACGACTACTTCTTCTACCAGCCCGAGTTCGAGGCGCACTTGCGCGCGGCGTTTGCCGACAACAGCTGCATCGGGGGCAGCATCGGTCTGCTGCTGGGCGCCGAGTTCACCTCGCTCTCGCAAGGCGATGACGGCGTGACGGTGACCTACGCGCAGGATGGCGCGCAGCGCAGCCTGACCGCGCGCTGGGCGATTGCTGCCGATGGCTCGCGCAGCCCGGTGCGCAAGGCGCTGGGCGTGAAGCTCGACGATCTCGGCTTCGAGGAGCCGTGGCTGGTGGTCGATGCCGAAGTGGAAGGGCCGGTGACCTTCCCGGACCTGACCGGCGTGCCCGAGGGCGCGGACCTGCAGCGCCTCTCGGTGATGATGTGCGATCCCAATCGCCCGGCAACGGTGGTCCCGGGCCGCCGCAACCATCGCCGCTGGGAGTTCATGCTCCTGCCGCACGAAGACGATGCCGAGATGATGCGCGAGGAGAATGTCGCGGCCCTGGTCGGCGCCTGGATGAAAGACGTACCGCACAAGATCGTGCGCGCCGCTACCTACCGCTTCCACGGGCTGGTGGCCGAGCAGTGGCAGGTCGGCCGCGTGTTCCTGGCCGGCGATGCCGCGCACCAGACCCCGCCGTTCTTTGGCCAGGGCATGTGCCATGGCCTGCGCGATGTGGCCAACCTTGCCTGGAAGATGGCGGCGATCGTCAACGATGGCGCGGACGAGGCCATCCTTGCCACCTACCAGCCCGAGCGCGACCCGCACGTGCGCGGCGTGATCGGCGCGGCGGTGGCGGCGGGGCGCTATATCTGCGAACTCGATCCGGCCCGGGCGGCGCAGCGCGATGCCAGCATCCGCGCGCAATCGGCGCAGAAGGCAGGCGAGACCGCGGCAGACCTGATCCCGGCGATCTCGACCGGCTTCGTGGCGCAGGGCACGCCTGCCGCAGGCCAGCGCTTCATCCAGCCGATTCTCACAGACGGGCGCAAGCTCGACGATCTCGTCGGCCAGGGCTGGCGCCTGTTCGTGCGCGACGGCGGCACGGACGGCGCTGTCGTGGCCAGCGATCTGCCCGACAACGGCGCGGTACTGAACTGGCTGGTGGACCGCAATGTCGATGCCGTGCTGGTCCGCCCCGACCATTATGTGTTCGGCACCGGCGCTGCGGCAGACCTGCTGGCCTTGCGCGATGCGATGCTGCGCCAGAAGCAGGAGATAGCGGCATGAGCCTGACGCTCAACGCAGCCCAGACCATCGTCACCGCCGCACTGGCCGAGGCGCGCTCGCGCAGTGCCAGGCCGCTTGCGGTGATCGTGCTCGATGCCGGCGGCCATCCGGTGGCCTTCGCGCGCGAGGACGGGGCCAGCCTGTTCCGCCATGACATCGCCCGCGCCAAGGCGATGGGCGCGCTCGGCATGGGCGATGATACCCGTGTCCTGGCTGAACGCGCCAAGGGCAATCCCGCCTTCTTCCAGAGCGTCAGCGTGGCCGTCGGCGGCAACATCGCCTTCTCGCCCGGCGGCGTGCTGATCCGCACAGGCGGCGCGATCATCGGTGCCGTGGGCATCAGCGGCGATACCGGCGAGTGTGACGAGGACTGCGCGCTGGCAGGCCTCAAGGCTGCCGGATGCGATCAGGAGAACGCCAAGTGAAGTTGCGCAGCATCGAAATTGCCCTGCCCGATCCCGCGGCCGCCGCGGCGTGGATGGTCGACGTCTGGGGGCTCTACCCCGCCGAAGTTCGGGGGCAGACGCACTACCTGCGCGGCACCGGCACGATGCCCTACCTCGTCGCGTTCGAGCAATCGGATGCCGAGTTCGTGCGCTCGACCACCTTCACCTGCACGCAAGACGAACTCGCCGCGATCAAGGCCCGCGTGACCGACAAGGGCTGGGCGGCAAGGCCGGTCACCTCGGCCGATCCCGGCGAAGGTGCAGGCCTGCTCGTCGAACTGCCCGAAGGCACGATCCTGCGCTTCCTGGCAGGATCGGGCGAGGTCGCGCCCATCGAAGGCTTCTCCAAGGCCAGCAAGCGCGTCTCGCCGGTCAAGCTGACGCATGTGGTGTTCAACTCTGCCGATGCCGAACTCCTGGGCCATGCGGTGGAGGACGTGCTCGACTTCCGCGTCTCGGACCGGACCCGTGGCATGGTCTTCGTGCGCTGCAACGACAGCCACCACTCCACCGCCTTTGCCCGCGCCGGCTTTGCCAGCCTCAACCACGTCGCCTTCGAGATGGACGATCTCGATGCGGTGATGCGCGGCATTGGCTGGATGCGCGACAACGGCTTTGCCCCCGCATGGGGCCCGGGCCGCCACGGGCCGGGCGACAATGTCTATGCCTATTACATCGCGCCGTTCGGCCCGGTGATCGAATATTCGACCGCGGTGGAAAAGGTCCCGGCAGACTATCGCACCGGCGAGCCGGACGACTGGACCTGGCCCGAGAGCCGCATCGACCAGTGGGGCATCTCCGACAAGGACTTCGCCGGCTTGCGCGTGGCCGAGGAACGCTTCCGCTGCCGCCGCGACTGGCAACCTGAACCACTTTGAACGCAGCACCTTGAACATCGACAGACGAGGATTTGTCGGCGGCGCGGCCGCCCTTGCGCTGGCAGGATCGGCGGTGCAGGCACAAGGCGTCCTCAGGGGAGACAAGACCATGGCCCGTTACATCAGCTTCCGCCGTCCTGACGGCACCCCCAGCTTCGGCCGCCTCGAGGGCGAGACCGTGCACGATCTCGGCGCCCAAAGCGCTGCGGCATGGCTGAAGGACGCCGTGGCCGGCGATCTTTCCGCGTTGGCCACCACCGCCACCCATGCCCGCGCCGACGTGCGCCTGCTCCCGCTGATCCCCAATCCGAACAAGATCCTGTGCGTCGGGCTCAACTACGCCACTCACGTGGCCGAGACCGGGCGCGACCAGAAGGAATACCCGGCGATCTTCACCCGCTGGGCCGACAGCCTGATCGCCGATGGCGAACCGCTGGTGCGCCCGCCGGAATCCACCCGCTTCGACTATGAAGGCGAGCTTGCCGTGGTCATCGGCAAGGGCGGCCGCCGCATCCCGCGCGAAAAGGCGCTGGCACATGTCGCCGGGTACTCGGTGTTCAACGATGGCTCGGTGCGCGACTGGCAGCGCCACAACATCCAGTTCACGCCGGGCAAGAACTTCCCCGGCACCGGCGCCTTCGGCCCGGCCCTCGTCACGCCCGACGAACTGCCCGATCTTGGCGACCAGCGCGTGCAGACCCGCATCAACGGCCAGCTCGTCCAGGACCAGCCCGTCTCCGACATGATCTGGGACGTCGCCTTCGTGATCGCATACTGCTCCACCTTCACCACCCTCGAACCCGGCGACGTCATCGCCTCAGGCACCCCCGGCGGCGTCGGCGACAAACGCAACCCGCCCCTCTACATGAAAGCCGGCGACATCGCCGAAATCTCCATCGGCAAAGTCGGCACCCTCACCAACCCCGTGATTGACGAAGCTTGATGTCGGCTTCCGATGCCATTGCCGCGATGGGCAGCGCGCTCGGCCCGCAAGTGCTCGAAGCCTGCGGCGCGCTGTTCGATGCCGAGCAGCGCGAGCTTGCCGCGCGCGTGCCCGTCCTGGTCGCCGATTGTGCTTACGGGCCACACGATCGGCACCGCCTCGATCTTTATCGTACGGTCGCCGATCGCGACCTTCCGGTCGTCCTGTTCGTCCACGGGGGCGGGTTCCGGCTTGGCGACAAGGGCGATGCAGGTTCGTGGCAGAACGCCGCCGTGGCCCGGACGATGGCCGAAACTAGGTTCCTTGGCGCGGCGATGAATTATCGGCTTCTGCCCGATGCGCGCTGGCCGCAAGGGGGCGAGGACGTAGTGGCGGCGGTCGAGTGGCTTCGCAACAACGCGAGCGATCATGGCGGCGACCCGGCGCGGATCGTGGTCGTGGGCACATCCGCGGGTGCCGTGCATATCGCCACCGCGCTGAAACTACGGCCCGACTTGCCGGTTGCCGGAGTGGTGCTGCTCTCGGGCCTGTATGGTTACACCCTGCTCGATGCCAAGGACGAGCCGTATTATGGTCCGAACGAGGACTACGACGCGAAAATGCCGCGCGAGGCCGTGGCTTCGACCGGCATTCCCTTGTTCGTTTGCTGTGCGCAGTACGATCCTCCACGCTTCCAGGCCGAATTTCTTGGCCTTATGGCAGAGCGTCTCGAACGGCATGGCGTTATGCCGAACGGAATGATCCTGTCCGGCCACAATCACTATTCCATGGCCATGCACATCGGAACGGCGGACCGCCGCCTGACCGACGAAATCGTGGCGTTCGTCAGGTCCGTGTAGCGCCGATGTGGCTTGTGCCGCGGGCCCGCGCGAGCTTCTCCTGACGATCGCGCTCGCGGGCCGAAGCGCGCTGTTCCTCGGTGCGCTCATCGTAGCAGCCCGCGCAGGAAACGCCGTCCTCGTAGAGCGGTGAGGCACGGCCCTCCTCGTCAACGGGGCGGCGGCAGGCGCGGCAAAGCACGTGGCTGCCAAGCGCGAGGCCATGGCCCACGGTCACGCGCTCGTCGAACACGAAACATTCGCCGCGCCACAGGCTTTCCTCTTCGGGCACTTCCTCGAGGTACTTCAGGATGCCGCCCTTGAGGTGATAGACCTGATCGATGCCTTCGGCCTTGAGAAAGGCGGTGGACTTTTCGCAACGGATGCCGCCGGTGCAGAACATCGCGACCTTGGGGGTCTTGCCTTCTCCCAAAAGCTTCTCGCGTTCTCGCCGGAACCAGCCGGGAAATTCACGGAAGGTGGCAGTCCGGGGATCGATGGCGCGTTCGAACGTGCCGGCTGCCACTTCGTAATCGTTGCGGGTATCGATCACGATCGTTTCGGGGTCGGCAATCAGCGCATTCCAGTCCTGCGGCGAAACATAGGTGCCAACGCTGGCGCGCGGATCGATGCCCTCGACGCCCATCGTCACGATCTCGCGCTTGATGCGCACTTTCATGCGATAGAACGGCATGCCAGATGCATGGGAGTACTTGACGTCGGTATCGGCGCAGTCTGGCTGGGCGCGGATGAAATCAACAACGTGCGCAATGCCATCGGCGCTACCGGCGATCGTGCCGTTGATGCCTTCGTGGGCGACCAGCAGCGTACCCTTGATGCCTTGCGCCTTGCAGGTGCCTTCAAGCGCATCGCGCAAGGCGGCAGGGTCCGCGATTGGCGTGAACCGATAAAGTGCTGCGACGGTGACCGACGATTCCATGCCGCGCCCTTAGGGCAAGCGGCAGGGTTTGTCAGTCCCGAGACGCTGCAAGGCATGCTGCCGCGTGATCCTGCCGCCGAGCATGGAGGCGATCACCGCCAAGCCAGCCGCCGCATCGGCGTTTTCGCCACAGACAAACAGATCGACGGCCGCGACACCGATCTCCGGCCAAGTGTGGATCGATATGTGCGATTCCGCCAGCATGGCCACCGCGGTCAATCCCATGGCTTCACCGAAATGGTGGAGATGCACGCCGACGACGTGCGCCTTGGCCGCGCTCGCAGCCATGCGCAGCACCTGTTCGACATGCGCGGCATCATCGAGCCTGTGGCATTCATCCAGATCGGCGATGAGGTGGACACTCGTGCCCGGGAGATGGGCCATCAGGCAAGACTTTCAAACGGATGCGCGAGATGGGCCAAGGCGCTCTCGGCGGCAGTCACACCGCGATAATGCGCTTCCTCGAACAGCGAAAGGCCCGAGAGATCGGAGTGGGCAAGCCAGACCGGGGGCGAACCTTGCGCGGCGGCGGTCCTGGCAGGATCGGAGAGAAAGCCGGGCACGGGCCGCACCATGGCATGGCCCCAGCGCCATACGTCGATCCGCTCGATCGCGCCCAGAAGATCGGGGTTCATCGCCAGCAGATCATCCTGCACCATCCGCTGCCAGGCAGCCAAGCTGCGCGTCATCAGGATCTTGCGCGCCTGCTGCGGCGTTTCGCGGCTGAGCGGGAGATACCAGGTCAAAACCGTGGGACCGCCGTCCGCCGAGGAGGTCTGGTGCGTGGCGACAACATAGCCGAGGCTTTCGCTCGCTGCCGAGACATTGTCCCACGCCAGCGGTGCGCCCTTGCCACGCGGCGGGCGGCTGACCGTGACATTCGCCACGACCCACGGTGCATAGCTGAACCGGCCCATGGCAGCGTGCTGCGGCGCTACCCTTTGGGCAACGAAGTGGGGCATGGCGAGGATGGCGGCGCGGGCGCGAACAAGGTTGGTCACATTGGCACGATGATCGAAGACATGGGCCATCACCGCTGATCCGGCTGCTTCGACCCGGACCACCGACCGCGCTGTTCGCAAATTGGAGGTAATCCGGTCGGCCATCGCCCGGACCAGCCGGCCATTGCCCTCGGGCCAGGTCAGTTCGCGATCACCATCATTCCCGGCGGCCCAGCCGCGACGCCCGGCGAAATAGTGGATGCCCGCCCAGGCTGAAACATGCTCGGGCTCCGAGCCGTAATCATCCCTGCAGCAATAGCGCAAGTGAGCGCGCAACGGGGCAGAGGTATAGCCCTGCGCGTCGAGCCACTGCGCGAAGCTTTGCTGGTCGAGCGAGCGGTACCGCTCATCCGTGCTCGAGAGCGCCATGGGCGAGGCAAACGCGGGCCTGCCATCGCGGCCGATGGCATCGCGAAACCCAGTCATCGCGGAGGTGAAGCGCGCCTGCTGGTCCTTGTCGCCATTCGACAGGGCGGTCTGGGGAACAAGGCCTTCCTGCCACTTGCCACGCCACAGCAATCGCTCCTCAAGGTCTGCACAAAGCTGGAGCGGATCATAGACCGGCGTGCCGTTTGCCTCGCCCGTTATCATGCCGAAGCCTTTCAGCATGTGCCGCAGCGCGCGGGCCTCGCGGTTGGGCACGGGCAGATAATGCGCGCCCAGCGGATAGGCGCTGGTGGCGTTGCTGCCCGATCTTCCGTTGCCGCCGGGCGCGTCTTCCAGTTCAAACAGGGCAAAGCGGGTGAAGCCGGCCTCGGCCAGGCGCCAGCCGGCGGCAAGGCCGGCAACGCCGCCGCCCGCAATCAGGATGTCGATCTCCTCGACGGGGCCTGATGGCGCCGGAAACCTGCCTTCCCGGATGAGGTGGCCCCGCTGCCAGTCAGCGCCGGAGAGGGTACCGGGCAGGGGGGTATCGCCGCACGCTCCTAGCAGCGCCGTCGCCCCCGCTCCTGCCGCAGCGCCAGCAAGCACTTGCCGCCGGGTCGGCTCAGCCTTCATAGCGGCCCCACTCTTCGGCGAAGCTGCGCACAAGCGCCTGATTGTCGAGCCGGTTTACCGGGGCAGGGCGGCGCGCCATATCGGGCGGGAAATCGAACATCGCCCGTTCGCTGGCCGCTGTGAGGAAGCGCAGGTTCGTCGGCAAGCGTACCACATCCAATGGAGCGGCATGGGCGGCCATGGTGAAGCCCCATTCGCCAAAGCTCGGCACGTAGGCATGATAGCCGCGCACATTAAGCCCGGCGGCCTCGAGCGTGCTGGCCACGGTCCAGTACGAGCGCGGGGCAATCAGTGGCGAAGTGCTCTGCACGGTCATCACGCCTTCGGGGGCGAGCAGGCGGGCAACCTCGCGATAGAATGTCTCGGTATAGAGTTTGCCCAGCGAAAACTCGGTGGGATCGGGAAAGTCGACGATGATCGCGTCGAACTGGCGCTGTTGTTCGCGCACCCAGCGAAAGGCATCGGCATTGACCATCGTGAGCCGGGGAGAGGCCAGCGACCCGGCATTGAGCTGCGCCAGTTGTGGCGTATCGCGGAACAGGCGGGTCATCTCGGGATCGAGATCGACCAGCGTAACGTGGCCGACGCGGCCATCGCGCAGCACCTCACGCGCGGCAAGGCCATCGCCGCCGCCGAGAATCAGCACTTGGCGGGGCGTGGCAACCCTGCCCAGAACCGGCCACACGAGTGCTTCGTGATAACGATATTCGTCGCGCGTGGAGAACTGCAAGTTGCCATTGAGATAGAGCCGCAAGTCACCGCTTTGGCGCGTCAGCACGATCCGCTGGTAAGGTGTCGAGCGGGCATAGACCACCGGTTCGTTGTAGAACGCAACTTCGCTCCACCGTTGCAACCGATCGGCAAAGGCAAGGCCGCAGACCAGCGAGGCGGCGACTAGCAGCGCCACCGCCATGTCGCGCCCGATACGCTCCTGCCGGCGCAGGGCGATCAGCAAGGCAATGGCAACCGCGACGTTGGCAAGGCCGAAAACGAAACCTGTCCGTATCATGCCCAGCCTGGGAACCAGCACCAGCGGAAACAACAGCGAGGCGATCAGCGCGCCGACATAGTCATAAGTCAGCACGTTGGAGACAAGTTCTCGGAAGGCGAACCGGTGCCGGAGGATGCGGATCAGCAGCGGAATTTCCAGCCCGACCAGCACGCCGATGGCCATCACCAGTGCATAAAGCGCAACCCGGAAGTCTCCCACCAGCGGGAACAGCAGGAAAAGACCGGCAGCAGACCATCCGCCCAGCGCGGCGATGAGGATTTCCACCCGGACGAACACCGCCATCTCGGCCGAACGCACATGGCGCGAGAGCCAGCTGCCAACGCCCATCGCAAACAGGTACGTCCCGATGACAGTGGAGAATTGGGTGACACTGTCGCCGAGCAGATAGCTTGCAAGCGTGCCCGCCAGCAGTTCGTAGATCAGGCCGCAGGTGGCAACGACCAGGACCGAAACCAGCAGGATGACCGCAAGCGAAGCCGGAGCTGCATCCTGCCCGGCATCCCCTTGGGCAAGCGGTGCTTCATCCATGCACGGCGGCAGCGATGATGTTGGATATGCCGATGGCGACCGCTCCGGCAAGTAGTGCCACGGCCATGTTCTTGCGCTCGATGATCTCGCGCCACAGCTCGCCCGGAGTCAGCTTGTCAACCAGCACGAAGCTGACAATGAAGATGACGATACCGAGGCCGGCATAGAGCATCGTGGCAAGGAAGGTGTTCGCGGTGAGCATGGCAGGCTCCTTTCAGGATCCGGTGATCATTTGTGCGTTGGGCCGGTGTGGCCCGAGGCGGCGGGGCGGTCTTCCTCGTCGCTATAGAACGACCAGGCATTGAACGCCGCGAACAGCGCTGCGGCCAGCAAGGCGAGGCAAAACAGGGCGTAGAGGATCAGGCGCCGGGTCATCTGTCGCGGAATCTCCACCACAACACGGTCAGCGGCCAGGCTAACAGTGCGATGACCAGCGTCCACCACATGCCCCACGACATCGCGCCGGTGCTGGCCTCGATCGAAAGATTGATTGTCTCGACCGATCCCCATCCATCAATGGTGTACGGGTCGACTGGCCAGCCGTGCGCCGATCCGCTGACATAGACATCGTAGGTGCCGCGCGGCACGTGGCCGAACATGGTATCGTCAGAGCGGCTGCCTTCGCTCCACGCACCGTCTGAATCGGTTCCGGCATAGTGTTCGACCAGACCGAACGCATCGATCGACTGCTCGCTCGAACGATCAACCAGGTTGTATTCGAGATCGACCCAGCGGTTCTCGAAACGATTGGCTTCCGCTTCGATGGTGACGAACTGCCATGGCCTGCGCACGGTGATCGTGCCAACCTTGACCGGCGCGATCTGGCCGCCGACCGGAACCTGGATCAATGTACTTGCACTCGTGCTCGGCCCTGCGATCACGGCCATGGCGATTGCGGCAAAGATCGAGACGGCGAGGGCAAGCTTGAACATGTTGCCAAGATCGTCCCGCTCCATGCCGATCGCGGGCCGGAACAGCATCGGTCCTCTCGCCATCTTGCGCCGGGGCAGGCTGCGACGCTTCAGGCCAAAGGCGTTTTCGACATCGGCTTCCGGAACCGGCACAAGTTGCGTCCAGTTCTCCTCGCCAGCCGAAACCTCACGCGAAAGCATCGTGTCGCCTGATTGGAACAGCGTTGCGTTGGCCGTGTCGCCTGCCTTCACTCGCCAGTAGAATTCGCCTGCAACTGCGGTGGTCGAGGTTGTCTGGTCTCGCCCCAGTCGAGTGAATGGCGTGCTTCGCCAATAGACCCTGTCACGAGGGCCTTGAGGCCGATCTGCCAGCATCGTGCCGAATTGCCATTCGCCATCGCAGGCCACCAGCCAGCGATAGCCAAGATACGGGTTGAACAGCAGGAACTCCTGCCAGATGGTGATCTGGTCCTTGCGGCGCAGCGCGCCGACCACCTCCCACTCCTGTCCGAACAGCGTGCCACGCTTGCCCAGCTCCAGTGCAAAGTTTTCGTTGGCGCGCTTGTACTTGCGGATCAGTGCCACTTCGGGGCGCGATACGTCGAGCAGCGAACCGCAATGCTGGCAGGCGAGGTTGACCGTAAATCCCGCGGCGCGCAATTCGATCGTGCCACCGCAGGCGGGGCAAGTGACCCCATTGCCGCCCGAAGTGCCCGCAGTCACCGCAGCTCTCCGGGAACGGTCCAGCCCTCAATCTGGCGCAGGTTTCCGGGCTTGAGGCTGACCAGATCCCAACTGTCGCCGAACCACGCCGTCGTCGCGCGGTCGTCGCGCTGAAGGGAAAGCACCTCGCCACTGGCCGAGCGGAAGTCGACGCTGGTCATCTTCATGCCAATCTGCGTGCGGATCGGCAGGTCACCCTCGCTGCCAAGGCACTCGACCCGCTTGACATCGCTTGCAAAGAGCTGGCGTCCATCGACTTCGATCACGTCCCCCGGCGTGAAGGTGCCGCCTTCCGCAAAGGCGCGGACTTCTGCGCGGTCGAGCAATTGCGGCCATTCGGCTGTCAGCATGAACATGCCAGCGGCCTCGGCCAGCCAGTACTGCGCGCCGCTATCGGCCATGGCCAGCCATTCGTTCCACGAGCCGCCGGCCCAGGCCCAACGCACCCGCCCGACCACGACCATGCTGCGCCCATCGGCCATCAGCGTGGTGCCAAGCTGGATGGGCGAAACATCGAACGGCAGGACCGCAACCTTGCCCACGTCCTCGATATCGAGCCCGTGGCGCAGGATCAGTGTCTGGCAGTAGGGACACGTGGCATAGGGAAGGGAGGCGCCTCGCACCGGCACTTGCGCTCCGCACGAAGGGCAATTCATCACGTCCCGCTTCCCCCAATGCGAACGCGCAATCAGCGGATTCGCGCGAGCAGCTCGGCCTTCTTGGCATCGAACTCCTGCTGGCTCAATGCGCCCAGGGTCACGAGCCTGTGGAGTTTCTCGATCGTGGCGAGGGGATCTTCCTCGGTGGCAGCGGGAGAAGGCGCGAGGGCGGCTGCCTGACCCAGTCCTTGGGCCATCGCGCCGCCCAAAGCCGTGGCAGCAGCAACCCCGGCGCCGATACCGGCTACGCCGCCGCCATCCTGATTGGCGGCATCCTCGATGGCTTCGGCTGCCTGGAAGCGGGTGTAATTGCCAAGATCGCCGAGCACGCGAATGGAGCTGGCCTTGTCGAGGTGAGCCTGCACTTCATCGGGCAGGGAAACGCTTTCGACATAGAACGAAAGGCAGGTCAGCCCCCACTGCGCAAAGGCCTTGTCGACCTCAAGCTTGATCCGGTCCGAAAGCGCCTGCTGGTTTGCCGCCAGATCGAGGAAGGCAATGCCACTGCCGCCAAGGGCAGTGGCTATCGCGGTCTGGATCGCGGCACGCAATTGCGGTTCGAGCGAGGGCACCGCGACGCCAGCCAGCGTCCCCATCACGCGCGAGACGAAGGGCGCGACTTCGCTTACGCGGAAGGAATAGGAGCCGAAGGCACGCAGGCGCAGCGCGCCGAATTCAGCATCGCGCACGGTGACGGGCTGGGCTGTCCCCCACTTCAGGCCATGCTGCTCTTTCAGAGAGAGGAACACGACGTCAGATTTGAACGGCGACTTGAAGGCCTTGTCCCAGTTCATCAGATTGGACAACAAGGGCAGGTTGGCGGTCTCAAGCGTATGGAGGCCCGGCCCGAAGTAGTCCGCCACGCGGCCTTCATTGACAAAGGCCGCGACCTGTCCTTCGCGCACTGTCAACTGCGCGCCGTGCTGAATTTCGCGATCGGCGAAGGGCACGCGCCAGGCCAATTCGCCGGGCTGCTCCAGCCATTCGATGACATCGACAAACTGCTTGCGGATAAAATCGAACATCACTGGCGCCTTACGAAAACAAGGGACTGTTTCCGGCAGCCTAACTTGTGACTGCCGCTAAGCAAGTGCGCATGCGGAAAACATCTGCCAACGGTATTGGCCAATCAACGGCGTTTAGCCCCCAAGTGACCGGCGCCCAGGCGATAGCCTGGGCGCGATCTTCACGCCGTAAGCGCGCCCAGATGGGTTTCCCAAGTGATGGTATCGTTGTGCGAATGTGTGAAGCCGATCGATCGTTCGAAGTCGACACAGGCTTTCGAGCGGAAAGCGACGATATAGGTGCGGCGCCAGCGGTCCGGCGACGTGTTCCCGCCAGAGCCGTGAACGATCAGTTCGTCATGCACGGTAATGTCACCCCGCTTCAGTGGAAGGTCGACCACAGTATCAGCATCGGTCAGTTCAACGCTGAGAATGTGCGACTTGCTGCGATCCTCACCCATCAGCGGACGGTGCGGGCGAAGGCCCTGCTTTTGCGAGCACGGCACCACCTTCAGGCATCCGTTTTCCAGATCGGCGTCGTCAAGCGCGAGGCTGCAAGTGGCAGTCAGCGGCTCGGGCGTGCCGGTCGGCCAGTATCCCAGGTCCTGGTGCATCGTGAACACGGCGTCGGGCTTTGCGGGGCGCTTTGCAAGGAACTGGTCGTAATCGAGGGTTGCGCTCTCCCCGAGCAATTGGCGCGATATCGAGGCTGCGCGCCGTTCGTAAAGGTTGTCCCGCAGGGTTGGCTCGTAGTGACGCGGCAGCACGGCATTCACCAGGCTGAAGTTCTCGAATGCACGGTCATATGGCCCGGACATGTCACAGAAATCCTTGCCCATGCCGCTGACTTCGCCGCGAATGAAGCGCTCGAATTCGGCTTCCAGCGGTGCAAGTTCCTCCTCGGTCATCACGCCGCGCAAAGTGATGTAGCCATCGCGATGGAACTGGGCGATCTCCTCTGGCGTGAGGATGTATTCATCGCCTTGACGGCCGTATTGCTGGGTCATTTTGCGGATACTTTCGTGAGATCGGATGGAGCAGGGTCAGGCGATGCAGATGGTGCCATAGCGTTCGGCATGCATCGGGAAGATGTGCACATCGGGCGGGAAGTAGGAATAGCGGATGCGGGCGACGACCTCGATCTTGTGGACGCCCGGTTCAAGGCCGCCGGGCTTGTCGACAAGGATTTCGCCCCATTCGGTCAAGCCCCAGCGCGCGGTAATTTCCTCACGCATTTCGGCCATGGTGTAGACTTCATCGCGGATGCCGAAACGGTTGATTTCGTGATCGTAGAAAACGCCATCGACCGTCACGTCGAAGCCATCTAGCTGCGACAGGCGGGTGCCGTGGTAGTTGGGGATGCGGATGCGGATGGCGAAGCCTTCGCGCGCGCCCACGGGTCCGAAATTGCGGAATCCGGTGCTCTGGATGAGCTGATGTTCGAGCATGGTGTTCTCCGAGAATTCTATGTGCGAAACGGGATCAGGCGAACTTGCCTTCGTCGAACTCCCGCTCGAGCTGGCGCAGCAGCACGTGCTGCCGGCGAACCTGGTCAATCGAACGCCACGGCGCGCGCCAACCTTCGTATTCGCTGGAAAGATAGCCGGAATAGCCCGAGCGCTTGATGGCCGAGATCACCGGCTTCCACGGGATGTTCTGGTCCTCGAGGTTCTCGTCGATGTCGTGGAACTTTGCCTGGATGAAGACCACGTATTTGGCGATATCGAGGAAGTGTTCGGGCGGAGCCTTGATGCCGTTGAGGAACTCCATGTGCTTGCGCGCTTCCTCGTTGATCTGGTGCGAGCCCCAGTGCGTCAGCGGCCGGTCCTGGAAGATGCCGGTGTCGATCATCAGGCCGAAGTTCTTCGTGCCGGTGCGCTCGATGAAGTTGATGTAACCGTCGACAACTTCATGCTTGATCGGCGTGGGCGCATGGATTTCCGGGCAGATCACTATGCCAAGCTTGTGGGCGAGGTCGAGGTTGCGCTCGGTATAGGCCTCCCACTGCGGTTCGGGGATCAGATCATGCGACAGCACGCCGAATTTCGGGCGGAGGAACTTGAAGCCTAGCTGGTGCGCAAGGCGCAGGTCGCGCTCCAGCTCTGCAGCGCCTTCCTCGACGGTGAGGTTGCGCTGGAGAGTAATGCGCATGTCGACCCACGAGCACATGTTGGTCGGTTCAAGCTTGTACTTGTCCAGCAGGCCAAACCAGCGATCGAGAAACTGGCTGGAAGGGTGGGGATAGCCCTCGATCTGGCCCTCGCCCAGAATCTCGATGCCGGTGGCGCCGGTATCCGCGATATGGTCGAACGCGTCTTCGAGCGTCATGACCGAGCCGTAGTCATCGACGTAGCTGTAAGTTGAAACACCGTATTTGAACGAACCGGGCATGTCTTGCTCCTGGAAGGCCGGAGACGAAGCCCACCGGACCTCGCCTCATGCCGAATGCCATTGTCAGATCAGAAGTTCACGCTCGCGCGCACGCCGTAGGTGCGCGGTGGCTGGAACTGATAGTTGTCGCTGAAGCCGTTGAAGTTCTGCTCGGCGAAGGTAACTGCTCAGGTGGTTGGCACTGAGGCCGATCAAGCGACGGCGAAGCGTCCTT
>OFDC01000318.1_pt1 | contig 40490 bp, 37 predicted proteins | sample 1520941 | NCBI WGS metagenome assembly OFDC01 (sample SAMEA94258168, study PRJEB24077) | hot springs metagenome | biome: Aquatic biome; feature: Water | place: India | collected 2012-12-06 | depth 5 m | reverse complement strand
TATTTTAGCAAAATTTATGCAAGCGTTATAGTGTACAAGTTGCCTTATATCCACCGCCTAAAGGCGGTGGATATAAGGCAACGGATGATAAATTGATGAGGTCAAAAATTTAAGCGATTAAATGGGATGTTTCTGTGAAAACGCGCCAATCATACCATGACTTCAATGACTTTATGCCAGTCAAAAACTACCCCCGTACTACTGATTTCATTGGGGTAGGCTCTGGGATTGACAATAACACGTGTATGACCTTGCTGATAATCAAAGGCTTCATGGGTATGTCCATGCAGCCAAATATCAGGCGCAAAATCGCTTTGTAACCATTCGCTCAAATCAACGACAAATCCCGCATTACTGGGAAAATTGGCATATTTTGGCGCGATAGATAATGGGCTGATACTATGATGTGTCATGACCACGGTGGGCATAGCATCTTTTTCGCTTTGTTTTAAGGCGTTTTGCAACCATGCCCGCTGCCGCTCATGAATAGCTACAGTATCTTGGGGCGTTAACAGTCGGTTATCATAATAAATCTCGCGATAATCGCGCATGAACTGCTGAGCAATCTGTAACGTATTTTCTTGTGGTTGATATTGATAATCCGTCCAAAGCGTTGTGCCAATAATTTTAACACCCATAAATTCAACGCTCGCACATTGTAAAAAATGCACTTGCGTATCTTGGGTCAATGCCTTTATTTGGGCATCTAACTCAACAATATTATGACCAAAATACTCATGATTGCCCACAATCACAAAAATTGGTTTCTCAAGTCGCTTTGATTCACCGATGAGCCATTCGATGCCCAAAAGCCCATTGGATGTGTCACCCGCTACTAAAATAGCATCGGCGTTTGTGTAAGGAATTTCACCAATCGGCAAATCCCTTCTTGCATAGCTATCAATATGTAAATCACTTAACACTTGAAAACGTACTGGCATACATAACTCGAAATGGATTATTTTAACGTATCCAAGATATAGTGCAGTTTTGCGGTGGGATCCGCTGCTGCCGTAATTGACCGCCCAATCACCAAATAATCAGACCCATTTACTATGGCATCTTTGGGGGTGCAAATCCGCGTTTGGTCATTACTGGCGTCTTCTGGCAGCCTGATACCTGGCGTGACTAACAGAAAATCCTTGCCGCAAAGCTGTTTAAGCATATTGGCTTCTTGTGCAGAGCAAACCACCCCATCAAGCCCAGACTGCTGCGTCAATAATGCTAGTCGCTTAACATGATTTTCTACAGAGTCAGTGATGCCCACTTCAGCCAAATCTTGCTGTGACATAGAGGTCAGCACCGTCACCGCAATCACTAAGGTTTGGTAGTGTTGCGCTGATAAACGCGCTTTCACCGTTTGCATGGCGCTGCGCCCCGCACTAGCATGGACATTGACCATCCACACCCCCAAATCAGCCGCCGCTAATACCGCCTGCGCGGTGGTGTTGGGGATATCATGAAATTTTAAATCCAAAAACACTTCAAAACCACGCTGATGTAAGGATGTCACTAAACTATTACCATATTTGGTAAACAGCTCTTTGCCAACTTTCACTCGGCACAATGTAGGATCTAGCTTATCCGCCAAGCTTAATGCCTGACGGTCATCCATGTTATCCAATGCCACAATAATGGGTGACTGGATAGCTGATTTGATGCGTGATGTTGCTTGCGGTACTGCCACTTGATTCATAACAAACTGACTCTTGTTTTAACTCGATAGTATGGATTGATTATCGTACGGGTGGTAAATTAGGGTTGGCTGCTGTAGGGGCAATCGTTGCATTGCTGGTTTGCGCTAAATGCTGTTCATAATTATGCTGCGTTTGCATCAATTTTTCTTGGGTTTGTTTTAGCTCTTTAGATAAGCGCTGATTTTCCAGTTTCATCTGTAACACGCGAAATAAAATCAACCCCATCAATAGTCCCGCGACGACCCCTAAAACAATGCTAATAATCAGCAGTAGCCCCAAACTCATTTGTGGTACTTGGCTAAACAGTAAATTTACTTCGACTTGGTTGTTATTCACCAATACCAGCATCAATGAATAACCGACGACCACGAACAACAAAATCGCTAACAGATAACGCATATTTTTCTCCTTGGTTATTTTAATTAATCTACATTTTTGAATGCCACTATTATTACAGATAATTCAAAAAAAAGAGTGGATTTTTTGTCCACTCTTTTTTGATCAATCTTATATTAAACCATAGGGTAAGTTCAACAACGTTAAATGACTCAAAAACCGCAACTAACGATGGTGATTGACTGCCTCTCGCAACGCTTTGCCAGGTTTAAAATGCGGTATCGCCGTTGCTTTTACGGTCACTTTTTCGCCTGTTTTAGGGTTGCGCGCCACACGTGGCTCACGATGATGCAAACTAAAACTACCAAAACCGCGTACTTCGACACGTCCATTTTGAGATAAGGTATCAACCATCAAATCAATGATTTGCTTGGTGGCATCCTCAATGGTTTTTTCTGGTATATTCTCACATTCACTTGATAATCTAGCGATCAAATCAGATTTGTTTAACACTTTTTCCATACGACCCCTAACACGCTAAACGTAACTGTCATAGTCTAAATTACAGAATGATGGTTTTAAAAACTTCGTTACAGTCCAATTTCATCCAGCAATCTATCAACAATCATAATAATGAAAAATTACATTTTATTACTTTTCTTCGCATATTATAACAAAACCACCTTAAATTCGTCGGCTTTTTTTAGCCTAAATAGCCATTTTGTTACCTAAAAGGTGAAAATAAAAAAAAGCGACTAAGTTAGTCGCTTTTTTTATCGCTCGCAAAACCGATTATTGGTTTTGTTGTTGCTCTTTGATTAAGTCACCAATCGTTTTTGGCTGTGTATCAACCGCTGCATTTGAACTTAATGCTTTGATAGCATCACGTTGCTCAGCTTCATCTTTTGCACGAACTGATAGGTTGATACCGCGAGTTTTGCGATCTACGCTGACAATTTTCGCTTCAACTTCATCACCGACATTAAGTACAGTGGTCGCATCGTCTACTTTGTCTTGTTGGATTTCTGAAGCACGTAAATAGCCTTCTACATCGTCAGCCAATTTTACTTTAGCGCCTTTTGCATCAACGTCCGTCACCACCCCTTTTACTACCGCACCACGATCATTTGATATTAGGTATTCGTTGAATGGGTCGCTGTTAAGTTGTTTGATACTTAAGCTGATACGGTTAGCTTCTGCATCTACAGACAAGATAACCGCTTCAACGGTATCACCTTTATTGTAGTTACGAATCGCTTCTTCACCGCTTTCAGTCCAAGAAAGGTCTGATAAGTGAACTAGACCATCAATACCACCTTCTAAACCGATAAAGATACCAAAGTCAGTGATTGATTTGATAGTACCCGATACTTTGTCACCTTTTTGGTGGTTCTTATCAAACTCTTCCCATGGGTTTGGCATGGTTTGTTTGATACCTAGGCTGATACGACGACGATCTTCATCGATATCAAGGATTTGAACCATGATTTCGTCACCAATTTGTACCACTTTTGAAGGATGGATGTTTTTGTTGGTGTGATCCATTTCAGAAACGTGTACCAAGCCTTCGATACCATCAGCGATTTCAGCAAAACAACCATAATCAGTAAGGTTAGTTACACGTGCTTTAACGTTAGTACCTTTTGGATAGTTGTTAAGAACGTCTTGCCATGGGTCAGTGCCGAGTTGTTTTAGACCTAAGCTGACACGGTTACGTTCACGGTCAAATTTTAACACTTTAACCTTTAATTCTTGACCCACTTCAACCACTTCTGATGGGTGCTTGATACGGCGCCATGCCATATCGGTGATGTGTAATAGACCATCGATACCACCTAGGTCTACGAATGCACCGTAATCCGTTAAGTTTTTCACCACGCCGACCACTTCTTGACCTTCTTCAAGGTTAGATAGTAGTGCTTCGCGCTCTGCTGAGTTTTCAGATTCCATCACAGCGCGGCGGCTAACAACGACGTTGTTGCGTTTTTGATCCAGTTTGATGATTTTAAATTCTAGCTCTTTGCCTTCTAAGTGCGCCGTGTCGCGTACTGGGCGAGTGTCCACCAATGAACCTGGTAAGAACGCACGTACTGAACCGATATCAACCGTGAAACCACCTTTAACTTTACCAGAGATAAGACCGGTTACGATCTCATTGTTCTCATAAATTTTTTCAAGTACGTTCCAAGTTTCAGCACGTTTTGCTTTTTCACGTGACAATAGGGTTTGACCCATGCCATTGTCAACCGCATCTACAACGACTTGAACTTGGTCGCCAACTGCTACTTCAAGCTCGCCTTGTTCATTCAAAAATTCTGAACGTGTAACGATACCTTCTGATTTTAGACCCGTGTCTACGGTAATCCAGTCGCTATCAATCGCAACTACGGTACCTGAGATAACTGCACCGCGTTCTACGTCAAGTGCTTGGCTTGCTTCAAACAGTTCAGCAAATGATTCCATCATAAAATTTACCTTTGTATAGCCGTAGCCTGTCCAGCACAGTACGGTTCAAATTAAGATTTTTTATAAACATAAGGCTGGTTTTAGTGCCTATAAAAAATCGATAAAACTTTTAAAAACAGTTAATTAATTATTAAACCACGTTCAAGGCATAATTGCCAAACTTGGTTAAACACTTGCTCAGCATCGATGGCTGAGCTATCAATCACTATCGCATCATCAGCAGGCTTAGCCGGTGAGGCACTGCGTGTACTATCACGCTCATCACGGGCAATAATTTGTGCCAAAATTTCGTCAAAATCTGCCTGTTTGCCAGCATGGGTCAACTGACTGACTCGGCGCTCGGCTCGTGCTTCAGCGGATGCGACCAAATAAACTTTCAGCGCTGCATCGGGAAAAACCACTGTTCCCATATCACGCCCGTCTGCAATCAAGCCCTTTTTTGGGTTGCCTTGCGACGTTGCCATATTTTTTTGTAACTCTAATAGCGCTTGACGCACCTTCGGGAATACCGCGACTTTTGACGCAAAGTTACCCACTTCTTCGGTGCGAATCACTTCGCTCACATCGTTGGCATTCACGAGCACTGTCACATGCTCACAACCCGCTTTTGCGGCTGCAAACTCAATTTTCAACGATTGAGTTAAATCAGTTAGCGCAGTTTCATCAATGTTATCGGTTAACAAACCCGCTTGGTGGGCTGCAAGCCCCACAATCCGATACAGCGCCCCTGAATCCAAAATTTGATAATCCAGCAGCTTTGCCAGTCTTGCCGTCAATGTACCTTTACCTGCACCACTTGAGCCATCAATGGTGATGACGGGCAGGCTTGCGGTTACATCTTTTGCGGCTAGCTCTTTTGTAGTTAGATCAAAAGACGGTTGCGTTAACGATTGTGACATGCCATTCTTAGGAACAAAGCAAAAATAGTGGTATATTTTACGCCTGAAAGCTATTTTATACAAGTAATTTGACACAAGGATTGACTATAATTGCGTCTCATTTTTTGCCTATGAAAAAATGCACAAAAAACGGGCTAAAACGAGAAATGCACCGATACGCAAAAGGATGATTAACCATTGGGCGATAGAAGAAAAAAGCTAGCGACTTACGTGATTAAGCATCCGCTCACCTTTAACAATCGCTCACCTTTAACAATCATCTGCTAAAACTGCCAAAGGTTCAACAGTTTGCAAAATTTATAGTGTAAAGGTGGGTTTATCTGAGCTGATATGACCTGCTAGGAGGCGGTCGACTTCGTTTTTGATGCGTAAACCTGCTTCATCTTTGCCAAGCTGTAACGCATAGCCTGCGGGGCGCTGTGCTTGTGCGCGGTGGTTGACCCACACCACTTTACCATGTAGCGGCATTCTCTCACTCGAATTTGGCAAAGTAATTGCCACAAAGGTTTGACTGCCTAGTTGTTGCTGCTGGTTAGTAGGAATAAATAACGCACCGTTTTCAATAAAAGGCAGGTAGCTCGCATACAATTTTTCGATCGTATCATAGTTAATGGTGGTGATACCGCCACGAGATGGCATTGCCATAATCATTGTTCCTTTTACTAACGCATGGTGTTACCAACGCATGGTGTTACCAACGCATGGTGAATGATAAGTAATATAGCTAATTGGGTACTATAGATAATTGAATAGATTAGCAATCCAGCATGGTGCTAAAAATTTTATCATAGCATAACTTATCTTGGATATGTTGCTGTCTATCTTGCCAGATTTGATCGATAACCCGCTGCAACTGGCTAATTTGCCTTAATGTCGGTGGTGGCTGCAGCTTGCCAAAATCCAAGTCATTGGCGGACGCTGAGATACCGACGGCAAATTGCCCCAATGGTACTAACAAGGCTTGCGACAAGTATAAAAAGTCCGTCAATGTCAGTGTTTTTTGCCAATAGTTGCTGGCTTGTACAGGCGTACGTTGCCCGCTACGAACCGCTTGAAAGCTGTTTATCCAAGTTTGGCGGTGTTGATACCATTCGCTGTGTAACATTTGCAGTGCCAAAAAGGGCGCATAACCTGACAACTCACTCACTTGTTGTAGCGTTGCAGTATCGGTATGTGGCAATAACTGCTGCATCGCTTGCATTGACTGATCGGGGGTCACATGGCTTACCGAAAATGCCTGTAGCCGCGAGCGAATCGTTGGCAGTAGCTGCGAAGGACTATCGCTAATTAACAGCATCAACACATTTTCGGCAGGCTCTTCTAACGTCTTAAGAAGCGCGTTACTGGCGGCTAGAGTCATCGCATCCGCTTGGTGAATAACCACGATTCTTAATCCGCCGCTCGACTGCGTGACAAAAGGCTGCAATTCCCGAATTTCGTCAATCTTGATGCTATAACCTGACTGATGGGTTGGGGCTTGCGCCACCAGGGCGTTGTTTGCTTTAGGTTTAGGGGACGCGTCACGCGCTATGGTGGGTGTGGGAATTTGATAAAGATCGGGATGGGTATTGGCGATCAGCCATTGGCAACTTTGGCATTGCCCACAGGCAGTTGTGATACTTTGTGCATTGTTTCGTTGATTTTCACAAAAAGCCCATGCGACAAACCGATAGACAAAGGCGCGTTTCCCCGTCCCAGCATTGCCTGCAAACAACATCGCGTGCGGCAAGGCGTGTAGATGGGTGGTCAGATACTGCCAAGTTGGCTGTTGCCACGGCAGTAAATCCATAAACAGCCACTGCTGTATCACCTGCTGGCTGACAGGGTCTGGATAGTAATACTGGGTTACCTCATTGGGTGTTGATTCGGTATTGGGTTGTTTGGTGTTTTTTGATTGGGTGGTTGAAGTCGATGCCATAGAAAAAAATCAGTCAACAGAGTAACCATAGTATAATCGCTGCGGCTAGATAATCAATTAGCATAATCAGTCAGGTTGTTTTCTTGAAGACATGAATGCGGTAACGCGTCGCGTTATTTTATCTTTTACTGTCTTTAAACCTTGGCCCATAAGATTTTTGTTGCAAAAAAATGATGGATTTTTTTTGATGAGTCGATTAAATTTTCATCTTAGGATATCTATTTTCGTATTTTTTCTTATAGTTGTAATTCACCCTATTTAAAAAAAACGATTCAATTTTCTGTTTACTTCGAGGTTAGTTTGACGAATTTATCGCAACCTAATAATCAAGATACGTTACCCAATGCCACACCCAATGCCACACCCAATGCCACACCCAATGCCACACATAGTTATGATGCGGCGGATATGGCAGACCAATTAAAGGTGATGCCAACCTTAGAAGCGCGTTTAACTACTATTTTAAACGAAATCAATGCGCTGCGTGATTTTCCGCAAGTTACCCTATTTAAACAACTGCTAGATACTCTGCGCAACCGTGCAGATGATGCTACAACCGCCAATGAACAGATGGCGCTATTTATTCGGCTACTACGCAGCAATCGTGTGTGGGCAGAAGGGTTTTGTGTGTTTATGCTTACCTTGATTAATCGTTATCGTCAGGTGTCGCTATACACGGACTTGGGTATTTTGTCAGATGCTGGCTTTACTTCGCAATTTTTTGATTTGATCGGTGAAAAGCTCTTACCCTCCGTACCTGATGACCGCGATTTGATTGCGCTATTTAATGCGTTTTTTGCCACACCAAAAACCCGTTACTGGGTGCGCTTAATCAATGAGCATTGGTGGATTGAACTGATACTCATCCTTAAAGTACCTGCAGGCAAAGAAGCATTGGTGCAAGCGCTTGAAGCCAATGTGCTCAAAGCCATTACTATTTTAACTGCGCGTATCAACGGCATCGGGCTCAATGCCGATTTAATAAAGGCATTTCCCAATCCGATTGACAACCAAGATACTTTTATTGCACTCAATCGCGAAGTCGCTGAATTTGTCAGTCAATACCAGCTCAGCATGCAGCCAGGGGATGAGCAAGCGATGCCCCAACCTGAGGTGGATAGCAGTCAAATTTTAGTGTTGACCGACCAAGCGCGCACCATGATGCAAAACATCCGTCGCCGTATTCATCGAACCGGTATTACTGTGCGTACCACCAATATGTTGGTGCGCCTTGAGCAAAGCTTGCAGCGTCTTGAATTGTTGGTGTCACTGCTATCGGACAACGATCATATCAAGAAAAAAACCATTATAGAGCTTATTAATACATTGTATGAAGATTCATACCACCGCAGTAGTTTTAGATATTTATTTGGCATCAATACCGCGCTGTTGTCGCGCCGTGTCACTGAGACGGCCAGTAAGGTCGGCGAGCATTATATCAGTACCGATAAAGCGGGCTATCGCCGTATGTATAAAAAAGCGGCATTGGGTGGTTTACTCATCGGCTTTATGGCGACCCTTAAAATCCTAGGGAAATCCTTACCACTGGCACCGTTTGGCGTGGCTTTTTTAAACAGTATGATTTATGGTCTTGGCTTTGTGGCAATTCATATCATTGGTGGCACAGTGGCAACCAAACAGCCTGCCATGACAGCTGCCGCGATTGCTTCGACCATCTCAGAGGTAAAAGGGCGCAAAGCGGCGCAATTTACCAAGCTGACCGAATTGGTCGTTGATATCATGCGCACCCAATTTATTGCCATTATGGGTAATATTTCAATTGCCATGCCGATTGCGCTACTGATTTCATCCATATGGCTGTATGGGCTAGGTCGTCCGTTAACATCGGAAGCTAGCGCAGAGCATTTGCTGCATGATCTTAACCCGTTTACCTCGCTTGCTATCTTTCATGCTGCGATTGCTGGGGTGTATCTGTATATTTCAGGATTGATTGCAGGCTATTACGATAATCTTGCAGTACACAACAAAATTGGTGAGCGTATCCGCAACCATCCTACCCTCAAACGGATGATGACACCTGTCACGTTATTGCGTTTTAGCGATTTTATCGAGCGCAATCTGGGTGCGATTATGAGTAACTTTTTATTCGGTTGCTTTTTGGGTAGTACGGCGACCATCGGTTATATTTTTGGCTTACCGCTTGATATTCGCCATATTGCCTTTGCGTCTGCCAACTTTATTCATGGGATTTTTAACATTTATGCCAACACGGGCGAGTTTCCAGAAATCGGTATTATTTTGGTCAGTCTATTTGGGGTGATGGTTATCGGTATGATTAACTTGTTGGTGAGTTTTTCACTCGCCTTAATGACCGCCCTACGCGCTCGTAATGTGAAAGTCTTTGAGTGGAAATTCTTATTTGAATTGGTCACCTCGCATTTCATGACCCAACCCTCTGACTTTTTTATCCCGCGTAAACAGCCGATGAACTATGCGCTCATCGATAGCGACGGTAATATTATCTATGATGATAAACCGATTGCAAACGATGGTAAAAATAATAAAGGACATAAAACTGCCCTGACATCACAGCCAGAAGAACATCCGCATGCTACTACGCCCCATATCGACAATATCAGTCATACGGAAAAACTGACTGATGAAGAAGTTGCAGAGAAAAAACAGGCAATTAAAGAAAAAGTGGTGCAAAAGGCGGTCGACAATATCACCCCAAATGACACGGCAAGCAAGCTACCAAAATAATTGATGAAATACTGAACACGATAGAAATATGATGACTTTTTCGCAAACCACAATGAACCAACCTGCGACCTCAATGAGTCCGATTCAATTGGCGCATCGGTTAAATGAGCTATTAAAAATTAATGAATTCCAAGATTATTGCCCCAATGGTCTGCAAGTGGATGGTGGACAGCCGATACAGCACATCCTCACCGGTGTCACAGCCTCTGAGGCATTGATTGAACAAGCGATTGCGCACAGCGCCCAAGCGATTTTGGTGCATCATGGCTATTTTTGGAAAGGTGAACCTGCGCCGTTAATTGGCATGAAAGGCAAGCGTATTCGTTTGTTGATGCAACACGGTATTTCTTTACTTGCTTATCATTTACCGTTAGACGCCCATCCCCAATTGGGCAATAACGCCCAATTAGCGCGAGCGTTGGGCTGGCGTGATTTGTCGCCGCTATATCCTGACGAAAAACATCCGATTGGTAATATCGTGGATTTAGCAGCGCCGTTGTCGATTGCAGCGCTCACCAACAAACTATCGACTACCTTAAGCCGTCAGCCCCTACATTTATCCGGTGGTAATCAAGTCATTTCGCGCATCGGTCTGTGTACGGGTGGCGCACAGGATATGATTGAGCAAGCGTCACAAATGGGTTGTCAAGCCTATATCTCGGGTGAAGTATCAGAGCGAACCACTCACATAGCGCGTGAGCTGGGTATTGATTATTTTGCTTGTGGACATCATGCCACCGAGCGAGGTGGCGTGCTCGCATTAGGGAATTATGTCAAACAAAATCTTGCTTTGACCGTTGATTTTGTCGATATCGATAATCCTGTGTAAAATAGGGCAATTTATTGAGTAATTATTACCCGTTAGTTGCATTTTAGCGGGTTTTTTACCCTTTTTATCATAAATTTGCCTTTCGTTACCGTCAATAACATGACGGGTAACTTTAATTTCACTACAATACCCCCATTGTTTCATATAACTCACTGTAATGCCATGCAGTAAATATTGTTATTGTTTATTTATTTTATGCGTGCCATACGTTACCCTACGTTAAATTCTTTATATAAGTGCTTGGGCTTATTAAACAATTTTTAATTTGCCAGTACTTACAAAAATTTTAACCCTCTTACGGGTTGTACTTGATTATTTATTTCGATAGCTCTCTACGATGGATAGGGAGTTATCACCGTCCTAGGTATAAGGGGAGCCAACCTGTTTGGCTCTTTTTTTAGCGTTAAGTTAATAACGACCTATTTTGGATGGAAGCTTTTTTGGCGAGATTTAGGATAGAGTTAGATAGTTGGAAGCCATGTACTTATGTGGCTTGGCTGACTGGTACTTAATTTGACAGGTGCTTGGCTTGACTATCGATTCGGTTCTTAGTTTCATAAAATGTTTTCATTTGGCATAGTTGTTTTTTATTAATTTAACGTATCTAACGTGTGTGCACCGTGGAGTGACACATGCCGCTAAACTCATCATTTGAGTATTGTGATGATTTGGCTTTGACCTATCCTGCGTCGATTTCGATGTCGGTCAAAGCATTTTTAAGCCCTTTAACTTTATACCCGTTTCAACACCCTTTATTACGCTTTAGTAAATACGCGAGCCAATTTAAACGCTTGCAATTCTTCCCGATTCAATTCAAGCCTTGTTTGGGTGGGGGGATGTCGCCAAAAATTGCCCAGTCGCGCATGCCAGCGGTGCCTAGCCATGTGCAAGATTTGGCGCAACTGGCTAATCCTTCCGCTAGTCTTATTGAGCGCTTTATCAAGCCGTTAAAATGGTTGAGTGCCAGTAAAAAGCTGGCAGCTGCGGTGGGGATTGGTTTGCCCTTAGCTTATGTTGCAACCCAGATGGGCGTTACTGACAAAGTCGCTAATGGCAATGCTAATACCCTTGCCTCACCTACTAGCGTGGTTGCGGCACCGAAAATGGCGACTTTTGATAGTATCCTATCTCAAAAGCAGCTGCGTATTGCTACTGTCAATGGTAATACCACTTATTTTGCTCAAGATGGTTTTGAGCACGGCTTTGGGTATGACGTTATGCGCCATTATGCCAAGCGATTGGATGTTACCATAAGCACCCAAGTGTTTGCCACTGATGCCGACGCGATGGCGGCTGTCAAAACAGGCAAAGCCGATATCGCCTTGACCAATGTGTCAGATTATCAAAACGCGACTGCGTTATCATCGCTCAGTCTAAGCTGTGACAAAGATTATTTATCACAGCAGGGTCTCAACGAGCATGTTGCCATACAGCTAAACCCCAATGATATCAAACTCAATAATGATGTAAAAAACTTCCTGTGTGGCGGTCAATCGCTTACCCGCAACCAACATTTAGCGGCGTTTTATAGTCAAACACCATTGGCAGAGCCGTTTAATCAACAACATTTTGCCGATACCATGACACGCGTGTTGCCCACCTATGCGCCATCTTTTAAGCAGACCGCAAACAAATACCAGCTTGATTGGGAACTGCTTGTGGCAATGGGGTACCAAGAATCGCATCTAGACGCAGAAGCCATTTCGCCAACGGGTGTGCGCGGTATCATGATGCTGACCAATGCCACTGCCAATGCGATGGGCGTTGCTAATCGAACTGACCCGACGCAGAGCATCCAAGGCGGCGCTAAGTACCTCAGTCAGCTGCAACATGAATTTGCCCAAGTGCCAGCATCAGATCGGGTATGGTTTACCCTAGCGGCATACAATATGGGTCCACAAGCGATTAAAGATATCCAGCAGATTTTGGAAAAGCGCGGTATTGACGGCAACAATTGGGCAGCCGTGTATCAGTATTTAAAAGTCAATAGTCAAAGCAATAGCCGTTACGTGCAGTGCTTAGATTACGTCACCCATATCCGCAGTTATTTGGAAGCGTTAAAATTAGACAAAGTCAATCATCGTCAATTGACTTGATGCGTGTGGGTATAAAAACTAAACATTTTCAAAAAAGAATGGTTTAACACCATTCTTTTTTTTATGCTATCACTTTGTGGTTTTTTAAAAATTACTGACTTATTGTTAACATTATTAACCTAAGGATAGCACGTGACCCAGCTCCAGAATCAGCCCCACACTCAATCAAGCAATCAGCCTGTTTATGCCAACCAATACCGTATTTATTTGGAAGATACCGATGCAGGCGGGATTGTGTATCACGCCAATCATTTAAAGCTGTTTGAGCGTTGTCGTCGTGATTGGTTACGTGAATTGGGGATGACCAGTTATTTTTATCAAGCGCATTCAGCCGAGGCTGCAAGTCACGTTACTCACCATAGCGATAATGGCAAAGCTGATATCCAATTTGTCGTGAGCCAAGCCAACATCCGCTATTTGCGTCCGATTCTGCTTGATAGCGAAGTCACCGTTGTGATTGAGACGGCAGACTGCAAATCTGCGTCATTACAGCTTGAGCAGCGGATTTATGATAGCCACCAGCAGCTGTTAAGCCAAGCCGAGATAAGTATTGTATGCGTGGCTACCAATAAAGATGAAAAAGGGCAAAACCAAGTTCGACCTACCCGTTTGCCCAAAGCATTTATACAGCTGCTGCAGCTCGCTCGGTAACTTTTGGTTATTTTGCTTTACAAAGAAAGGTTATTTTGCTTTACAAGTTTGACAGGTAACCTGCTCATCCTCTAGGCGGTATGCCATCATACTACCGCCCCACACACAGCCTGCATCCGTGGCTCTGGCATTTGCCAAATCCACTTTGGCTTTTAGCGCCGCCCAGTGACCAAATAAGATTTTACGTTCGCGTGGCACTTGCCATTCAAACCACGGACGAAACCCCTCTGGCATTTTATCATCAAGACTGGATTTAAAGCTAAACTCTAGCGTGCCGTCCCTTTGACACAGGCGCATACGGGTAAAATAATTGCAAATCGCCCGCATACGCGCGTAGCCTGTCAGCATATTTGACCAAGGAACAGCGGTATCGCTATACAGGTTTGGCAGCAGTCTATCGAGTTGCCATAAGCTACTTTGCAGCTGAGTTTGCAATTCTGACGCATGCATGGCTGCTTGGGTGATACTCCAGTTTGGCGGGATGCCTGCATGCACCATCACGGTTTTATCATTGGGATAGACAAGCAGCGGCTGGCGACGAAGCCAATTGAGTAATTCATCACAATCTGGGGCGTCAAAAATCGCTTGGGTTCTATCCTTTTTTTTGATCTTTATGACACCACGCCATACCGCGATTAAGTTAATATCATGATTGCCCAACACCATTTCGGCAGCACCGGCTTGGCAAAGACGTTTTACCAGACGCAGCGCGCTCAGCGAGTCTTCACCGCGTGCAACGATATCGCCGACAAACCATAATTTATCTTGCTGTTCATCAAACCCAATTTGCTTGAGCAGTGCCTGCAAATCGGCATAACAGCCTTGAATATCGCCAATGACATATTGATGTCGAAAACCCATAACACCTCATAACATCTTGAAAGTAAAATTTTAAACAGCTACAAAAAAATTAACCATTTGCCGCAATGTCGTTTGCCGCGATACCATTAGCCGCGATGCCATTAGCCAATGTCACAAAATCTTGTACTGATAACGTCTCAGGACGCGCCAGTGGATTAAATCCCCATGCCACAAGCTGGTGTTCTGTGACCGCAGGCAAAATCGGCGATTTTTTAAAAATCGCGCGCAGTGTTTTACGGCGATGATTAAATGCCTCACGCACCACAAGGGCAAACAGCTTTTCATCGTCAGCCACAATCGGTTTTTGTTGATAAGGTCTGAGTCGAAATACCGCACTCGTCACTTTAGGTGGGGGGTTAAATGCCTCATTTGGTACCGTCAGTAAATAATCAGTTTCACAATAATACTGTATCATGACGGATAAGCGACCGTATTCTCGGCTATCTACCGCTGCGGTGATGCGATCAACCACTTCCTTTTGTAGCATAAAATGCATGTCTTCAATGACATCGGCAAAACTTAATAAATGAAACAATAACGGCGTAGAAATATTGTATGGCAAGTTACCGACAATGCGCAATTTTTTGTCAGGCGCAGCATTAGGGTTATCGCCAATGATTTGCTGGTACAGCGCACGGTAATCCACTTCCATGGCGTTGGCTTTGACAATGGTTAAGCCATCATTGCTATTGGCGCCAATACGAATGCGCAAGCTGTCTGCCAAATCGGTATCAAGCTCGATAACGGTCAAGCGATTGACTTCCTTGAGTAGCGGCTCAGTAATCGCGCCCATGCCTGGACCAATTTCAACCATCAAATCATCGCGACCTGCATGAATACTGTCAATAATTCTCCCAATAATCACCTGATCATGTAAAAAATTTTGCCCAAAACGTTTTCTAGGCTGATGCGATAAAAAAGCAGAGACCGTCACTCAACACATTCCTATAAAAATGAAATAATTATCAATGTTGTGCAGTCTACGATAACATTCACCGTAATCAGACACAAATCACTATCAAACTGCTCATTATAGCATAGCTTGACCTTCAATCATGACAATTTCATGACAACTCGAGACGCTCGCAATAGCATGGCAAGAGTATGACGACACCGTGCCAAAAGCGTGGTAAGAGCATGACAACAATCTGCCCAATCGCTTAATTTGAATTTTTTTAGTTTATATCATGCTACAAATTTTTGATGGGTTAAATTTTTGATGGTTCAGTTTTTTGATGCGTCAATCGCCTGTCGAATTCTGATGACTAAGTTGTTATAATACAACCAATTTAACTAACCCTTTATTTAGTGAGCATTGTATGGGCTTTAATTGTGGTATCGTCGGACTGCCAAATGTTGGTAAATCAACCCTGTTTAACGCATTGACCAAAGCTGGGATTGCGGCAGAAAACTTCCCGTTTTGTACCAAAGATCCCAATACTGGGATTGTGCCTGTACCCGACCCACGTCTCAAACAACTTGCCGATATCGTCAAACCTGAGCGCGTTGTGCCCACCTCAATGGAATTTGTGGATATCGCAGGTCTAGTGGCAGGCGCATCCAAAGGCGAAGGCATGGGTAATCAGTTCTTAGCCAATATCCGTGAAACCGATGCGATTGCCCATGTGGTACGCTGCTTTGATGATGACAACGTGATTCATGTCGATGGACGCGTCAACCCATTATCCGATATCGAAACCATCAACACCGAACTTGCCCTAGCTGACCTTGAAGCAGTGAGCCGTGCGATTATCAATGTCGGTAAAAAAGCCAAAGGCGGTGATAAAGACGCCAAAGCTATGCTGGATGTGTTTAACAAAATTGAGCCATTTTTAGCCGATGGTAAGCCTGCGCGCATGGCAAATCTGGATGAGGATGAGAAAAAAATCATCCGCAGCTATGGTTTAATCACCCTAAAACCGACCATGTATATTGCCAACGTGAGCGAGGATGGCTTTGACAACAATCCTTATCTTGACCAAGTACGGGAATTTGCGGCAAAAGATGATGCGTTGGTCGTCGCACTGTGCAACCAAATCGAATCTGAAATCGCCCAGCTGGATGACGATGAAAAACAAGAGTTTTTAGAAAGTATGGGTATGACTGAAGCAGGGCTTGATCGGGTGATTCGCGCAGGTTACGAGCTGCTTAATATGCAAACGTATTTTACTGCAGGGGTCAAAGAAGTGCGCGCTTGGACGGTCAAAGTCGGTGCGACTGCCCCTGAAGCGGCAGGCGTGATTCATACTGACTTTGAGCGTGGCTTTATCCGCGCCGAAGTGATTGCGTTTGATGATTTTATCCAGTATCAAGGTGAAAAAGGCGCGGCAGCGGCAGGTAAATCTCGCCTTGAGGGTAAAACCTACATCGTACAAGATGGCGATGTCATGCACTTTAGATTTAATGTCTAAATCGTGCACTCATAGGCTGATTGATATAATATGATTGATACAAATAGGCAATTTTAGTTGCCTATTTTTGCAAGTTTATTTTTTAAAAACGCTTGACTTGTATTGCAAGTCACTATCTTAATCCTTATAATATGCGTTCGTAATTTTGAGAGCCCTCGTTTCCCAGACACTCACTCTCAACTATTAACTCAAAAAGGTTTTTAAACATGAAAACTATCAGTGCTAAACCACATGAAGTGACACACGATTGGTACATCGTCGACGCTGAAGGTAAAACATTAGGTCGCTTGGCGAGCGAAATCGCATCACGCTTACGTGGCAAGCATAAGCCTTCTTACACCCCTCACGTTGACACAGGCGATTATATCGTTGTGATTAATGCTGAGAAAGTTGCTGTGACTGGTAAAAAAGCGCAAGACAAAAAATACTACCGTCACACCGGTTACCCAGGTGGTATCAAAGAGACTAACTTTACCAAACTTATCGCACACAAACCCGCTGACGTACTTAACAAAGCCGTTAAAGGTATGTTGCCAAAAGGTCCATTGGGCTATGCGATGATTAAAAAGTTAAAAGTTTACTCAGGTACTGAGCATCCTCATACGGCTCAACAACCTCAAGTATTAGATATCTAAGGAGTAACACATGGAACGCAATTACGGTACAGGTCGTCGTAAAACTTCAACAGCTCGTGTGTTCTTATCTGCGGGTACAGGTAACATCGTCGTTAACGGTAAACCACTTGATCAATACTTTGGTCGTGAAACATCAGTAATGGTTGTTCGTCAACCTTTAGAATTACTAGATGCTGCTAGCAAATATGATATCTATGTGACTGTAAAAGGTGGTGGTATCAATGGTCAAGCAGGCGCGATTCGCCACGGTATTACCCGTGCATTGATTGAGTCAGATGACACTTTAAAACCAGCGCTTAAAGAAGCGGGCTTTGTGACTCGTGACGCGCGTGAAGTTGAACGTAAAAAATTGGGCTTACGTAAAGCACGTAAACGCCCCCAATTCTCAAAACGTTAATATTTTTCGTGGTCGAAATTCTCGTATCGACCGCGTTTTTTGGCGTTTACAAAAAAGACTCTTGTTTACTGCAAGGGTCTTTTTTATTTACCTTAGGTAATTTATTTTATTGCAAAAATAGCATAAAATAGCAAAATTAGCGTAATTTAGGCACAGCTAAGGTGGCAATTCTGTAACAACTGATTTACAATAGCCACAAACCCAGTGTGGGGATATGATTACCCACTTCATTAATCTGGAGGAGTTCTTAATGAGCCATGCCGAAGGCGTCGACGTTAAGCGTCGAAGAGTTTTAATCGCATCCACTGCCGCTATGAGCGCAGTCGGTGTCGCTGCTATTGCTACGCCGTTTGTGCGTTCATGGTATCCAAGTGCAAAAGCAGAAGCTGCGGGTGCACCTGTTAGCCAAGACCTAAGCAAACTCGAAGCAGGACAAATGATTGTTGTCAAATATCGTGGTAAACCGATTTTTCTTGTCAAACGTACCAAAGAGATGATGGATAATTTATCAAAAGTAGAATCATCACTTGCCGATCCAAAATCAGAAGATTCATTACAACCTGACTACTGCAAAAATAATACCCGCTCAAAAGACAATAGTGAAGTTCTAGTGTGTGAAGGGGTTTGTACTCATCTAGGCTGTGCGCCAAATTATCGACCAGAAGTTGGTGCCGCTGATTTGGGTGGTAGCAGCTGGGTTGGCGGATTTTTATGCCCCTGTCACGGTTCAAAGTATGACTTAGCTGGACGTGTTTATAGTGGTCAACCTGCGCCTCGTAATTTGCCAATTCCTGAATACAGTATCAGTGGTACTATCTTAACGGTGGGGGCATAATATGAATGCAAAGAAATTTATGCATTGGGTGGATGCGCGCTTTCCAGCGACAGAAACTTATGAATACCATATGTCAAAGTATTACGCACCAAAGAATTTCAACTTTTGGTACTTCTTTGGCGTATTATCAATGGTGGTATTGGTCAATCAGTTAGTGACGGGTATTTGGCTCACCATGATGTTCAACCCAAGTGCAGAAGGCGCATTTGCTTCTGTAGAATACATTATGCGTGATGTACAAGGTGGGTGGTTAATCCGTTATATGCACTCAACCGGTGCTTCGGCATTCTTCGTGGTCGTGTATCTGCATATGTTCCGTGGCTTGTTGTATGGTTCATACCAAAAACCCCGTGAACTGGTTTGGCTCATCGGTATGGGTATCTATCTGTGCTTAATGGCAGAAGGTTTCTTCGGTTACTTATTACCTTGGGGTAATATGTCTTTCTGGGGTGCGCAGGTTATTTTAAACTTACCATCAGCGATTCCATTTATTGGTGATGCATTGGGAGAATGGGTAAAAGGTGACTATATCATCTCGGGTATTACCCTAAACCGCTTCTTCGCCTTGCACGTTGTTGCGATTCCTTTGATTTTAGTGGGTCTGGTATTTGTCCACTTGGTAGCATTGCACCATGTTGGTTCTAATAACCCAGATGGTATTGATATCAAAAAACTTCAAGATAAAAATGGTGTACCCCTTGATGGCGTGGCTTTCCACCCATACTACACCGTACATGATATGGTTGGTATCGTGGTGTTCTTTATCGTTTTCTTTGCCGTGGTATTCTTCTTCCCAGAAGGCGGCGGCTTCTTCCTTGAGCCACCAAACTTTGAAGCAGCAAACCCACTTAAAACACCTGCGCACATTGCCCCTGTTTGGTACTATACGCCTTTTTATGCGATGTTACGTGCAACCCCATCTATGTTTGGTTCAGCCTTGCCGGGTGTTATTGTGATGGCAGCATCAATTGCTATTTTATTTGTCTTGCCTTGGTTAGACAAATCACCTGTGCGTTCAATGCGTTATAAAGGTATTTTGTCAAAAATTGCACTTGCTATCTTTGTTGTTAGTTTCTTGATTTTAGGTTACTTAGGGGTAATTCCATCAAGTGATACCGCAACGCTTGTGGCACGTATTTGCACCATTTTATATTTCTTGTACTTCCTTTTGATGCCTATTTATACATCAATTGAGACATGCAAACAGCCACCTGAACGTGTAACTGGAGGTCACTAATGAAAGCGGTTAAAAAATTAGTTGCTGGGTTGGGTTTGACAGTTGCATTGGGTCTCGGTGCTACATCAGCTCAGGCTAGTGCAGAAGGCTGTGGTACTTACAAAACGGTTGATGGTAAAGAGGCTCATTTGGCGTGTGAAAAAGCCCCTGTGGATTTGACCAATAAAGCGTCTATTCAACGCGGTGCCTCATTATTTATGAGTTACTGCGCAGGCTGTCACTCAGCGCAATATGTTCGCTACTCAAAAATGTACAAAGACTTGGACATTCCAAAAGAGTTGGTGGAAAAATACTTGATGCTGACCACTGACCAAGTCGGTGACCATATCAATGCAGGCGTTGACCCAGAGCTTCAAAAGGCTTGGTTTGGTGCGCAGCCACCTGATTTGTCACTTGAGACGCGCCTTCGTGGTAATGACTGGGTTTATACTTACTTGTTAGCCTTCTATGAAGATCCAAGTCGTCCTTGGGGTGCCAACAATATCGTAATGCCGAATGTTGCGATGCCGTTTGTGCTTCATGATATGCAAATGAATACCTCAAAAGAAGAGTATCGCCGTAATATTGGTGATATCGTCAACTTTATGGCGTGGATGGCAGAGCCGCAAGCGCACCAGCGTAAAATATATGGTTTTTGGGTCATTTTATACTTACTTGCGTTATTAATTCCAGTGTACTTACTCAATAAAGAATTTTGGAAAGACGTTAAATAAGGGTTGATATAAAAAAGGTAGCTTAGGCTGCCTTTTTTTATGCGCATTTATTGCTTGATTGGTACGATAACTTTCACAGTTATTGCTAATTCAGTCATTTTAAGCTAGGCTTACCCTTTACGCTGATACAGCTTATTATTTTTAACTATGTTGACCCCTACTTCGAATACCCCGTTGATTTTTGCCGATGATGGCTACCTAAGCCACCAATTAAGACTGGTTTTACTTGAGAAAAAAATAGAATTTAGCGAGACGAACATTCGTGATGATGAGGATTTTGCCGAAGATTTACCTGATATCAACCCTTACAACACGCTACCGGTATTTATTCATCGTGAATTGATTTTATACAACAATCGCATTATTTTTGAATACCTTGAAGAGCGTTATCATCAGAACAAACTGCTGCCTGAAAATCCGATTGAAAGGGCACAATACCGTCAATTATGGTGGCGCATTGAGAAAGATTGGATTAAACTGGCAGATACGCTATTGACCCATAAGGATACATTAGATGTCAACCAAGCAAAGATTGCCAGAAAGCAACTGACTGAATCTCTTGTTACCATAGCGCCACTATTTGCCCATAAAGCTTTTTTTCTTTCAGATACCATGGGTGTATGTGATTGCATTTTGTCATCGATTTTATATCGCTTAAAACCCATGGGTATTGAATTGCCGCTGCATCTTTGCCGTCCTTTATATCAATATATGGAGCGGATGTTTAATCGCCCAACCTTTAAAACCAGTTTAAAATAGTAATCATTAAAATAAGAGAATCATCATGGAAAACGACTTTCAACTAACCCCGACTCGCCCTTATATGGTACGCGCTATTTTTGAATGGCTTGAAGACAATAATTTAACCCCACATATCATGGTCGATGCCACACAGCCCAATGTCACGGTGCCTGCCGAATATGTGCAAGATGGTCGTATCGTCCTTAATATCGCCAGCCGTGCTACAGGTAATTTGGTCATTAATAATGATTTTATTCATTTTCATGCGCGATTTGGCGGTGTTTCGCAAGAATTATGGGTACCGATGCAAGCGGTGATGGGGATTTATGCCAGAGAAAATTCACAAGGCATGTTCTTTGACCCAACGGAATACGATAATGCGCCGCAATCAGAAATGAATGCCAGTCAACCAGCTGAGTCCACCGAAGCACAACGTCCAAAACGCGAGAACAAAGCAGGGTTAAAAATCTTGGATTAGTGGATTGTCACTGGCAATATGGGTTTAATTTTGTTAAAATAATCAATTACTTTTTTAGTTTTGAATAGGATAACCATCGTCATGGCACGTGTCACTGTAGAAGATTGTCTAGAAAATATCCCCAACCGTTTTGATTTGATTCTTGTTGCCAGTAAACGTGCGCGCCAAATCGCACGCGGTGTATCAGAACCTATGGTTGAGCCTGAAAATGATAAACCAACCGTAATTGCGCTGCGTGAAATCGCTGAGGGTCTTGTGACTAAAGAGATTTTAAATCAACCTGAGCGCGAATTGCCTAACAAATTTCACCATGTCGATTTGAGCATTTCAAGTGGTCATGGATTCTAACGCTAGCTTAAGCAATTGTTAATAGTTAGCAACTATTATTTTATAAAGAGTCACCTTTTTTAGGTGACTTTTTAATTGAATGAAACGTGGAATTATATGTAACTTAGCTTGACAATTCGCGGTAATTTTGCGAATAATTAAGATATCTTTATAATACGTTTTTGTTAAGTTTAGCTGGTTTGATGCCAGCTATTTTTATCCAACCGTTTTTTATGATAGAGTTAACTGCTGACCAGAACAATATGAATTTTTAGCAGGTTAAACCTATCGATTGTACGTTGAGGGCACATTTTTGAATATATCAACTTTACCAAAATTAAGCCATCCTGATGTGGATATTGCACAGTTTGACCTAATGCGTGTATTGGATTATTTGGATGATGCCGAACAGCAAATTGTTCTCAAAGCCTGTGCTTTTGGCGACCAAGCCCATATCAAAGATAAACGCAAATCTGGTGAGCCTTATATCACCCACCCTATGGCGGTAGCGGAGATTTTGGGTAGTTTTCGCATGGATGTCGATACCATCGTGGCGGCGATTTTGCATGATACCGTTGAAGATACGCCTATCACTGAAGAAGATTTGACCCGAGAGTTTGGCAAGGCAGTTGCCCAAATCGTCAATGGTGTCACCAAATTAAAATCCTCCAATGAAAAACACATCAATAAAGCCGCGACTTTTTATCGCATTATTACCGCAACGCTAGAAGACCCGCGCGTGTTGATTGTCAAATTGGCTGACCGCTTGCACAATATGACCACCATCGAAGCGGTGCCTGAAAAAAAACAACAGGCAACCGCACAAGAAACCTTGGATTTTTATGTGCCGTTTGCGCGTACCCTTGGGCTTAATGATTTAGCCGACTATATCGAGATTTTATGTTATCGCAGCCTAAATGCGCCTATGTATAACAAGTTATCCGATAAACTTATGCAGCATGGCTTGGGGCGCACTTTCCAACAAGAAGCTATTCATAACTATTTAAATATCGTCTTGAGCCGACTGGGCGTTAAAGGTTATGTCAAAGATGTCGATAACCGTGTGACTTTGTTTCGCCAGTTTTTTAAAAACCGCGGCGAAATCACCGATTTGCTGTGGCATTATGAATTTATGCTAGTCATGGATAAAGTGGAAGACTGCGACCAAATCGCCAAGTATTTTATCAATAAATACCAAATTGCGCCTGAGTGTATCGAAGACAATATTCGCCATCCACGTGCGGGGGGCAACCAATCGTTTACCATTACCTATAAAAACGACCATGACACCATCAAAGTGGTCATTTTGACTAAAACCATGCTTAAAACCACCCGTTTGGGGATTTTGATGGGTGAAGCCGCATCGCCTCTTAGCCAGTCGGTGATTCAGGCTTCTCTACGCAATCTGCAAAACTTGATTGCCGACAATCAAAGCGATATCGAAGAGCAGCCATCTGATGCGGTGACGGTGGTCGATAAACTGATTGGCTATCTTCACGAACGTAAAATTATTTGCTATACCCCAAACGGTGATGCCTATGAGTTGCCGCGCGGCTCCACAGCGCTTGACTTTGCTTATACTATCAGCACCCATATCGGTAACCGTGCAACGGGCGCTCAAATCAATGGCGTCGAAGCCAAACTGGGTACGATTTTGAAAACTGGTAATCGGGTCAAAATTCATACCGACCCCAATGCGATTCCAAAAGCCGAGTGGCTGGGTTTTGTGGCAACCAATAAAGCGCGGCGTGCGTTGTTTGAATGGTTAAAAGGCTTAAATCCTGAGCAAAAAGAGCACGAAGGTAAAACCGCCTTTGAGCGCGCGCTTAAAACGCAAAATCTTTCACTCGCTGATGTGAGTGACGAACAATGGCAATTGCTACTTGATTGGCGGGGCTTACAGGATAAAAGTGCGTTCTTTACGGAGTTTACTACAGGTAAATTGCTACCGCAGATTGCCGTTTCGCGCTTATTGACCCAAGAGCAGCTTGCCAAAAACCAAGCCAGCGCCCATGCCGCTAACCAACCGCAAAGCTTGATTGCGGATGCCGCCAATATGGAGATGAATTTTTCCAGCTGTTGTCATCCGGTGTATGGCGACCCGATTGTCGGGCATATTTCAAAAAATGGCTTGGTGGTGCATCGACATAAATGTTTTTCAATTGATGAAATTCGCCGTGTCAATGAATACCAAGTGATTCCGCTACATTGGCGAGTGTCTAACAGTGAGGATGAAGTATCGAAGCGTATTTATTTTGATGCTGCGCTAAAAATTAATCAAAACTTGACCGATGAGCAAATCAGCGATTTAATCTTTATCGTGCGTGATACTCAAACAGGTTTTGAATATATCGAACAGCGTAATGGCTATACCTTGCTGTTTGTGGTGGTGCAAAGCCGTGCCCAGATTGCAAGCTTAATCCAGCGTCTACGTACCTTCTTGGGCTACCCCAATATTGTAAGACTGTATCAATGGAATGACGAAGTGCTACTTTCTCAGAGCCAAAACACCTCTGCACCAAAAAATAAAGATATTTTATAAACCCATCATACTGTAATAGGAAATAATATGAGCCGTGACATCATTCATACTGACAATGCGCCTGCTGCGGTCGGCACTTATTCACAAGCCGTGAAGGTTGATAAGACTGTTTATATTTCAGGTCAAATCGGACTCGACCCAAACACCATGACCCTAGCCGATGGCTTTGTTAATCAGGCCAACCAAGTCATGTCAAACATCGATGCTATCTGCCAAGCTGCAGGCGGTTCGCTTGCCAATGTGGTGAAATTTAATGTTTCGCTCACCGATTTGGCAGATTTTACTGCCTTAAATGAGATTTTTGCGGCGCGCCTAACTGCGCCTTACCCTGCCCGTGCCGCGGTGCAAGTGGCTGCCTTGCCAAAAGGTGCGGTGGTCGAAATTGAAGCGATTTTGGTTTTAGATTGATTTTGGTTTTATAATGTTAACCCGCTCAAATGGAAGGTGAGTTACCAGACTTGCCTTTTTTTATGTCAAATTTTTGTCCATCTCACAACAGTTTAACGCCTAGAATTGGGCTATAATTCAACCCTACAACAATTTTTAAAGGTGTGTTTTGCTAATCCAAGTTGCCTTACCTGTCCCCATTGATTCGGTGTTCGATTATCGCGTTGTGGGCGATGCGTTGCCCGCGATTGGCTGCCGCGTCCGAGTACCGTTTGGTGCGCGCAAATTGGTCGGCATTGTGGTGGCGCATATTGAGCACAGTCAGCTTACGCAAAATGCCATTAAACCTGTATTGGACATACTTGATGAGCGGCCGATTGTCGATGAGGCGTTGCTAAAACTCGCTTATTGGCTGTCTGCTTATTACTGCTATCCGCTTGGCGATGTGTTTTCTGTCATGCTGCCGACTTTGATTCGTCAAGGGATGACGCTTGACTACCGACAATTATGTTGGCAACAATTACGTGATGCCACTGACGAGGATTTTTCTGCCAGCGCAAAAAAGCAACGCCAACAATTTGCTTTATGTGAACTGGTCATCAACTCGCATGGCAATTCACATCGCAATTCGCATGGCAATGCCACAAAACTTGCAACTGAGTTTGCGCTGGTAGACAACGGTGTCGAACCCGCTTATTTAAAAAAATTTGAGCAAAAAGGTCTGATTGCGCCTGTTTATCAAATGCCATCTTTACCCAAGCTTGCTAAGCTTGCCACCACACCGCTCACCTTAAATTTGCAGCAACAACAAGCGGTGCAAAAAATCACCCGCGCCTGCCAGCAGCCCCACTATGAAGGTTTTTTGCTCAATGGCATTACTGGAAGTGGCAAGACCGAAGTGTATTTGCAAGTGATGCAAACGGTGCTGGCGCAAGGCAAACAAGTGCTGATCTTAGTGCCAGAAATTGGGCTGACCCCACAGACCAGACAGCGATTTGCCGAACGATTTGACGCCCAAGTATTGATGTTACATTCGGGGCTTAATGACACCGTGCGGCTTGATGGCTGGCAACAATGCCGACTGGGCTATGCGCAAATTATTATCGGTACCCGTTCGTCAGTGTTATACCCATTTGCCAATTTAGGGCTGATTATTGTCGATGAATCGCATGACCAATCTTATAAACAGCAAGACTCACTGCGCTATCACGCCAGCGACGTGGCGCTCTATCGTGGGTTTCAGCTTAATTGTCCGGTGATATTGGGTACCGCGACGCCATCGCTTGAAAGCCTGTATTTGGTACAACAAGGTAAACTCACCGAGCTTACTTTGACCGAGCGTGCAGGCGATGCCAAACCTGCCATTATGCAGCTGATTGATGCGCGCCAACAGGCATGGCAAAACGGTTTGGCGCAAAGCTTAATTCAAGCCATTGGTCAAACGCTGGATAAAGACGAGCAAGTATTGGTATTTTTAAACCGTCGTGGCTACGCGCCCATCTTATTGTGTGATGCTTGCGGTTGGCAAGCAGACTGCCCGCGCTGTGATGCGCATTTGACAGTGCATTTTCAGCCAGTGGCAATGCTAAAATGCCACCACTGCGATTGGCAGCAAGCCATCCCGAACCATTGCCCTAGCTGTGGTAGTAGCAATCTTGACCCTGTGGGCATGGGTACTGCGCGGATGGTTGAAGGGTTAATTGAGCTTTTCCCCGATGTGCCTGTGATTCAGATTGACCGCGATACCACGCGTAAAAAAAACAGTTGGGAGCAAGTGTATCAGCGTATTGCTGATAATCCCAAAGCCATTTTGGTGGGCACGCAAATGGTGGCAAAAGGGCATCATTTCCCCAATGTGACCTTGGTAGCAATCCCCAATGCTGACCGCGGTTTTTTATCGTCAGATTTTCGCTCGCCTGAGCATACTGCCCAGCTGATTATCCAAGTGGCAGGTCGTGCGGGTCGTGCCGATAAAGCAGGTCTGGTACTGATACAAACCCTACAACCTGAAAATCCCGCGTTACTGACTTTGGTACGTGAAGGATATCTAAGTTTTGCCCAGCAATTATTGGCTGAGCGGCGCATGTTGGGATTGCCGCCATTGACTTACGCTTGTTTGGTACGGGTGGAAAGCAAATCGTTAGAAAACAATCAGCAAATTTTGCATCAAGCGATTGCACTATTGCCACCACGCCATCACATGACAGCCTTGGGTATTGCCATTAATGGCCCGGTGGATGCGCCGATGGCAAAGAAAAACAGTCGCTATCACTCGCATTTATTGATTTTGACCAAAACACGCCACGTTCGCCAGCAGCTATTGTCAAACTGGTGGCGACAGACGATTGCGTTGCCAGCGGCAAAGTATGCCAGACTATCGATTGACATTGATCCGATGAGCTGGTCTTAATGGTACTAGCAAAACCATTGCTTTTGGTAGACCGCTTATTTTAGGGGATGTTTAAATGGGCTTTTTTCAACTCGCTGATTGGGCTACAATTTAGCTAATTTTTGCCATTGATTAGGGTAAGTAAATAACAATGACCCCAAAACCGCTTCAAGATTCAAAGCAGCCTACTGATGTGCACCCTAATGCGCATGGTCATGGCAACAATCATCACCATAAGGACGCTGACCACAGTCATAGTCATAGTCACAGCCATACCGATAATCAGCGTATCATCACCATAGCGTTTGCCATCATTGCAAGCTATATGATTGTTGAAGTCATCGGCGGTTATATTACTGGCAGTTTGGCGTTGTTATCAGATGCAGGTCATATGTTTAGTGATGCGGTGTCACTTGCCATGACTTTGTTTGCGTTTATCATCGGTAAAAAATCTGCTAGCTCCCATAAAACTTTTGGCTATCGCCGTTTTGAGATTTTGATTGCACTCATCAATGGGGTAACGCTACTGATTATCAGTGCAGGTATTATCTATGAAGCCGTGCTGCGTTTTGAAGCGCCGCCACAAATCGCCACCACGGGTATGCTAGTTATCAGTACTATTGGACTTATCGTCAATTTGGTGGTCGCCAAACTGATGCACGGTGGTGACACTGATAATCTCAATATGAAAAGCGCTTATTTACATGTATTAAGTGACTTGCTAGGCTCGGTGGCTACGATTATTGCCGCTATCGTGATTATGCTGTTTGGCTGGGTGTGGGCAGATGCGGCGGTAAGTATTTTGGTGGCGCTACTGATTGTTCGCAGTGGTTATGCTGTCGTCAAAAATGCCGCCCATATCTTAATGGAAGGCGCGCCCAATCATATTGACCAAAGCGTTATTATCAACACCCTCTCTGCCCACCCAAACGTGTTATCGGTTCATGACCTACATGTCTGGACGATTACCAGCGGCTTACATAGCTTATCTTGTCATATCATCGTCCCAAGCTCGCTTACCCTGCAGCAAACTGATGCACTATTATCACACTTACAGCGTGAGTTACAGCATTTAGGCATTGGGCACAGTACCATTCAATTTGAGAGTGCTTTGCATGCGCACGCCGCGCAGTTTAATTGTGACATTACCAGCACACCCCCTGTCCATGCGCACGCACACTAACCGACTTTTTGACCCGAAGTGCAAAAAGTCGATGTTGCCGCTGAGCATTTTTAGTTTTTGTTTTGTGGTGTTTGCTGTTTGTTTGCTTGCTTAATTTTTCTTACGATTAATTGCTTAATTGTGCGCATTACTTAGGCTAAATATGTTAGGATGAATCAGTATCATGCTGTGGCAAGCGTTGTTTGCTAAACGTTTGCTAAACGCTTGCCAGACAATTAAACATCTGTATTAAATATCTATTTAATTTTCTATTAAATCTACATAAAAATCATTAGCTTACTTCGGTTAAACGCGTATGACACACCGTTCTGCACCTTTCGTGGCACCCAACTTGCATCTCACCCAATCTGATGGCTCAGACAACTCAGATAATAGCAACCCCTCAGCATTGCTGGTTGATGAAAAGGCGCATAAAAAACAGGTCAAATTATTGCTATCGACCTTGCAAGCCGATATTGCCCAGTTTCGGGATAATTTTTTTCCGCCGCCCTATCTGACCCAAATTCAAGACTTGCCTATTTATGCAGGCAATTTGGCAGAGGTGCAAAGCTATGAGCAAACCTGGCAAGCTTTGATTGACCGTGCCAAAGGGTTTTATCCTTCGGCAGGATTGCCGCCTGATTATCTGCCATTACCCGCAAGCCTTGAGATACCGCAGTTTATTTATCATGTGCAAAAACTACATTTGACCCGTACCAAAGCCAAGGAATCCAAAAATTTTGGCTCGGTGGGTGCACTGGTTGAAAAATGCGGTCCGTATGAGGATGCCCAGTTGATAGCAATGGAAAATGCCCTAGCCAAAGGCAAAGACGTGCGGCTGGTAGCGCATCGTGAATTTATTGATTTACGTGCTTATGTGTTTTGTCGCAATCGCAAAGGTGAATTGCTAGAGCCTGAGAGGATTCGTTTTTATCGCACAGGTTTGGTCATTCAAACATTAGCAGACTTTAAAGTGGTGGACAGCCGGCAAACTCCCCGTAAAAAACGCAATGACGCCTATAAAAATGCCATTGCCGATAACGGGATTTGGAAAATTTTTGTTAAAAATTAAAAATAATTGAGGTTTTGTATGTTTGTGCTTGCTGCCAGTTTTAATAGTTCTATGATGCTTGACGCAACTATCTTTTTGGGTGCGGCAGTGATTTTGATACCGCTTGCGAAGCGTTTTGGTATCGCCACGGTTTTGGGTTATTTGTTTACAGGCTTATTGCTGGGTCCAAGTTTTTTAAAAGTTGCGAGCAACCCCGATGACTTGCTGAATTTTTCTGAATTTGGCGTCGTGCTGTTATTATTTATTATTGGCTTAGAGCTACAGCCCTCTCGGCTTTGGGCACTTCGGCAACAGATTTTTGTGTTAGGCGGGCTGCAGGTGATTGTCACCGGTGTGGTGCTAATGCTGCTATCTTGGTATTTTTTAGATATTCGGCTATCAAATAGCTTTGTCATCGGTTTTGGCTTGGCGCTGTCATCAACGGCGTTTGTGCTGCAGTTATTGGGTGAAAAAAAGCAGCTTGCCACCACGCATGGTCAGCAAGCCTTTACTATTTTATTGTTTCAAGATATCGCGGTTATTCCTTTACTTGCCGCATTGCCATTTTTGTCGGGCGCGCAAGAGCAAAATTACGATTGGATTTATTTTGCCAAAGTCATCAGTGTTTTTGCTGGCTTGATATTTGTCAGTCGGTTTGTGGTACGCCCTTTCTTTAAGTTCGTGGCGTCTAGTGACGCCACCGAGCTGCTCACCGCCACAGCGTTGTTTATCATACTGGGTGTGTCGCTATTGATGAATTATATAGGCTTGTCAATGGCACTTGGGGCATTTTTAACCGGGGTGCTACTGGCTGACTCCGAATACCGCCACGAGTTACAGGCGAGTATTGAGCCCTTTAAGGGGCTGCTGCTTGGGCTGTTTTTTATGTCAGTTGGTATGCTTACCAACGTCAAATTAATTGTCGCCAAGCCCTTACTCATCATTGGCTTGGCAGGATTGCTGATGCTCATTAAGTTTGTGGTGCTGACAATCATTGCGCGGCTCATGGGCAACAAAAACGAAAGCAGTATCCGTCTTGGGGTGACGCTAGCGCAAGGTGGGGAATTTGCGTTTGTACTGTTTAGCGTGGCGACCGCCCAGCATCTGTTAACTCGTGAACAACAAAATATCCTAAACCTTGTGGTGACTGTCTCAATGGCAATGACGCCTCTGGCATTTTTATTACTGGAAAAAATTGGCAATCCGCTATTTGCCAAAGCTACGCCCAGTAAAGAATACGACAAAATACCCAACCATGAGCACGCAGTGGTGATTGCAGGCTTTGGACGTGTCGGGCAAATCATCGGTCGTGTGCTACGCATGCACAATATTGAATTTACCGCGATTGAAAAATCTGCCAACCAAGTCGATTTCGTCCGCAAATTTGGTAACCAAGTATACTACGGCAATCCCAAAAACCCAGAAATTTTGCGGGCGGCAGGGCTGGAAAACGCCAAGGTTTTTATCATCGCGATTGGTGATATTGAACTATCTGAGACGGTCGCCGCTTATGTCGTACGCAATTATCCGCATCTGACCATCTTGGCACGTGCCAAAAACCGTGAGCATTATTATCGTTTGCGCGATGTGGGTGTTAAGTATATTTGGCGAGAGACTTACCTAACTTCGCTGGATATGTCACGCGAAACCTTGGAAATATTGGGCATGGATCCAAAAACCGCACGAAAAACCGTGCAAATGTTCCGCGATTATGATGACGCATTGATTGAACGCCAGCGCGCCATCTATCAAGATGAAGCCGCGCTGATTGCTTCCACACAATCGGCGATTCAAGAACTCGAAAGCTTATTCGATAGCGATATGACCACCGCAAAAAATGAACTCAATAAAGAAAAAGAGCGATTAGAAAAATTGGCCGATGAATCCTACTCGCAAACAAAAAAATAACCCAAACAAACCATCACCCAAACAAACCATCAATAGAAACGAACATTTAAAATGTTAAAAATCATAAGGAGTACAAGCATGCAAATTCGTGTCGTACAACAAGATATTACGACCTTAGCTGTTGATGCGATTGTCAACGCTGCCAACAATTCATTGCTCGGTGGTGGCGGGGTTGATGGCGCTATTCACCGTAAAGCGGGCACGTCACTACTTGCGGCTTGTCGAGTGATTCATGATGAGCAAGGCGGTTGTCCTACTGGCAAAGCCGTGATTACCCCTGCAGGGAATTTGCCCGCCAAATATGTGATTCACACCGTCGGACCTGTTTGGCATGGCGGACAGTCAAATGAGCCAGCGCTACTAGCAAGCTGTTACACCGAGTCGCTGAAACTTGCTGAGCAAAACGGCGTTAAAACCATTGCTTTTCCCAATATTTCAACCGGTGTGTATCGTTTTCCAAAACAACAAGCCGCACAAATTGCGGTAAACACCGTAAAAGATTTTATCAAGCAAAACGAAAATCATGAATTTGAAGACATTATCTTTGTCTGTTTTGATGCAGAAAATTATCAGCTTTATCTAAATTTAGTCCAACCCGAAAATTAAAATATGCAAATTTTACATGATGGCGAAGCTTTGACTATCGCAAAGCAGTATCTAAACCCATGGGTGACTGCCAACTTGCAATCATGAAAAATAAAACAATAAACCGCCTAAAGCGTGCATGATATCCGAGCCTGCACACACTGCGACCAACCCTGCCAAAGGCGATTGTGTATAAATCTTGGGTCATTATTGCCGACAATCCTTGCCAATATTTACAAAAATTAACAATTCAATTTTTAATAAAAAAACAGCCTAATTTTAGGCGGTTTTTTACCGATTTATAGCGTTAGCAAGGACATCGCTTCATGCTCCCGCCATTACTCGGGTAGCGCGCATCGACGCAGTAGCGAAAAAAGGTCTTTTCATCCATCGGCTCTAGGTCAGGATGCTGCTCGTGCATATGGCTGACGTAGGTCGCATAATCAGGGACACCGACCATCAAACGAAAGCTTTGTTGCATCCGTTTGACCAGCGTGATTAGGCGGGTCATATTTTTTGGGCTAAAAATTACCGCCTTTTGCGCCTTTAAGGTCATTTTAATCAAGTTAGCGATTAATGCATTATTACTCATGTGACTCTCCTTCTATCTGCCTAGCATGGTTTTGGTGAAACCCAAGCGATTGCACAATATAAGTGCAATCGCTTAATTTTTCACTAATGCGGTGCAGAAATATTCAAGGGTTTTGGATCTTCATAAATCGCCTCACCTTCAACCACAGTTGGCTTACCACTTGCCAAGGCTTTTGTTAATGCGCGAATGGTACCAACTATCATCACAATCAACACAATCATAAAGAAGCCACAAAGCACGGCATCCACATAGTTTGAGAATACGATGGTTTGCATCTCATCCAAGGTTTTGGCAGGTTTTAACACTTCACCTTTGGCGATCGCGGCGCTGTATTTTTGCGCTTGCGCTAAGAAACCAATCGCTGGATTTTCATGGAAGATTTTTTGCCAACCTGCCGTCAGACAGGTAACCAATAAGAAAACCGTGGGTGCCACAGTGACCCAAGCATACTTTTGTTTTTTCATTTTAAATAAAACTGCGGTACCTAGGGTCAATGCCATGGCTGCCAAAATTTGGTTACCGATGCCAAATAGCGGCCACAATGAGTTAATGCCCCCAAGCGGATCGATGACGCCTTGGTAGACAAAGAAGCCCCAAGCGGCTACTGCAATCAAGGTCGCAAGCAAATGCACGCCAAGATTGGTTGAGCCACGTACCGATGGCACCACGATGCCGATAGTGTCTTGTACCATAAAACGACAAGCACGCGTCCCTGCATCGACTGCAGTCAAAATAAACAAGGCTTCAAATAAAATCGCAAAGTGATACCAAAAACCCATCATCGCGGTACCACCGAAGATAGACGATAGGATATGCGCCATCCCAATGGCAAAGGTCGGCGCGCCGCCTGTCCGTGAGATAATAGAGCTCTCACCCACTTGCTGCGCTAGTGTGGTAAGCGCATCGGGGGTAATCACAACCCCCAATTTTTGGATAGCGGCTGCCGCTGTTTCTGGTGTTGTACCTAAAAGTGCTGCTGGGGCATTAATCGCAAAATACATACCAGGGTCAAGAATGGTGGCACAGATCATTGCCATGATACCAACCATCGACTCCATGAGCATAGCACCATAACCAATGGCGCGAGTATCTACTTCATTATCCACAAGTTTTGGGGTCGTACCACTCGATACCAACGCGTGAAAACCAGAGATAGCACCACAAGCAATGGTAATAAACAAGAACGGAAATAACCCGCCTTTAAATACCGGGCCTGTACCATCGATAAATTTGGTAACCGCAGGCATTTTTAACTCTGGCATGGTAAAAATAATCGCTAGTGCCAAACCTACAATCACCCCTATTTTTAAAAAAGTTGATAAATAATCACGCGGCGCAAGCAGCAGCCACACAGGCAATACCGAGGCTACCACCCCATAAATCATCAAAGCCCAAGTCAGCTGGGTACCGCTCAAGGTAAACAATTCAGCCATCGCAGGGTCTTTGGCAATATCGCCACCAAATACAATCGCCGCCATCATCAACACAAAGCCGATGATAGATACTTCCATGATTTTACCTGGGCGCAAATAACGCATATAGACGCCCATTAGCAGCGCGATAGGAATCGTTGCCGCGATGGTAAATAGCCCCCAAGGACTGTGCGCCAATGCTTTGACGACTACCAGTGCCAGTACGGCAAGAATGATGACCATCACGCCGAGTGCACCGAGCATCACCGTAATACCCGTAAACGTACCCAGCTCGTCTTTTGCCATTTCACCCAGTGATTTGCCATCACGGCGAGTGGACAAAAATAGCACAGTAAAATCTTGTACCGCACCTGCGAATACCACACCAATGATAAGCCATAGCGTACCTGGCAAATAACCCATTTGTGCCGCTAAGATAGGACCGACTAATGGACCTGCCCCAGCAATCGCAGCAAAGTGGTGACCAAATAAGACGTATTTATTGGTAGGAACATAATCTAAGCCATCTTTTAGGCGGTGAGCGGGTGTCACGCGGCGGGGATTGAGTTCAAAGACTTTTTTGGCGATAAATAGACTATAGTAGCGATAAGCAATGCTATACGAACACACGGCAGCGGCGACGAGCCACACCGCATTGATACTTTCGCCGCGGTGCAGGGCGATTGTCCCTAATGCCACTGCGCCAATAATTGCAACAAGTAACCATACTATCTTTGATAGCATGGGGGAGTTACTTGTCATTGCGGAATTTGTCTGCATGTCAACTCCTTTTTATATGAAGATCATCCTAGGGTAGAGATAAACGCAATTATATTAAAAAGCAAGTATGTTAAATGAAACCAAATTAACATGTAATTACGTTAAAGCATTATTGCTTCTTTTTTGTAATATTTTGTAAATTGTAACATGGATTGATGGTCATTCGTCATTCAATATATCACTGTTACCCAATACATACCAAATTTACTGGCTTTAGCCTGCGTCGTTGTTTGGTATAATGACCCAATCAGCTTAAAAGCCTGTACATTTCAGCCTATATTTTTTTGCATTTTTTATATATCTGTATTTTTTATGAAACATACCCTATGAAACCAACCCAAAATCATCAGCCTCAAATATTTGACCCAGCAGCCAAAATGCCCTCGGTTGATACTGCCAGTAATGATAGCACCAGTAATGCCGATGCCAATCTGCGGCATCAGTCAACCGTAACACTTGAAGGCATGCCGAAGGTAAGCGAGTTGCAAAAACTGCAATCAGATAACCGTACAGCGCGTAAGCCTTTTCAGTGGCAGTTTTTGTTGCCGCAATATTGGGGGATTTGGCTTGGGGTTGCGCTGATTTTGCCATTGATTTATTTGCCCTTGCGCTATCAATTTAAAATCGGTCATTTTTTGGGAAAATTATTATTTGGACTGATTAAAAGCCGCCGAGCCGATACTTTGACCAATCTGTCATTGGCGTTTCCAGAGCTCAGTGAAGATGAGCGTTTAGAGATGGCAGAGAAGATTTTTATCAATGCCGGTGTGGGTGTGTTTGAAAGCCTGTGTGCCTGGTATCGACCGGATGTGTTTACCCGCTGCGTCACTGTATCAGGGCTGCACCATGTCAAAAACGCCCAATCGCAAGGTAAAGCGGTGATTTTACTCGGTATCCATTCGACTTTGCTCGATTTGGGTGGACGGCTGACCACCATGTTTACCCCGCTGGATGTGGTGTATCGACCGCAAAACAATGCACTGCTTGATTGGTTTATTTTTAACGCGCGCGCCAAGGTTTATAGCGACCAAATCAGTCATCGCGATATGCGCCATTTTGCCAAAAATCTCAAAGACAATCATGTGGTATGGATTACCCCCGACCAAGATTTTGGGCTAAAACAAGGCGTGATGGCAGACTTTTTCGGGGTGCCAGCTGCCACTCTGACCGCACCACGTCGCATGGCAAAACTGGGCAATAAAGCCAATCCGCCTGCCGTGATGATATTGCATTTTTATCGGGAAACCCCGGATGAGATGCCAAAAGGTCGCAAACCGCATTATCACATTATCTTCTCGCCTGTCATTGACAACTACCCAACTGAAGATGAATTAGCGGATGCCAAACGCATCAATCAGCTATTAGAAAATTATATCCGTATCGACCCGACCCAATACATGTGGTTTCATCGGCGCTATAAAACCCAGCCTACTGGTATCCGCTATTACCGCTAATTTTGCTCATGGCGCTCATGTGGCTCATGTGGCTCAGCCAATTTTTGGCATGAATTTGTAGTCAAAAACCGCTATACTAACGGACAATTTTTTTGCCTATTTTGTACTTTTTTTGCTTTTGTTTGGAATTTTGAACATGAATGATAAAACAGCCGCGCCGCGCCGCATTTTAACCGGTATTACCACCAGTGGTATTCCCCATCTTGGCAACTACGTCGGTGCTATTCGCCCAGCGATACAATCGGCTATACAAGGCGCAAGTACAGGAGAAAGCGACGCTTATTTTTTCTTGGCGGATTTGCATGCACTCATCAAATGCCACGACCCTGAGGCGATTCATGCATCCACCAAGGCAATTGCTGCAACGTGGCTTGCGTGTGGTCTCGACCCTGAGCGCGTGGTGTTTTACCGCCAGTCGGATATTATCGAAATTCCAGAGCTAACTTGGGTACTCAACTGTAACTGTGCTAAAGGCTTGATGAACCGTGCGCACGCCTACAAAGCCGCCGTAGATGCTAACCGTGAAATGCCAGACACTGACCCTGATTATGGCATTTCGATGGGGTTATTTAGTTATCCTGTGCTAATGGCCGCGGATATTTTGATGTTCAATGCCACCCATGTCCCTGTGGGGAAAGACCAAATCCAGCATATCGAAATGGCACGTGATATCGCAGGTACCTTTAATTTTCGCTATTGTGACCCAGACAAACCGATTTTTGTATTGCCCGAAGCCATGGTAGATGATGACACACCGCTACTTACAGGGCTTGATGGTCGTAAAATGTCAAAAAGCTATGGCAATACCATTCCGTTATTTGGCGACCCTTCATCAAATCAGTCGCAAGTAGACGGTGAAAAAGCGCTGCGAAAAGCCATCATGCGTATTGTCACCAATTCACAATTGCCAGAAGAACCCAAAAACCCCGATGACTCCACGATTTTTGAGATTTATCGGGCATTCGCTAGCACAGAAGAACAACAACTACTGCGTCAACGTTTTGAACAAGGTATCGGTTGGGGCGATGCCAAAGAAGTGTTGTTTGAAAAAATCAACAGCGAAATTGCCCCTTTCCGTGCTCGTTACAATGAATTGATGGCGAATCCAAAAGAACTGGAAGAAATCCTACAAATGGGCGCAGAAAAAGCCCGCCGTGATGCGCGCAAACGCCTAGAAAAAGTACGAAAAGCCATTGGTATCAAACCCCTTGCCAAACTCAAAAAATAATGAGTCACTCATGTCATTTGCCCACTTTAAAGCCTACACCGATAGGCTTTATCAAATCGATAAAGCCTTTGACGATGCGCAGCCCAACCGTCTCAACCGACATCGCCACCTTGAGCCTGATTCAGCCGAGTTTCTTGCCAGTCTGGTTATCAGCAAGCGGGCTAAAAATATATTAGAAATCGGCACATCAACGGGCTACTCTACGCTATGGCTAGGCTATGCGTTAGCCCAAATCAATCGCGCCAATACCGCGGATACTGCCACATTGACCTCGATTGATATTGATGAATGGCGATTACTAACTGCTCGCAATCACCTGCGCACCTTGCAGTTTGACCACAATATCACGCTACAACAAGTCGATGCGAAGGATTTTTTACGTCAGTCAACCGCCCATTTTGATGTGATTTTCTTGGATGCAGAGCGCAGGTTTTATGGTGACTATGTGGCTGACTTTAAGCGATTGCTCACCTTTAGCGATATGCTGATCGTCGATAATGTGATTTCTCATGCCGATGAAGTAGCAGCGTTTTTGTCAGCCTTTCAACAGGACAGCAACTATCTGTGCTCTACCCTATCAATTGGGGCCGGATTGTTTTTAGCAGTTAAACAATCAAAGGATTAATAACAAAATGCTATGGGAATTATTAAAACAAATTTGGTGGTTAATTCCTCTTTTTCTTATCATTAGTTTTTTAAAATCGCCTACTTTTAAAGGTTGGTTTGGCGAAAAAATGGTTGAAAAAGCTGCTAATCGCAAGCTGCCACATGATAGCTACCATGATTTTCAAAACGTCACTTTAGCAACTGATGAGGGTTCTACGCAAATTGACCATATTTATGTGTCGCGTTTTGGTATTTTCGTGGTTGAAACTAAAAACTATAAAGGGTGGATTTATGGTAAAGTCAAAGATGCCAAATGGACGCAAAACATTTATGGCAAAAAACATCTTTTCCAAAATCCGTTACGACAAAATTATAAACATATCAAAACATTAGAGAATTTATTAGATTTACCGAATGACGTTTTTCATTCAGTTATCGTATTTACAGGTGAATGTGAATTAAAAAGTAATTTTCCAGCCAATATCTGCCGCTTGGGAAATTTCACAGATTATATTTTGTCATTTGACCAACAAAAACTCAGCGACATACAAGTTCAGCAAATCTGCCAATTATTGGCTAAAAATCGTCTTGATAATACGCTCAAAACTCGCCATCAGCATATTCAAAACCTAAAAAAACAACATCACAAATGACCAATTTAGCCATTCGAATTTTTGAGACGCCCGTTCAAAGTCTGCCCGAAGACCTTTATATTCCGCCTGAAGCCTTTGCCATTTGGCTGGAGCAGTTTGAAGGTCCGCTGGATTTTTTGCTGTACTTGGTCAAAAAAAATAACTTTGATATCACCACCACAGCGATTTTGCCGATTACCGAGCAGTACCTGACTTATATTGATGAGCTCGATGACAATCATTTTGAGTTGGCAGGCGATTATTTGCTGATGGCAAGTACCTTAATTGCTATCAAAAGCGAATTGTTACTACCAAGCCCGCAACAGCCAGAGGATGAAAAAAACCCCACTAAGCAGCTGATTGACAGACTTGAACAATACGCCCAAATCAAACACGCCAGTCAGCGTATCGATGCGTTAATGCGGCTTGAGCGCGATGTGTTTTTGGCATACGCCAGTTTGCCAAGTCCTGATATATTAGCCAAAGAGATTGCACCCTATCCTGCCACCATGCTTGCCGACAGTTTAATCAAAATGCAGCTAAAACCCGATTACCAAATGCACCATATCAAAGCCGATATCGTGCCTTTGGCAGAGCGTATGGCAAGTATTAGCCGTATATTGGCAAGTCGGGGTCAAGGCACTTTCCACGATATATTAGATAAATCACAAGGCAAACTGGGTGTGGTGGTGAGTTTTGTCGCCATTTTAGAATTAGCAAAACAGCGGATGCTAAAATTTGTCGCACAAGAGGATGACCAATCTTCCGATGTAAGCGAACTAACCTTGATATGGGCATCGTCATGACCGATTTTAACCAACAACATCAGCTTGCCCAGCAGCATAGCAAATCTATCGAAGCGATTTTACATGCCTCAGAAACCCCAATTACTGGCAAACAACTATGTCACTGGCTGTCAATTAACCCAAACCAACTGAGCATGGCGCTCACGGTCTTGCAGCAGCGTCTATCGCAAGGCGCGTTAACCTTAGCGGATACCGCTAGCGGCTACCGATTACAAATCGCCAATGACTTTAGCCCGCTTATTCAGCAAGTTTTTCCTCAGCGTCAAGAAACCTTAAGCCAAGCGTTATTAGAGACGTTAAGTGTGATTGCTTATAAACAACCGGTGACGCGCGGCGATATTGAGCAAATTCGTGGCGTGACTGTATCGAGCAATATTTTACGGCAACTATTTGATAAAGGCTGGATTATTGAGCAAGGCTTTCGCGATACGCTGGGACGTCCTGCACTACTGCATACCACCCCAGCGTTTTTAGCCGCCTTTGGGCTTAAAAGCTTGCAAGATTTACCAAAGCTGCCTGATGTACAACAGCTTGAGATTTGACTTCCTCCCCTCCCTAAAGTGAGGGGATTCCTTCTACAAGACGGCCAAGCCCGACCGCAAGAATGTTCCGACTGGCATTAATATCTCTATCATGCCATGTGCCACACATTGCACAAGTCCATTCTCTTATTCGCAAGCCTGCTCTACCTTTCGGACTATTGCG
>OFDC01000316.1_pt1 | contig 40505 bp, 22 predicted proteins | sample 1520941 | NCBI WGS metagenome assembly OFDC01 (sample SAMEA94258168, study PRJEB24077) | hot springs metagenome | biome: Aquatic biome; feature: Water | place: India | collected 2012-12-06 | depth 5 m | reverse complement strand
AACATCGTTGATCGTTAGATTCAATGTTGCAATACTATCACAACCCGATACAGTCGATAGGTTCGCAGTGTATGTTCCTACTGCAGTATAGTCAACACCGTTCCAGTTGTAAGGCACTTGGTTGCTGCAAATGGTGACATCTGTTGTTGAGGTCAACACATCGTTGATGTTCAAATTGAGTGTGGCAACACTATCACAACCCGCAACGGTCAACAAGTTTGCGGTGTAGGTTCCTGCTGCAGTATAGTCAACACCGTTCCAATTGTAAGGAACCTGGTTGCTGCAAATAGTGATGTCAATGGTGGATGTGAGAACATCTGTTACAGAAACATTTGTGCGAATAACTGAATCACATCCTAGCACTGAAAGAAGCGTCGCATCAAATGTTCCACTCGTGTTTACTACAACACCATCTGGCAAAGTATAGCTTTGACCCGTGCAGATTTGTACATCTACTTCTTCAAAATACTCAATCATTTCAATGGTCAAGTACTGTATCGGCCCATCGCATCCATCAATGCTCGTTTCAAAAACACTTAATGTGTATGTGCCAACACTCGCATTCCATTCCACTGTAATACTATCATTTCCTTGTCCACTCAGAATGACACCGTCTCCCCCTGTATCCCATGTGAAGGTGCTACCATTCCACCCCACCACATGATAAGTACCAATAGGGTTTGATACGCATACACTATCTGTCTGAGCCCAAGAGGAGCTCAGTGCAGATAGCACTGCGACAAACACTAATATGATACCTAACCGAACGTTCATTCTGTTTTTTTACAAGAAAAAATTAGTTGTGGAAAATGGGTGAGGTTGTAGGAATTGGATTTACAATTACATCAACTGTATCTGTATCAACACAACCATTAGCATCTGTTCCTGTAACTGTATATGTAGTTGTTGAAGTCGGATTAGCTGTAACAGTAGAACCAGTTGTAGGTGTTAATCCTGTAGCAGGACTCCACACATAGGTCGATGCTCCACTTGCTGTGAGCGTTACGCTTTCTCCATTACAAATCGTTTCATCAACACCTGCATCTACCACTGGAAGTGGATTGATTACTATGTCCATAGTAGCAGGAATAGCACATTGACCAGGGTCTGGTGTAAACGTATAAGTAACCGTTCCTGGTGTCGATGTATTCACTGTTGATGGTGACCATGAACCAGTAATACCGTTGTTTGAAACGTTTGGTAATGTTGGTGCTGAGGCGTTTTGACAATAAGGCCCAAGCTGAGTAAATACAGGGTTAATTTCTGTATCAATTACGATTGTCATTGTAGCTCCCAAAGCACACTGTCCTGGTGCAGGAGTAAATGTGAAAGTAAAAGTTCCACTAATCGCGGTATTAATCGCAGACGGAGACCATGTTCCTGTTATTCCATTCTGTGATGTTGTTGGAAGAGTTGGTGCTGTGGAGTTTTGACAAAGTGGCCCTAGTTGAGCAAAAGTTGCGGTAACTTCTGGATCAATAGTGATATCCATCGTCACTGGGACAGCACACAAACCTACAGTCGGCGTGAAGGTATAAGTAACCGTTCCTGCAACAGCAGTGTTAATTGTCGCTGGCGACCATGTTCCCGTTACACCATTTGTTGATGTAGTTGGAAGGGTTGGCGCCGCAGTATTTTGACAAATATTCGGAATGGCTGCAAATGCCGGAGTGATTTCTGGATCAATCGTGATATCCATTGTCGTTGGCAAAGCACATTGTCCGGGATCTGGAGTGAACGTGAAAGTAAATGTTCCTGCCGTCGCAGTGCTAATAACAGCTGGCGACCACGAACCCGTGATTCCTTCTGTTGATGTTGTTGGAAGAGCTGGTGCGCTGCTGTTTTGACAGAACGGTCCGAGTTGAGCAAATGTTGGAGTCACCTCTGGATCCAATTGAACAGCAAGTTGTATTGGGTCTCCTGGACATCCGCTTGCTTCTTCAATCACCTGAAGAATGTAAGTACCTGGAGGAGTTGTTCCCCAGTCAATCTCAATTCTGTTGCTGCTGCCGCTGGGGCCTTGGTTGGTGCTAATCGTTCCCGTGAAGCCTGGCGTAATAATCGTCCAGACATAGGTTGATCCAGCAGTACCGGCGCCGCCGTTCTCCGTGTAATCCACTTGATAGGGCTCAACAGAGCCTACACAGAGGATTTGAGGAGCACTGCTGTCTGTTTGAGCGTAGGAACTCACTGCCATCAATGACAGCAGCGCAAGCACTACGAGGTTAAGCATTTTTCTCATGGTAGTAAAAATTAATCGTGATATATAGGAGTGGTTAAGGTTTCTGGATTAACGATCACACAGGCTTGTGAAACACAGTCTGCACTGAGCGGAAATAATATGGGTTGTGGTGGCTCGACTCCAAAGTTGATAGCCCCAGATCCGTAATTTCCTTGGGCGGAACTTGCAGGAGTTAAAAACTGATTACTTAAAAATGTTGGTACTCCAAATCCTGGGTCGTTCACCAACATCAAGAAGACTTGAATAGTTCCACTCGGATTTCCAAGTGCGCTAAATGGAATTGCAAATTCAAATCCCTTCGTATTATCTCCTACTCCTGCGTTTGCAACATATCCCAAGGTTGGAGAAGTATTAGCAGAACCGAGATAATTATTTGAATTGCTATTCAAGTGATATAAATCAAAAAACGCATCTCCACTCGCTTGATTCATTGCAAGCACATAATCAGGAGCAAATCCTGCATCAAATGTGATTCCGCTTGCCAAATTTTCTACAGAATAATAAGGCGCGTTTGTTCTATTTGTCCAAGTTGAAAGTGAATTATGACCTCCCACTTCACAATCAATAAACATCAAAACTCTATTGTTTGAATTATTGACTACGGCAGATGCTACGGCGCCATAAAGCACATCGTTCATGTTTTTGATAAACACTGCATCCAAATTATTTCCTGCACCAAAGCCGCTTGCAATGGGGCCGCCAGCAGATTTTGCCAGTGCGCTACCCCATTGAGGTTCTATAATATTTCCTTCTAAAACAAATGGAGCAACGTTTGAAGACTCAACGCAGACTTCTGTTCCTTCTGGTAATCCAGATGTCGTAAATGTTGTGTTGGAAGATGGCGGTCCTTGAGAAACACCATTTACAAAAAACTCAAACTGGACGCCATTGCCAGCAACAAAATCTAATAATGTATTGGCGCAAGGTTCTTCTGGAGTGAGCGTTGGAATTGGTGGAAGCGCGGTAATAGTAACTATTGTTGACACAACATATGCAGGACATCCCGCATTTGCAGGTATGGTATAGTTTACTGTGTAAGTACCTGGGCTACTTGAGCTAGGCAGGATTGCCCCTGTTGTTGGATTAATGTTTAAACCTGAAGGCGAAGACGAGTAGGTGCCTCCTGTAGTACCCGAAAACACTGGTAGTTGGGACGCTGTAATATCTGTGCAATAAGGTGCTCCGTTGTAAGAAATATTCGCGTTTGCGTTTGGATAAATCGTTACTGAATAGGTGCTAATCAATGAATAAGTGTCGCCAACATTAACTGTTCCACTGCCATTTGCATCGCAATATGCATAAGCACTGACTGTTTGCGTGATGGGTGATGTTGTGTTGTTTACACCTGTTGGAAATAAATTATTCGGCAATACCGAACCTGCAACCGGTGTCACACTTGAATAAGAAATACATGAATTCAATGAAGCGTTTACTGCGGCTTGCCACGAAGCAAGTTGAGTCATTGCATTACCATTGCAAATGTTTTGATTCACGTTTGCTATGGGAGTGTAATCACAACAATCAAAGGCAAGCGTTTCGGTAAACGTGCAGTTCGTTGGTGTTGGCGCAAGCTCTTCAAACGTCGCGTTAATCGATGCTGTGAGTTGGCCTGTCCAAACACCGTCTGCCAGTGAAGCACAATTAGCGCTTGGATTGTACGTGGTGAAAATCGTACCTGGCACATTCGAAAAAGCATTGGGATAAACATAAATTTCAATATCTGTATTGGAATTATATCCAAATGGAAAAGCTGAAATATCGAATAGTAAAGATGTTGTAGCCGGTCCCGGATTTACAGATTGCCCGTCATAAATGATAACTCCGTCGGCAATGACGGTGATCCAATAATCAGATGCAGTAGCTGCACCGGGAGGATTGAAACAATAACCTGTCAGATCTATATCCAGTGAAATACTCGTAGCATCACCGCCCACACTATTGCTTGGAATAGTTAGGTATGCAGAGTTATTCGTTCCTCCGAAAGGGCTAGATGCAACAATGGCTGCGCTACTTGGAAATGTTTGGTCATACACTACTTGCTCCAATGGCCCGCCAGTTTCGCAACAGTCTGGCCCACTTGGCATGCCTAAGTAATTTACGGTAAAAGTTCTTGATCCGGAAGAACAAGTTGCTGCAGGTAATGAAGTTGGATTGGGAGTAATCGTAAAAATGCTCCCAATGTCGAGCAAATCACAATCATTTGCTCCAGTCACTTGCCATTGACATGTACTCGCATTCCATGAGATGTTCACTAAATCATCAGCGTTGTCTGGTACACTCGGATGGATGGTAATGCTTTTTGTTCCGCTTGCAAGTGTTGCTCCCGTCGAGTTACAGACGATAGTCCATGGAAGATTAACATTTAGTGTATTGCAGAAATTATCATTCTCTAAAGTTATAGGCACTCTAAAATCACTACAGTTTTGTGCAACAGCAACAACATTTCCGCTCGGTGTATTAATCGTCATGGTCGCAGCAGAAATAATCACATTCGCTCCGAATATAGAAGCACCATCTGTTCCAAAATTTCCAGTGATCGGACCTGCCACGGTCACCCCATTTTGTACAACTGAAATTGTTCCTCCTGTACTAAATCCATCACCAAAACTGTCAAAAACATTTAGCGTATAAATCGTCCCGAGGAGATTTGCATTGAGTGGACCAACAGTAGTATTAATAGCGCCGCCATTCGCTCCAGGTCCGCCACTTGCAACAACTCCTCCTGTGAGGTTACTTACAACGTTCCAAGTAATTTCATCTGCCCACGTTGTCCCAAAATTTCCAACTACATTGAAAGATACGGTGCCATTACATCCAGTATTTTCAACTTCTAGATAATATGTTTGATTTGCACAAGCAACATTGGGGCTCGCTGATGTACTGGCATATTGAGGACAGTTGAGCACAACCGAACTACAAGGCGCAGGAGATGTAAAGTTTTGTGTTCTTGTACAAGTAAGGTCTTCTGAAAAAGTAGCTGTCACTGTACAAGCTCCTCCTGTAGGGGTGAGTGCTGGTAAAGTATACGAAATGCTTGTTCCCCAAGGTTGAGGAATTGTAACTGACCCTCCACAACTACTTGTTACGGTAAGAACTCCTGAATTAGGAGGATTTGCAACCGTTATTACTCCATTCAAATCAAACGTATTTGTTGATGGAGAGCACGCTGTAGGTGTTGCAGTAAGATTTGTAATGTTGCACAATAGTGCACAGTTTGTAGTAGCGGTGCTTGTTCCAAGACTATTAAAACTTATAGTGCCCGCTTGTCCCGAAAAATTAGTTAGCAAGAGCACATAGAATTCTCCAGCAATAGCGTTTGCAATATTTGCCTCTTCAAAGGCTGATGCAGAAAAGCTACAATCCACGCTTGGGGCAATTCCCGCTGCAATCTGAGAGCAACCAGAAGCTTGTGAAGTGAACGGTCCCCATAAATTGAAGTCAACGTCAATGGGTGTTCCTCCTGTGTTTGTCTGAGAAATGCTCATGTTTAGAACACCAGACTCTTCGATCTGCATATAATACCACACAGGGTTTGGAGACGAACCTAAACAGTTGATTGGCCCGAGTCCTGCCTGTCCAGTATTATTAGGAAAATTATAATTCGTACCTGTACAAAATGGAGTGGCGTTGGTACAAGAGTCTCCGTTTTCATTTGGTGGAGGTGGCGGTCCTGCTACTGAAACGCTGATTGTAAAAGGTGTACAGTTTGGAGCAGGATAGGTGTCGACGATGAAATAATATGTCTGCCCAGCAGTAAGTGTGACATTATTGAGTACCGGGTTTCCTGCAACACTAGTAGCGGAGCCAACACAGGTGCCTCCGCTTGTCGGACAACCATTCGTAACGAAAAGGCCCGTCCAAGTAAGAGTACCTGAAAGGGCAATGTTTACATTTTGTGTTACCGTTGGAGTGTACTGAAATAAATAATCTTCTCCTCCAAGGTATGCCGATGTACAACCCGCTCCGCTCAAAACACTATTACAAGCTCCGCAAGTGGTAGCGTTCATTGTGAACGGCAATGCACTTATGGCCGTTGCTGTAGTACAATCAGAACATGGTGGTGGTGGAGGAAGTGCTTGAGCACAAATTCCAAACGTACCCCCTGTACCGCCTCCATATTGCCAAACGCGAATAAAAATAGTTGAGCCAGGAGTGAGGCCTGTCCGCGTGATACTCGACATCGCGCCATTCGCACTATCATCATCATCGCATTCTAATAAGGTGAGGGCAGAACAAGTCCCTGTATAAATTGCCATTCCTGAATCAGTAATGGTACCAGTCTGCATGTCAATGGTGATTGCTCCAGAAGCTGGAACTACCGTGGAATACCAAACATCTCCTGCGCCATTCATAAAAGCACAAAGCGGATCTGCTACACCAGTATTTGTTGCAGAAACTGTTGTGCCTGTACTATATGTACAAGTCGATTGAGCAGTCAAAGAAATAGCACCACAAGGATTATCGTTTGCCGGCGCAGGGGGTGGGGGTGCCAACGCAGTTGCGCAAATTCCAAATGTCCCTTGAAGATCTCCTCCATATTCCCAAACTCGCACGAATAGCGTCGATCCAGGAGTAAGACCTGTACGCGTGATGCTTGACATGGCTCCATTCGCACTGTCGTCATCATCGCACTCAAGCAGTGTAAGAGACGAACATGAAATTCCGGTATAAAAAGCCATTCCTGAATCGGTGATCGTGCCTGTTTGAAGATCCACAGTCACTGCGCCTGACGCAGGAACCAATACAGAAAACCATACATCAGCTCCTACATAACTGGCACAACCAGGAGCAGGAACACCTGTTGTTGCTGTAGCAGTATTGTTGTTATAATTTAAATAAGTGCAAGTAGCCCCTGCCGTTAACGAAATTGAGGAGCAGGGATTGTCGTTTGCTGGGGGAAACAAAACAGCAGTTTTAGCATTCTCCCAAGAGGCTTTCGTTGCTTTTGCGTCTTGAACAAATATCAATGACATTACAAGCAAAGCCACGAGCTTAGCCATATTCAGCACGATATGTCGTACTGTTTTTTTCAAGAAAAACAAAGAAAATTAAGGCCAAAAAAGGCGGGAGTAACTTTTTGGTTCATACTTAAAACTAGAATTGGCTAAGGTTTTGTCTGCCTTACTTTCGTTCGGCGTAGCTAAAATACTAATTTTAACACTTATAAACAAAAATATCAACACGTTTAAGGCAATGCGTGTCTTGAACGGGAAAATTAGAGCCATGAGATTCCGCTATCTTTGCGAAATATGTCTTCTTCTCTACAACTAAACACCACCTATAAGCAGATTTTAGCGCTAGCTCTACCTATCAGTGCTTCATTGTTTGTTCCTCAAATAAACTTCATCACCAATCTTATTTTTCTTGGTGGCTTAGGAGAGCAAGTATTAGCTATTGCGGGGATTACCGGTGTATACTACCTCATCTTTTCAGTTATCGGTCATGGGCTGAACAGCGGACTTCAAGCACTTATCTCACGCAGAGCAGGGGAAAATAATCCCAAAGCCATTGGCTTTTTGTTTCAGCAAGGGATATTAATTGCTCTTTCAATCAGTGCAATTGCAATATTTTTCACTAGTTTCATAGCACCGCTTATCTTCAGGGCAGTGATCAGCGATCCGGAGCGCCTCGACATGACCATCAATTTCTTGTCGGTTAGAATTTGGGGCCTGCCCTTTCTTTTGCTCTACCAACTCAGAAATGCACTCCTCGTTGGAATTAATCAAAGCAAATTTCTTGTCATCGGAACAGCAGTCGAAACCTTACTCAATATATTTTTTGACTATGGATTGATCTACGGCAAATTTGGACTTCCAGAACTTGGATACATGGGGGCTGCTTATGCGAGCATCATTGCAGAATTCGGCGGGCTCGCAGTAGTGATAGGGCTTTTGAGATTGCCCTCTGTAAAAAATCAAGTTTCGATTTCGCTTACATTCATTCCAGATTGGAAGTTGATTTGGCAAATTCTTCAAGTATCATTCCCGCTCATTTTACAATTCTTGATCAGTGTTGTAGCATGGGAATATTTCTATTTATCTATAGAGCAATATGGTTCTCGTGAGCTTGCCATCAGCTCGCTAATGAGAACGGTATTTGGCTTTTTTGGCTGCTTTACTTGGGCCTTTGCTAGTGCTACGACGGCCATGGTCAGCAATGTAATAGGTCAAGGAAAAATAGAAGAGGTCATTCCTGTGACCAAAAAAATTGTTCGATTGAGCATGCTTTTTTCGCTGGTAATGTTTTCGCTCCTCAATATTTTTCCAAAGAGCTTCTTCGCCCTTTTTGGTCAGGGCGATCTTTTTGTAGCTGATGCAATGCCCGTGATCAGAGTGGTTTCAAGCGCACTCATCATCATGAGTTTTAGTTGTATTTGGGTAAATGCTGTTGTCGGAACTGGAAACACCCGAATCACTCTAATTGGTGAAACATTAGCAATCGTCGTTTACTGCATCTTCGTTTATTTCGTCTTAAACAAAATGCATCTTTCCATTACCATTGGATGGATGAGTGAGTGGGTATATTGGCTCACCTTAATGGCAGTCAGTTGGTATTATATGACTTTTGGAAAATGGCGTTTGAAGAAGATTTAACGTCTCACCATTTGACTTCTGCTCAGTAGCTCCTTCGCTCTTTCGGCCGTAATCGGAATTTCCGTTTTATCAGACATTATTAAAAAACCTCCATCCGACTTAACAATCTCCAAGATTGACTTTGTATTTATGATGTACGATTTATGACATCTTAAAAAAGTGGGATCTTCTTTAAATACGTCTTCAAAATTCTTAAGCGTTCTGCTCGCCACCACAGTTTCACCACTGCTCATTCTAATCTCTGAGTAAGTGTTGTCTGCCGATATAAATACTATCTGCGCCTTGGGGATAAACCTCATTCCAGTGCTTGTTGGGATGACAATCGAGTCATTTTCATTTCCGCTACTCGTTGCTTGAAAATGCACAATTTGAGTATGAGAAAAATTCACTCTACTTGATGCTCGATTTACAGCAGACTCCAATTCTTCCGGGTCGATTGGTTTGAGTAGATAATCCAATGCTGAAAGCTTGAAAGCCTTTATAGCAAAATGATGGTATGCAGTCGTAAATACTATGGAAAAAGTCACCTCTTTTTCCTGAAAGAAATCCAAAATTTCTAAGCCGCTATGTCCAGGCATCTCTATATCCAAAAAAACAATGTCTGGACGATGCTTCACAATCTGCTTCACCCCCGATGGAAGATCTTCTGCCTCGGCAACAACATCAACGCTGGGACAATAGGTGTTGAGCATGCCTGTGAGTAATACTCTAGCCCTGGGCTCATCATCTATGATGATCACTTTCAGAGGTTTCATATGTATTAAATAATGGAATTTTAATTATTACAGTAGTACCTCTTGGCGTTTCGTTAGGCTCCATCTTGTCAATGTAAACCACCCCCTGGTTCCTTGAAAGCTTATTTAAAATTTGTAGTCTTTTATAATTTGCTTTGGTGGAATAGGGTTGATGCCCCTCATTTCTGTTGGCATTCATTTCTCTTGAACGCTGTCTTCCCACGCCATTGTCATCTATTACTACCTCAAGGTTACCGTCTCTCTTTGTAAAGGTAATCATCAATGTCTTATTCCCTTTTTTATGCAGCAAACCGTGAACAATAGCATTTTCAACATACGGCTGTATTAACATGCTCGGAAGATGAACCAAGTCGATGTCGATACTTTCTTCAATGTCAATATGAAAGAAAAAATCATCTTTAAACCTCGCTTGCTCAAGCTCCAAGTAGAGTTTCAAAGACACCAATTCATCTCCAAGGCTAACCATTTCCTGTTGACTCATTTCGAGAATGTTCCTTGTTAGTCTAGAAAATTTAGAGAGATAAATTCCCGCATTCTTCTTATCGTCTGTGAAGATAAACGACTGTATAGTATTAAGCGCATTGTAAAAAAAATGAGGATTCATTTGTGATTTTATTGCACTCATCATCATTTTTTGAAGGTCGTTTTCCAGCGTAACTTTCTCCCTTAACAAGGTATTTTGAAGTATAAGTTCCTTTGTTCGCTTTCTGAAGTAAAACACTATAATCAGTGTAAACAGAATAGTTGCTGTAAGAATAAACCACCAATTCAACCAAAAAGGAGGGTGAATATTAATTTCCAAAGAATGGATAGGCTGATCTTCACCGCTATACCTGAACTGCAAGATAAAGGACCCATGAGATAAGCTACTGAGTTGCAACTCTCCTGTTTTTACTTGTAAAGGAATCCACGAAATTCCGTCCAAGGAATATTCAACCACTTTGTCAAGCATTCCAGGAAGCCTTAAAAAAGAAAAATAAATGGATACATTGTTTTCTTGGAAGTCAAGATTTGATAATTCTCTAATGTCTCTTTTTTGACCATTCACTTTTACACTATGGACCACAAACCTTGGCTCCGTTTGGGCTAGATTATTCGAGAGACTCCGAAAAATAATTCCTTCATCCGTAGCAATAATCAATGTATCCGCGCTGAGCAAAAAATCATTGATATTATCGTTTAGTCCGTGTTCGAATACTATCTCTATACTTTCTTTTTGATGATTAAAAGAAAGGCGAACTATTCTAGATTCATTTTGAAGTAGTAATCCATTGACGTCACTTTTCATGTTAGTCCATAACGTATTTTCAAAAAATGGAACTGCACTAATATTAGATGGGGTGTCGAGTCTAGACCAAAACAGTTTTCCCGAAGCGTCCAGTCCAAAAAGTAAATTTTCAAAAACATCAACATGGTTGTAGTAAATTGAGGCTCCCGCCATAGTGAGCTCTTCAAACCCAAAAGGAGTTAGTCTAAACAGTCCCAGGTTGCTCGCGTAATAGACAGAGGAGCGCTCCTTGTCATAAGTCACCGATTTTCCACGAGCGCTTTTATAGAGCGAAAACATTCCTGTGTTCTTTCCTCTATAATCATCAAAAATTTTCTGCCAAGGACTGTTGGTTTCCATGCCCCCAGTATGAAGAATTCCCAATATCCCAGTCGCAGCAACAGCCATATATTGCCTATCCAGAAGCACCGCATCCTTTACCGATGCTAGTACACTAAAACTCGGGTTAAATCCCTTATCGAGAATGGCAATTCCCGACCCATTCACGAACACCCGATTTTCGATGGAATCTGTTTGTAGCAGGTAAACCCCATGACCACCTGGAGTTTGATATTTCAAGTGACTTGAGTTCGACGTCATTTCGTAAACTCTGCCCTTTTTCGTTCCTACCAGTAACTGATTATTAAAGTGAGCGATCCTGTTGGGTGAATCGTCTCGAACTTTAATGTAATTGCTCTTAATGTCTGGAACTAAAAAGATCCCAGAGCCCAAAGTACTCACCCAGTGGTTACCATTGTTGTCTTCATAAACGTTGCTAATATTACTCCCCTCAAAAAGTAATTGTGCGTTAGACTGACTGTAATTCTTTTCAAACCGGTAAACGCCACTCGTGGTGCAGATCCAATATCCAATACTCGTAGCCACAATATTCTGTACGAAGCTTAGGTCCTTCGTTGGAAACAAGTTTTGAAACCCTGATTCTGGGGTATATTTAAATACATTTCTATCTGTACTTTCCTTTCGAATTCCGACCATCACGCTGTCGCTGTTCGTGCAAACAATGGGACCCGAGCCAAAAAAGTTAGGAGCGCTTAGTTTCTCCACTACCCCATTGTCTGTCACAACAACTTCTTTAAATAAATTAAGTGCGTGATATGCTCCAGGTGTGGAATAAGCATAGGCAAATAAGTTATCTCCACACGGAACGCGCTGTTTGATTTTCAGTGTTTCTAGGTCATACAAGACCAACTCCTTGGGAAGCGCCACAACGATACAACTTGATAATACCCCAAAATGTAACACAGCCCCGCGATTGGGTTGAGGAAGGGCTTTTAGCTCTTCATTCTCAAAATAAAAAAGCTGTCCATCAAAGTTCTCATACCAAATCCGTCCCAGTCGATCCTCTCTTATTTCCGATCCGGCTTTAGAATAGGCCACATCTGGCTGAATTAAATCAAACCGATTGCCATCGTACCTTGTTAATCCTGCGCCGGTAGCTAGCCATATAAACCCTCTTCTATCTTGATATACATCGAAAATCTCCTCAGAATGTAAACCGTTCGAACGATCAAGTTTTATGTAAAATGGATTTTGTGAATGAGCATTTAATCCGCACAAAACAAGGAGATATATTATAAGCCTAGTTAACAAGTTTTTTTCAGCAAATTAAAACTACTATTTGCCTCCATTATCCGCACTTGCTAACCGAAAATGGGGTTTCACTAACTGGTGATGGTTTTCTTCACACCAATATAGACCTTTACCAAATTAAGATAGCAGACTATTAACTATAATATTTAAACTAAGAAATTAAGCTATATGCCCAGAGCCGTGAACTTTCATTCACGGCTCTTTTTGTTTCGTAACATTAACTTAACACATTGGTCATTTACCCCAAACAATCACCTTCATTTGTTAAATTAGTTTTGCGGCCCATAACCAATATGTTAGAGCAGTGTTACCAATCCGCAAAACTCTCCTTTCCCTCCTAGCTATCGTTGTTATGGCGCTTTCGTCTAGCTCTTTAGCTCATGCTCAAATAGCACAAGACAGCACAAAAGCAAAAGCTCCCGCCAAAAAATGGTACGAATCTATTCAGCTCAGAGGATACACACAAGTGCGCTATAATAGACTCTTTGAAACCAACGAAGATCTCGGCTGTGAACAGTGCGACCGCTCTTGGGGGAAAAATGGCGGCTTTTTTCTAAGACGAGTTCGACTTATCTTCTTCGGACAGGTAAACGAACGCGTATATTTCTATATCCAGCCCGATTTTGCGTCAAGCGCCTCTTCGACAGGACTTCACTTCGGACAATTGCGCGATGCATACTTTGATGTTGGGTTGACAAAAGACAATTCATTCAGAGTTCGAATTGGACAAAGTAAGGTCCCTTATGGATTTGAAAACATGCAGTCCAGTCAAAACCGTTTGCCGCTAGACCGCGCTGATGCAACCAACAGCGCTGTTTCGAACGAACGCGACCTTGGTGCGTTTTTCTATTGGGCACCAGTAAAAACCCGACAATTATTCTCTAGTTTTGTTGCAGAAGGACTAAAAGGCTCCGGAGACTATGGTGTATTTGCATTCGGTGCATACAACGGTCAGACAGCGAACAGACCAGAACTTAACAACTCACTACACGTTGTTTCTCGTTTATCTTATCCTTTCACGATTGGCAATCAAATCATTGAGCCAGGAATCCAAGCTTACACAGGAAGGTTTGTAATCCCAACCGACCAGCTCAGCTCTGGAACAAAAACGACTGGTGATAGAAATTATCTCGATCAAAGAGTTGCGGCTTCCTTGGTGGTATATCCAAAACCCTTTGGTATCATGGCAGAATACACTGTTGGTAAAGGTCCAGAATTTAACACCGCAACCGATAGTATTGAAACACAGGATCTAACCGGTGGATTTGTCATGCTCAATTATCGCATAATAATTAAGGACCAGAACATTTTTCCTTACTCAAGAATCCAATATTACGAGGGAGGGAAAAAGCACGAAAGAGATGCGAGAAGCTACAAAGTCAACGAAATAGAATCAGGAATTGAGTGGCAACCGATAAAAAACTTCGAGCTAGTAGTGGCATATACCATATCGTCTAGGAGATATGAGGATAAGCAACTCCCTGACAACAAGCAAAAAGGAAACCTCATGAGGATTCAAGCCCAATTAAACTTCTAAATAAATCGTCTTCTTAATATTCCCTTAACATGCCTTCAAGACCTTCGCGACGCGCCAAAGCAGAAAAAAAAACAACCAATCAAATGGGTATTAGTAAAATCTTCTCTTTCCTCGTTCCAAAAAACGGACTCTTCTTCGACCTTTTCGCCGAGGACACTGAAAACCTTGTGGAACAAGCAAAAGAGTTTAACAGACTTTTCACTACTGCTGATAAAGCAGAACAATTGACGATTATTCGTAAAGTGAAAGAACTTGAAAACGTTGGAGATGAAATTACTCACCGCATTTTCCTTGAATTGTCGAGCAACTTCATTACTCCTTTCGATAGAGAAGATATCCACGAATTAGCTACGTGTATCGATGATATTGCTGATTACATTCAAGGTACTGCTTCACGTATTGAATTGTACAACGTGGAAGAGTTTTCTAAGACAATGGAGCTTCTAAGTGAAGTGCTTCTTAAGCAAGTTATTGAAGTAGATGCTGCAGTGAAGGACATGCGTAACATGCGCAACGCAGGCCGCGTGCGCGACGCTATCGTTCGTATCAATTCTTTGGAAAATCACGCAGATGATTTGTTCGACGAAGCAATCGCTCGTTTATTTGCTGATGAAGTTCCAGCATTGGAATTGATCAAAATGAAAGAAGTTCTTTCAAACCTTGAAACAGCCACCGATAAATGCGAAGATGTAGCCAATGTATTGGAATCCATCCTCGTGAAAAACTCATAATTCCGCATTTCTATGGAATATTCAACTTTTCTAATCGTCATCATAGCCCTGGCTTTGATTTTCGATTTCATCAATGGTTTCCATGATGCGGCTAACTCCATCGCTACTGTAGTTTCGACGAAAGTTCTTTCGCCATTTCAAGCAGTAGTTTGGGCAGCGTTTTTCAACTTCATTGCATTCTTCATTTTCAAAGATCATAGTGTAGCGAACACCATTGCAAAGACGGTTCATGATCAATTTACATCACCGGATATGCATCCTCTTCCTATGATTTTTGCAGGACTTCTTTCTGCAATTGCGTGGAACCTCATCACATGGTGGTACGGAATTCCTTCGAGCTCATCTCACACTTTGATTGGTGGATTCGCCGGAGCTTTCCTTGCTGCATTTGGTTGGGAAGCGGTGCGCGGAGGTGTTGTCGCTGCTACTGCTATCTTCATCTTCGTTGCTCCTGTAGCTGGTATGATCATGGCGTACCTTATCTCCATTTGGTTCCTAAATTCTTTCAGAAAAGGACCGTGGATGAAAATCGTTTCTGCTGCTATTATCATCTCTGTTTCTCTCGCTGTATGGAACTCTCTTGAGTTTCAAAAAGACTTCGCTGGAGCGCATTCATACACCGTAAAATTTGCTGAAAAAGTAGACAAAGACGCTTTGAAAAAAAGCCTTACGTTTAAAAATGCAGAGCTTAAAGAATATGCCCCAGTAGTTAAAGCTGGAAAGGATAGCACAGGAACAGAAGACAAGACAGGCACCATATACACGATTCGCACAGACTTCATGAAGGATGTGAAAGAAGCCAACGTGAGCGCTGCTTTGACCGACACTATAAACAAATATTTAGGTAAAAAAATAGACGTCGCATACACGATTACTGATAGTCATAAAATCACTGCGACATCTCCTGAAAAAGAAAGATTTGATTCTAGTAACCTCAAATCAGATTTCGAAAGCTATTGGTTGAAAGTGATGTTCCATGGACACAATTTCAAATGGATTCTTTTAGGATTCATTGTAGTCGTAATCGGAATCTTCACTTTGTTCTTGAGTTCATTGAGCGCAACAAGCGCCAATCAATGGTTCAAGCGCTTCCAGCTTTTCTCTTCTGCCGCGTTCTCTATTGGTCACGGTGGTAACGATGCTCAAAAAGTAATGGGTATCATCAGCGTTGCATTGATTGCAAATGGCAACATTACAAGCATGAAGGAAATGCCCAACTGGGTACCGCTTGCTTGCTACGCTGCGATCGCTATTGGTACAATGTCGGGTGGATGGAAGATTGTAAAAACAATGGGTGCTAAAATCACTAAGGTGACTCCATTCGAAGGTGTTGCTGCAGAGACCGCAGGTGCGATCACTCTGTTCTTCACAGAAGGAATGAAATTCCCGTGGAAGATCGGCGGTGAAGTGATCAAGGGTATTCCTGTTTCTACAACGCATACCATCACTGGATCTATCATCGGTGTAGGTGTTACAAAAAGAATTAGTGCTGTTAAATGGGGTGTGACGGGCAAGCTACTTATCGCCTGGATCATCACCATTCCAATCAGCGCTCTGATGGGGGCTGTATTCTATTGGATCTGCACCTGGTTCGGATTATAAAATAGAACTATTAAATAAAATTGAATCCCGCATTTTGCGGGATTTTTTTGTCGTTAACTTTTGTATTATCGCAGAATGATTACCAAGGAACATCCTAAGAAACTTTTTCTACTCGACGCATACGCATTAATCTTCCGCGCATACTACGCTTTTATTCGCGCACCCCGCATTAACTCGAAAGGACTCAACACCTCTGCAATGTTTGGTTTCACCAATACTTTGCTAGACATTATCAATAACGAAAAGCCTTCGCATATAGCAGTTGTATTCGATGCTCCAGAGCAAACTCTACGTGAAATTGATTACGAAGCATACAAAGCGAATCGCGACGAAACTCCTGAGGATATTAAGTTATCTGTGCCGTGGATTATGCGCATTATTGAAGCATTCAATATTCCCATTCTCATGGCTCCGGGATATGAAGCAGATGATGTTGTGGGCACACTTGCCAAGCTTGCAGAAAAAGAAGGATTTCTCACGTACATGATGACCAGTGATAAAGACTATGGTCAATTAGTGAGTGAAAATATTTTCATTTTCAAACCTGGTTACCAAGGCGGAAAGGCCGAAGTATTGGGCGTTCCAGAGGTGCTTGCAAAATTTGACATCGAGCGTGTAGATCAAGTCATCGACCTTCTTGGGATGATGGGTGATGCGGTAGATAATATTCCTGGAATACCTGGTGTTGGCGAAAAAACAGCAGTGAAATTATTGAAGCAATTCGGTTCGTTGGAAGGGCTTTTAGAAAACACCGACCAGCTGAAAGGGAAACAAAAAGAGAACGTAGAGAATTTTAAAGACCAAGCTATTTTATCCAAAAAATTAGCGACAATTTTATTGGATGCACCAACACCTCTCGACGAGGAGTCGCTGCGTTTAACAGAAGTAAATAAGGAAGAAATTAAAGAGATTTTTGAAGAACTCGAGTTCCGTCAGCTAGCTAAAAGAATATTGGGAGAAGAGCCTGGGGCAAAGAGCGGAGAAGCAAAGCAAGGCTCTCTCTTTGGTGATGATGAAGTTGAAACTGCGCCAGCTCCCGAAGCGCCAGCTAACTTGAAAACGATTGCCGATGTAGATCACGAATACATATTAATCGAAACCGCGCAGCAACAAGAAGAACTTATTTCTCTTTTGAAAAAAAGTGATTCTTTCTGTTTCGATACGGAGACAAGCGACATCGAACCCATCAACGCATTTTTAGTGGGAATGTCATTCAGTGTTGAGCCTCACAAAGCTTATTACGTTCCGGTAGCGAGAGATGAAAATGAAGCCAAAAAAACATTGGCTGCATTTGCTCCCATTTTCGAAGATGAGTCGAAAGAATTCATTGGGCAAAATGTGAAGTATGATTATAAAATGCTTGTGAAATATGGTGTTTCCGTTAAGAATAAAATTTTCGACACCATGGTTGCGCACTATCTCATCCATCCAGATGGCAAGCATGGAATGGATGTTTTAAGCGCTCAGTATCTCGGTTATCAACCCGTTTCAATTGAAACATTAATTGGTAAAAAAGGAAAAGATCAAGGCTCAATGGCCGATCTCTCTCCCGCAGAAATCAAGGACTACGCAGCAGAAGACGCTGATATTACATTACAGTTAAAGGAGAAATTTTCTCCAGAACTTGACAAGGGAGATTTGCGCAAACTCTTCAATGAAGTTGAAGTGCCGCTCATCACGGTTCTTGCAGAAATGGAAACAGAAGGAGTACGCATCGATGAGGGTTTTTTGAATCATTATTCTGAAGAATTACAAAAGGAAATCATCACGCTTGAAAGAGAAATTCATGAGATAGCGGGAGAGCAATTCAATGTAGATTCCCCAAAACAACTTGGTGTTATTCTCTTTGAAAAACTCGCCATCACTGATCAGGTTAAAAAGACCAAGACAGGGCAATACGCAACGGGAGAAGAAATTCTCAGCAAGTTTGTTCATGATCACCCTATTGTTGGAAAAGTACTCGACTATCGCGAATTGCGTAAACTAAAGTCAACCTATGTGGATGCACTTCCTGCGCTGGTCAACTCCAACACAGGTCGCGTTCACACAAGCTATATGCAGACCATTGCGGCCACAGGACGTCTGAGTAGCAACAACCCCAATCTTCAAAACATTCCTATTCGCACATCACGCGGAAAAGAAATTCGAAAGGCATTCATTCCAAGAAACGAGGAATACACCATTCTCTCCGCCGATTACTCACAGGTTGAGTTGCGCATTATCGCCGCATTGAGCAACGATGAGACTATGTGTGAGGCATTCGTGCAGGGAGCAGATATCCACGCCGCGACGGCCTCTAAAGTGTTTGGTGTACCTATCGAAGATGTAGACAAGTCTATGCGAAGCAAAGCAAAGGCTGTTAACTTTGGAATCATCTATGGACAAGGAGCCTTTGGTCTTGCTCAAAATTTGGGTATTCCACGGGGCGAGGCAAAAGAGATCATCGACTCTTACTTCAAGCAATTCTCAAGACTGAAGAGTTATCAAAGTGAAACGATAGAGTCTGCGAGAAAAAAAGGATATGTTGAAACTATTTTAGGTAGAAGAAGGTATCTTGCAGATATCAATAGCGCCAATGCTGTAGTAAGAGGCTTTGCAGAGCGAAATGCGATTAACGCACCCATCCAAGGATCTGCAGCAGACATCATTAAATTGGCGATGATTGGAATACAGCAGGATTTGAAGAAACAAAATCTTCGCTCAAAAATGATCATGCAAGTACATGATGAACTTGTTTTTGACGTACACTTGAGCGAATTAGAGATTATAAAACCAATCATCAAGGAACGAATGATGGGAGCAGTGAAGATGAGAGTTCCCTTGGAGATTGACATGAACCACGGAGCAAATTGGCTTCAGGCTCATTAATAGACAGTTAGAGCACTTAAAATAGCCCTTTGTGATTTTTCTTTAATAAACATCACAATTTTTATAACTATTTTGAAACTGCTCCCGTAGAAACGAGAGATTTAGAAAATTACAACTCGTTTTCAGTTTGTTACTGACACGTATTATGACCACCCAAAATAAACTAATTATGCAGAAACTGAAATGGATAAAGCCTGCGGCTGTAGCCATTGGCTTTTGTGCGGTTTTGACAGCCTGTGATTCAGGTAGCTCAAATACCAACCTGCCACCCACTCAACCAAACGTAGACTCTCTCGAGCTTGCGAAAATGGAAGAACTTCAAAAGATTTTCTTCTCGATCCCGGCACCGATGGAAATGGCATCTCTCATCAAAGAGAAAGGATACAAGTACGACGTTGCTATGTTGAATAGCACAGACAATGTATCAAAATACACTGGCGAAGTAAAACAAGCGGTTAACCTAGGTATCTATGGTGCTGACTTGAGCTACGCTAGTATGTTTGATCAAAAGCAAGAAAGCATTATCTATTTAGCAGCTGCTCAAAAACTAGCTGGTCAAATGGGTGTAGACGGAGCACTTCAAAACGACATCATTGAGCGTTTGAATGCAAGTCAAGACAGTCGCGATTCTCTTATGAAAATCGTTTCTGAAGCATACACTGACCTCAATGGTTATCTAAAAGAAAATAACCGTACAGAAATTTCTGCACTCGTTATCGCGGGTGGATGGTTAGAAGCGTTGCATCTTACTGGTCAGTACGCTGATAAAGGTGATGCACAAATCAAGACGCGTATCGCAGAGCAAAAATTATCTCTTGATAATTTGATTAAGTACTTCGATCGCTTCGGTGAGAAGGAAAGCTTGAAGGAAATGAAGGCTGATCTAGTATCTCTTCAAACACTTTATGCAGAAGTGCAATCAACTAGTGGAAAGACTCAAGCTACTAAGGGTTCAGACGGTACATTCACCATCGGAAACTCTTCTAGCACTTCAATTAGTGATGAAACTTTAAAGAAAATTGTAACCTTAGTCGGTCAAATCCGTTCGAAGTACATCGCGTAACCACCCAACACAAAAAAGTATGAAACTAGTTCGATTCATAATCCCTCTCTTGCTTCTCCTTCCAGGATTAGCAGACGCACAATGTCGCGCGTTCACTAAGAACAAGTGCCTTCCTCTTCTAGACGGATACGTACAAAACGACAATTACAATTCAGCAGTTCTCGTACCTGGCGACGAAGCAGAACTTCTTCTGACTTTCTATTCAGGAAAAGAATACCGCATCGTGGTTGGGTCGCACCCAGTCCTTGGTGATGTAGAATTCGAAATCGTTGACACCAACGATGAAATGATCTACAGCAGCAAGACAGCTGACAACAAATCACTGTTCGACTTTAAAATGTCGAATACACAACAACTCATCGTTAAGGTGCGCGTTCCGAAACAGGAATCCGCTATCCAACACGAAGGCTGTGTAACGGTGCTCGTTGGTTCTAAAGAAAAATAATATTTTCTCATATACTTGAAAAACCCCGCAATAGCGGGGTTTTTTCATTTTTTACAAATCGTCTTTCACCATGTATCAACCCACTACATCGTATCTTTACAACATGGATGAAATAGTAAATAAGGTAGCGAAAAGTGGATTGGTTACTATCAATCTTGAAGAGTTCTATCTAGAGGGAAAGCGATTGAACTTCGATCTCAAAGACCTACTCTGGCAAGGACTTGCGTTAAAGGAAAAAGATTTTCGCGCCTATCTCAAAGAACACGACTGGAGCATCTATCAAGATGCGTATGTTGCGGTGTACTGCAGCGCCGATGCTATCATCCCTCATTGGGCGTTCATGCTCGTAAGCTCTTGCCTTACAGGTATTGCAAAGCGCATCCATATCGGAACGCCCTCTGAAATGGAGTCGGCCATTTTCCGAGATCTCATTTTTTCTTTAGAAAAAAACCAATACGCAGACCAGCGATTGGTGATTAAAGGCTGTGCGGACAAAGAAGTACCAGCATCTGCATATGCAGATTTGGTCACGCATTTACAGCCAGTGGCAAAGTCCATCATGTTTGGTGAACCTTGCTCTACTGTGCCTGTCTTTAAAAAGTCTTAGAAATTTGTTGCGATAGAACGACCGCCTCTCATCGATTCGGTCATCTCAAGCGCTGTAGCCACGATAGCATCTGCATCGTATCCGCACTCAGCGTACAACTCATCTTGTGTTCCATGCTCAATGTATCTGTCTGGAATACCCAAGCGCTTTACAGAAGCTGTATAGCCGTTGTCAGCCATAAACTCTAACACAGCACTTCCCATTCCGCCTTGGATACATCCGTCTTCCACGGTGATCACATGTTTGAACTTGCTGAATACTTCGTGCAGAAGTGTTTCATCGATTGGCTTTGCGAAACGCATATCGTATAATGCAGCGCTCACGCCCTGTTCCTCTAGTCTTTCACATGCACTAAGCGCATTGTTTCCGATAGGGCCGATCGTTAATACAGCTACATCTTCACCAGAACGCACCTTACGGCCCGTTCCTACTTTGATCAATTTCATAGGTGTTTTCCAATCTACCATCACTCCGTTTCCGCGAGGATAGCGAATCGAGAACACTCCGTAATTCTCATACTGTGCGGTGTACATCATGTTGCGCAATTCCGCTTCATTCATCGGGCTTGCTACAATCATGTTTGGAATGCATCGCATGTAAGCGATGTCATATGCACCGTGGTGTGTAGGACCATCGGCCCCTACCAATCCACCTCTATCGAGACACAATACTACGTGCAGCTTTTGGATAGCAACATCGTGAACCACTTGGTCAAACGCGCGTTGCATGAAGCTGGAATAAATATTACAAAATGGAACCATGCCTTGAGTAGCCATACCCGCACTAAATGTAACGGCGTGCTGCTCTGCAATACCCACGTCAAACGCGCGGTCTGGCATTGCTTCCATCATGAATTTCAACGAACAACCAGAAGGCATTGCTGGTGTAACACCAACGATCTTTTCATTCTTTTCCGCCAATTCGATAATCGTGTGACCGAATACATCTTGATAAAGCGGTGGTTGCGGACTCTTAGGAACAATTTTTACAATCTCACCCGTCTCTTTATTGAAGATACCGGGAGCGTGCCACTTGGTAGGAGAGCCTTTTTCAGCGGGCTCATATCCTTTACCCTTCATGGTCACACAGTGTAGGATTTTTGGACCAGGGATATCCTTGAGGTCCTTCAATACTTTCACCATATAATCTACATCATGACCATCAATGGGTCCGAAGTAGCGCCAATTAAGAGATTCGAAGAAATTGCTTTCCTTGATCAACGAGCCTTTCAATGACTCAGAAATCTTGTGTGCTATTGCCTGAGCGTTTGGACCGAACTTAGAAATTTTTCCAAGAAGATTCCAAACCTCGTCTTTTACTTTGTTGTAAGTGTGACTAGTGGTGATGTCGGTAAGATATTCCTTCAATGCACCAACGTTAGGGTCGATGCTCATGCAATTGTCGTTCAGGACAACAAGAACATTTGCATCTTCAGCGCCGCCGTGGTTGAGGCCTTCAAAAGCCAAACCAGCAGTCATCGCGCCATCGCCGATAACAGCTACTACGTGACGATCTTTTTCACCTTTGATTTTGCTTGCTACCGCCATACCGAGCGCAGCGGAGATAGAAGTAGAACTGTGTCCTACGCCGAATGTATCGTATTCGCTTTCCGATCTTTTAGGAAAGCCGCTAATACCGCCGTATTTACGATTGGTATGAAAAACGTCTCTTCTTCCTGTGAGGATTTTGTGACCGTACGCCTGGTGACCAACGTCCCAAACGAGCTGATCGTAGGGCGTTTCATAAACATAGTGAAGAGCTGTAGTGAGTTCGACTACGCCGAGGCTTGCGCCGAAGTGTCCGCCTTTTTCAGATACGATGTCTACAATGTATTGACGAAGCTCCTTACATAATTGTGGAAGCTCCTCTTCTTTGATTTGCACACGCAAATCAGAAGGGTTGTTGATTTTGGCTAGTAGTGGCCCGGGGACGTAGTTACTCATGTCTATCCTGTTTCGCTTTGTCATTAAAAGCGTAAATTCAAACAATAAAGAACGTTCAAAGTTCGCGGAAAACGAGGCCGAAACGTAGAAAAGACGAAAAAATTTGCAGTCTTAGATAATAGTACCCTCTTTGCGAGCTTGCTCAGAGAACTTCTTTTGCATGCGAAGCCAGATGTACAAACCGATGAAACCACCGAGAATGCATAGCCAATTAAACCAATGCGTCATAGGCTCAAGGATATACTTGAATGACCATTGGAGAGCTTCGACGATAGGGTTAAGTATGCTTTGTAGATTCATGGTTCGTAAAATTGTGGTGCAAATTTAAAAAATGCTGGCAAAGATTGTACTTTCTACCATCATTTTTGTGCCCGCAATGATACTCAAACAATTTTCATCTCGACAACCCCTCCTGTTAATTTTAGTACCCATCGTGGTGTTAGGAATTCTCCTTCCCTTGTACCACATGGGCTTCATGAGGTTTTCCAATGTCGATTATCCTATCGGACAATGGTCACAATGGCTGGTTTCTATTCCTTGGGTGGGGGTTTCGGTTTTGAGCTTTCTCATCATTGCGGGAGCGATGTTGAGCAATTTAATTTTCAACAAACACGAATTTAATCCGACCCCGACCTATGTCCCGGCGCTCATTTATGCGACAGTAGCGACCACTTTGAGCCTGATTTCGGCAAACATTCCACTTTTGTTAGCGCTACTCTCCATTCTCGTGGGTATCAACTATGTATTGGATGTATTTCGCAATACAAAAGCACTTGCGCCCTACTTCACTGCCGGATTCTTTTTCGGTGTAGCGGCATTCTGCTACCCTCCATTCATCGCGTTGATCATCGGTTTTTGGATTTGTGTGATCAACACGCGCATTTTCAATTGGAGAGAGTTTTTGCTTCCATTGCTCGCCTTCGCTACTCCTTTTCTGTATTGGGTGGTATGGAAATATTGGTTCGACCAGCTCGACACGCTAATTCTTTTCAAGAAGCTTATTACTTACAATCCGACCGACGGTCCCGATTGGACGGACAATTACACCAAATCATTTGGTATCATCATCGCCATCACGTTCATTTTGGCGTTGCGCAGTTTTGTTTTTCTTTCGGATAGAAGCTCTAACAAAGCGCGTGGCATCAAGCGCAACTTCTTCATACTGTCACTCGCGATTATGGCCTCGGCGGCCATTTCCATCACGTTTGCCAACGAATACGCTCCTGAAGTAATTCTAATTCCAATCACTTTTGTAGCCGGCAACTGGTTCACAAATTATCGTTACAGCCTCATTGCACCGTTTGCCTTCTACGCATTGCTAATCTCTTCCGCACTCTTTGTACTCCATGCGTACCGCGTGTTCTAAAAAAGTGTTGGCGATTGCCCTGTGAGGCTTTACATTTGTACGCATAAATTTTCTTTTTATGAAATTCGGAGTCGTTGTATTTCCAGGTAGCAATTGCGATGCAGATCTTATCTACACGCTAAGCGAAATTCTTCATCAAGATGTTGTAAAGCTCTGGCACAAAGACACCGATCTTCAAGGAGTTGATTTTGTGTTCCTCCCTGGAGGATTCTCTTATGGCGACTATCTTAGAAGTGGCGCCATCGCACGCTTTTCTCCCATCATGGACGAAGTAGTTAAGCACGCCAATCGCGGTGGATATGTGATGGGTATTTGCAATGGAATCCAAATTTTATGTGAATCAAAATTGCTTCCCGGCGCACTACTTCACAACGACTCTCGCAAGTTCATTTGCAAGAATGTAAACTTGAAAGCAGTTTCAAAAAGCACCATCGTTACGAACAACCTAGATCGAGGTAAAATTTACAAAGTGCCTATTGCACACGGTGAAGGTAAGTTTTATGGCTCTTCAGATTTGATTAAATCTCTCAACGATAATGACCAAGTTCTTTTCCGCTATTGCGATGACGAGGGCTTCATTACTGAAGAATCAAATCCAAACGGTGCGCTAGAAAACATTGCAGGTATTACCAATGAAAAGAAAAATGTATTCGGAATGATGCCGCACCCGGAGCGTTGCGCAGATTTCGAACTTGGCAACACCGATGGAAGAGAGATCTTCGAATCGATTCTTTCGGTGATGGTAAAATAAGCCTAGTAAACAGGCTCTACCACAAATCCAGCTTTTCTCAATAAACTAATAACACCCTGGTCTCCGCCAAGGTGGCCAGCGCCAACAGCGAAAAACGTTTGCTCTAATTTCGTTTGTTCAGCAATGCGCGAGATCCAAGCTTTGTTTCTTTTTATCAAAAGATCCTCTTCATATTTTCCCCAAACCTCTTCTGCATTATCGAACATAGATGCCATTCCCATCACGTCTTTCGAGCGATAGAGCGTCAACATTTCCATCAATTCTTTTTTAGCCTCGTTTGCCTCCAACAAATAAGAACGCAACATTTCTGCTTGCTCTTGCAGCGGAATAGCATCAAACGCGGCCATCTGTTCTTCTACAGACTCCAAGCCTTTTACAACGATGCTATCTTTCTTTGCCATACTCGCGAGCTTCATTTCTGGACTTCCAACATCACAACCCATCAAGCTTGGGTAAATACCTGACACCACTAAGGTGGGCTTCATTTTTTCCAACATGATCATTGGTAGCGTAGTCATAGACTTTAGCGAATCACGAATAATCTGATAGAGGCTATCAGGATAAAGGTCTTTAAGAGTTGTACCATCCTTCATCATACTGCCGCTAAATGCTTTCATCATCACTTTTTGATCCGTCATATCCAACTCTAAAAAAAGCGTTTTGCTTTCTTGTAATGCAGAAGTAACAGGAGTGTCAAATACAAGGTCTTCCGGGCAAAGCAAGTGAAATGTACCATAGAGATATGACGGTGCTTCAAGACCGTTTCCGGAGATTTTCCATAGCAATGCTTTTTCAGTGGGTGCTTGTGAGAAACTCCATGCTGAAAGGCAAGTGAACACGAATGCTAGAACCGTTGTTTTCATTGTACTAATATACTCATCATGCTACTACAACGCTTACCATTCATACTCGTAGCTGCGCTTTTATTCGCAGGCTGCAGTTCCAACCAACCTCTTGAAACCGTTGATAGCGTCGACCTACAGCGCTATGAAGGAACATGGTATGAAATAGCTTCGTTTCCCCAAAGATTCCAAAAGGGGTGTCATTGCACCACCGCCACTTATACTGCAACAGAAGAAGATTTCGTGGTAGTTGAAAATAGATGTCGAAAAGACAGCATCAACGGCGAGGAATCATACATCAAGGGAAAAGCATATATCGTTGAAAATACAAATAACGCTAAGCTGGAAGTCGAATTCTTCTGGCCATTCAAAGGCGATTATTGGATCATTGATTTGGATAAGGATTATCAATATGCTGTGGTCGGCCACCCCAATCGTGAATACCTCTGGATCCTCAGTCGCACACCGCAAATGAGCGACTCTTTATACAGCGAAATCACAAAACGCATTGCTGACAAGGGCTTCGACTTATCGATTCTTCAAAAGACCGTGCAAATTGCCTCTTGATCTTGTGGTTAAATCATTGATTCAAAAAGGCTATTAATGACTTGGTGCGTGTTATCTTTGCCGCGCTATGCAAAACAGTGACGACAAACTCAAAAAAGTAATTGCCCATTCGAAAGAATACGGCTTCGTTTTTCCTTCTAGTGAAATTTACGACGGACTCTCTGCAGCCTACGACTACGGCCAGTATGGAGCTGAATTAAAAAATAATATCAAGAATTATTGGTGGACCGCGATGACGCGCATGCACCAAAATATCGTGGGGATTGATGCATCTATTTTCATGCATCCCACCGCTTGGAAAGCAAGCGGTCACGTTGATGCATTCAACGATCCTTTGATCGATAACAAAGACTCTAAAAAGCGCTACCGCGCTGACGTTTTGCTCGAAGATTACATCAAAAAAATCGAGCAAAAAATTGATAAAGAAATCGAAAAAGCAAAGAACAAATTCGGTGAGTCATTCAACGAAGAACAGTTCAGAGCGACCAATCCAAACGTACTTCGCAATCAAGAAAAAATCAATGCTGTTGAAGGCAAAATGAAAGCAGCGCTTGAGTCAAGCGATCTTGAAGGCCTCAAGACATTGATTGAGGAATGCGAAATTGCAGATCCTGAAACAGGAAGCCGCAACTGGACAGAAGTTCGTCAATTCAATTTGATGTTCAAAACCGAGCTGGGCGCGGTGTCTGGCGATGCGGGTATCATCTATTTGCGTCCTGAAACTGCGCAAGGAATATTCGTAAACTTCCTGAATGTGCAGAAGAGTGGACGTATGAAACTTCCGTTCGGTATCGCACAAATTGGTAAGGCATTTAGAAATGAAATCATTGCTCGTCAGTTCATTTTCCGCATGCGTGAATTTGAACAAATGGAGATGCAATTTTTCGTGAAGCCCGGCACTGAAATGGAGTGGTACAACTACTGGAAAGACACGCGCATCAAGTGGCACAAGGCTTTGGGAATGGGTGAGGAAAATTACAAATTCCACGATCACCTCAAGCTTGCTCACTACGCAAACGCTGCATGTGATATCGAGTTCAATTTCCCAATGGGCTTCAAAGAGCTTGAAGGAATTCACTCGCGCACTGATTTTGACTTGGGCGCGCACGAAAAACACAGCGGTAAAAAGCTACGTTATTTCGATCCAGAAACCAACGAAAGCTATGTGCCATACGTGATTGAGACCTCTATCGGTTTGGATAGAATGTTCTTGGCAACACTTTCTGCTGCGTATGAAGAAGAGAAATTAGAAGATGGTTCTGAGCGTGTAGTATTGCGCATCCATCCAGCATTGGCCCCTGTGAAACTAGCGGTTCTTCCATTGGTGAAGAAAGATGGTCTTCCAGAAAAAGCACAGGAGATCGTAGACGCATTGAAGCTCGATTTCAATTTGCAGTATGATGATAAAGACGCTGTCGGACGCCGCTACCGTCGTCAAGATGCGATCGGTACTCCTTATTGCATCACGATCGATTACGACACGATTCAAGACAACACCGTTACGATTCGCGATCGCGATACCATGCAGCAAGAGCGCGTAAGCATTGACAAATTACATAGTATTCTTTCGGAGAAAGTAAGCATGACGAAACTACTCCGCGGTTAATAGAAATTTTTTAAATCAATATAACATGCAAATCAGCCACGAAAAAGTAGCTGCGATTCACTACACATTGCGTGATAACAATGGAAAAGTACTGGATTCTAGCGAAGGAAAAGATCCATTGTATTACCTACACGGCTTCGGCAACTTGATCCCAGGAATGGAAGAAGGTTTGGAAGGCAAGGCAGTGGGAGACAAATTTGAAATCAAAGTGAGTCCAGAAAAAGGCTACGGAGTGCGCAACGACGCTGCTGTACAAGCGGTGCCACGCGAGGCTTTCGGTGATGCTGTAGTAAACGTTGGAATGCAATTCCGCGCTGGAAACGAAAACGGACAGTACATCGTGACTGTTGTTGAGGTTGGAGAAGAAACAGTAACTGTTGACGGAAACCATCCATTAGCGGGCGTTGAGCTTCACTTCAATGTTGAAGTAATGGAAGTGCGCGATGCAAGTGCTGACGAAATCGCACACGGTCACGTTCACGGACCACACGGACACAATCATTAATTTTTTTTAGATAGACATCATATGGCTTATCAACTTGATTCTCGCAATTTTTCAGGAAAAAGAGTATTGATCCGAGTAGACTTTAATGTTCCACTTGATGATCAATTCAACATCACCGATGACACGCGAATTCGTGCAGCGGCGAAGACGATTCAGAAGATTACAGATGATGGTGGAAAAGCCATATTGATGTCCCATCTAGGCCGTCCGAAGGGCGGTCCAGAAGATAAGTACTCGCTTCGTCATATCTTAAATGGTGTGTCGAAAGTGTTGGGCAAGCCAGTAAAATTTGCGGAGGATTGCGTTGGCGATACCGCAAAGGCAGTGGTAGATCAAATGAGCAACGGTGATGTTGTGCTCTTGGAGAATCTTCGTTTTTACAAAGAAGAAGAAAAAGGCGACGAGTTCTTTGCAGGTCAGCTTGCAGAACTTGGAGATGTTTATGTAAATGATGCATTTGGAACAGCGCACAGAGCGCACGCTTCTACTGCCATCATTGCTCGTTTTTTTCCGACCGAACGTTTGTTCGGTTATTTGATGGAAGATGAAGTACAAAGCATCAATCGCGTGCTGAATAGCAATGCGAAGCCAGTTACCGCAATCATAGGCGGTAGTAAGGTTTCCAGCAAAATTGCGATCATTGAAAATTTAATGAACACCGTTGATTACCTCATCATCGGAGGGGGTATGGCGTTCACGTTTATCAAGGCACAAAAAGGCCATGTGGGAAGTAGTCTTGTAGAAGATGACAAGCTCGATATGGCTTTGGATTTAATTTCTAAAGCGAAGGAAAAAAACGTGCAGTTGCTCTTGCCGAGCGACGCCGTTATCGCAGATAAATTCGCAGCCGATGCCAATACCAATACCTGTCCTATTCAAAGTATTCCTGACGGATGGATGGGCTTAGATATTGGACCGGACACCGTAGCCGTTTACAAGGACGTTATTCTCAAGAGCAAGACCGTCTTGTGGAATGGACCAATGGGCGTGTTTGAGATGGAAAAATTTGCGGCAGGAACCATTGCTGTGGCGGAAGCTTTAGCAGCGGCTACCAAGGATCACGGATGCTTCACATTGGTGGGCGGCGGAGATTCTGTAGCAGCAGTAAATCAATTCGGATTGGCCGACCAAGTAAGCTATGTAAGCACCGGTGGCGGCGCGATGCTGGAGAGTTTAGAGGGCATCGAGCTACCAGGAATCGCTGCAATTACGAAGGGGTAAAAGTCTCTTTTTTATTTTTTCAAAAAAACTATTCTGCTTAAGGGCGGAATAGACTGCTATTTTTTTGTCGTAAAATACAATCTGTCATATATTTACGTCCCTTTGAGTCATTGCGGAGCCTTCACCCCTCTCTTTCAGTGTGCTTAAAGTTTTTTTTAAGACAAGATTCCTTACAAATCATTTTCTCTCGTATGAACATCATGCGTATTTTCAAAACAGTTGCACTTGTAGCGATTGTAACGCTTAACGCGGTAATTGCCGTTGGGCAGACCTTCAATTTCGGTACTGATCTAGGCGGTGGCTCAGGCTACACCTATACCAATCACCTTATGACCGATAGAGGGACGTTTTGGCAAAGAAGGCTGCAAGAAAACTTTAGTACTTCTGCTGGATCCCGCAAATGGGAGTTCAACGCAGACAGCTACTTCAATACTTGGAGAGCGCCAAGCGGCACTCCCATCACCATGGCGGGTCACAACCAAATTATTGCGCCTAATGCCTCAACAGCGAGTGCTTTTTTTAGAGCCAACTTCGGCGGTGGCGACGGTGCGCGCTTTCAGGCAACCACCAATGGAAATTACTATACCATCAATATTACCGCGCCAAATGGAGGGTCTGGAGATTATGCTAATCAGCATATTCAATTCTTAGAAACCTCTTATAATCCTGTAAACATTACAGCAGTTACTCAGGCAGCAGGACCTTATGGTAGTAGAGTAGTGACGATTACAACTTCTGCAACCCCAAATGCGAACGAATTCATTTACGTTCGCTATTCAACCAATTCATTCGCAGCGTCCACACTCGTGCAGGCAACAGGTTCGGGTACCACTTGGACTGCCACCATTCCATTCACCGGTGTTGCTGGAAGTTTCTACGTTTATTCTAGTGTGAAGACCGTTTCTCAAATCAATACCGATGTTTCTACCTTCGGTCAGTTTTCTCATGATTTAGCAACGTTAGAGCTCAACAATAATGGTGGGGCAAACTATTCCTTTGCTGCACTGACAGGCCCAATCATCGTCACTTCTACGTTGGGTACTGCTGCTAATACTCCAACCACTTATGCAACATTGACTGCGGCGTTCACAGCAATCAATGGCGCTGCCATTCACCTTGGGGCGATTACCATCGCCGTTTCAGGTGACACTAATGAAGGCACTGGCACTGCGCAACTAAACCAAGTAGCGGGAGTGACTTCCATTGGAATTCAGCCAGTAGGAGGGGCTGCTAGAACCATCACTGGAGCAACAACAGCAGGAAATCCCCTGATAAATTTTGTGGGGGCCGATAACGTTACTGTAGATGGTTTGAATAGTGGGGGCCATAGCTTAACGATTTCCAATACCACCGCCTCTGCCACCTCGGGAACATCGACAATTCGATTTGGTTCCGACGCCACTTCTAATACAATCACGAATTGTACTTTACTTGGCTCAGGCAGCATGGGTATTACTACGGTCACTAACGGTGGTGTTGTTTTTTTTAGCACCGGTACTACTACAGGAAATGATAACAATACCATTTCAAATTGTAATATTGGCTCTGCTGGGTCTAATCTTACTTCGAGGGGTGTTTACGGAAATGGTACAGCTAGCTCCACCGCATTAGGCAATAGTGGAATTCAAATCACTAATTGTAATTTCATAGACTGCTTTGGAGCGGCTGTGGCTTCTGCTGGGATATATATTGCTGGGGGTTGTAATACTTGGACCATCAGTGGAAACCGTTTTTACCAAACAGGAACCAGAACGTGGACCGGAACGGTACAACATAGTGCAATCTGGATCACCAATAACACCGTAGCCTCTGGGGCCCAGGGCTTTACTATTTCCAACAACATCATTGGTTATGCTTCTGCAACACAAACCGGAACCTACACCTTAACTGGTACCGCAGCAGGGACACTTGTTCCCATTTTCTTTAATGGTATTTTAAATGGAACGCTTAACACCATTTCAAACAATACTATTGCCAGCATTAGTGTAACAAACGTTACTACAGCAGGAACGAGCACTGCTGCACCATTCCGAATGATTCATATAGAAAATGGATTTGTTGATGTTACAAACAACATTATTGGAAGCAATTCAGCGACAGGATCTATCGTAGCAACAACCACTGCCACAGCGGGAACTGAGTTTTATGGGATTTACAATTTCAGCGCAGACAATACCACCATCAGTGGAAATACCATCGGGGGAATCACCTTCACAACCGCGGCAACGACAAGCTCTGCGATAATCTATGGTATTCGAATCAATACTGGAAACGCCTTAACAAGTACTATTCAAAACAATATTATTGGGGGTACGGTTGCGAACTCAATTCAAAACAATGCGAACTCAAGTACTGCACAAATAATTGGCATTTTGAACGGTAATTCAATTTCTACTGTTTCTGGAAACACCATTCGAAACTGCACCACTATCAATGGAACGGGCTCAACAACTAGTAGCTCTCTCATTGGTATTTCTATCAATGCGACAAGTACAAATCATACAGTAACTAATAACAATATTCACAGTTTGTCAAACACACTTGCGACCGCTACTGCACCAACGATTATCGGTATTCGTTACGCAAGCTCGACAGGAACAAATTTGGTTGACAGAAATAACATCCATAGCCTATCGCTAAGCGCTACAGGCAATGGTTCCATTATCGGGATCAATGCAGTTGGCGGAACAGCGACTTATGCGAACAACATGATTCGCTTAGGTTACAACGCTGCTGGTACTAGTTTATCGAATGCTTATTTGATCAATGGTATTCAGGAAACAGTGGGCACCAATAACTTCTACCACAACTCAGTTTACATTGGTGGAACAGGGGTTGGAACAACAGCGAACAACACTTTTGCTTTTAATAGCTCGGTGACTACAAACACTAGAAATTTTGTCAATAATATTTTCTCTAATGAGCGCTCCAACACTACGACAGGTGGAAGTCATTACGCGATTCAAGTAGGCGGCACGGGTGTCAATCCTGCTGGTTTGACTAGCAATTACAACTTGCTTTATGCCCCAAATACTGGTGGTGTTATTGGTAGATACAACGCAACCAACTATACCACTCTTGCCGCTTGGAGAACAGCAACAGGACAAGACAACAATTCCATCAGCGGAAACCCTCAGTTCATTGCTCCCACAGGGACAGCAACGACAGGCGACCTTCACATCAGCCCAACGCTCGCAACTCCGATTGAAGGAGCTGGTACAAACGTCGCTGCTATTACAACCGATTTCGACAATGAAACTCGTTCAGGTTTAACTCCTGTCGACATTGGTGCAGACGCTGGCAACTTTGTTGGTTTAGATGTGAGTGCACCAAACATCACATATAGCACTCTAATCGGCACTGTTTGTGGTTTTACAGCTCCAACACTTACTGCTGTAACAATCACTGATGCTACGGGCCTACCTAACACCCCATCGCTTGCGACGAGTGCGCTAAGACCGCGTATTTATTTTAGAAAAAATGCTGGTACATGGTTTAGCAACGAAGGAACTTATGTATCAGGAACCGCTACGAATAGCGTTTGGGATTTTACCCCTAACTATACCCTCATTGGTGGTGTAGCTGCAAACGATGTTATTCAATATTACATCATCGCTGAAGACCAATTGGTGAACGTTTCGGCCAACCCTGGTGCAGGTCTTGTCGCAACATCTGTTCTTACTGTCACAACACATCCAACCAGCCCTAATTCATACACTGTAAAACAAGTATTGAACGGTACTTACACCGTGGGTGTCGGAGGAGACTTCACAACACTTACTACAGCAATTTCTGTTTATAACAATGCATGCTTAACCGGGCCTGTGGTATTCAGTTTAATAGACAATAACTACAGCACAAGTGAAACTTTCCCGATTCAGATCAACATCAATCCGGACGCATCTTCTACAAATACACTTACCATTAAACCAGCGGTCGGTGTAACTGCTTTGATCTCTGGATCAAACGCCACCAACCTCTTCCGTTTGGAGGGTCCAGATTATATCACGTTTGATGGGTCGAATACCGTTTCAGGAACAACCAAAGACCTAACGATAAGCAACACTAACACTGGTGGAACAGTATTTACACTCATCAATGACGCGTCAAATAATACAATCAAAAACTGTATTCTGCAATCGGTAAACTTTAATAATAATACTGGTACTATCCTATTCAGTACAGGTGTTACTACTGGTAATGACAATAACACTATCAGTAATTGTGATTTAGGAGATGGAGCCACTACTCCATGGAACGCAATATACTCCGGTGGTACAACTACAACAGCTACCTTGAATAACAGTGGAAACACAGTTACAGGTTGCAACATATATAACTATTTCAACACCTCTGGTATTCAAGCTGGTGTGAATCTTGGATTGGGTAACAACACCTGGACAATCACAAACAATAAGTTCTATCAAACAGCTGCTCGTGTTTTCACTGCAGCCGGCTCTAGCATTGGAGTATTGATAAGCAATACCAATGCAGGTTCTGGAGGTTATACCATTACTGGTAATACTATTGGATATGCTTCTAATACAGGAACTGGGGTATATACCATCTCTGGAAGTTCTTGCGTTTTTGCAGGTATCGACGTGAGTACGGAAGCTTCTGAAAGCGCTACCATATCTGTCATTCAAAACAATACTATTAACGGAGTATCTCACTCTTCTAGTGGAGGCGGAGCGAATACTGCCTCTGCATTTACTGCCATTAAAGTGCGTGGTGGTTTATGGAATATTACAGGCAACACCATTGGAGATGTAACTGGAGCAACCGGTTTGAGCACAACGAATACAGGAACTACTCCAGAAACAAACGGTATCATTAATTATGGTTTGCAATCAACGACGATTTCAAACAATACGATAAGTTCTATTTCTGCAACAAATTCCAATGCTGCATCGATGATTGTTTATGGTATTAGATGCAATACCGCTTCAGGGGTAACAGCTAATATTAGCGGGAACACCATCGGAAGCGCTGCCGCACCAATTACAGTCAATGCAACAGGAACATCCTCAAGAGTGCTTGGTATTGCTGTTGAATCGGCAACGGCAACTGTCGCGAACAACACAGTTTCTAACCTTAATATGAATGCAGCTAATACAGGTACTACTACCGCTGCAAGCGCGATCGGAATTCTACTTAACTCTACATCTTCTTCAGGACATAGTCTCAGAAACAACATTGTTCACTCCATTCAAAACACTGCTTCCACGGGTGCTGTAACTGTATCTGGTATTGTTTATAGCGGATTTACTGGAACAAATACAATTGAGAAAAACTTCGTTCACTCTTTGAATGCAACCAGCGCAACTGCTATTGTAAATGGAATGGACTTCCCAAGCACTAATGCCTCGATTGTAAAAAATAACTTCATTAGATTAGGTATCAATGCCGCTGGTGCTGACATCACAAATCCATGTGCATTTGTTGGTATTAGAAAAAGTGGATCCGGTACACAAGAGTTCTATTTCAACTCGGTTTACATCGGCGGATCGAACGTGACGTCTAGTGCATTAAACACCTCTGCCTTCACAAGAACAGCGGCAAGTACCGTCACGCTTCGCTCCAATATTCTTTCGAATACTAGATCTAATGCAACAACTGGAGGAGTACATTATGCTATCATCCTAAACAGTACCACCAACTTTACTGCTAACAACAACGTGTATTTATATAACGGAACTGGTGGTGCGTTTGCACTCAATAATGCAACCCCTGTTGCAGTATATAGTCCCGCTTGGTTGACCTCTGATGCTTTAAGCCGTGTTGGTAATCCTAACTTTATAAATCCTACTGGCTCCGCATCAACAGTTGATTTGCACATCAACACCGTTGGTGGTTCTGCTGCTGAATCAGCAGGTGCAGAAATTACGGGTATCACTGATGACTATGACGCCTTGAATACTCGTCCATCCGGCGGTTATCCACTAGGTGGTCAAGTAAACGGGGGAGGCACCGCACCCGATGCCGGTGCTGATGAAGGAGATTTTGTTCCTGGTGGAGACAATACAGCTCCAGCATTTACATACACCGCAATAACATCTCCTCTTTGTGACTTAGGAAATGTTACCATAAGCAACGTGACTATCACCGACGCTACAGGTCTTCCTTCTTCACCTTCTCTCGCTACAAGCACATTGCGCCCTAGAATTTATTATCGCAAAAATGCTGGCACTTGGTTTAGCAATGCAGGTACTTATGTTTCGGGCGTTGCTACAAGTAGCGTTTGGAACTTCACTATCAACGTGGCTGATATGGGCGGCGTAGCAGGTGGGGATGCTGTTTCATATTACATCATTGCTCAAGATGATGCAAGTGTGATTAATATCGCCTCTGTACCTTCTGCGGGACTCGTTGCAACGGATGTAAATACTGTTACAACACATCCGACTACACCGAACGTTTATTCGGTTGTGACTCCGCTTGCGGGTACTTACACCGTAGGTGCTGCTGGAAACTATGCAACACTTGCAGATGCTATCAACGCATATAATACTTCATGCATAGGTGGGCCAATTGTATTTAGCTTGATTGATAACTCTTACACAGTATCATCAACGCTCGCTATCAATGCTAACATCTATCAAAGCAGCACCAACACTTTGACAATTAAGCCTGCCTCAGGTGTGAGCCCTATTATCTCTGGTGCCATTGCTGGTCCAATTTTCAGAATTGATCAAGCGGATTATATTATCATAGATGGTAGCAACAGCTCTACTACTAACACGGCTTGTCCATTGCAAACAGCTACACGTGATCTCACTATCCGTAATACCAGCACAAGCACTTCTAGCGCTGTTATCTGGCTCCAATCAGCAGGTTCCATTAATACAGGTGCAACGAATAATATTATTAGAAACTGTAATATTTCTGGTAACGGCAGCACTACCACGCTCGCTGGTATCGGGTCAGGATCATCTACTATTTCTAGCACATCCATAGGTATTGATAACGATAACAACCGCTTTGAGAATAACGCTATTCAAAGCGCTCAGTTCGGTATTTTCTCACAAGGAAGCAGCGCCACAAATGAAAATACAGGTACGGTTATTCAACTGAATGATATGACAGGTTCCGGGACAGCTGCAATAGGAAGAGTTGGTATCTATGTCGGATTTGAAGATGGTGTTATCATTCGCGCCAATAAAGTTTCGAATGTAAATGGTAGTGCTTCTTCACTCATAGGTATTGCGGCAGGAATTCAAACGATATCTACCACTGCAGACGCGGGAAATGGAGTTGTAAACGCTCAAATTACTGAAAACGTAATCAATAACATTACCTCTTCCACTTCATCTCTTGCTGGTATTGCAGTCGGTTCGTCCACCGAAACAAGTACCACTACCATAACAAATAACATGATTGGTGGAATGCTATACTCTGGTACCGCTACTGCCCAGATTGGATCTAGTATTTATGCTGCTAACAAGCCCGGTAATACCTTCAACATAGATAACAACACCATTCACATGTTTGGTAGCGCAACATCTGTTGAGTCAAAAAACCATGGCGTTACTATTTCAACCAATTCGAATAACGGAACAACCAATGTTCGAAATAATATTTTCTCCAACACAGTCAGCAACACAAATGGTAAGACTACTTGTATCGCTATTGGATTTGGTGGAACTGCTCCATTCTCTTCTTTGAACTTTAACTACAATAGATTTTACTTAAACGGGACCAATACATTTATTGGTGGTTATAGCGGACTTACTTCTGGAGGATTGCTCACTTCAGCAACCCTCCCTGCATGGCAAACAACCATTGCGGAAGATGCAAACTCTACAGTAGGTTTGGTAACATTTGTAAGCAATACTAATCTTCACATAGATGTAAACGTTGGTACTAATTTCCTTCTAAATGGAACTGCAACCAACCTTTCATTAACAAGTGATATCGACTGCGACACACGCACCAATCCATATGATGTTGGGGCCGATGAATTCATAGTTCCAAACTGCGACGTTGTAGATGCAGGTACAATCACTTCAGCAGCAGCCTTTGTATGCGGCAGTGCAACAACTACCCTCAGCAGCACTGGCTACACATTGCCATTCACAGGAATTACATATCAGTGGGAATATTCTGCGGACGGAGCTACTGGTTGGACCGCTATTTCTGGACAAACAAATCCTGATTTATTGACCACACCTGTGCTCACCGCTGATGGATATTTTAGACTTTCAATCACATGTTCGTTCAGCACAAACACAGATGTATCTAACGTTATCATGATTGATTATCGTGCTATTCCAATAGCGTCTGCAAGCTCTAATAGCCCTATCTGTGCTGGACAAACACTCAACTTAACCGGTACTACAGATATCGGAACTAGCTTCGCTTGGTCAGGTCCAAACGGTTTCACATCAACAGATCAGAACCCAACTATTTCCGCTGCTTCTGGTTCTGCTTCTGGTTCGTATTTGTTTGTTGCCACTGCAGGTGGATGTTCTTCAACTACCGCAAATGTGTCAGTAACTGTAAACGCATCTCCTGCTGCAGTAATAGTAACCCCATCAAGCGCAAGCATCTGTGAAGGAAGTTCTCAAGTACTTACTGCTTCTGGTGGAGCAACATCTGGGTCTAGCACGGTTTCTTCAGGAAGTATAAACATTGCCATTCCTGATAACTCTGCCGCAGGTATTACCAGTACACTTGCGATGACCAATGTGCCTGTAGGTGCTACGGTTACAGGTATTGCTGTGACCTTCAACATTACACACACATTCCCTGGTGATATCATCATGAACTTGCGCGCGCCAAATAATAATATCATCAACCTCATCAATAGCGGTGCTGACGGCGGTGATAATTTCACAAACACTGTGATCAGTTCAGCGGGCACTGTACAACTTACAACTAGCGCTTCGCCCTATACAGGTACATTCGCAGCGACTGCTGTAAACGGTATTTCTGCTGCTACAGGACAGACTTCAAACGTCACTGTTTGGACCTCTCTATATGGAACTCCAAATGGAAACTATGTGTTGAGTTTAAGAGATGATGCAAATCTGGATACTGGAACTTTAAACAATTGGAGTATCACTGTATTCTATACAGAACCTGCTAGCTATGTATGGTCGCCTTCTACTGGACTAAGTGCTACGACAGGAGCGTCTGTGACTGCTACACCGACAAGTGGACAAACCTATACCGCCACTGTTACAAATGGGAATAACTGTGTCGCATCTGCCTCATCAGTTATTACTGTAAATACAAGACCTACAGGATCCATCAGCGGCAATGCAACAATATGCGCAAGCACTCCAACCAACCTAACATTGACTGTTACTGGAACGGGTACTATCTCTGGAACCTTGAGTAATGGCCAATCATTCAGCGGTACAGCGCCGACAATCATTGTAAGCGTTTCTCCATCTTCAAGCACTACATACACTATAGCAACGCTTAGCGATGCTAATTGCAGCGCAAACGCAGGAGATCTATCGGGATCTGCCGTGATTACCACTCAACCCAACGAAACCTTCTACCAAGACTTAGACGGCGACGGTTTCGGTAATCAAAGCGTATCTATCAGCACTTGCGTTCAACCTCTTGGTTATGTCCCAGCTCCTGTTGGTGATTTGAATTTTGATGGCCAACCTGACTTCGATTGTAACGACACCAATGAGGATGTGAATCCTGGCGCAGATGAAATTTGCTCTCCAGAAGATGACAACTGCGATGGCTTCATCAACGAAGGATATGCTACCATCACATACTACCAAGACTTGGATGGTGATACCTTCGGTAACCCTGCAGTATTCGTAAGCACTTGTGCTTTACCTCCGCTTGGATATGTATTAAACAACACAGACTGTAACGACAACAGCGCAGCGGCTCGTCCGAACGCAACAGAAATTTGCGACGGAATCGATAATGATTGCGACACACAAATCGACGAAGGTTGCGGTGCGCCAATCAATGATAATCGCTTCACTGCTTTGATCGTATTCCCAAACAACTTCGGTCAGTGTTCTAACAATACAGGAACTCTTCTCGGGGCTACTGTTTCTGCCGAAGCACAATCAACATGCGTGACAGGTCAAGACGTTTGGTACTACTTCACTGCTTCTTCAAATGCAGTTAGCATCGTTGTCAACTCTAGCGTGAACAACATTCTTGTAGAATTACAAACAGATGCTGGCGTATTGATGGATGTAGAAAACGTGCAGTCTGGAATTGGAAATGAGCGTATGAATTTCGTTGGCCTCGTTCCTGGTAACACTTACTACCTCGCAATTAGAAACTTCAATAGCGCGCAAGGAGTTGGTGGTCCATTCTCATTCTGCGTACAGCGTTTGTTTGGATCTTCATGCGACTTAGCAACTCCATCACCTTCATTGTGTGCGGCGTTCAAAGCAA
>OFDC01000315.1_pt1 | contig 40626 bp, 39 predicted proteins | sample 1520941 | NCBI WGS metagenome assembly OFDC01 (sample SAMEA94258168, study PRJEB24077) | hot springs metagenome | biome: Aquatic biome; feature: Water | place: India | collected 2012-12-06 | depth 5 m | reverse complement strand
GGAAGGGGTTCGGCTTCTGGAACACCATGCCGACCTTGGCGCGCAGCTGCACCGGATCGACGCGGGCGTCGTAGATGTCCTCGCCGTCCAGCAGGATTTTCCCCGTCACCTTCGCCGAGGCCACGGTGTCGTTCATCCGGTTCAGACAGCGCAGGAAGGTCGACTTGCCGCAGCCCGAGGGCCCGATGAAGGCCGTGACCGCGCGGTCAAGGATGTCGACATCCACATCCTTCAGCGCGTGGTTCGTGCCGTAATGCACCTGAACCCCCCGCGCCGAAATCTTCGCCGTCGCGGTGTCCTGCCCCGCGCTCACTCCACGCATGTCGTCCATGACCCGCTCCATGCCTCACCTTGCCGCTTTAGGTCGGCAAGGTGAAGCCTATGCGACGGATTTGTAACAGCTGGATGACCAATGCCGTTCCTTCAGACCCGCGCAAGGCTGCTCTCCCCTTGCGCAGCGGGCCGGGGCCGTCGCACCCTGTGGTAAAGGACCCGACCGGAGCGCTGCCTTGACTCGTCCGCCCTACCGCTGGCCCGATCCCGACCGCGACTATGCGAATGGGGCCTTCATTCAGGGGTCCAAGGACTATCCGCAGCGCTGGACGGAACAGGCGTCCGACTTCCGCCGGGCGCTGGGGAAACGGGCCGAACTGGACCTCGCCTATGGTCCAGCCCCGCGCGAACGGCTGGACCTCTTCCTGCCCGAGGGCGCGCCGAAGGGGGTGGTCGTCTACGTTCACGGGGGCTACTGGCACCTGTTCTCGAAGGCGCACTGGTCGCACCTGGCGGCGGGGCCGCTCGCGCGGGGGTTTGCGGTGGCGATGCCGTCCTACACCCTGGCCCCGGCGGCGCGGATTGGCGAGATCACGGCCGAGGTCGCCCGCGCGTGCTGGTTCGTCGGCATGCGGGTCGCGGGGCCGATGGTGGTGACCGGGCACTCCGCCGGGGGTCACCTGGCCGCGCGGATGGGCTGCGCCGACATCGCGGTGCCGGTCACCCGGGTTCTGCCCATCGCGCCGCTGGCCGAGCTGGGGCCGCTGATCGCGACCGAGATGAACGCGACCCTGAAGATCGACGCCGATGAGGCCGCCCGGGAAAGCCCGGCGCGGCATTCCCTGCGGGACGGGGTGACGGCCCATGTCTGGGTCGGGGCCGAGGAGCGGCCGGCTTTCCTCATGCAGGCGCGGGTCCTGTCTGAGGAATGGGGCTGCCCCTGGACGACGGACCCCGGGCACCACCATTTCAGCGTGATCGAGGGGCTGGCCGAGCCGGAAAGCCCCTTGTGCCGGACCCTGCTGGAGGGGCTTTGAGCCGGGTCTGTCCACGGTGGACATTTCCGGATTCTCCTTCCAGACCAGAAGGTTACCCGTGGGCAGTAGGAGTCTGTTAACCGGGCCCACTCGTCAGGCTAGCATCGCCTCTTCCGCCCGCCGCGCTTCGGCCTCGCGCTCGGCCTCGATCCGCGCCCTGCGGCGGCGGTTCATCTCATAGACCAGGGCCAGCACCAGCGTCAGCAGGATCAGTATGAACGCCAGCGCGTTGATCTTCGGCGTGATCCCCGACCGGACCTGGCTGAACACATAGACCGTCAGCGTCGTCTCCTGCGCCTTGGTGAACAGGGTGACGTTGAAGTTCTCGATCGACTGGAAAAAGGCGATGGCCGCCGAAGCCGCGATGGCGGGGTAAAGATGCGGCAGAAGGATGCGCCGCAGCACCTGGCCGTGGCTTGCCCCAAGGTCCAGCGCCGCCTCTTCCAGCCCCGGATCAAAGCTTTGCAGCCGCGCCAGCACCAGAAGCATCACATAGGCCGCGATATAGCTGACCTGCCCCAGCGTCGACAGGTGCAGGCCCCGCCCGAAAAGGGCCGCGTCATTCGCTCCGATCGACTGGCCCAGCTGGTTCCAGAAGAGGACCGTCGAGATGCCGATGACCAGCCCCGGCGCCAGCACCGGCGCGACCATGAAGCCGTAAAGCGTCGCGCGATACTTGCCCGAGATCGAGTTCAGCACGATCGCCGCCGCCGTCCCGATCGGCACCGCCAGCGCCACCACGGCCAGCGCGACGAGGATCGAGTTCAGGAATGCGCTCCACATCGTCTGGTCGGCCCAAAGCTCGCCGAACCAATCCCAGGTAAAGCCCTTCCACGGGGCAATCGTCGGCAGCTTGCTGTCGTTGAAGGCCGCACCGGCCATGACGACCAGCGGCAGCAGGAGATACAGGATGAAAAGGCCAAAGTAGAGCTGGCCCAGGAAGGCGCGGTTCCGGCTCATTTGGCGATATCCGACAGTTTGACCTTGAAGAGCCGCATCGCGAGGATGACGAAGACGATGCAGACCAGAAGGAAGATCATCGAATAGGCCGCACCCGTGTTCCAGTCCAGCGCATCGTTGAACCAAGTGTAGATCGTCTGCGGGAACCAGTTGGCCTTGGTGGACCCCACCACCGTGGGCACCAGCAGCGACCCTGCCGACAGCATGAACACCATCACGCAGCCCGATGCGATGCCGGGCTTGGCGTGCGGGATCACGACCCGCCAATGCGTCCGCCACCAGGGCGACCCCAGATCCTCGGCCGCCTCGATCTGATTGGTGTCCAGCGAAGTGATCGCCGTGTAGATCGGGAACAGCATGAACAGCACGTAGCAGTAGGTCAGCACGATCACGATGGCGTCGTAGGAGGTGAAGACCCCGTTCTGCCAGCGGATCCCCTGTTCGACGATCCCAAGCCCCTTCAAAAGCGCGTTCAGCGGGCCGTTGAAGGTCAGGATGATGTACCAGGCAAAGGCCCGCAGCGCCTCGGAAACCCACATCGGCACGAACAACAGCAGAAGCAGCGTCGGGATCGACTTCGGGCTTGCGACCTTGGCCAGGTAATAGGCCAGCGGATAGGCCAGGATCAGCGTCATCAGCGTGACAAGGGCCGAGAAGAAGACCGTGTCGACGAAAGTGCTGACATGGATCGGGATGGTGACGGGCACGCCGAACCAGCTGGTCTCGACCGGGTTGGCGACGAACTTGCCGTAGTTGTCGAAGGAAAAGACGTCCTTCGGCCCGCCCTGTTCGGTCACCGGCAGGTAGGGGAAGAAGCTTTCGAACAGCATCGAGAAGTTCGGCAGGATCACCAGGACCAGGATCCAGAAGGCGACCAGCAGGCAGAAGACCGCGGTCAGCCCGGTCCCGTAGCGGCGGATAAGGTCCTCCATCGCGCTAGCCCCTTACGTTTGCGTCGGGCAGCAGAAGGGCGCGCGCCGCGTCGAAGGTTGCAAAGACCTTCTCGCCCACCGCAGGTGCCTGCGACACGCCGTCGTTCTTGATTTCCGCCGACAGCCGCTTGCCCCCCGTCGCTGCCCCATGGACCGAGATGAAGGCGCCCTCGAAGGCGACTTCGGTCACTTCCATCTCGACCGCGTTCTCGGCGGCCTTCGACTTGGACAGGACCGTGTGCTCGGGACGGACGTAAAGCTTGACCTCCTTGCCCTGCGCCTCCGGCGAGATGCGGGCGCGGAAGCTGCCATGCGGGCCGCTGAAGGCCGCCAGGCCTTCAGACACCGTGCCAACACTGCCTTCGAAGATGTTGTTTTCGCCCACGAAACTTGCCACGAAGCCGTTGACCGGGTTGTCGTAGATGTCGCGCGGGACGGCGATCTGCTGGATTCGCCCCTGGGACATGACGCCCACCCGGTCCGACATCGCCAAGGCCTCGCCCTGGTCGTGGGTGATGTAGATGAAGGTGACGCCCGTCCGCTTCTGGATCGCACGCAATTCCGCCCGCATGTGCTGGCGCAGCTTCAGGTCCAGCGCCGACAGGGGCTCGTCCAAGAGCATCACCTGGGGTTCCACCGCAAGCGCCCGGGCGATGGCCACCCGCTGTTTCTGGCCGCCCGACAGTTGGCTGACCATCTTGTCTGCGGCCCCCGGCAGGTCGACAAGCTTCAACAGGTCCTCGGCCTTTTTCCGCCGCGTGGCCTTGTCGACGCCGCGCACTTCCAGACCGAAACTGATGTTCTCCCAGATCGGCATCAGCGGGAACAGCGCCAGGTTCTGGAAGATCAGCGCCGTGGGCCGCTGGTTCGGCCTTGTGCCCTTCACGTCCTTGCCGCCGATGCGGATCGTGCCCTCGGTCGGCTCGATAAAGCCCGAAACCATGCGCAGGATCGTGGTCTTGCCGCAGCCCGATGGCCCGAGGAACGAAAAGAACTCCCCCGGCTTGATCGAGACATTGGCGTTGTCGACGGCGCGGAAGGTGCCGAAGTCGCAGCAGACGTTTTCGAGATCGATTCCCGCGCTCATGACGCGTGGTCCCCCTGAAGTATCATTCTTATTGTTGCAGGCTAGCAGGCAGCCCCGCCCCTGCAATGGGTATCGCCAGTTTACACACTGTCATCGGTCCAACGCGACATGCCGTCGCCCAAAAAAGCCACGCCGAGCCCCAAGGGGACCCGGCGTGTCTGTGTTCAGGCTGCGATCAGGCGGCCTTGTACTTGTCGGCGTATTCCGACCGCTTGGCGATGAACTCGGCGGTCTGCTCGGGCCACCACCACAGCTTGCCCAGCGCTTCGTCGTTGAAGGTGCCGCTGTAGTAGGCCGCAACTTCCGGGTCGATGAAGTCGGCCGAGCCCTTGCCCACCGCGTTCGACGAGAAGGCCGCAGCCCACATGGCCGAGCCTTCGGCGGTCGAGACGAACTTGGCGAACTCATGCGCCTGGTCGACGTTGGCGGCGTTCTTCATCAGGACAAAGCCCTGGTGCCAGGCGAAGGCACCTTCGGCCGGGGCGACATAGGCATAGCCGTCGTTGCGCAGGTTGTAGCCGGTCGAATCCCAGCACAGGCCCACGGTCGCGCCGTTCGCGGTAAAGCCCGCGTTGGCCTCGTTCTCGCCCGACCACCACTGCACGACGTTGCCCTTGGCCTTGATCGCCTCGGCCAGCGCGATGTCCCACAGTTCGGCCATAGCGGCCATGTCGGTGTAGCCGTCCATCCACGGACGCGGCAGCTTGCCGGTCGCATCCAGCCAGCGCCCCATCGCGGCGAGCGTCGAATGCGGACGCAGCACGGCCTGGTTTTCCGGGTTGAACAGATCGCCCAGCGAGGCGGGCGAGGACAGCTTGGCGCTGGCAGTGTTCACGACCAGCGCTTCGGTGCCCCAGTTCGACGGGACATACATCAGCGCATCGCCCGCACGCGACCGCTCACCGGCGGAACCGTCGGCCAGGCCCGGCAGGTAGTTGTCCATGGCCAGTTTCGCCGGATCCCAGGCGCCCAGCAGCCCGTTCGAGTTCCAGCCGCCCCAACGGTCGATGGTCGGCTCCATCACGTCGATCCCGCCGGTTTCCAGCGCGACCTTGCCCTCGGCGAACATGGTGTCCTGATCGGGCAGTTCCTTGAAGTTCACGGTGATGCCGGTGGCGGCGGTGAAGGCCGGGAACACTTTTTCGGCCAGGGCCGGATAACCGGCCCAGCCAACGAAGTTGACTTCGCCCGACGAGGCAAGCGCCTTGGACGAGATGATCGCCGGAGCGGCGAGGATGCCCGCACCGGCAGCGGAGCCCTGCAGGAACCGGCGGCGGCTGAAGGCGGAAGTGTGTTTGGTCACGGTAGTCTCCCTGGTTGATAGGTCAGAGGCGCGGGCTGTCCCCGGATGTTATCGTTCAAGCGGCGCGCTCGGCGTTGCGTGACAGCGCCATGTAACAGGACGTTGTCAATCGCGTGCGGCACCCCGGCGCGCCTACCTTACTCACGCGGAAGGACGCGCTGTCAACGATGCAGTGAACATATTCAACCGAAGGTAAAGGTCCTGACCGTGCCGGGGCTTGCCGTGCCCGCAGGACCGGCAGGAATGCGCTGGACGGGGTCCTGGCCTGACCTGCGCGGACCACGCGTGCCATACCGGCGCGAATCGGCTGCTTTCCCCTGGTCATGCGACAGGGGCCGAGCTGCCGACATCCGCCTGCGCCACCGCGACCGATTTCAGCACCGCGTGCACTTGGACGCCCGGCTGAAGCGTCAGCGCCTGCGCCGAACGACGGGTCAGCCGCGCGAGCAGGAACTCCGGCCCGACGGCAAGGCGCACCAGCACTCCGGGCCCCTGGCCTTCGTGCAGCGCGGCGACCGTCCCCGGCAGGATGTTCAGCGCCGAAAGCCCGACCGGCCGGTCCCGCGCCAGGATCACGTCCTGCGCCGCGATCCGGACGCGGACCGGCTTGCCGGGCTGGCCTGCGACATGGGGCAGCCACAGGGGCCCTGCCTCGGTCTCCAGCCGGGTCAGCCCGTCCGCCTCATGCGCCGCGATCCGCGCCGTCAGCACCGCACCCGCATCGCGCAGGCCCAGAAGCGGCGCCGTCGCGGGGTCGGACAGCAGGTCCGCCGCAGGCCCGACCGCCACCACCTTGCCCGCCTCGATCACCGCGATTGTCGTGGCCAGCCGCGCAACCTCGGGCAGGGAATGGCTGACATACAGGATCGGCAGGCCCGTCTCGTCGCGCAACGCCTCGACATAGGGCAGGATTTCGGCCTTGCGCGCCTCGTCCAAAGCGGCCAGCGGCTCATCCATCAGCAAAAGCCGTGGCCGCGACAAGAGCGCCCGACCAATGGCCACCCGCTGCCTTTCGCCCCCCGACAGCGTGGCGGGACGGCGGTCCAGCAGCGCCCCGATCCCCAGAAGCCCGACGATCCGGTCCATCCCCTCGGGGCGCAGGCGGCGGACCCGGGGGCCGTAGGTCAGGTTCTGTGCGACCGTCAGATGCGGAAACAGCCGCGCATCCTGGAAGACATAACCCACTTCCCGCCGATGCGGGGGCACGTCATGCAGCGCCACGCCGTCCAGGACGATCCGCGCGCTGTCGGGACGCAGAAGACCCGCCACCGCGTTGACGATGCTGGTCTTGCCCGACCCCGACCGCCCGAAAAGGCAGCTTACGCCCTGAGGCAGCTTTAAATCGACCTCCAGCCGAAAGTCGGGAAAGGCGTGGCGCAGATGGATTTCCAGCGTCATCGCCCGGCGATCCTTCGCGCCACGCGCCGGGCCAGCCACTCGGACAGCGCCAGCGCCCCCATCGCCACCGCGACCGAGATCACGACCAGCCGCAGCGCCGCCCCGTCGCCGCCCGGCACCTGCAGGAAGGAATAGATCGCCGTGGGCAGGGTCTGCGTCTCGCCAGGGATATTGGCCACGAAGGTGATCGTCGCGCCGAACTCTCCCATCGCTTTGGCAAAGGCCAGCACCGCGCCTGCGATGATGCCGGGCAGGATCAGCGGCAAGGTTACGGTCGCAAAGACCACCGGGCGCGCTGCCCCAAGAGTCGAGGCCGCCTCTTCCAGCCTGGGGTCAACCGCCTCGATCGCCAGACGGATCGCGCGGACCAGCAGGGGAAAGGCCATCACCGCCGCCGCCAGCGCCGCGCCCGTCCAGCGGAAGGCGAAGGTGAAGCCGAACCAGTCCCACAGCGCCGCCCCCACCCAGCCCTGCCGCCCGAAGGTCAAAAGGAGCAGGTACCCCGTCACCACCGGCGGCAGGATCAGCGGCAGGTGGACCAGCCCGTTCAAAAGCCCGTGCCCCGGAAACCGCCCCCGGGCAAGCGCATAGGCCACCAGAATGCCGAACGGCAGGCTGACCAGCGTCGCCACCAGCGACACGCGCAAGGACAGGGCCAGCGCCGTCGCCGCCTCGGGGGAAAGCCAGTCCGTCATGCGCAGAGGCTGCCACGCCGGACAGGATCAGGGCAAGGGCACGAAACCATTGGCGCGAAACACCTCTTGCGCTGCGGGGCTTGACAGGTGGTCAAGGAAGGCCGCTGCCTCCCTTTCGGCCGTCACGGTCAGCGCGCCGGGATAGACGATGGGTTTGTGGCTGTCCGCCGGAAAGGTGCCCAGCACCGCGACGCCGGGCTCGGCCACCGCATCCGAGGCGTAGACGATGCCAAGGGGTGCCTCGCCCAAGGCCACCAGCTGCAACGCGGCGCGGACGTTTTCGGACTGCACCACACTTGGTTCGACTGCCGCCCACAGCCCAAGGTTTTCCAGCGCCTCTTTCCCGTATTGCCCGGCCGGGACGGCATCGACCAGCGCCATCGACAGCTTGCCGCCGCCCAAAAGCCCTGCAAGGTCAAGCGAGCCGTCAATGGCGACCGGCGCTTCCCCGACAGCGCCGACCAGGATCAGGCTGTTCCCCAGAAGGTCGCGGCGACTGTCTGGCTGGATCAGCGCCTTGTCCTGCAGGTCGTCCATCCACGCGACCGAGGCCGACAGGAAGATGTCCGCCGGCGCACCCTCGGCAATCTGTTTCGCCAGCGCCGGGGTGCCGCCATAGGACAGGGTGACTTTCGTTCCGGTCGTCTCGGTCCAGTCCGCCGCAACCTCATCCAGCGCGGTCTTCAGGCTGGCCGCGGCAAAGACGGTCACGTCTGCCAGCGCAGCCTCAGCCGACAGGATCAGGGCAAGGGCGGACAGGGGCGGGCGCATCGAACCTCCGATATGTTCCAGCAGACATATCGCCTTTGCCCTGCCGCGCAAGCGTTATTTCCGGCCGGACATATCCCGCAGTTCCGCCACGATCCGCGCGATTCCGGGGGCCGCGGCAGCTTCGACCGCCGCCAGCATCTCGCGGTAGGCCGCCAGCACCGCGCGGCCTTCGTCCGACAGCGCCGCCCCGCCCCCGCCCGCCCCGCCCCGGGCCGACAGGACCAGCGGTGACTGGAAGGCCGCGTTCATCTCTTCGACCAGCGCCCAGGCGCGCTTGTAGCTCATCCCCATCGCCCGACCCGCTGCGGCGATCGACCCCGTCTCGCCGATCCGCGCCAGAAGCTCGCCCTTCCCCGGTCCGAAGACCAGCCGGTCGCCGAACAGAAGCCGCAGCCGCAGGGTGACGGGGTCCGTGGTCATCGCCGCAGGATTGCCGGAACCGCTCCGCCAGGCAAGCCGATCCCCCCATTGTCACGGCGAGTCGCAGCGAATCGTTGACCGAAAGCGCTTTGGAGACTATTCCTTCCAAAACGTTTTGGATGGTGCCGATCCCTCATTCGGCACAACCAGTGCGTTTTATTCGGAGAGTGAGCGCCGCGAAAGGCGCCCTTTGGGAGGACTACCAATGACCATCATGAAAGGCCGCGCGATCCGCGCGACCGCAACTGCCGCCATGCTCGCCGTTTTCGGCGCGCCCCTCGCGGCGGAAGAGCTGTTCTATGTCTCGGGTGCCGTCGGCAACGCGGTCGAGAACTTCAAGACGCTCGTCAAGCCGTGGGAAGAAGCCACCGGCAACACCGTGACGCTGGTGCCGATGCCTGCGTCCACCACCGACCAGTTCGGCCAGTATCGCCTCTGGCTCGCCGCTGGTGCGACCGACATCGACCTCTACCAGACCGACGTGATCTGGGCGCCGCAGCTGGCCGACCACTTCGTCGACCTGACCGAGGCCGCCAAGGACCTGGCGCCGACCCACTTCCCGTCGATCATCCAGTCGCAGACCGTGAACGGCAAGCTTGTCGCGCTGCCGATCTTCACCGACGCGCCGGCGCTGTATTACCGCAAGGACCTGCTGGACAAGTATGGCAAGCAGCCGCCGAAGACCTGGGCAGAACTGGCCGAGACCGCCAAGCTGATCCAGGACGGCGAACGCGCTGAGGGCAAGGCCGACCTCTGGGGCTTCGTCTGGCAGGGCAACGCCTATGAAGGCCTGACCTGCAACGCGCTGGAATGGGTCAAGTCCTTCGGCGGCGGCCAGATCGTCGAGCCCGATGGCACGATCTCGATCAACAACGAAAACGCCGCTGCCGCTCTGGAAGCAGCGAAGTCCTGGGTCGGCACCATCTCTCCCGATGGCGTCCTCGCCTACCAGGAAGAGGAAGCCCGTGGCGTCTGGCAGACCGGCAACGCGGTCTTCATGCGCAACTGGCCCTATGCTTACGGCCTCGGCAACGGCGATGACTCGGCGGTCAAGGGCCTCTTTGGCGTGACAACCCTGCCGGTCGGCAAGGAAGGCGACACTTCGGCGGCGACGCTGGGCGGCTGGAACGTGGCTGTCTCCAAGTACTCGACCAAGCAGGAAGCGGCGATTTCGCTGGCCCTCTACCTGGCCGGGCCGGAGGCGCAGAAGCAGCGCGCCATCGCGGAATCGAACCTGCCGACCATCGTCGCCCTCTACGATGACCCGGACATCGCCGCCGCGCAGCCGATCATCCCGCAGTGGAAGGACGTGTTCCTGAACGCCGTGCCGCGGCCGTCGGCGCCCACGCTGGGCAAGTACAACGAGGTTTCGGCGAAGTTCTGGTCGGCCGTTCACAACACCCTGTCCGGCAACGGCAGCGCGGCCGAGAACCTGGAACTCCTCGAGGTCGAACTGACCGACATCAAGGGGTCGGCCTGGTAAGTCCTCCCGGACCTGACTGATCCCAAGGCGGGCGGCTTCTGACACAGACGGGGGCCGCCCGCTTCTACAGGAACGGGTCTCGAGGGGGGACCCGACAGGGGAGGGAAATCCATGGCTACGAATGCGGGGGGGCTAAGCCTTACCCAACAACGCCAGCGCGCAGCCTTCTGGTTCATCGCGCCCATGCTGGCGGCGCTGTTCTTCGTCGCGGCCTGGCCGCTTCTGCGCACGATCTGGTTCTCGCTGACCAACACCATGCTGTCCGACCTTTACGGCGGCGAGTGGATCGGCTTCGACAATTACCTTTCGATTCGCACGCTGGAAAGCGGCCGGGTGATCTATCGCGGCACGCTGGTCGACCCGGCCTGGTGGAACGCGGTCTGGAACACGGTGCGCTTCGCCTTCGTCTCGGTCTTCTTTGAAACCGTGCTGGGCCTGATCGTCGCGCTTGTGTTGAACGCCGAATTCAAGGGGCGGGGCCTCGTGCGCGCCGCCATCCTGATCCCCTGGGCGATCCCGACCATCGTTTCGGCGAAGATGTGGGCCTGGATGCTGAACGACCAGTTCGGGATCATCAACGACATCATGCTGAACCTTGGCCTGATCGACCAGAAGATCGCCTGGACCGCATCCGTGGACACCGCGATGTATGCCGTCCTGATGGTCGACATCTGGAAGACCACGCCTTTCATGGCGCTTCTGATCCTCGCCGGCCTGCAGATGGTCCCCCGCGACATCTATGAGGCCGCGAAGCTCGACGGCGTCAACCCGGTCAAGGTGTTCTTCAAGATCACCCTGCCGCTGATCCGCCCGGCGCTGGCCGTGGCCATCATCTTCCGGATGCTCGACGCGCTGCGCATCTTCGACCTGGTCTACGTGCTGACTCCCAATTCGGCCGCCACCAAGACCATGTCGGTCATCAGCCGCGAGAACATGATCGACTTCGACAAGTTCGCCTACGGGGCTGCGCAGTCAACGCTGCTCTTCGCCATCATCGCCATCTTCGTCAGCCTCTACATCTGGCTGGGCAAGGTCGACCTTTCCGGGGAGGGCCAGAAATGAACGGTCAGAAACTTCTGGCGAACATCGGTTTCTACGCGCTTGTCGTGGTGATCGTCGTCTTCTCGGTCTTCCCGTTCTACTATGCGATCGTCACCTCTTTCGCGACGGGGACCGAGCTTTTCAAGGTCAACTACCTGCCCAAGGCCTTTGACTGGGGCAACTACGCCACCGTCCTTGGCGGGCGGAACTTCATCCAGTCCATCGTCAACTCGGTCTTCATCGCCACGACGACCGTCGTCTTCGCGCTGTTCCTGGCCGTCACCGCGTCCTACGCGCTGGCCCGGGTGCGGTTCCGGGGGCGGGGGCTTCTGCTGATGATGATCCTCGCCGTGTCGATGTTCCCGCAGATTGCCGTGCTGGCGGGCCTGTTTGAACTCGTCCGCTTCCTTGGCATCTTCAACACGCCTTGGGCGATGATCATGTCCTACGTGATCTTCACCCTGCCCTTCACGGTCTGGGTGCTGACAACCTTCATGCGCGACCTGCCGGTCGAGATCGAGGAGGCCGCCATCGTCGACGGCGCCACCCCCTGGATCATCATCACCAAGGTCTTCCTGCCGCTTCTGTGGCCCGCCCTGGTGACGACCGGCCTTCTGGCCTTCATCGGAGCGTGGAACGAGTTCCTGTTCGCCCTGACCTTCACCAGTTCCGAGACCACCCGGACGGTGCCGGTGGCGATTGGGCTTCTGTCCGGCGCAAGCCAGCAGGAAATCCCCTGGGGTCCGATCATGGCGGCCTCGGTCATCGTGACCGTTCCGCTGATCATCCTCGTCCTCATTTTCCAACGCAAGATCGTCGCGGGTCTGACCGCGGGCGGCGTGAAGGGCTGACATATCATGGCAAAGATCGAACTGAAGAACGTCACCAAGTCCTACGGCGCCGTGCAGGTGATCAAGGGCATCGACCTGACCATCGAGAAGGGCGAGTTCATGGTCTTCGTCGGCCCTTCGGGCTGCGGGAAGTCCACGCTCCTCCGCCTGATCTCGGGGCTGGAAGAGATCACCACTGGGGACATGCTGTTTGATGGCGAGAGGGTGAACAACCTGATCCCGTCCAAGCGCGGCATCGCGATGGTGTTCCAAAGCTACGCGCTGTATCCGCACATGAAGGTCTACGACAACATGGCCTTCGGGATGAAGCTGGACAAGACGTCCGACGCCGAGATCCGCAAGCGCGTCGAAAGCGCCGCGAAGCTCCTCCAGATCGACCACCTCCTCGACCGTTTGCCAAAGCAGCTGTCCGGCGGCCAGCGCCAGCGTGTCGCCATCGGGCGCGCCATCGTCCGCGATCCGCGCGTGTTCCTGTTCGACGAACCCCTGTCGAACCTCGACGCGGCGCTGCGGGTCCAGACCCGTCTGGAAATCGCCAAGCTCCACCACTCCATGTCCAACGTCACGATGATCTACGTGACACACGACCAGGTCGAAGCCATGACCTTGGCCGACCGGATCGCCGTGTTGCGCGACGGGCGGCTGGAACAGGCGGGCACCCCGGCAGAGCTCTACGAGCACCCGAACTCCCTCTTCGTGGCCGGCTTCATCGGCAGCCCGAAGATGAACTTCCTGACCGGCAAGTTCGCCGCCGACCACGGCTGCACCACGCTTGGGGTGCGGTCCGAACACCTAGACGTCGACCCGAACGGCCCCTGGTCGGGCGAGGTCCTGCACGTCGAGGACCTGGGCTCGGACCACTTCCTCTTCGTGGAAATCGGCAGCGACGAGCCTGTCATCGTCCGCCGCCCCGGCAAGGCCGACATCGCGGTGGGGGCGAAGGTCTCCATCGCGCCGAAACCCGGCCACCTTTACCGCTTCGACGCCGACGGCAAGCCCGTCCGCTGACCCCTACCCGCGCGCCTGGGGGCGTCCCCGGGCGCGCACCATTTTCAAGGAGAAGACTTATGACCATACGAGTCACCGTTTGGGGCGAAAACGTCCACGAGCAGAAGAACAAGGTGGTGGCCGAGGTTTACCCCAAGACCATGCACGGCACGATCGCCGAGTTCCTGAACAAGGAAGAGGGCATCACTGCCTCGACCGTCACGCTGCAGGACCCCGAGCACGGGATGACCGCCAAGAAGCTCGCTGAAACCGACGTGCTGATCTGGTGGGGCCATGCCGCCCACGGCCAGGTCGCGGACGAGGTCGTCGAACGCGTGGCCGAGGCCGTCTGGTCCGGCATGGGCGTGATCTTCCTGCACTCCGCCCACTTCTCGAAACCCTTCAAACGCCTGATGGGAGCGCCCTGCAACCTGTCCTGGCGCGAGGCCGGGGAGCGGGAGCGCCTCTGGGTCACCTCGCGCCAGCATCCCATCGCGCGCGGTATCCCCGACCACTTCGAGATCGAATACGAAGAGATGTATGGCGAGCCCTTCGGCGTGCCGGAGCCGCTGGAGACCGTCTTCGTCAGCTGGTTCCAGGGCGGCGAAGTGTTCCGCTCGGGCCTCACCTACCGGCGCGGCGCGGGGAACATCTTCTACTTCCGGCCCGGCCATGAGACCTACCCGACCTACCACCAGCCGATGGTGCAGAAGGTCATCGCAAACGGCGTCCGCTGGGCCTTCAACCCCGAGGCACGGCTGGCGAAACCCACCGATGCGCCCAACACCCCCATCGGCAAGACGCTGGAACCGCTGGAAGAACGCGGCCCGCGTCTGCACCACGACGGCGAGGCGGGGTTCCGCTGATGCAACCCGTCCGCATCCTGATCCTCGGCACCGGGGGCATGGCGAAGAACCATGCCGAACATTTCGCGGCCATCCCCGGCGTCACCCTCGTCGCCGGGATCGACACCCGCGCCGACGGGCTTGCCGCCTTCCAGAAGGCCCACAACATCCCGCACGGCTTTGCCTCTGTCCAGGACGCCATCGCCTGGGGCGAATTCGACGCGGTGACGAACGTCACTCCCGACGCCGCCCACTATGCGACGACCCTGCCCTTCCTGGCCGCAGGCAAGCATGTCCTTTGCGAAAAGCCGCTGGCCACCAACGCCGCCCATGCCACCGAAATGGCTACGGCGGCGGCCAAGGCGGGCGTCGTCAACATGGTCAACCTCACCTACCGCAACGTCCCCGCGCTGCAGAAGGCCGCGCAGATGGTCCGCGACGGCGCCATCGGCCCGATCCGGCATTTCGAGGCCTCCTACCTGCAAAGCTGGCTGACCCAGCCCGCCTGGGGGCATTGGGACAAGGAAGCCCAGTGGCTTTGGCGGCTGTCGACGAAGCACGGGTCGAAGGGCGTGCTGGGCGATGTGGGCATCCACATCCTCGACTTTGCGACCTTCATCGCCGGGATGGATGCCATGCAAATCTCCTGCCTGCTGCAGACCTTCGACAAGGCCCCCGGCGGGCAAATCGGCGAGTATGTGCTGGACGCCAATGACAGCGCGACGATGCAGGTGCGGCTTTCCAACGGCGCGCTAGGCACCGTGGCAGCCACCCGCTTCGCCTCTGGCCACCTCAACGACCTCCGCCTCCGGCTTTACGGCCTGACCGGCGGGATCGAGGTGCGCTTCGAGAAAAACGTGAGCGCCCTGCGCGCCTGCCTTGGCCCCGAGGCGATGAGGGAAGGCCTCTGGCACGACGTCGACTGCCCCACTGTGCCCACCGTCTACCAGCGCTTCATCGCCGCGATCCGGGGCGAAGGCCCCGCTGACCCCGACTTCGCCCGGGGTGCGGCACTGCAGGTCCTTCTGGACAAGGCCGAGGCTTCGGCAGGTCAGGACGGGAAACTGCTGGCGGTCTGAACGTCAGGCGACGGGAATTTAGAGGAGCGCTGACGCGCAAGTCTTTCCTCTCGTCGTCGGCCTTCGCCTCCTCCTCGGACGTTGCCTCCGGCGGGAGTATTTGGGAATGGGCAAATGCTGCTTGCCCTTTTTTCAAATACTCTGGGGGTTTGGGGGTGAAACCCCCATCAACCGAGGAGGAGGCGAAGGCCGACGACGAGAGGAAAGACTTCGCGCGTCAGCGCTCAATTTGAAAGCCGCCCGAACCCGAGCGTAAAGGTCAGCCGAGCAGCGCCTTGACCCGGGCGGTGAAATCCTCGCCGCGCTTTTCAAAGTTCGGATACTGGTCGAAGCTTGCCGCCGCCGGGGCGAGGAGGACGACCTCGCCTGCCTGCGCCTCCGCCGCCGCCCGCGCCACGGCGCGCTCCATCGTCTCGCAGATTTCATGCGGCAGATCGCCAATCTGCAAGGCAAAGTCTCGCGCTGAATGCCCGATGAGGTAAGCCTTCACCACCGACCCCAGATGCGGCTTCAGCGCCGCGACCCCGCCGTCCTTGCCCATCCCCCCGGCAATCCAGCGAATGCGGGCAAACGCCTGCAACGCCTTCGCCGCCGAATCCACGTTCGTGGCCTTCGAGTCATTCACGAACCGCACCCCGGCCCGCTCGCCCACCAGCTGGCTCCGATGCGGCAACCCGGCAAACGAATGCAATGCCCCCTCGATCAGCTTTGGTGCCAGCCCCAGCGACCGGCAGGCCGCATAGGCCGCGCAGGCGTTCTGGTGGTTGTGCGCACCCGGCAGACCCTTCACCTCGCGCAGGTCGATGGATGCCACCTGCCGCCCCTTCCGCCATTCCGCGAGGAACCCCTTCCGGGCAAACACCGACCAGCCGAAGCCTTCCAGCTTTGTCCCCGATGACACCCGGATCACCCGGTCATCCGACGCCCCCTGTGCCAGCGCGCCCGCCAGGAACCGCCCCTCGACCTCATCCACACCGACCACGGCCCGGTCCGGCCCGCCCATGGTGAAGAGCCGCGCCTTGGCCGCGAAATACCCCCCCATTCCGCCGTGCCGATCCAGGTGATCCGGCGACAGGTTGGTGAAGACCGCCACATCGGGCGTCAGCGCCCGGGCAAGTTCCGTCTGGTAGGAGGAAAGCTCCAGCACCACCACTTCGCCATCCTGCGGCGGGTCGATCGACAGAACCCCCTTGCCGATGTTGCCCGCCATCTGGCTCGGCCTTCCGGCCTCCTGCAGGATATGGTGGATCAGCGCCGTCGTCGTCGACTTGCCGTTCGACCCGGTCACCGCCACGACCTTCGGCGGCACCTCCATCTCGGCCCAGGTGCCATCTGCCGCGCTTTGGAAGAACAACCCGATGTCATTGTCCACCGGCACCCCGGCCTCCAGCGCGCGGGCGATCACCGGATGGGGGCCTGGGTAAAGATGCGGGATGCCGGGGCTGGTGACCAGACAGGCCACGCCCTCCAACGCGGCATTCCGGGTAAGGTCCGTCAGCGCATGCCCCTCGGCCTCGGCCTTCGCCCGCGCCTCGGGGCTGTCGTCCCAAAGCAGCGGCTCTGCCCCCCCGGCCCGCAGCGCCGCCGCCGTGGCAAGGCCCGACCGGCCCAGACCCAGCACCGCAACCTTCTCGCCCTTGTAGCCCTTCACCGGGATCATCGTCTTCCCCTCGCCCTGTGCTGGTCAGGGATAGGCCAGGGCCGCGCCAAGGGAAAGGGGGTCAGCGCTTTGGCGCAAGCCCGGGCGCGTCGCCCTGCCCTGCCGCCCACAGCGCCTCGACACCCGGTCGGTGGACCGACCCCGGCAGATGCGCCGCGATCAGCGCACGGAAGTTCTTCGTGACCTTCAGCGTCGCCGGATGCAGGTCGCCCAGCGTCGCCCGGAAGATCGCCAGTGCGGCGGCATAAAGCGCCTCTGCCTCTTCGGGGCGGCCCTGCACCTCGACCACGCCCGCAAGGTTGTTCAGCGCCACGCCATAGTCGCGATGCGCCTCGCCGATCGTGGCGCGGTCGATCTCCAGCGCCCGGCGGAACAGGGCCTCGGCCTCGGGCATCCGGCGCTCGGCGCGGACGACTTCGGCCAGGGCGCAGATCCGCCCTGCGTGTTCGGGATGCGTCCGGCCCGTCAGCTCCTGGTCCAGGGCCAGCGCCTGGCGGTGCAGGTCTTCGGCCTGGCTTAGGCGCCCAAGCTTTTCGGCCAGTTGCGCCAGGCCCGACAGGCAGTCGATCAGCACCGGATGCTGCCCGCCGGACAGCCCGCGGGCCAGGTCCACGGCTTTCAGGTGCAAGCGTTCGGCCTCGCCGTCGCGGTCCTGCGCCTGCAGCACCGCGCCAAGGGCATTCAGCCGCAAGGCATAGTCCGGATGCCCCTCGCCCAGGGTCACCCGCGTCACGTCAAGCGACTTGCGCAGCGCCGCCTCGGCATCCTGCAGCCGGTCCTGCGCGTCAAGCACACGGGCCAGCTGCGCAAGATGCCGGGCGTGGTCGGGGCCGGGCGACCCACCCCGCGACCGCATGCTCTGCACGGCCTTGCGCAGGACCCCCTCCGCCTCGGCGGGCCGGTCCTGCGCTTCCAGCGTCAACGCGTGCTCGGCCATCGCTATCGCGCGGTCCTCGGCTGTGCCCGAGGTCTCGGCCAGCACCATCAGCCCCTTGCCCAGGCGAAAGGCCGCCGTCAGGTCGCCCGTCTGGCAGGCGAGTGCCCGTGCCTTCTGCAGGCTGCGCAGGTCAGGATCCAGCCGCGCCGCAAGCGCATAATGCCCCGACGCATCCTGCCAGCGAAGCGCCGCCTCGGCGATCAGACCCTGCCCGTAGGCCAGCCGCGCGCCCCGGTCCGCCGGAAGGATGTTCAGCGCCTGGACCTCGGCCAGGATCTCGCCCGCCGGGGCCAGGTCGCCCGAGGCCAGCGCCGACCGCGCCGCCGTCAGCCGCCCAAGGCCCACAAGGCCCGTCGCCGCCGTCGCCTCTTCCAGGATCGCGCCCAGCTCGACCTCCGGGCCCGCCTCGTCCCAGGGCAGGTCGGCCAGGCGGCGGACGGTTTCCCCAAGCCCCCGATGCAGCCGGGCAAGCTCGTCGCGCAGGGCCTCGGTCTCGGTCGGCGGGGCAGTGCGCAGCCGGACGAAGATCGCCTCGCACCCGGCCCGTATCGCATCGCGCTGCATCTGCAGGGCAGCCGACCGTCGCGCGAACCCCGCCCCGGCCGGATCGCCCTTTGCCGACGTTTCCGCCGGGGCTGCCTGTCTGTCCTGTGCCGCCACGTCGTTCCCGCACGCCGTCCCGTCGCATCACCGACGATCCCCGTTGGTGTAGGGGACAGAGGTGCGTCCGGCAAGCGCGGACTGCCCGACCCTGCCCCCGACGGCCCCCACTGGCGACGGGATGCAACACCCCCCACGACCCGCCGCACCTGTCAGCTTTCCTGTTCCCGCCTGCCGTGCCAGCCTGTATCACCCTGACAAGCCACCCCGGACAAAGGCCGCGCCCCATGGACCCCGCCATGCCCGTCTTCCCCCCTGGCCGAGACCCGGTTTGGCCGGATGTTCACCCTGCAGGGCGACACCGTCATCGGCCGGTCGCTGCGCATCTATGGCGAATTCGCAGGCGATGAGGTCGACAGCATTGCCAACGTCACGCTGAACCAGTTGACCACCGTCGCCTGTCTTCGCGCCGCGGTGGGGGCTGCCCCGGGCAGCTGCGCGGTCCCGCGGCTGGACCCCATGACACCGCACAATGCCGGGGCAACGGCGGTCTCGCTTGACCCCTGCGCTGACGGGCCCACCGACATCGTGCCCGTTCTCACCGTCGACAGCCTGGCCCTGACCCGCTGCGACCTGATCAAGATCGACACCGAGGGCTTTGAGGACCTCGTGGTCCAGGGTGCCCTGCAGACGCTGCAGACCCACCGCCCCGCGCTTTATGTCGAGGTCCACGACCGCGACAAGCTTCGGCTGCTGCACGCCCGGCTGAAACCGCTTGGCTACAGCATGACCCTGCACAGCACGCGCTTCTTCCGCCCGTCGAACCCCCGGGGCGAAGCCGTCAACGTGTTCTCGCCGAACGCAGGCGGCAGCGCGCTGATCGCGCTTCCCCCCGGCCGCACGCTGCCCACACCGCTGCCGGGCGATCTGCGCCCGCTCTCCTGATCCTCAGGCCGTCGGGGCCTGCATTTCGGCCTTCATCGGGCGGAACTTGAACCGGGCCGAAATGATCCCGTGGTCATTGGTGCCGCTGACGGCATGATCCTCCCAGTTCAGGTGGTCGTTCATCACCACCATCCCGTCAAACAGCCACACCCGCTTGCGGCTGTTGTCGTAGAACTCCTGACTGACGAGGATGTGGTCCAGGCTTTCCATCATGTCCTGGTGGATATGGGTGTAATAGACATCCCGCGTGTTGCGGTATTCCTGCAGCGTCTGCGCCGTGTACAGCGCCGCATCGCCCCCGCCGATACTGTCGCCCACCAGATACTTCGGCTGTTCGGTCAGGATGTTCGCCGTATTCGACATCTGGCTGTCGTTGATATCGCCCAGCACGATGACCGGGGCATCGTTGCCCCGCATCAGCCCTGTCAAAAGGAACCGCAGCGCCGAAGCCTCGGCCGTCCGCCGGATCGTCGACAGGGCCGCGCCAAGGTTCGCCTGATGCGGCTTCATGCCTTCACGGTCGGCATTGAACCAGCGTTCGCGGAAGACCTTGGTGGGGGCTTTCGACTTGAAGTGGCAGACGAAGACATGGACCGCCGGCTGGTCGTCGCGCGGGCGGATGGAGAAGTGCAGCACGGGGCGCGAGAACTTGCGCACCTTCACCGTGATTTCGGGGGTCTGGGGATCGTCACCCCGGCTTTCCAGGATGAAGGCCTCGGGGAAATCGGTGATCCACTCCGGCGCACCTTCCAGCAGACCCTTGGCCACGATCGCCGCACAGACGATCTTCGTCCCGTTCGCGTCCGGCGGAATCAGCAGGTCATAGTCGGCCAGCATCCCGGCCTCGGTCACCACCCGCTCCAGCGAGGCGCGGTGCCAAAGCTCCTGAAACCCCATCACATGCGGCTTCAGGCGCATCAGGACCCGTTTCGACCAGTCGATCTTAAGGTCATAGACATCCGGCGCCCAGCCATCGGCATCGTTGTACAGCGGCAGGCCCGGTTCATTCAGGTTCAACAGGTTGAAGGTGGCAATGTCGATGGTGCGCAGGCGCATGATAAAATCCTTTTCGGTTCAAATGCCGCAAGCCTAGCACGGAACGGACAATGTTTCGGTGACAAAAATCCGGGCCGGACCAAGGCCAAGCGCCAAGCTTGCCTGTCACCCGTTCGGAAACAGGATCGGATCGACATCCATGGCGCTGTTCAGAATGTGTAGCACCGTGGTCCGCCCCGGGCCCACACGGTAGAAGATCAGATAGCGGCCGTGGACCCGGCGGCGAATGCCGTGGGGTTGATAGCGCGGGACTAGGGGCCAAGCCTGCGGCTTGTCGGCGATCTCAAGGCACCGGTCGTAGATTTCGCGCACGAAACTCGCCGCGCGCTTCGGGTTGTCGCGCGCGATGTAGTCCCCGAAAGTCCGCTTCTGCCGCCGCGGTGATCTCGACGATCATTCGGGGTCGCTGCGCCGGTCATACTTTGCGCCAAGGCGCGCCACGACATCGGCCATGGGCTGCACCCGCCCTACTTCGACATCCTGCACCCCGCGAGCAAGAGCCGCGTCAAGCACCGCAAGGCGGGCTTCCCGCTCTTGGATCAGGCGAATCCCTTCCCGCAGGACATCGCTCTTGGAGTTGTAGCGGCCCGTCTCAACCAGCTTTCACACAAACCCTTCAAGCTGGGGTCCAAGGTCTGCACTGATCATCTTCGCGGCTCCGGCTACGGTACCCCGAGACTAGCGCGATTGATAACTGTTACCAAGGTGCGGGCATGCCCGCTTACCGCACCTTCAGCGTTGCGAGGCCAATCATCGCCAGGATCAGGCTGATGATCCAGAAGCGGATGACGATCTGCGGCTCGGCCCAGCCCTTCTTTTCAAAGTGGTGATGGATCGGCGCCATCAGGAAGATCCGCTTCTTCGTGCGCTTGTAGTAAAGGACCTGGATGATCACGCTCAGGGCCTCGACGACGAACAGGCCACCGACAATCGCCAGCACGATCTCGTGCTTGGTGCAGACCGCGATGGCCCCCAGCGCGCCACCCAGCGCCAGCGACCCGGTATCCCCCATGAACACCGCCGCAGGCGGCGCGTTGTACCACAGGAAGCCAAGCCCCGCGCCGAACAGGGCGGCGGCAAAGACCATCAGGTCGGATGTGCCCGGCACGTAATGGACGCCCAGGAAGGTCGTATAGTCGACGCGGCCTACGACATAGGCGATGATCCCCAGCGTCCCGCCCGCGATCATCACCGGCATGATGGCAAGGCCGTCCAGGCCATCGGTCAGGTTCACCGCATTCGCCGCGCCCACGATCACCACCATGCCGAAGGGCACGAAGAACCAGCCCAGGTTCACCAGCGCATCCTTGAACAGCGGGAAGGCCAGCTGGTTCGTCAGCTCGGCTGGGTGGAACATCGACGCCGCATAGGCCGCCAGCGCTGCGATCAGAAGGCCCATCCCCATCCGGATCCGGCTTGAGACGCCCTTGGTGTTCTGCTTTGTCACCTTGGCATAGTCGTCGGCAAAACCGATCAGGCCGAAGGCGATGGTGACCAGCAGCACGATCCAGACATAGGGGCTGTCCAGACGCGCCCAAAGGAGCGTGGAGAAGATCAGCGCCGACAGGATCAAAAGGCCCCCCATCGTCGGCGTCCCCGCCTTGGCAAGGTGGCTTTGCGGCCCGTCATCGCGGATCGGCTGGCCCTTGCCCTGCTTTCTCCGCAACAGGTCGATCAGCGGGCGCCCGAACAGGAACCCGAAGATCAGCGCGGTGACGAACGCCCCCCCGGCGCGGACGGTGGTGTATCGGAACAGGTTGAAGAGGTCCCCGCCATCGGAAAACTCGGTGAGCCAGTAGAACATTTACGCAGATCCTTCTGTCGGCGGCGTGCCCTGCCCCATTTTCCGCAGGGCGTCAACGACCAGGCTGACTTTCGACCCCTTCGAGCCCTTGACCAGAAGGATGTCGCCCGCGTCGATCAGGCTGCGGATACGGGTCGCAAGCTCGGGCGCGGTCTCGACCCATTCGCCCCGCTGGCGGCGCGGCAGCACGGCATGGAGCGCCTTCATCCGCGGCCCGACGCAGTGGATGACCTGCACCGCCTCCAGCCCCGGGTGGCGCGCGATGTCGGCGTGAAGCTGGCCCTCCGTGGGGCCAAGTTCCAGCATGTCGCCCAGGACCGCGATCCGCCGCCCGCTGCCGACCCGCCCGATCCCGTGCGTGGGCTCGGCCCCGATCAGCACGTCAAGGCTTGCGGCCATCGAGGCAGGGTTGGCGTTGAAGGCGTCGTCGATCAGGTCGAAATAGGTCTCTTCCACAATGTCGAGCACGATCCGCTCACGCTGACCCCGGCCCGCAGGCGGTGCCCAGCGGCCAAGGTCATGCGCCGCAAGCGCCGGATCGGCCCCCAGCGCCTCGGCCACCGCCAGCGCGCCCAGCCCGTTCAGGGCAAAGTGCTTTCCGGGGGACGACACCTTGTACAACAGCGGCTCGCCCCGCCGCGTGGCCCGGCAGACCGTCGCCATTTCGCCCGCCCGCACGTCGATCAGCCGCCAGTCTGCCGCCGCATCCATCCCGAAGGACACCGGCCTAACCCCGACCGCCGCCGCCTTCGCCGCCAGGATCGGGGCCGTCGCGATATCGGCGTTGAAGACGGCTGTGCCGCCCGGCACCAGCCCCTCGAAGATCGACGCCTTTTCCCGCGCGATGCCTTCCACGCTCTCGAACGCCTCCAGATGCGCGGGGGCCACGGTCGTCACCATCGCCACGTCCAGCCGCGCCAGACGGGCAAGCGGAGCGATCTCGCCCGGGTGGTTCATCCCGATCTCGATCACCGCGAACCGCGCATCGACCGGCATCCGCGCCAGCGTCAGCGGCACGCCCCAGTGGTTGTTGTAGCTGGCCTCTGCCGCATGGGTCTTGCCCTGTCCCGACAGGACCTGCCGCAGCATCTCCTTGGTCGAGGTCTTGCCGACCGACCCGGTGACCCCCACGACCTTCGCTCCGGTCCGCGCCCGGGCAAAGGCCCCCAACGCCTCCAGCGCCTGCAGGACATCCGGCACGATCAACAGCGGGGCATCCGGCCAGACACCCTCCGGCACACGCGACACCAGCGCCGCCGCCGCCCCCTTCTCCAGCGCCTGGGCCACGAAGTCATGCCCGTCCCGCACATCCTTCAGTGCGACGAACAACTCGCCCGGTTGCAGCGTCCGCGTGTCGATCGACACGCCCGAAGCCGCCCAGTCCGCCGTGCTGCGCCCGCCCGTTGCCGTGACCGCATCATCCGAAGTCCAAAGTGTCATGCGCAGCCTCCTGATAGTGGCCACGACAGTTGCCCCAAGCGCTTCCCTCCCCCCGCGTGGGGGAGGGAGAGGGTGGGGGGGACGGTGGGCAATGCGCGGCGCGGGATCACCAGCGTGGCCCCCCACCCCAGCCCTCCCCCACCTGGGGGGGAGGGAGGCACCCGGCCCCAATCTTGCGCCCATCGCCGGACCGGGCATCCTGCTGCATCCGGGTCATCGCCATCAGATCACCCCATCCAACGCCGCGACCGCGACGCTCGCCTGTTCCACATCGTCGAACGGATAGACATCCGTCCCGATCACTTGCCCGCTTTCATGCCCCTTGCCCGCGATCAGCACCGCATCCCCCGGCTGGGCCGAATCCACCGCCCGCAGGATCGCCTCGGCCCGGTCCCCGACCTCGTTCGCGTCTGGGCAGGCTGCCAGGATCGCCGCGCGGATCGAAGCGGGGTCCTCGGTCCTCGGGTTGTCGTCGGTCACGTAAAGGACATCGGCATGGGCCTTGGCCGCCGCCCCCATCAGGGGCCGCTTCGTCCGGTCCCGGTCGCCACCCGCGCCGAAGACCACCACGATCCGCCCCATCACATGCGGTCGGAGCGCCCGAAGCGCGGTCTCGATCGCGTCGGGGGTATGCGCGTAATCCACATAGACCGCCGCCCCGTTCCGTCGCGTCGCCGCCAGCTGCATCCGGCCCCGCACCCCGGTCAACCGGGGCAGCACGCCCAGCACGGCTTCCGGAGCCTCCCCTGCCGCAATCGCAAGGCCCGCCGCCACCGCAACATTCTCGGCCTGGAAGGCCCCGATCAGCGCAAGCCGGGTCTGGAACGCCCGTCCCTGCCACAGATAGCGCACCTCTTGCCCCGTCGCATCGGGCCGGGTGGCCGCAATCTGCAGATCCGCCCCCTGCCCCTTACCCACGGTCAGGACGCGCAGCCCCCTGTTCAGCGCCAGTTCTGCCATGTCGGAACCGCGCGCGCCATCCAGGTTCACCACCGCCACCCCGTCCTCGGGAAGCAACCGGGTGAACAGCTGCGCCTTGGCCGCGAAATAGGCATCCATCGTGCCGTGGTAATCCAGGTGATCCTGCGTCAGGTTGGTGAACCCCGCCGCCTTCAGCCGCACCCCGTCCAGCCGCCGCTGGTCGATCCCGTGGGACGAGGCCTCCATCGCCGCATGGGTGACACCCCCCGCTGCCGCCGCTGCCAAAAGTTTCTGCAAGGTCACCGGGTCAGGCGTCGTATGCCCGGAAGGGGCCGTCCAGGCCCCCTCGATCCCCGTGGTGCCGATGTTGATTGCCTCACGCCCCAGCGCGGCCCAGATCTGCCGGGTAAACGTCGCGACCGAGGTTTTCCCGTTCGTCCCCGTCACCGCGACCATCACCTCGGGCTGCGCCCCGAACCACAAGGCCGCCGCACAGGCCAAGGCGGCGCGCGGGTCCTCGGCCACCACCAGCGCCACGTCGGTCTCGGCCAGAGCCTCCGCGGCCATCCGCGCGCCTTCGGCATCGGTCAGCACCGCCGCCGCCCCCTGCTCCAGCGCCGCCGGGATGAACTTCGCGCCATGCACCTGGGACCCCGGCAAGGCCGCAAAAAGCATCCCCGCCCGCACCGCCCGGCTGTCCGCCGTCACCCCCGACAGCGCCGGATCGCGCCCGGCCCGGGCCGTCAGCCCAAGGTCGGAAAGCCGTGTCGCGCGCGCTGCCATCTTGATCCCCGTCAGTTGCTGGCGGCTGTTACCGCATCCGGGGCCAGGGGTTCAAGTTTGGGTCTCAGACCCATCAGGGGGGCCACACGCCGGATGATCTCGGCTGCCACGGGAACCGCCGTCCAACCCGCCGTGCGCCGGGTCTCGGACAGGGTGTTGTCCTCCGGCTCATCCAGCGTCACGATCAGCACATATTGCGGGTTCGACGCCGGGAACATCGAGGCAAAGGTGTTGACCACCTTGTCGTCGTAGTATCCGCCCGACTTCTTCGGCTTGTCCGCCGTTCCCGTCTTGCCCGCGACCTCATAACCCGGCACTTCGCCCAGGGACGCCGTGCCCTCCGTGACAACCCGCCGCAGCATGGCGACCGCCTTCTTCGCGGTATCCTCACTCATCACCCGGACGCCCGTGGTAGCACCCTCGCGCTTCAGAAGCGTCGGCTTGATCATCACCCCGCCATTGGCAATCGCCGCATAGGCCGCCGCAAGGTGCATCGGGCTGGCCGACATGCCATGGCCGTAAGAGGTGGTGATGGTCACGATCTCGGGCCATTTCTTCGGGATCAGGGGCTTCGCGCCCGGCGCTTCGACCAGCTCCACCGGCGTCGGGTCGAAGAACCCCAGCGATTTCAGGAACGCCTGCTGCCGCAGGGGCCCGATCATCAGCGCGATATGCGCCGTGCCCACGTTCGACGACTTGGCGATCACATCGCTGACCGACAACAGCGGGCCATAGTTCTTGCCCTCGAACTCCTTGATCTTGTGCTTGCCCCAGATCATCGGCGCATTCGCATCGACCATTGTCTCGGGCGCGACGAGACCCAGCTCCATCGCCTGCGCCGCGGCAAAGATCTTGAAGGTCGAGCCGAGCTCATAAACCCCCTGCACCGCGCGGTTGAAGAGCGGGCTGTCGCCGGGTTCCGCATTCTTGTCGACCAGCGGATTGGGCCGGTCATTCGGGTCGAACGTTGGCAGGCTGGCAAGCGCCAGGATTTCCCCCGTCCGCGCATCCATCAGGATCGCCGCCGCGCCCTTGGCGTTCAGCATGCCCATCCCGGCGGCAAGGACCTCTTCGATGGTGGCCTGCAGCGACAGATCGATTGACAGTGTGAGCGGCTTCGACCCCTGCGCCGGATCGCGAAGGCGGGCATCCATCGCCTTCTCGATCCCCGCGACGCCAATGACTTCCGCCGAATGCACGCCTTCCGCGCCGAACGAGGTGCCACCGAGAACATGCGCGGCCAGGGTCCCGTTCGGATAAAGCCGCATTTCGCGCGGGCCAAACAGAAGCCCCGGATCGCCGATCTCATGCACCTTCTGCATCTGCTCCGGCGACAGGACCTTGCGGACCCAGACGAAACTGCGCCCATCGGTGAAGCGCCGCTCCAGCGCCTTGGCGTCCAGCTCGGGGAATATCTCGGCCAGCTTTCCCGCGGCACCCTTGGGATCGATCATGATCTTCGGATTGGCGTAAAGTGCGTAGGTCATCATGTTGGTCGCCAGGACGCGCCCGTTCCGGTCGGTGATGTCGGCGCGCTGTGCGATGATCTCGGCGCCCGGCGCACTCGCGCGCGGCTCCTGCGGCTCGGTCGCGGCCATCAGGCCCATCCGCGCGCCGATGGCACCGAAGGCGATGACGAAACTCGCGCAGAGGATCACGAGGCGAAACTGCGCCCGCCCCCGTGACTTTTCCCGCGCGGCCTCATGCCGGGCCTTCAGGTTTTCCTTCTCGATCGTGTCGGGGTTGAGACCCTCCTGCCGGGCCTGCAGGATACGGGCAAGGGGACGAAGCGGCGTGCGCATCACAGACCCTCCTCGGTCACACCCAGCGTGCCCTGGATGTCGGTGGAAAAGCTGATCTCGGGCAGTTTCGCCTGCGGATAGGCAACCTCGGCCGCCGTGCCGAACTGGCCGGGCTCCATCGGCAAGAGGCCCAGCCGGTCGAAGTTCGCCGTCGCCAGGTCGCGCAGCCGGTCGGGGCGGTTCAGGTAAGCCCATTCCGCCCGCTGCACCGACAGCGCCTCGCGCAGGCCCACGATCTGGCGCTGCAAGGCTTCGACCTCCTTCAGCGCGGCTTGCGTGGCATAGTTCTCGCGGTAGGCCCAGAAGCCCAGCGCGATGAGGCCAAGGAAGGACAGGACGTAAAGGACGGAACGCATCACCGGCGGCCTCTCTTCTGAATCTCGGGCAGGCCCAGGTCGGCGGCCGACAGGCCCAGCGCAGGCGCAGCCGTCCGCCGCCCGACCCGCAGCTTCGCCGACCGCGCGCGGGGGTTGCGGGCAACTTCCGCCTCGTCCGGAGCCACCGCCTTGCGGGTGACCATCTCGAACCGCGCCGTCGTGTCGGCCTTGGCCGGAGCGTAGCGGTTGGCATTCGCCTCATGCCCGCTGGCCAGCTGGAAGAACCGCTTCACGATCCGGTCCTCCAGGCTGTGGAACGTCACCACGGCCAAGAGCCCCCCGGGTTTCAGCGCGCGCTCGGCTGCGGCCAGCCCCTCGGCCAGCTCCTGGAATTCGGTGTTCACCGCGATCCGGATCGCCTGAAAACTGCGGGTCGCGGGGTGCGACTGCCCCGGCTTCGGGCGCGGCAGGCACTTTGCGACAATCTCGGCCAGCTTCCCCGTCGTGGTGATCGGCTCCACCGCCCGCGCCGCGACAATCGCATGGGCGATGCGGCGCGAGGCCCGCTCCTCGCCATAGTGAAACAGGATATCCGCCAGCACGCCCTCGTCGACCCCGTTCACCAGGTCCGCCGCCGAGTCGCCCGCCTGGCTCATCCGCATGTCGAGGGGGCCGTCCTTCATGAAGGAAAACCCCCGCTCGGCCTGGTCGAGCTGCATGGAACTGACGCCAAGGTCCAGGACCACCCCGTCCAGCGGCTCCTCCGCCAATTCATCCAGGTCCGAGAACGTCCCCGCCACCAGCCGCACCCTGTCGCCGTACTCCCCCGCCCATCCGGCGGCCATCTGCAACGCCAGCGGATCGCGGTCCACCCCGATCACCCGCCCAGCCCCCGCCGCCAGCAAGGCCCGCGTGTAGCCCCCTGCCCCCAGCGTCCCGTCCAGCCAGACCCCGGTCACGGGCGCACAGTCCCGCAGGATCGCGTCGATCAGGACCGGGATATGGAGATCATCGGTGGGGCGACCGTTCTCAGAGGACCGGGGCAGCGGACCCTTCATCGCGCTACCCTGTCCGCTTGTGCCGCCCGACCAGGGTCAGCGGATCGACATCGTCATCTTCCTCGTCATCGCCGAAGAGCGCGTCATAGACATCGCGGCGATACAGCCGGAACCGGTTGGACAGCCCGGCGAATACCACTTCGGACTTCTCCGGGATCTCGCCCGCCAGCCCGATCTTCTTGCGCACGTCGGGCGGCAGCACGATCCGCCCGTCCGGTTCGATCTCGACCATGATCGACCGCGTCATCAGGTTCAGTTCCGCCTTGATCCGCGCGTCCGACCCGTCTTCCATCGAGTTGATGTCTTCCGCCAGCTTGTCGGCCCCAAACTTGCTGTAGCATTCGACAAACACCCGCTTCTTGCCGCCGTAGACCATATAGACACGCGGGCGCTGGGTGTTCGATGCAAGGGGGTCATCGGCCGCAAGGATGGCGCGAAAGGCGGCCGGGATCGACACCCGGGCCTTGGCATCTACCTTCTGGTAGATCTCGCCTCTGAACGCCTCTGCCATCGCCTGGCCTTCTCAATTCCACGTCGTGCCCGAAGCGATGAAAAGAAAAAGGCGGATCGGGTTGCTGCCACCACCCGATCCGCCGCTGTCCCATCGCTGGGGCGTCCAGCTACGCTTGCCACCTGGGGGAGATGTCTGCTCGCTCGCGCGCCGGATCTCTGTCACCGATGAAAGGGGCTGCCTGTATGAAGCTGCCTTCGCCTTGTTCGGGGTCTTTGGTCCGCCCCTGACTATTCGCGGCCCTTCCCATCGGTGTGATCCATGTATGACTGGGAATTCATGGGACGGCAAGGGAAATCTTGGGCCATTGAGGCATCATCTTGTGGGAAATACCGGTCAAACGCAGCATCTTGTGGCCGTTTTGGACCTTCGGCTCCTACCTCTAGGCGACGGTTCCGGAAACTTGCGCTAGATATTGTGCCCCGGTCACAGCCAATGACAGTCCCGTGATTTCCCATGATTACCCGAAGCGCGGGCAGCACGGGCGATTTTCCCGGTCCATCACCCCGGAATCTGCCAAAGATCGGTCCGGCAACCCACGCTTTGCGGGGTCTGCCTGTCCGATTTTCAGGGACTGTGATTCGAAAGACTCACCCGCCGGGTTCAGGCCCCGGTCAGGCTGGCCGCCCAAACAGAAGCCGCAGATAGCGCTCCAGATGGTCGAAGGCCGCACGCGCGGGTGCGGGGTCGTTCAGCGCCTTGGCAAGGATGATCCCGCCCTGGGTCGCCACCTGGAACTGCTGCGCAAGGCTTTCCGCCGTCACCCCCGGCACCGGATGCGCGGCCAGCGCCGCCTCAAGATGCGGCAGCACATGGGCAAAGCCCGACCGGATGCTGCGCTCTGCCGCCGCGCGCATCGGGGGTGAGCTCTCATAGGCCTCCTGCACGGTCGTCCCAGCAACGCATGAAAACTCGGGCAAGGGCTGGCCCAGCAACTCGCGCCGCAGGTCGAGGTAGGCGAAGACGCGGTCCAGCGGGTCGTCCTTGAAATTGTAGGGGTGCGCCGCGAACATCGAACCGGTCATCGTGGTCCAGTCGTCGATCAGCGCGACGCCCAGCGCCTCTTTCGTGACAAAGTGATGGAAGAACGCGCCCTTCGTCACCCCCGCCGCCGCGCAAAGATCATCGACCGAGGTCGCGGCAAAGCCCTTGTGACGGACAAGGCTTCTCGCAGCCTCGATCAGTCGCGCGCGCGCTTCGCCCCGTGGAACTCGTTCCGCCTTCGTCACTGCAAACCTGTCAAAGCCTATGCCGGTTTGTCCCAAAGTGCAGGGTCAGGTGTCAACACCGCCCATTTGATCCCGAACGGATCGACCAGAAGCCCCCAGGTGTCGCCCCAGAACTGCCGCTCGAAGGGCGCGACCACCGTGCAGCCCGCGGCCACGGCGCGATCCCACCAGGCCTGTCCATCCGGGACCACCAGCTGCAGATGTCCCTGCGGCATCGGGTTGCCGGTCGCATCGACGTTGGACATGCCGCCCTCGTCCGTCAGCATGAGCGCGCCGCCATTGATCTGAACCTGCACATGCATGAAGCCCGGCTTGTCGGGATAGGGCATCCGTCCGATGTCCGTTGCGCCAAAGGCCTTCCCATAGAAGTCCGCCGCCGCGCCCGCCTGTCCCGGAAGGGCGAAATAGGGGATCACGCCTTGCATGATCCGGTCCTCGGGCCGGTAACGCTGGTCGGCTGGAATGTCGGTCATCGGGTCCTCCACCATCGGGTCTTGAAACGCTCAGGCGTCAGGCGAGGCCAGTGCCATCGGGAACGAGTGGTGCTCATGCTCCACGACCCAGCGCTCGCCCACGCGGCGCAGGCCCATCGTCAGTCGGCCCGCCGGCAGGTCGTCGGTCGTGCACATCAGGACCGCCCGCACCCAGGCGACATCCTCGCCCGCGACGATTTGGGTCTCGTGCAGGGCAAACCGGCGCGAGCCCGGATCCCGGAAATACAGCGACCAGGTGTCGCGGTAGGCGTCGATCCCGTGGGCCTGCAACGGCTCGGGCACGTCGAACATGACGATGTCCGCACTCCGGTGGCGGCAGGCGCCCTCCAGGTCATGCGCGCGGACGGCTGCCGTCCAGTCATCAAGCATTGCGCTGATTTCGGCTACGGCGCTCATCCCCCGACCGCCCGGACCGCCGCCTCGATCGGAGCCATTTCGATCTTGCCCTGCTTCATCATCTCGGCCGTCGCTGCCGCCGCGATCTTGGGGTCGTTGCTTGTGGTCAGCTCGGTCAACCGCCGCGGAAAGACCTGCCAGGACAGGCCATAGCGGTCCTTCAGCCAGCCGCAGGCGCTGCCCTCCCCGCCATCGGCGACCAGGGCATCCCACAGCCGGTCGGATTCTGCCTGATCCTCCGTTTCGACCAAGATCGACACCGCCTCGCTCAGCTTGAACATCGGGCCCGCGTCCAGGATCTGATACGGCACACCGCCCAGAGTGAAGTCGGTGACCGAGAACGAGCCCATCTCGGACCCACCGGAAAAGGTCCTGACCACCCTGCTTCCCGGAATAAGCGTCGTGTAGAAGGCGGCGGCCTCGGGGCCGCGACCATCCGTGAACCAGAGGCAAGTCCTGATCGTGTGGGCCATATCCGTCTCCTCCCCGGGTTCGCAGCCGAGCCAGGCGCGACTCGAAGCCTGCCTCTGCTTTATACCGACTAGTTGGTATGCATTCAACCCGGAATGCACCGCAGCGCGCATGTCCACCCGGGGCGCAGCCGTCGGGAACAGGGCGCCGGAGTTCGAACGAATTCCGGACCGGAGCCTACAAGGCTCCGTCACGATTTCCGCAGGAAATCGTCGCGGGGGATCAGCCCATCCCGCCCGCGATCAGCCGGTCGGCAAGCCGAAGATAGGGCTCTGCCAGCGGCCCGTCCGTCGCCGCAATCGGCGTCCCGGCATCCCCCGCCACCCGCACATCCAGCGCCAGCGGCAGCTCGCCCAGGAACGGCAGGTCCAGCTTTGCCGCCTCGGCCGCCACCCCGCCATGGCCGAAGATGTGGCTCTCATGCCCGCAGTTCGGACAGATGTAAGTAGACATGTTCTCCACCAGCCCCAGCACCGGGGTCTTCAGCTTGCCGAACATGTCCAGGGCCTTCCTCGCATCCAGAAGCGCCACATCCTGCGGGGTGGAGACGACAATCGCCCCGGTCAGGCGCGTCCGCTGGCACAAGGTCAGCTGCACATCCCCCGTCCCCGGCGGCAGGTCGATGATCAGCACGTCGAGCCTCCCCCAGGCCACCTGCCCCAGAAGCTGCTGCAACGCCCCCATCAGCATCGGCCCCCGCCAGACGACCGCCTCATCTTCCTTCAGCATCAGCCCGATCGACATCATCGTCACGCCATGCGCGACCAGGGGCTCGATGATCTTGCCGTCGGGGGACGAGGGCCGCTTCGACACCCCCATCATCTTCGGCTGGCTCGGCCCATAGATATCCGCATCCAGCAGCCCCACCTTCCGCCCCCGCCGCGCCAGGGCCACCGCCAGGTTCGACGCCACCGTCGACTTCCCCACGCCCCCCTTGCCCGACGCCACCGCGATGATCCGGTCGATCCCCGATATCCGCTGCGGCCCGCCGGCCTGAGGCGTCGGATGCTGCCCGATCTTCAGGCTGGGAGGCGCCGCCTTCGCCGCCGGCCCATGCGCCGTCATCACCGCCTGTACCGACGTCACCCCAGGCAAGGCCTTCACCCGCGCCTCCGCCTCGGCCTGCGCCGGGCCCAAGCTGCGCGCCTCGTCCGGGGTCGCCGCCTCGATCACAAACCGCACGACGCCCCCGTCCACGGACAGCGCCCGAATCAAATCCCGGCTGACCAGATCACCGCCGTCCGGGTGCGAAACCCCCGCCAGAACCTGCAACACCTGATCCCGTTCGACCGTCATCTTTTCGCTCCCCGCACAACATTTGCACTAAGGTCGTAGTCTTTCGGCGGAAGGGCAAGCGCCGTTGACCATTTGCTCAAAAAATCGGCGAACACCTTAATAAATCATGACATTTTCGTGTCCTCAGCCATGCGTTCGCTGCATGGCAGCATTGCCGAGACCCGGTATTGTGCATCTGCAGCATGAGGTCCATGTTACCCCTAACAGCGCGACAGAACGTTGCTGACGAAACTGCAAAGAGGCTTGAGTGACATGGCTTATGTGAACACCACCCGTATCGCCCGCAAGGGCTTTGCCGACCGTCTGGTGATGGTCCGCGACCTCGTCCTGACCGCGATCGCCCAGCGCCGGACCTACCTGCGCACCGTGGCCGAACTGAACGCGCTGACCGACCGCGAGCTTGCCGACCTCGGCATCAGCCGCCTCGGGATCACCGAAATCGCGCATGAGGCCGCCTACGGCAAGTAAGAATTCGTGAGGTCCCCTCCTCCTCCCTGGGACCGAAACGATATGCGGCGGTGTCCCTCCTCCTCCCTGGACACCGCCGCCCCCATCCGGGGCCGAAAAGCCCCAGCTTCATCGGGTGATCCAACCTCCTCCCGGGTCATCTGGTAACGCGGCGGTGCCTCCCTCCTCCCCGGCACCGCCGCTCTAACTCTCCGGGCCGCAAGGTCCGACACCGATCACCGGCCCACTCCTCCTCCCAGGGCACGGGATCACCGCGGCGGCGCCCTCTCCTCCTCCCTGGGCACCGCCGCCCCCATTCCGGGCCGAAGGGCCCACATCAATCGGGCGCCCACCCTCCTCCCGGGTTGCCTGGTACAGCGGCGGCGCCTCTCCTCCTCCCTGGCGTCGCCGCGCAAACCATCCGAAGGCCCCACCCTCCTCCCGGGGCCAGAAGGATCCGCGGCGGTGTCCCTCCTCCTCCCTGGACACCGCCGCCCCCATTCCGGGGCCGATCCGGCCCCACAGGCATCGGCGTCCCATCCTCCTCCCGGGATGACCGATCTTTCGGCGGCTCCCATCCCTCCTCCCTCGGGAGCCGCCGCCTTTCCCCTTGCAGGCCAGGCCGCCGCGCGAAATAGTCGCCGCCGTCAGGGCAGTTGCGGCACCGGGGATCAGGATGCGCCTTTCCGTCATCTCGGCGGCCACCGTCGCAGCCCTTGTCGGCTACGCCTCTTCGGTGGCGATCCTGCTTGCGGCGGCGACAGCCATCGGGGCCACGCCCGACCAGACCGCAAGCTGGCTTCTCGCCATCAGCCTCGGCAAGGCGCTCGGCTCGGCATTCCTGTCCTGGACCTCCCGCGTCCCCGTCGTCCTCGCCTGGTCCACGCCCGGTGCCGCGCTGATAGCCGCAACCTCCGGCATCTCCTTCGGCGAAGCTGTCGGGGCCTTCGTCGTTGCAGGCGGCCTGATCACTGCCACGGGTCTCATCCGCCCCTTGGGCGCGCTGGTCGCCCGCATCCCCGACGGCATCGCCGCCGGAATGCTGGCCGGGGTCCTCCTTCCCTTCTGCCTCAAGGGCGCGACCGCCGCGCAAGGCCTGCCCGGCCTTGTCCTGCCGATGGTGGCCGTGTTCCTGGTAGTCCGGCTCTGGAACCCGGCCTTCGCCGTCCTCGCCGCTTTCGCCACCGGCATCGCCCTGGCGCTTGGCACCGGCTCGGACCTTTCGACCCTCCACCTCGCCGCCCCGATCCTGTCCCCAGTGGCCCCCGAGTTCCGCCTCTCCGTCATCCTCGGCCTCGGCGTGCCTCTCTATCTCGTCACAATGGCCTCGCAGAACCTGCCCGGCTTCGCCACGCTCCGCGCGGCGGGCTATGAACCTCCCGTCGCACCCGCCCTGACCACCACCGGGATCATCTCGACCGTCACCGCCTTCTTCGGGGCCCACACCGTCAGCATGGCCGCGATCACCGCCGCGATCTGCCTCGGCCCCGACGTCCACCCCGACCGCGACCGCCGCTGGATCGTGGGCCTCGCCTATGCCGGGGCCTGGCTCCTCCTCGGCCTCCTCAGCCCCACGGTCCTCGACCTTCTTGCAGCCCTCCCGGCTCAGGTCATCGCCGCCCTCGTGGCCCTCGCGCTCCTCTCCCCCCTGACCGGAGCGCTGACGGCGGCCTTCGCCCACCCCGACCAGCGCCTCCCCGCCGCGCTGACCCTGGTGGTCACCGCCTCGGGGATTGCCGCCTTCGGCATCGGCGCGGCCTTCTGGGGCCTGGTTGTCGGCCTCGCCGTCTGGGGCCTCGACCACCAGAAACCCCGCAAGGCCTAGGGGCGCCCGCAAAACTTTTCGAAAAGTTTTGTCAAAATCCTTCGAAGGATTTTGCCGCCCTGAACCCGCCGGGGCAATCCTTAACACCACCCTAACAGAAAATCCCAACCCCTTGAAATTCCAGCCATCGCCACGTTTGTCCACCGTGGACACGATCCGCGCGCCCCGCTATTCTCGCCCCCGGCCAACCAGCGGGGGACCCCCATGCAGTGCATGCTCGGCGTGATCGGAGGATCGGGGGTCTACCAGATCGACGGTCTCGAAGGGGCCAGCTGGGTGAAGGTCAAGACCCCCTGGGGCAAGCCCTCGGACGAGATCCTGGTCGGTCGCCTGAACGGCCTCCCCGTGGCCTTCCTCCCCCGCCACGGCCGCGGCCACGTCCACTCCCCCACCTCGGTCCCCTACCACGCCAACATCGACGCCCTGAAGCGGCTCGGCTGCACCGACATCCTCGCCGTCTCGGCCGTGGGTAGCCTCCGCGAGGACTACGAACCCGGCCACTTCGTCCTCGTCGACCAGTACATCGACCGCACCACCCAGCGCGCGCCCTCGTTCTTCGGCCCCGGCTGCGTCGCCCATGTCAGCCTCGCCGACCCGACCTGCCCCCGCCTCGGTGCCCTCGCCGCCCAGGCCGCCCACGACGAGGGCCTGACGGTCCACACCGGGGCCACCTACCTGTCGATGGAGGGCCCCCAGTTCTCCACCCGCGCGGAAAGCCGGATGTACCGGACCTGGGGCGCCGACGTGATCGGGATGACCGGGTTCTCCGAGGCCCGCCTCGCCCGCGAGGCCGAGCTCTGCTACGCCTCCCTCGCCATGGTCACCGACTACGACTGCTGGCACGACAGCCACGGCGCGGTGGACGTGGCCCAGGTGATCGCCGTCGTCCACGCGAACGCCGCCGCCGCCCGGGGCCTTGTCGCGCGCCTTCCCGGCCTCATGGACAAGGATCGCCAGCCCTGCCCCCACGGCTGCGACCGCGCCCTTTCCCACGCCATCATGACCGCCCCCGAACTGCGCGACCCCGAGCTTCTGGCGAAGCTAGACGCCGTGGCGGGGCGGGTCCTCTGGTGACCGCAAGGCAGGTCCTGATCCTCGGGGCCGACGGCTTCATCGGCCGCCACCTCGCCTTCGGACTGCGCGCCCAAGGCTGGACCGTCAACGCCCAGGCCCGCACCCCCGCCCGGCTCGCGACCATGGGATTCGCAACTCTGAAAGCCGACCTCACCGACCCCGCCACCCATTCCCCCGGCTTCTGGCGCCCGCACCTGCCCGAGGGCACGGCCCTCATCAATGCCGCGGGCCTTCTGACCGGGACCGAGGCGGCCTTTCGTGCTGTCCATCACGATGCCCCCGCCGCCGCCCTGCAGGCCCTGCGCGGCCCGGCGCTCCTGATCTCGGCAGTGGGCATCGCCGCCGACACGCCCTTTGCCCGCTGGCGACGCGAGACCGAGGCGCTGTTCCACGGCCACACGATCCTGCGCCCCGGCCTGGTTCTGGCCGACACCTCCTACGGCGGCTCATCCCTTCTGCGCGCGCTCGCCGCGATGCCCCTGCGGCTGCCGATGGTCGGCGACGGACAGCAGCCCTTCAACCCGATCCATGCCGCCGATCTTGCCGCGGTCGTCGCGGACTGCCTGACCCACCCCACCCCCGGCACCTGGGACATCGGCGGGCCCGAGACCGTCACCCAGGCCGAGCTCCTGCTCGCCTACCGCCGCTGGCTCGGCCTGTCCCCCGTGCCCCGCCTGAGCCTGCACCTCGGCACCGCAAGGACCCTCGGGCGCATCGGCGACGCGCTGCGGTTGGGCCCGGTTTCCGCCACCGCCGTCACCCAGTTGCAGACCGGAGTCCTCGCCGATCCCACCCCGCTCCTCGCCCGGATCGACGCCCGCCCCCGGGCACTGTCGACCTTCCTCAACGCCCGCCCCGCAGGGACACAAGACCTCTGGCAGGCGCGGCTCTACCTGCTGAAACCGCTCATCCGGCTGACCCTTGCAACCCTCTGGCTCGCCTCGGGCGTCCTCGGCATTGCCACCCCCGCCGCTAGCTTCGCCCCCGGCCTGCCCCTGCCCGAAGCGGTTGCCACCGCGCTGGCACGGGCCTTCGGCATCGCCGACCTCATCCTCGCCGTCGCCCTTCTGCGCAACTGGCAACCGCGGGCCACCGCCCTGGCCCAGATCGCCCTCGTCCTTGGCTACACCCTCGGCCTCACGCTCCTCGCCCCCGCGCTCTGGCTTGACCCCTACGGCGGGCTTCTGAAGAACCTGCCGATCCTTGCCCTCCTCCTTGTCCACCTGGCCCTGGTCGAGGAACGCTGATGGACCCCTACCTGATCGCCAAATGGCTCCACATCCTGTCCGCGACCGTCCTGTTCGGCACCGGCATCGGCACCGCCTTCCAGATGGTCTGGGCCATGCGCGGTGACCGCGCCGAGGTGGTCGCGGGCGTGGGCGCGGGTGTGGTTGCGGCGGATTGGCTGTTCACCCTGCCGGCCGGGATTGCCCAGCCCCTGACCGGCCTCTGGCTGGCCCATCTCGCCGGGTTCAGCCTGACCGAGCCCTGGCTTCTGGCCACCTACGCGCTGTATGCCATCGCCCTTGCCGCCTGGCTGCCGGTCGTGTGGCTGCAATACCGCATCCGCGATCTCTGCCGTGCCTCCGGTCCCGGACCCGTGCCGCACGATGCACGGCGCCTCTACCGTTTCTGGTTCCTTCTCGGCTGGCCCGGTTTCGGCGCGCTTGTCGCGGTATTCTGGCTGATGGTATCGAAACCCGCAGCCCTGTTCTGAGGACCCCATGGCCAAGACCGTCAAGGACTACATCCGCACCATCGTCGACTTCCCGCACGAAGGGATCCTGTTCCGCGACGTCACGACCCTCTTCGCCGATCCCCGGGGCTTCCGGATGTGCGTCGACCAGCTCTTGGCCCCCTACGCGGGCATGCGAATCGACAAGGTCGCGGGGCTTGAGGCGCGGGGTTTCATTCTGGGCGGGGCGGTCGCGCACCAGCTGTCGACCGGCTTTGTCCCGATCCGGAAAAAGGGGAAACTGCCGGGTCAGACCATTTCCCAAGCCTACAAGCTGGAATATGGCGAGGCGGTGGTCGAGGTGCATGACGACGCCATGCAGCCGGGCGAGAAAGTGTTGCTGGTTGACGACCTTCTTGCCACCGGCGGCACCGCCGAGGCCGGCATCCGCCTGATCGAGCGCCTGGGGGCCGAGGTCATCGGCTGCGCCTTCGTGGTGGACCTTCCGGACCTTGGCGGCCGCAACAAGCTCCAGGCGATGGGGATGGACGTCCACGCGCTCTGCGAGTTCGAGGGGCTTTGATCACCGCGGTCGATTTTCGCAGAAAATCGATGCACCGCGCGCGGAAAGGTACTTCCGTTAACCGTCTTGAAAGAGAATCATCATAAACCGGTTCTTGTCAGGGCTACCCACCCTGACCGCGCTTCTACCCAAAGCGTGTTCCACACACCCCCCAAAGCACCCCGTCGCAGGTTCCCTGCGGCGGGGATGTTGCTTTCGGGCCCTCAGCCCAGCACCGCGCCGGGGTTCATGATCCCGTTCGGGTCCAGCGCCGCCTTGATCGCCTGCATCGCCGCCAGTTTCCCCGGGTCGGCATAGCGCGCAAGGTCCGCAACCTTCAGCCGCCCCACCCCATGTTCCGCCGCGACCGATCCGCCCAAGCCATGCACCAGGTCATGCACCACCCGCTTCACGCCCTCGCGCGCGGCATCGTGTTCGGACTTCGCATGTCCCGGCTCGGGGAAGACGTTCCAATGCAGGTTGCCATCGCCCAGATGCCCGAAGCAGTTCACCCGGAACGCCCCCAGACCGGCGATCGCCCTCGGCGCTTCGGCAATGAAGCCCGGGATCGCCGACAGAGGCAGCGAGATGTCGTGGCTCGACACCGCGCCCACCTTGCGGTTGGCCAGCGGGATCGTCTCCCGCAAGGCCCAGATCGCCGCCGCCTGCGCCTCTGACGTGGCAATCACCCCGTCCGTCACCAGCCCCGCCTCGGCCCCCGCCGCATAGACCGAGGCCATCGTCTCCTCCGGCTCCAGCCCCGAGGGCAGTTCCAGCTCCAGCAGGACCAGCCACTCCGGCACCGGATCAAAGGGCGCGCGCAGGTCGAACCCGGTTTCCTGAAGGAAGTCGAACCCGACCCGGTGGATCAGCTCGAAAGCCGAAACCATCCCCGCCGCGCGCTCCCCGGTCAGGGCCAGCAAATCCAGCGCCGCCGCCGGAGAGGGCACCACCAACAGGGCCACCACGCGGGCCGCAGGCTGGGGGAAAAGCTTCAGGCTCGCCGCCGTGATCACCCCCAGCGTCCCTTCGGACCCGATCAGAAGATGCCGCAGGTCATAGCCCGCATTGTCCTTCCGCAGCCGCGTCAATCCGTTGAAAACGCTACCATCCGGCAGGACTGCCTCCAGCCCCAGGCAAAGGTCCCGCGCATTGCCATAGCGCAGCACCGCCGTCCCCCCGGCATTCGCGGCGAGGTTCCCGCCGATCCGGCAACTTCCCTCCGAAGCCAGCGACAAGGGAAACAGCCGCCCGACCTTCGCCGCCTCGGCCTGCACCTCGGCCAGCACCATTCCCGCTTCGACGACGATCGCATTCTCTTCCGGCCAGACCCCGCGCAAGGCAGTCATCCGCTCCAGCGACAGCAACAAAGGCGCGGGTCCCTTCGCCATGATCTGCCCGCCCACAAGCCCCGTGCCCCCGCCATAGGGCACGACGCCAACCCGGGCCTCGGCACAGGCGCGCACCTCCGGCGACCGCGCCCCGGTCAACCCCATCTGGCGCCACAGCAACATCGCCGAGGTGTGGGCCCACAATTACGAGGAGGCGAAGCAGCTCGTCGAGACGGCCTTCCCCTTCAAGATGGGCTACACGAAGAGCTTCGCGATCAAGGCGTCGGAGAGCGAGCGTGTGGCGGAGCGCGCCCGCAAGGCGGTGGCCGAGGCGGCCCATGCCGAGGAGCCGGCCGCGACATGATGATCAATTTCCTCATCGTCCTGGCGATCGTCGCGCTGGCCGCGTGGCTGGGCAACCTGCTCCTCGCGGTCGAGGCGGCGGTGTCGCAGGCGCGCGCGCGCGTCCGCTCGGTGCGGGATTCCGCCGGCCGGCTGGAGGGCACCATCGTCCGCTTGAAGCGGGAGGAGGAGAACATCAACAAGGAGATCGCGGAGATCAATGAGAACCTGTCGGCGCAGCGCCGCAAGCAGGCGGAGGTGCAGCAGGCGCTGGCCGAGGCGACGCAGAAGCGGCGCCCGCGCCTGCTGATCCTCAGTGATCGCCGCAACGCGAACGACAAGGAATGGCTGGTCGTCGTCGTCAACAGCCAGATCGCGGAGATCGACGGTCAGCACCCGCTGGCGCAGGAGTGGCGCAACGGGCGCGAGTATCTGGTGTGCGCTGAGTCCGAGCGGGACGCGACCGAGCGCGCCACCCGCCGCTTCAG
>OFDC01000314.1_pt1 | contig 40641 bp, 43 predicted proteins | sample 1520941 | NCBI WGS metagenome assembly OFDC01 (sample SAMEA94258168, study PRJEB24077) | hot springs metagenome | biome: Aquatic biome; feature: Water | place: India | collected 2012-12-06 | depth 5 m | reverse complement strand
CGATTGCAGCCTAACCCCGTTCCGGGTGAACAACCTCCTGAGATTTCACAGCTAGAGGCCGAGCGCGGCGAGGCGGGCGTCGAGGGCTGACCAGTCCGCGACCTGCAGGCGGACGACCAGGGTCAGCACCTTGGACCGCCAGGCGGGGGGGAGGCGGGCCGCGTCCTTCTCGGTCGTGACCAGTTGCGCGCCGAGGGAGGCGGCCTCGGCCTCAAGTCGTCGCAGGAGCGTCTCGGACAGGGCCGCGTGGTCGCCGAGCGGCTCGGCACGGACGACCTTTGCCCCCTCGGCGGCAAGCGTGGCGAAGAAACGGGACGGGTCGGCGATACCGGCGAAGGCAAGGACGCGTTCGTCGGTCCAGTCCATGCCCATTTGCAGCGGCTGTAGGGCTCCGCGCAGCCGGGGAACGGGGACGGCAGCGCCCCACTCGGCATCGAAGCGGTCTTGCGCGGCGGCATCTCCGATGGTCAGAACCAGGTCCGCGCGGGCGAGGCCGGTGGCGACAGGTTCACGTAAAGGACCCGCCGGGATGCAGCGGCCGTTGCCGAAGCCCCGGGCGGCGTCTACGACGACAAGGGACAACGCGGGCTTTACCAACGGACTTTGGAAGCCGTCGTCCAGCAGGATCACACGCGCGCCCGCGGCTTCGGCCGCCTTCACCCCGGCGGCGCGGTCCTTGGCGACCCAGACGGGTGCAAAGGCAGAGAGGAGGAGCGGCTCATCCCCGACCTGGTCCACCCAGTGACGCGCCGGATCGACACGGACGGGACCTTCCAGACTGCCGCCATAGCCCCGGCTGACAATGTGCACGGCGTGTCCGCGCGAGGTCAGGCGCTCGGTCAGGGCGATCACCGTCGGCGTCTTGCCCGCGCCCCCGGCGGTCAGGTTGCCGACGCAGATGACCGGCACGCGCGGGGTATAGCCCGGCTGCTTCAGCCGTCGCGCCGTGCCCGCCGCATAAAGCCAACCAAGCGGCGCGAGGAGGTGCGGGATCAAGCCAGGGCGGTCTTTCGGCCCAAACCAGAAGGCGGGGGCGCGCATCACTCTTCGCCGTCCATGATGGCGCGGATGCGCTTCAGGATGCTTTCGGTGACCTCGGCCCCGTCGCTGGCCACGGCCCAGGCCGACTGCGCCAGCCGTGCGGCACGGTCGGGGGCGAGAAGGTCGCTGAGGGCCTCGGTCAAGTCCGTCGCCGAAGCCACGGCCCGGGTCGCCCGCGCCGCACCCAAGCGTCCGAAGATCGGCCCCGAAGTCCCGGTCCGGGTCCCGTGCAGGATGGCCGAGCCATGCACCGCCGCCTCCATCGGGTTGCGGACCGGCCCCTTGCCGTGCAGGGTGCCGCCCAGAAAGGTCACCGGTGCCAGACGATACCAAAGCCCGTATTCCGCCGGGTTGTCGACGACGAAGACCTCGATGTCGGGTTCGGGCTCTTCCTCCTCGGCGCGGCGGGCCACGGCCCAGGCCTCTTCGTCTTCCAGCTGCCGGGCGAGGGGAGCGGCGCGCTCTGGGTTTTCCGGCATCAGGATCAGAAGCAGCCGGTGCGATTGCTGCAGCACTGTGCGGTGGGCATAGAGTACCGAGGCTTCCTCGTCTTCGGTGACGCCCGCCGCAAACCAGACCGGGCGGGCGGTAAGCAGTTTCGACAGCGCGGCGCGGTCGGGTTCGCTGGCGGGAAGGACGGCGCTTTCTTCCTCCATCCGCCCGGTCACGGCGACGCTGGACAGCCCTGCCCCGCCCTTGCGGAATGCCCGCGCGGCGGCCTCGTCCACGGCCAGGATCGCGCGGAACCGGGCCAGGGCCGAGCGCATGAGGCCGGGATACCAGCCGTCGCGTTCGCGCAGGAAGGCCGGGGCCTTGCCGTTGACGACGAGCATCGGGATCTTGCGGTCGGCGGCCTCGTGCATCACGGCGGGGCGCAGCTGGCCCCCGGCGAACAGCGCGATCTCGGGCTGCCAGTGGTCAAGAAAGGCGCGCGCGTCTGCCGGGTTGTCGGGGGGCGGTGCCTGCATCACGACCCCGGCAATCGCGGGACCTGGGGCGGGCGCGGTCAGAAGGACGGGCAGGCCGTCCTCTTCGACCAGCCGCCGCGCCAGCGCCCGCATCGGACTGACCAGAGCCTCGCCCGGCGCATGCAGCCAGACGAGCCGACCGACCGGCCTGTCCGGCCGCGCCGACGGACCGGCCCCGTCGCGCCGCTGGCCCAGATTGTAAAGCGTAAGGCCAAGCGAGGCCGCCATGGATCAGTTGCCCAGTTCCTCGGTCGCCGAGGCCGGTTTGGATTCGTCACGCAGCCGGTGAATATGGGCAATGAAGTAGCGCATGTGCGCATTGTCCACGGTGCGCTGCGCCTCGCCCTTCCACGCGCGGAAGGCACTTTCGTAGTTCGGGAACATGCCGACGATGTGGATCTGGGCAACGTCGCGGAAGACGTTCTGCTGGGGGTCCACCAGCTCGCCCCCGAAGACGAGATGCAGGCGTTGGGTCATGGTCGGCTCCGTTAAGGCTTGGGCGGCGTGACCCTATCCGCTTATGCTGCCGGGGGGAAGTCGGCCACGGTGAGAAGCCCGGGGGGTCTTGCGCCCGTGACCTTCCGGGGTCACATTCCCGTCAGCGCACCAGATGCGGTCTTTGATGGGAGAATTCCGTGAACCTTGATTTCCTGATCGGCTGGCCGGGCGTCTACCTTGCCATCGCCATCTTCATCATCCTTTGCATCATCCTTGGCGTGCGGGTCGTGCCGCAGTCGGAAAAGCACGTGGTCGAACGCTTTGGCAGGCTGCGGTCGGTCCTTGGGCCGGGTCTGAACTTCGTGGTGCCGTTCCTGGACCGGATCGCGCACAAGGTCTCGGTGCTGGAGCGGCAGCTGCCGAACGCGAGCCAGGATGCGATCACCGCAGACAACGTGCTGGTCAAGGTCGAGACCTCGGTCTTCTACCGGGTCACGGAACCCGAAAAGACCGTCTACCGCATCCGCGACGTGGCGGCGGCGATTGCGACGACGGTGGCCGGGATCGTCCGGTCCGAGATCGGCAAGCTGGAACTGGACCAGGTGCAGTCAAACCGCGCGAGCCTGATCGAGCGAGTGCGCGACCAGGTGGCGGCGATGGTCGACGACTGGGGGGTCGAGGTGACGCGGGCCGAGATCCTGGACGTGAACCTCGACGATGCGACGCGGGCGGCGATGATGCAGCAGCTGAACGCGGAACGGGCCCGGCGGGCGCAGGTCATGGAGGCCGAGGGCAAGAAGCGCGCGGTGGAGCTGGCGGCGGACGCCGAGCTGTATGCGGCCGAACAGCAGGCCAAGGCCAAGCGGGTCACGGCGGATGCCGAGGCCTATGCGACCGGTGTGATCGCCGAGACGATCAAGGAAAGCGGGCTGGAGGCCGCGCAGTACCAGGTCGCGCTGAAGCAGGTCGAGGCGATGCAGGCCATCGCCGTGGGACAGGGCAAGCAGACGATCCTCGTGCCCGCGAACATGCTGGAGGCCTTCGGGGACGCGTTCAAGATGCTGAAGGGAAGGACCTGAGATGCTGACAACACTCGCCGGGACCTGGTGGGCCTGGGTCATCCTGGGCTTCGCGCTCGGGGTGCTGGAGGTGCTGGTGCCGGGCTTCATCTTCCTGGGCTTTGCCATCGGGGCCGTGGTCACCGGGGTATTGGTCGGGATCGGCATTCCCGCCGGGCCGACCGCGCTGGTCCTGATCTTCGCCGTCGTCTCGGTAGTGGCCTGGTACGTCCTACGCCGGGTGGTGGGGGTGCGCGAGGGGCAGGTCAAGGTCTGGGACCGCGACATCAACGACCAGCGGTAGTGGACTTCACCGGGGCCAAGGCTGCGCTGTTCTGCGGGGCGGCGCTGCTGGTCTACCTGCGGGACGACAGGCCCGGACTGCGCTGGCCGGGTCTTTGGGACCTGCCGGGCGGCGGGCGCGAGGGCGACGAAGGGCCGGAGGACTGCCTTCTGCGCGAACTGTGGGAGGAGTTCGGGCTGCGCTTCGGTCCGGAGCGGCTGGTCTGGCGGCGGGTGTTTCCGTCGATGGTGGCCGCGGGAAGAGAGTCGGTCTTCTTCGGGGGTTTTCTGGCCAGGGAAGAGATCGCGGCGATCCGGTTCGGGGATGAGGGACAGGGCTGGGAGCTGATGCCGGTCCCCGCGTTCCTGGACCACGCCAAGGCGGTGCCCGAGATGCAGCGGCGGGTGGGGATCGTCTGGGAGGAGTTGAAGAGTGTCCACGGTGGACAGGGTTAGCCGAGCTATTGATTTCAATATGTTGGGTGCGGCGATTTACCGGGAGTTAACCATTCGCGTAGGGTGCGGCTCACAGCGCACCATCCGACGGTGCGCTGTAGCGCACCCTACGCTGTTGGGCGGGCGGCCTGCAAAAGGCGTTGGCGAAGAGCGTCCGGCAACGCGCCTTTCGCAACCAGCAGCCCCGCCAGCCGCAGGGTCGCGCTAAGCGCCGGATAGCAAAGCGCCATGATGAAAAAGAGCCGCTTCAGCTCTTCCGGGGGCAGCGAATCCCATCCGACAAAGTCGCGCAAATAGACGGCGTCGGCGTCGATCACCTGGCCAATGTCCTGCCGCCTGGCGACGAAATACAGGTCGTTCGGCGTGCCGGTGAAAGGGAAGCGGTGGGCCGAGGCAAAGCCGAAGAACCGCAGGCCAAGGGACTGCAGCATCGCGTCCTGGTCGGCAAACAAGGGTTGATCGCGGTAGATCGGGGTGAAGGCGACCTCGGTCTGGATGCACAGCGCGCCGCGCAGCTTCCGCGTCCCGCCCCGGAATGCCGCCAGTTCCCCGCCCTGGATGTCGATCTTGAGCCAGTCGATCCGTGGCAAATCAGACAGATCATCCAGCGGCGTGGTCTGATCGGGCTGTCGCGCGGTGACCTCGGTCAGGGCGGTGAAGGAGTGGATGTGGGCGGTGACGGTCGGATCGGGCGCGAGGGTCGAGATAAAGCCCGGATGTCGCGTCAAGTGCAGAGTCGCAGGGCTGCCGTCGCCGATGGCATGGGGCAGGTAGCGGCGGGTGTCGTTGGTGAAGAGCTTCGCCAGCTCCTCCGGGTTCGGCTCGAACCCTGTCAGGCGGGCGAGGCCAAGCGCCAGAAGAGGTTCATAGGGTGGTGTTTCGCTGGTGGGCAGGCGTGATGCGCCGATATCGACCACCTCGATCGGCGCGGCCAGTGGCAGGGCACGGATGAGGTCGGCGATAAGGTCGGACGGGAGGGTCACGCCGCCCCCATCAGCGACGGATGGTGTCGCCGGGCTGCAATGTCGGGAAGAGCTCGATCTTCTCGCCCGGGACATCCTGCCCCGCGATGATCGCAGCGGCCTTGCGGCCGATTTCCAGACGGCAGGCGTCCATCGTGGCGAGCTTGCGCGGCAGGCCGTCGAGGAGTTCGACCCCGTTGAACCCGGCAAGGCCGATCCGGCCGGGGACATCGAGGCCCCTGTCGAGGCAGTAAAGAAGCCCCCCTGCCCCGATCATGTCGTTGGAATAATACAGGAAATCGACGTCGGGCGTCCGGTCGAGGACCGCCGCTGTCATCTCGCGCCCTTTCAGAAGCGCCGAGCCGCCAGAGTAGTATTCGCGGTCAACCAGCGTGAGGCCCGCCTTCCCCAACGCCTCTTCGAAACCTTCCAGCCGCTTCTTGGCGCGGAAGTCGTTCGGCATCTGAGTGCCGAGGAAGGCGATCTTGCGGTAGCCGGCCGCGATGATCGCCTCGGCCATCTGCCGACCGGCGCGGCGGTGGGAAATGCCGACGGAGTGGTCGATCGGATCGCCGTCGATGTCCATGATCTCGACAATCGGGATGCCCGCGCGGGCCAGCATCGCGCGGGATGCGGCGGAATGTTCGAGACCGGCGATGATCATGCCCGAGGGGCGCCAGCTGAGCATTTCGTAGATCACTGATTCTTCGCGGTCGGGCAGGTAGTTGGTGACGCCGACGACGGGTTGCAGCCCGGTGCCGTCCAGCACTGCCGAGATGCCGGTCATCACTTCGGGAAAGACCATGTTCGACAAGGACGGGATGACGACGCCGACGAGGTTCACCCGCTGAGAGGCAAGAGCACCGGCGATCTTGTTCGGGACGTAGCCAAGGGCACGCGCGGCCTCGAGCACCTTTTCGCGGGTGGGGGCCGACACATCGCCGCGGTTCCGCAGGACCCGGCTGACCGTCATTTCCGAGACACCCGAGGCCTCGGACACGTCGCGAAGGGTCAAGGTGTGATGCGGGTCGGGGGTGGGCTTGGTCAATGGAGGCGTCCGGGGAACTGGCAATAACCCTTGTTAGCGTCAAAGCCGGGGCTTGTCCAAGGCGCAATCGTCTGCTACTGTTACCGCTAACAGCCCTCCATGATCAGCGTGGGTTGGCGATATCTGGCGTGTCCTCGCAAGCTCTCAAACCGGACACGACGGACCAGGGGGGAGGTAGTGGGCCAAAACTTGCCTCCCCTTTTCATTTTCTTCCGTTGCCAAGGCTGGGATTTCAAAGCATTGAAGTCGCGTGTGGCCCCGTAGCTCAGGGGATAGAGCGGCCGCCTCCTAAGCGGCAGGTCGATGGTTCGAATCCATCCGGGGTCACCACCTGCCTTGGAAAAGCTTTGGTTTTCCAGCACGTTAGTTCCCCTTTCTGTCCAACTTTGTGGGGAGGTTGGACACACTCCGGCTCGTTTTCGCATCGGCCAGCTTCCGCAAACCGCTGTCTCCCAGCGCCCCACGGTTGGCCCGTTTCGTGTAGGTCGCGCCCTCTTTCGGGGTGGAATGACCAAGGAAGGCCATCACCTCGAGTTCGGTCCCGCCCGCTTCTGCAAGCTGCACTGCGCCCGCCTTCCGCAGGCCATGCGCCGAACACTTCGGAAGGCCCGCCGCGTTGCACTGATCCCGGAACCAGTTGCCAAGGCTTTCGGGCGTGTAGGGAAGCCCCCTGCCATGCGTCAGGAACAGCATTTCGCCGCGCGGCACATAGGCCAGCTCGGCCGCCAGATCCTCCAGAATGGGCAGGGTTGCCTCGACACCGGTCTTGCCCCGGCGATAGGTGATCCGCCCATCCTTAACGTTCTGCCAGCCCATCGCGGCGGCGTCCTGTCGCGCCGCTCCCGTCCGCAGAAAGATCATCAGCGCCAAGCGCGCCTTGGTACCGGTCGGATGATGGGCCAGGAATTGTGCAATGTCCGCGTCGGTCCAAGTGTAGAAGCCATCGCCGCTTTCCTTCCGGCGATCTGCCAGCGCGGCGGGGTTCACCTTCTGCCCGCAGAGTTCGTGCTTGATCGCATAATTGAAAAGCAGGGACAGGGTTTTCTTGACGTTGTTGGCCGCGACCGGACCGGCCTTCTTCGCCATAAGGTCCTCGACGTGCCGCGTCGCCATCATGTTGAACGGGAGGTGACCGCGCTTCTCCCGAATCCAGTCCAGAAGGCCGCGAAGGCTGCGCTTCCGCCCGGGGGACAAGTCGCTATATCGCGTCGAGCGAAGGTATTGCTCGATCAGCCAGGACATGGTGCCATAGGTTGCCGAACCGCGTTCGGCGGGTGCCGCAGCTCCCTTGAGGGCCTCCTCATAGGCCGCGCGAAACTCGGCCGAGTTGTAGGGGCCGGGCAAGTAGACGGAGAAGCCGGTCTTGGACCGGAACCGCCACCGCACCTTGCCGTGACGGTCCACTGCCCGTGTGACGCCTGGGAAGGGCTTGCGTTTGGTCATTCGACTTCATCCCAGGGATTGGCGCGCTGGTCGGCTATGGCACCCTTGGGGAAAACCGTGATCGAGCCATCCCGGCCCACCACCACCTTGCCAACGTCCAAGCCCGCCGCAGTCACGCCTTTGACGCAGCGGGTGATTTCAGCCTGCTTTGCGAGGGCGGGGCGGTTGGCCATCAGTCGGCCCCCACCCGCCAGTCCGCGACACGCTTGCGAACATGGTCGTAGATTTCCTGACGGCGCGCCTGCCGCCGCTCAGGGCTGCCCTCCAAGTTCCACGGATGGTCAAGCTGAAGCGGGTAGCCCTTTTCGTCGCAGCCTTGAAAGCGGTCGGCCCACATGCCCGTGGCAACATTGGCGAGGACCATCGGCGCGATCAGGGTAGACCTACGGATGCCGGTAAGCTCTCGCCGATCTTCTTCGCGGCGGCCATCACGGAACAAGGCGCGAGGGGGCTTCTTCAGCCCCCATTCCAGCATCGCTGACTTTTCATTCCGGGCGACTTCAAATGCTGGCCACGTCGCTGGCCAAAACTGAGGGTCAGGATCGATGGCAATCAGCCGAACAAGCGCCTGCTCGAGGGTTGGCTCTCCGGCCAGATACTCAGGCAATTCGCCCTCTGTCTCTTTCGGGCGGAGCGTCATCGCCCGCCACCGCGTAACGGAATCGACCGCCTCGGACGGGCGGTCGGTGGCCATCAGGGCAATGAGAATGCGAGCCGCGTCGAGCGGGCGCATGTGCGGGGCGTTAACACCGCGCGCACCTGTGGTCAGAAGTCCCGCCTTGCGAAGATCCCGCGCGTAAATTGCCACGGTCGCTGCTTCAACAAGCAACGCGTCAGCGATGAAGTTGGTGAACGGGGTTATCTGCATGCTATCAGACTGTCAGTAGGATAGACCGAAGTCAAGTCCAATCGCACTGACAGTCGGATAGGTTTCAGCTACGCCGCCTTTGCCCGTTCCTTGAGGACTTCCCATTCGCCTTGGTGATGGTTCAGGGCGGCGTCGGCCTGATCCTTGATGCACTGCACAATTGCGCGGACGGCTTCGGCGCGAGGATCGGTCGAGCAGAGGAAGTCAATGCCGTCCATTACGTCATCGAGGCCATTGGCAAGGCCCCGGATGCGATAGAGCCGGGCATCCACCTCGTCGTGAGCATCTCGGAATCCGGGGGTTTCGAGGATACCGCTCATGCTGCCATCCCCTTTGGCTGGTGCGAGTTGTCAGCCCTTTCGATCCGGTCGGTCAGCGCCCATGCCGCCTTGATGACTGCCTCGAGCGTCGGCTGCAGCGCGTTGCGCGCCCGTTTGGAAAGAGGGCAGTCCTCGGGGCCGGTAGCCTGTTCGCTCAGCACGTCCAGGCCTTCGATCATCGCGGAAAGGCGGCAGGACTCATGCGCGAGGTCGCGGAGTGTGATGTTTTCGGCATTCGCAGACTGCATTGCAATTCTCCCATTGCAGGTTATGATCCGTAGGGATCAATATAGCAACTGATCCGAAAGGATCAAGAGGGAATATGCTGGGGAATCAAATCAGGGCTGCCCGGGCGTTGCTCAACCTGTCGCAGGCCGAGGTCGCTACTCTGGCCGGGGTGTCTGTGCCCACGGTGAAGCGGGCAGAGGGCGCAGGAAAGGTGGCGGCATCCGCCGAGGCGTTGGCCTCGATCCGGGCCGCTCTAGAGGCCGCCGGGGTGGTGTTCCTGCAGGAGAACGGAAACGGGCCAGGCGTGGCGCTAAGGAAGGCAAATCAATGACCGGGAAACGCCCGATGGAAGGTTGGTACCTACTCGACGGCCTCAAGAAGCTCGCCGAGATTTGCGCTCATGCCGACGGTCTAAAGCATGAGCTGGAGCCCCTTTCTGCAGAGGATCTTGCCGCTGGCGCCGAGCCTTTAACCCAGGAACAGATTGCGGAGAGACTGAACAGGATTTCTCAGTTGGCCACCTCGCTCGCGCTCGAGGAAATGCAGGCCACGAGCGAAGAATGGTATGCGGCAAACGACGCGATAGTGTAGACGGGCCGGGAGCTTTCACCCCCGGCCCCTGACTGCCCCCACTCCCTGGAATGTGGCAGTCTGCGCCGCGACCTAGGGGACCAAGGCCGCGCCATGACGGGGTTTCGGCATGTCTCGTACCGGGCACTCGCCGTCTGATCCCAGATGCTTCGCGGCCAAGCACCGCAGGCGCATCCCGCCTATTCCTCGGCCCAATCGATGAAGGACAAAGCGTCCTGCAGCGTTGCGCCCTCGATCCCGGCTTCCTTGGCCTGCGCCAAGGCCTGCACCATCGTTGCAAGTGCCCGCGCCTTGCCGCCCGCATCGAAGGCCTGCATGGGCCGCACCACGTCAATCTGCACCGCCGTGCCGAGTTTCGCCGTGAGCTCCTCGGCCATCAGCAGAGCCATCGGCTGCAGCACCAGCTGCGCCAAGTGACGCTGCGCTTCCCTGACCAGCGGCCCCTGGGCGTTCGGAACAAAGAGGCCGGGCAGCACCCCAAAGGCCCCGTAGATCGCGCCCTTCGCCTCGATCAGCATCTTGTCGGCCAAGGTGCGGGACAAGTCCGGCGATAGCTGATCCGGCGACTTGCCGAGTTGCGGATGCATCCCCGCCCCGACCGCCTGTGCCACGCCCTCCACCACCAGAGCCGCACCGCGACGCCCTTTGAAGCCCGCCCGTAGTGCTGCCATGTCGTCGGCGCTGCCTTCGGGCACCGGCACAATCTGGGAGCCAAAGGGCGCATCCCGGAAGGTGTCCCGCAGGGCGCTTTCCAGCTCGTGGAGAAGCTGCCCCGACAACTGCGACCGCCGCAGGGGCGCGGTGCCTGCCCAGGGCGTCACCGGGTCGCTGCCGATGCGGAAGTGCACCACCTCGCCCGCCAAGGCGTTCTGATAGGCTCCGCCGTTGGTTTCGGGCACCTGCAGGCGGTAAGCGCGAGGCTCCCCGTCCCGCGTGGTCACCTCCCAGTCGCTTACCGGAATGAGCCGGTCCCGGATCAGGAACAACGCCTCGCCCCGCAAGGCCAGGGCACGGGCGGTGAGGGCCAGGGCGCGCCGTGACAGCATGTCCGTTCCCTTCACGTCGGCAAGGCCCAAGCCCCCCTCCCAGAGGCTCACGCAAGCCTGCACCGCGCCGGTGAGCTCTCCCATGCCGCCCGCCCCGGTGAGGTACGCCTGCCGGGCGGCAATGAGCTGGGCAGTGTAGCCCGCGCCGCTCGAGCGGGTTTCGGTCTGCAAATTTGCAGTTCGTCCCCGTCGAAAGAAATCCATCAAGCCCATGTCAGAGCCTCCATCGGTTGAGGGTGCGGTGCAGGCCGGACAAACTGGTGTGGTCGCCCTCACAAGTTTCAGCCTCCCATGCCCGCGCCTCGATCTGGGCTTGCGGATAGGCCGGGACGGTGACGGCCGAGAGTTCGAAAAGGTCGGCCCGGGTAATTGTCCGAAGCAAGCCCTGCCCGCGCCGCTCGATCTTCTCCCCGCCTTCCGGCACTCGGAAGCCCGGCGAAAGGCCCCGGATCAGCCCAGCGCCATGAGCGGCCAGGAAGTCCCGCGCCCAACTGGTGCCACCGTCAATCCGGGCGTCGAGGACAAGCGCCGCGTCGGTGTCCCGCAACGTTAGGGTGCCCGCCGCCCGTGAGGCGATGGGCTTTTCATAGTCGTGGCCGGACAAGAGGTGGATATCCTCGCCCGCCTCGATCCGGTGCGCGAAGGCGCGGGAGGCGATGACCTCCCGGCGGCCTGGTGCAAGCTCGGTTTCCGCGCCATAGGGGAACGTCGCCCGAAGGCGGGTTTCCCCGCCCTCGCTGCGAAGCTCAAGCCCGCCGAGAGACGCCCCCCAGAGCATCAGGCTTGCCGCACGCCGGTGAGGATTTCCAGCTGCGCCCCGCGCGCCACGGTCACGTCTGCCGTGGTCAAGGCGGTGAGGCGAAGGCCACCCGATGCCGCGTCGGAGTAGGGGTCGCGGATCAGGTCGACCGCGCCCCACATGCCCACGAAGACCGGGGCAACGCCGCCCGAATTCGTCGTCAAAAGCGCGGTCGAGGCCAGAGGCGAGCCGGTCGGGGCCGCAAGGGCGTTGGTCGACAGGACAATGTTTTCCGCGCCCACCGCCGCCACCAGGCGGTCGTATTCACTTACAGCCGTGCTGGTGATCAGCGCCCCGTCCATGTAGTTCCAGACTTCCGGCCGCATAAGCAGCTTGACCGAACCCGGCGCACTGGCGGCATTGGCTGCCATGAACCGGGTGATCGCCGCCCGGAAGATCGACCACGTCGCCGCCGCCGCAATCGCGGTAGCAGTGATCCCGTAAGTCGCGGGCGTGGTCAGAACCCCCAGAGGCTCACCGGACGCCCCAGCGCCCCGGAAGATTGCCGCATCAAGCGCCTGGGCAATCGCCCCGTTCATGTCACGGCGCACTGCATCCTCGAGGGCCGGGCCACTCTGCAGCATCGCCTTGCGGCTGATCGCCATGCGAATTCCCAAGGTGTTGTTGGGCGCCAGCGCCTTGTCCACCGTGGTGAATTGCGTCGGCCCGGCCACGGAGCCGGTTTCCGTCGCCTGCCACCCGGCCGTGATCGCGCTGGTCGTGACCGGCCATTCGGTCAAACCGGATTCGATGGCGATCATCTGCGCCCCCATGCGGGCCGCCACCGAGTCCGGAAAAAGCCGGTCGATGATCGGGCGCGTGGTGAGCGGGTTCGGGGTGCCGCTCGCGACCGTGTTCCGGCGTTCCAGAGCTGCCCACGGAACGGGCGTCCCGCGATAGCCGCCACGGTTGCGCAGTTCCTGCACCACCTCTGCCGTGCGCCCCTCGAGGGTCCGGCCTTCCTGCAGGTGCATTGCGACCTGGTGCATTTCGAAGGCCGCGACCATCGCCTCCCACTCAGCCCCGGCGCGGGTTTCGAGCTGCGCCCCGGCTTCCCGGCGCTCGCCATCCTCGGCAATCAGCGCGGCCCGGTAGCGGGTTTCGTTGGTCCGGTATTCCGCGTCGAGGGTTTCCATCGAGCGAGTTTCGTCCTCGGTCGGTGTGGGCTTCCCGGCCAGGGTCGAGAGTTGCTGGCGGATTTCGCTTTGCCGCCGGGCGATCTTCACAGAGTCAAGCATGGTTGGTTCAGTCCTTCTGCTCGGTTGAGGTTTCCGCGCCTAGAGCGGCAACGGCTTTGCGCCAGTCGAGGCGCGCCGGGTCGGTGGGCTTCCAGCCGCACTCGATCCGGGTTTTCTTTGCGTGACAGCGCGGGCACAGGGCCTGCAGATTGGCCAGGGAGAAGGCCAGGTCAGGCCGCGTCCGCACCGGCTGCACGTGGTCGATTTCCAGGCGGCCGCGACGGGTGCCGCAGTCCCGGCAGGCGTATCCGTCCCGCTCGAGGATCTGGTGGCGCAGCACCTGCCAGCGCCGGGTTTTCAGGACCGGGCGAGAGTGCCTTGCGAATTCCTTGCGGGTCACAACCATGCGACCCTCGCTTTCCGGGTCGGGGCTGCCTTGCGGCGCATCCCCTCGGCCACGGCCAGCACCACCGCCGCCGCCGCGTCGATCCGGCCCAGCGACCGGGCCTTGGCCAGCTTGTGATTGCCTGCCGGGTCCACCAGCGTGATCGCATCGGCGAAGGCGCTGCGCAGAAGCAGGGACGGCGCAACGGCCACTTCCCCGTCGAAAAGCGCGCGGCGGAAACGCTCGATATCCTCGCTTCCGTCCTTCCACCCGAAGCCCCGGTTGATGAAGGGCACCCGCTCGAGGCCAGCGCCCCGCAAGGCTTCGGTGAATTCGGCGAAGCGGAAGCGGTCCCCGGCGATGCAAGTGATCTCGCCACCGTCCAGCTGGCGCACGATCTCTGCCAACCACGGGCCGGGCGGCACCGTCGCGTCACCCATGACGGCAAGCTCGCCCCGTTCCTGCATTTCGACGTAGCGCCCCGACACGCCGTCAGACGCGCCACGATCTGCCAGGGAGGGGTTGCAGGGGAATGCGCCGAAGGCCTCGAGCCGCCCTGTGTCGGGCCAATAGAACGCCGCCGCGCTCATGCTGCGAGAGCCGCCCAGGTCCACACCCAGGATGCACCCGCCAGAGCGGGGCGGAAGGGCGTCAGGGGCCACCTCTGCCGCCAGCCATTCGTCGACCGTCACCAGCACCGAACGGTCATCCGATGCCACCCGTTCATTGCGGTTCAAGCAGCGGAAGCTCGAGAGGGCAGAGCCGCCCCGTGCAATGGCGCGCCGGGCCTGTGCCACCAGCCAGTCAGCACTTGCGCCAATCCCCTCAGCCGCGCCGGGGTTGGCGATCAGCAGGCTTTCCAGATCATCTGCAGGAAGCCCCGGCGCGGGCCGATGCTCTTGCACGTAGGTGCCCGGCGGGGCGTCATCTATCCACCGGGAAAAGGTGTTCGCGTCATCGGGCGCGCTGGTAGAGATGATCAGCGCCCGCCCGCCCCGCTTGCCCAGGCCGGACAGGATAGCGTTCTCGAGGTTGTCGCCCTTCTCGCGCTCCCATGCGGCCCGCTCGTCCATGATTGCCAGCGTCGGTGCACCGCCCAGGATCGACTTGCCATCGGCCGGAATAACCCGGATCAGCCCGCCGCCGTTGGCCTTGTATTCCACCTCGAGGCGCGCCCCGTGGCGCACCGTGAACAACTCTTGCTCGCCTTCGGGCAGCCCCTGCACAAAGCCGGTGACGAATTGGAACGCCGTCTTTGCCTGGTCACGGTTCCGCGCGGCCAGCAGGATTTCCCGCTTCGGCTGCGCATCCCAGATCCCCATGACGCTGCCAAGGGCGAGGCCAGCCGCAAGGGCCGTCTTCGCGTTGCCCCTGCCGATCGACAGGACACCCACCATCACCTCTGGTGCCAGCGCGCCCCGGACGAATTTGCGCTGGTATTCCGCCAGGCGAAGCGGTTGCCCGGCCTTCGGTCCCTCGGGAATGGTCAGGGTTTCGAGGAAGGCAATCGCCGTCTCGGCCTGATTTTCCCCCCGGAATTTTTCCGGGAGTGAGAAAACATGACTCCCCCCGCCGGTGCCCAGGGGTGCCGCCCCCTCGGGCATTGGGACCACTTTGCGCGGTCTACCTCGCTTGCGCTTCTCGATTGTCTCGATCACAGGCGCACCCTCCCGCGTCTTGCGATGAGGGCAGCGGCAGACATGGACAGGGCCAGGCCTTGGGCAGGCACACCCCTGTTCTCGTACATCACGCCCACCTGGTCACAGATTGCGTGGCGCACATCAGCGGGCACCGTGGCCATGCCTGCGGTGTAGCCCACCACCACGCGGCCGGTGATGCTGGTGTCTGTGATGTGGAGGACGGGCCACCTGCCTGCCTCGAGCCAGAAGCCGCTGGCCACAGGGGTGAGGGTGCCATCGTCCCCAAGGGTGGAGAGGGTGGCAGTCGCGCCCGTGGCGACAGGACCGACAGGCAGGGGGATATCCGTGCAAGCGTCCGTGGTGACGGTGATGGTCTGCGACTGGATAGCGAGCCCAGCGCGCTCTTCGATCTCGACGGTCGCAGCGGTGACCATTGCCTGCAGGGTAAGCTGTTCCTCAATCGCATAGGTGAGCCGCAGATGCTCCTCCACCTCCATCATGTTGACGGCGAGGGTGTTCGGGCGGGTGCGTTCGGTCTGCATTACTGAATTCCTCCGGTCCTGATTGTGCCGAGAGCCGGGCAGTCGAAGTGTTCCCGCTTACCGTTCCCAACGTTCCCTTCCTCCCGTAGGGAGGGAACGCTTGGGAACGCTGGGAACGCTGCCGTTCCCGACCGTTCCGGGAACGCTAGGGAACGCTTGGGAACGGTCATTCCGTGACCCTCCAGGCGTAGTCATCGACGATGCAGATCAGCCCCTTTTCCTGCAGCGCGGTCTTGGCTTTGTGGAAGGCGGTGCGGCGGGCAGTGGCGGTGTCGCCGCCCGACAGCGAGTGTCGGTCGCAGTATTCGCGCCACCGCTCGAGAGGGACGCATTGCCGGTTCGGCGGGAACATGTCGCCAATCGGGTGCATGCCGTGATGGGCAAGCGCGTCACCGAAAGCCTGCATGGCAATCGCAGCCTGCCCGGTGAGCTTGGGCGCGCCCTTCAAGGGCGTCTCGGTAGGCCGCACAACGCAGGACCGCACATCGTCGCCGTCCTGGTCTTGGCCCAAGGTGACAGCCTGCAAGGTGTAAGAGAACGTCTGGCCGGTCTCCATGTCGCGCTGTTTGCGCGCCTCTGCCGTGATGACCTCGCCCTCGCGGCTGATTTCAATCGAGGTGTCGACCGCCCCCAAAAGGGCGCTATGCCCGCGCAATCCCTTGGCGGCGTCTTTGCCGGTGTGGTGGATCGCCATGACGTGCGCGCCGGTCTCCGCCCTGATCAGGTCTGCGGAGCCGATGAATGCGCCCATGTCGGTCGAGCTGTTTTCGTCGCCCGTGCCGATTGACCGCGCCAAGGTGTCCAAGATCACAAGGCCAAGGTCCATGCCCAGCGCCAGTGCAAGGTCAATGACAGCCTCGGCATCGGCCCGGCTTGCAAGATTCAGCGGCAACGGCAGCAGGTGGAATCGGCCCCGCGTCGCGCGGCAAATATCGGGTTTTTCTTTCCACAGAGCGGCCAGGCGTTTCTTGAGGCCTCGCCCGCCTTCGCCCGCCACATAGACCACAGAAGCAGGTTCGCAGACCCGCCGCCCGTACCAGTCGCGCCCCGCGGCGATGTGCATGCCCAGGTCAGATGCCAGGAACGTCTTGCCCACGTTGGACGGCCCGTAGACCGCAGAAAATGCGCCTCGGTCGAGCCAACCCTTGACCAAATAGGACGAATGAAGATCCACCTCGATTTCCTCGAGAGGGATCAGGGCGCGGCGCAGTGTTTCGGATCGGGCAGCTTGGCCGGGAGTGATCACTTTCGGCCCTTTGCTCTGCCAGCTCGGATCAGCGTTCATGCGGCCCCCCTTGTGATCAGGCAGGGCAGCCCGTCGCGCTGCGCTTTCCGTTCGGCCACAAGAAAGGCCTCGGCCCTCGCCTGCAGCTTGACAAAGGACAGGACCGCGCCCTGGTGCGCCACAACGGCAGACCACGATCCGTCGCCGTGCCCTCGAACCGTGACGTAGGCTCCTTCGGGGTAGTTCGGCTGATCAGCCATGCGCGCCCCCTGTCACATGAGCCAGGAAGGCCGCGCGGTCAGGTGCGGGCAGGCGGTTCCAACTCGCCAAGCACCATGCCTTGCGCTCGCTCACCGTGGCGAAGTCGGCCCAATCCTCGGCCTCTTGCATGATCGAAAGGAACACCGGCCCCGGCGCACCGGCCCTCAAGTCCCAGAGGGCCGCGTCCATCAAGGTCACCGCGTCGTCTCGGTGGCAGGCAGCGATTGCGTGGCACAAGGCTGTTGCCGTCTTGGCCCGCTTGCGGTAGTATTCTGTCTTGAAGCTTTCGGTAAGCTGATCAGCCCCGGTTGCGCCCGCCAGCGCGCCGGGGTTTTCGTTTTCCAGGCCCTCGGAAGGGTTGGACACGGTCGAGTTTTCGCCAATGAAGTCAATGCCCGGCTTTTGCGGGTTGGACTGACCAAGGCGTTGATTTCCCTGAATGGTGCCACACCATCCGGGGTCACCACCTGCCTTGTGTTGGCGCTTCCCCTTGTGAAATCAGTCGGATAGGGTTCCCTTGCGGCCTTCGGGGGGAGCGGGGAATGCGGCGGATCGCGGTTCTGGACATCGGCAAGACCAACGCGAAGGTGCTGGTCGTGGACCTTGCCACCGGGGTGGAGGAGGTGCTGGCGCGGACGCCCAACGCGGTGGTGCGGGAGGAGCCTTATCCGCATCACGATCTGGACATGCTGTGGGGGTTCGCGCTGTCGGGCCTCCGGTTGGCGGCGGAGCGGCAGGTGGATGCGGTGTCGATCACCACGCATGGGGCGGCCTGTGTGCTGGTGGACGGGGACGGTGGGCTGGCCCTGCCGATGCTGGATTATGAGCATGACGGGCCGGATGGTCTGGCGGCGGAGTATGACGCGGTGCGGCCGGGGTTTGCGGAGACGGGGTCTCCGCGTCTTCCGGTGGGGCTGAACGTGGGCGCGCAGGTGTTCTGGCTGGCGCGGGCGTTTCCGGAGGAGTTTGCGCGGGTGCGGCATGTGCTGATGCTGGCGCAGTACTGGTCGTTCCGGCTGTCGGGTGTGGCGGCCAGCGAGGCGACGTCGCTTGGCTGCCATACCGATTTGTGGAACCCGTGGGAGGGACGGTTTTCGTCGCTGGTTGGGCGGATGGGCTGGGAGGGGTTGTTTCCGCCCGTCCGGCGTGCGGCGGAGGTGTTGGGCCCGGTGTTGCCTTCGGTTGCCGAGGCGACGGGGTTGGCAGCGGGGACGCCGGTGTTGTGCGGGATCCATGATTCCAACGCCTCGCTGGTGCCGCATCTGGCGGAGGCTCCGTGTGGGGTGCTGTCCACGGGGACCTGGATGATCGTGATGGCCTTGGGCGGCCGGGCGGTGGAGCTGGATGCCGCACGGGATGTGCTGGTGAACGTGAATGCGCATGGCGCACCGGTGCCGACGGCGCGGTTCATGGGGGGCCGCGAGATGGAAGAGATCATGGGCGGGCGGATCGTGGAGCCGTCGCCGGATGATCTTCTCTCCGTGCTTCGGGGCGGGGTGATGGCGATGCCGTCCTTGCACCCCGACACGGGGCCGTTTCCGGGGAAGCTGTTTGGCTGGATTGGTGGGGAACCCGAGGGCGGCGCGCGGATGGCGGCGGCGTCGTTCTATGCGGCGCTGATGGGGGCGGAGTGTCTGTCGCTGTCGGGCGCGGAGGGGCCGGTGATCGTGGAGGGGGCGTTCGGGGGAAACCTTCCCTTCCTGCGGATGCTGGCGACGGCGACGGGGCGGGTAGTGAGGGGCTCGGGCCAGGGGGCCGGGACGGGCTTGGGCGCGGCGCTGCTGGCGGGGCCTTTGGCGGTGAAGGCGGCTCCGGCGGTTGAGGTCTTGCCGGAGCGCGATACGCTGTGGACGGGGTATGTGCGCGCGTGGCGGGAGGCAGTGCGCGCCTGGGGTCAGGGCATGTAGAAGGTCTCGGCCAAGGGGATCGCGACGGGAGAGCCGTCGGGGTTCGTGGCCATGATGTCGCCCATGTAGGCCCACCAGCGTTTCATCACCGGATGGTTGGGCAGGTCGTCCATGCTGTGGTCGTCGCGGCGTTCGAGGTAGCCGAAGAGGGTGTTCGTCTCACGGTCCAAGTGGATCGAGTAGTTCGAGATGCCGGTGTCCTTCAGAAGCTGAACCAGCTCTGGCCAGATCTCGTCATGGCGGCGGGTGTATTCGGCTTCCATCCCCGGGTTGAGGCGCATCTTGAAGGTGTGGCGTTGCATTACGCTTCCTTTCGTTTGCGGGCGCGGACGTCGGCCAGAAGGTTCGGCAGCAGGACTGAGCCGATCAGGAGGACGCCGATCACGCCGGTCTGCATATGGCCGGTGATGCTCATCAGGCCCATGCCGTTCCTGAGGTTCAGGACGATCAGGATCGACAGGAGCACGCCCACCATGCTGCCCTTGCCGCCGAAGATGGAGACTCCGCCGAGCAGGACCATGGTGATGATGTCAAGCTCGAACCCCAGCGCGGTGTCGCCGCGGACGGAGCCGAGGCGGGCGGCATAGAGGAGGCCGCAGAGGGCGGAGATCAGCGCGGAGAGGAGGAAGAGGACAGTCTTCACCCGGGCGACGTTGAGGCCGGAGAAACGGGCGACCTCGGCGTTGGTGCCGATGACGATGACCTGCCGCCCGAAGGAGGAGCGGTGGAGGGTCATGCCGAGGAGGATGAGGAGAAGCACGAACAGGATCATCGAGAGGGGGATCGGGCCGATGAGGCCCTTCTGGCCGAGGTCGGTGAACCACTGGGGGAAGTCGCCGAGCGAGTTGTCCTGGACGAGGACCCGGGCGAGGCCGCGGAAGCCGATCAGCATGGCGAGGGTGACGACGAGGGACGGGATGCCGACGCGGGCGATCAGGACGGCGTTGACCATGCCTGCCACCAGGCCAGCGGCCAGGCAGATGAGGATGGCGAGGCCCCCCGGTGTGCCCGCGTTGACGAGATAGCCGAAGAGCGCCGCCGAGAGGCCCATGATCGAGGCGACGGAGAGGTCGATCTCGGCGTTGAGGATGACGAGGGTCATAATCAGGGCGACGATGATCTTCTCGATCGAAAGCTGGAAGAGGTTGATCTGGTTCTGCACGGTCAGGAATTCGGGCGCTAAGCTGGCGTTGAGGGCGAGGGTCGCAAGGAAGACGGCAAGGAGGCCGGTTTCCCAGGGGGTGAGGAATTTGCTCAAAGCGTTCCCCCCTTGCGAAGTTTGGTCAGTTGGCGGCTGGCAAGGGTGTCGACGGTGACGGCGGCCATGATGAGGCCCCCCAGCAGCGCGTCGCGCCAGAATTCCGAGACGACGGCCCAGCGGGTGAGCGAGTTGTCGATGGTGTCGACGAGGAGCGCGCCCATCAACACGCCGATCATCGAGCCGGAACCGCCCATGATGGAGACTCCGCCCACGACGACGGCGGCGATGGCTTTCAGCTCATAGCCAAGGCCCGCGACGACGGTGATGTTGCCGAACTTGGCCAGGAACAGAAAGCCGGAGAGGCCTGCGAAGGCCCCCGACAGGACGAAGGCGGTGAAGACGACGCGGTTCGCGTTGATCCCGGCCATCAGGGCGGCGTCGGGGTTGGAGCCGACCGCGTAGAAGCGGCGGGCGGGGCGGTAGAAGGTGAGCGCAAGGCCGGTGACGAGGACTGCGACGAGGGCGAGGACCACGGTCACGCGGATGTCGAGGTCGCCGATGGAGAAGGCGTTGGCGGAGGGGAGGTCGACGAGCCATTGCGGGAGGCTCGCCGTGGTGATGGTCTTGGCGTCGGACCATTCGACGAGGAAGCTGCGGAAAAGCGCGAGCGTGCCGAGGGTCACGATGATCGAAGGGACGCGGCCCCAGGCGATGAGAAGGCCGTTCAGCGCACCCATCCCGGCGCCGAGGGCCATGCAGAAGAGGACGGCGAGGATCGGGTGGAGGTCGGGATTGCTGCTCAGGAGCTGCCCGGCCATGTAGGCGACGACGCCAAGGATCGAGCCTGCCGAGAGGTCGATGTTGCGGGTCATGATGACGATGGCCTGTCCGACCGCGATGGGCAGCACCACGGCGGCCGACGTGCTGATCCGGTTGAACATGCGGGGGGAGAGGTAGCCTTCGATCTGGGTGGCGAAGAAGAGGATCGTTGCCAGAAGCGCGAGGCCCAAGGCGACGAGGCGCAGGGTCTGGGGGGAGGCGCGGGTGAGGAGGGTCATGCGGTGTGCCCCGTGGTTGGGGCGGTTTTCGAAATGAGCGCTGACGCGCAAGGCTTTTGTCTCGCGGTTTTGCGCGTGAAGGACGCACAAAACCGCTCGGAGCGCCTCCGGCGGGGATATTTGGGCAAAGATGAAAGGGTGTTCGGGCGCGCGGTCATGCGGCGGGTCTCTCAGTGGTGGCCTGTCCGGCGGCGAGCGCGATGACGCGTTCCTGGGTGGCGTCCTCAATGGGCAGGATGCCGGCCTGGCGGCCCTCGCGCATGACAAGGACGCGGTCGGCGAGCGCCAGGACTTCGGGCAGGTCGGAGGAGATGACGAGGATGGCGACGCCTTCGGAGGCGAGTTGGCGAATGATGGCGTGGACCTCGGCCTTGGCGCCGACGTCGATGCCGCGGGTGGGTTCGTCGAAGATGAGGACCCGCGGCTTCGTCTCCAGCCATTTCGCCAGCATCACCTTCTGCTGGTTGCCGCCGGAGAGTTTGGCGACTTCGGTGAGGGTGTCGGGGGAGCGGATGGCGAGGCGCTTGCGGTAGGTTTCGGCCATGGCGGCCTCGGCGCGGGCGTCGATGAGGCCGAGGGGTTTCAGGAGTTTCTTGAGGCTGGCGAGGGAGATGTTGGCGAAGATCGAGAGTGGCATCGCAAGGCCGAGCTTGCGGCGGTCTTCGGAGACGTAGGCGATGCCGAGGTCCATTGCCTGCTGGGGGGTGGTGATGCGGACTTCGGTTCCGGAGAGGGTGATGGTGCCTTCTGTCGCGGGGGCGATGCCGAAGAGGGAGAGGGCGACATCGGTGCGGCGGGCGCCGACGAGGCCGGCGAAGCAGAGGACCTCGCCCTTGTGGAGGTCGAAGGTGATGTTCTGGAAGACGCCTGCGCAGGTGAGGTTGTTGACCGACAAGAGCGTCTCGCCATGCGGGTTGGCGGCGGTTTTCACCGCGAAGCTTTCCAGCGCGCGGCCGACCATGTCCTTGACGAGGCCGTCTTCGGTGACCTCGGCGATGGGCTTGGTGCTGATATGCTGGCCGTCGCGGATCACGGTGACGCGGTCGGCGATGCGGAAGATCTCGTCCAGGCGGTGGGAGATGTAGATGACGGCGACGCCCTGGGCCTTCAGCGCGCGGGCGATGTCGAGGAGGCGGGCGACCTCGTGGGCCGAGAGGCTCGCGGTCGGTTCGTCCATGATGAGGACTTTGACCTTGAGCGAGAGGGCGCGGGCGATTTCGACGGTCTGCTGTTCGGCCAAGGTGAGGCCCGAGGCGGCGCGGCGGACGTCGAGTTTGACGCCCAGGGGGGCGATGAGGGCATCGGCCTCTCGCGTGAGTTCGGACCAGCGCATGATGCGGCCCTTGGCACGGTTCGAGATGAAGATGTTCTCGGCGACGTTGAGGTCGGGGAAGACCATCGGCTCCTGGTAGATCGCGGCGATGCCTGCGTCTTGCGCGGATTGGGTGGATTTCAGGGTGACGGGCTGGCCGTCGACCGTGATGGTGCCGGTGTCGGGCTGGTGGACGCCGGTCATGATCTTGATCAGCGTGGATTTCCCCGCGCCGTTTTCGCCGACGATGGCGTGGACCTCGCCCGGCATCACGGACAGCGACATGTCCTTCAGCGCCTGGGTGGCCGCGAAGGATTTGGACAGGCCAAGAAGTTCCAGGACCGGCTGGGTCATGGGGAGTTCCAGTTTGACAGGGGTTCGAGCTCGGGTGGGAGCCCCCCACCCCATCCCTCCCCCACAGCGGGGGGAGGGAGGCGCTTTGCGTCTGGCCGTGCGATCAGTTCGCGGCGGCTTCGACGTTGTCCTTGGTGTAGACGGTGAACGGCCCCATCAGCACGCGCTTGGCACCCGGACGGCCGGGGTCTTCCTCGATCTTGAAGGTGCCCATGCGGCCGGCGGTGAACTCTTCGCCGACTTCACCCTTGATCGCGCCGGTCGCGAGCGCATAGGAGGCGTGGTAGGTCAGGTAGCCGAGGTCGACGAAGCTCCACAGCGCGAACTGCGGGGCGCAGCCGTTCATCGTGTAGCTGACCATTTCGGCGGGGAGGCCGAGGCCCGAGACCTTGACCTTTTCGCACAGGCCCTCGTCCTGCATGGCCTTCGACGCGGCGACGATGCCGACGGTGGTGGGGGCCATGATGACCTTGAGGTCGGGATACTTGTCCACGAGGCCGAGGGCCTTGTTGTAGGATTCTTCCGACTGGTCGTTGCCGTAGACGACGTCCACGAGCTTCAGGTCCTTGTACTTGTCGCCCTTCAGCGCCTCTTTCATCATGTCGATCCAGGCGTTCTGGTTCGCGGCGTCGGGGCTGGCGGAAAGGACCGCGAATTCGCCCGACCCGCCGGCGAGGTCATAGGCCATGTCGGCCATGACGGTGCCGATCGAGCCGAAGTCGACCTGGGCCACGAAGAAGGATTCGCCCGCGCCGTTCGGGATCGGGCTGTCCCAGGTCACGACCTTGGTGCCAGCGGCCTGCGCGGCCTCGGCTGCCGGAGCGATCTGGTCACCCGCGTTGTTCGAAAGCATGACCACGTTCTGCTTCTGGGTGGTGGCGTTGGTCAGCATCTCGATCTGACCGGCGGCGGAGTTTTCCGGGGTCGGGCCGATGAACTCCAGCGTGCCGGTCGAGCCGAGCTCGGCGGCGGCTTCCTGCGCGCCACGGTTGGCCTGGTCGAAAGGCAGGATGCCGAGAAACTTGGGCAAGAGCACCGCGTTCACGGCCTGGCCCGGGGTGGCGGTCACGGGTTCGGCCATCGCGGTCGAGCCCATCAGGGTCGCAAGGCCTACCGCTGCGGCAAGGCCGGTGAGTTTCATCATCATTGGTCGTCTCCTCCCGTTTGTTATGCCTGCCGTGCCCTCCTCAGGCGGCGGTCAGGACCTTGGCTTTACTTGGGTCGATCAGGATCACCTCGACACCCAGCTGTCGAAGATGGTCCAGCATGTGGGGTGGCGCGCCCGTGTCGGTGACCAGCGTGGTGACGCGGGTCAGGGGGCAGACCACCATGTTGCCGCGCGCCTCGAATTTGGTGCTATCGGCGACGACAATCAGGTTTTCGGTGCGGGACAGAAGCTTTGCCTCGGCCCGGGCCACCAGCGGGTCGCTTTCGATGATGCCAAGGGGCGTGATCGAATAGCAGGACATGAACATTTTTGAGGCGGCGAAGTGCTGGATCGCGTCTTCGTCGAAGGGGGAAAGGATGATCCCGGCCTCACGGTACAATTCGCCGCCCGGCAGGACGACGCGGTTCATCGAATGGGCGATGAGTTCCTGCGCGATGGGGAAAGAATTGGTCAGGACCTGCATCCGGTGCTGGCGCAGGCGTTGCGCCATGAACCAGGTGGTCGAGCCCGCGTTCAGGATGATCGAGTCGCCGTCCTGGCAGAGGTTCGCCGCGCCTTGGGCCACGGCCTGCTTGAGGTCGGCGTTCAGCGTCTGGCTGGAGTCGAAGGATTGCGCGGTGAGCGGGGTCTGGCCGGAGGCCACTGATTCCGCCCCGCCGTGGACGCGGCGCAGTTGGCCGGAGTCCTCCAGTTTCGCAAGGTCGCGCCGCAGCGTGGCGACCGAGGCGCCCGTGACGCCCACCAGGTCGGCCACGCGGACAATGCCACGGTCCCGCAGGCGGGTCAGGATCAGTTGCCATCTTTCGCGTTCGTGCATCATGGCGGGAAGGCTGTCAGAATCGCTCATATCCGTCAACAAACAATCGCAATGCTGCATTGCGGAAGATTCTCTGCGGTGCAGTATGGCGTTTCGTGATTGACTGTGAGCGTTTCGTCCCTATCCTGACCGGCAACCTTTTCAGCAAAAGTCCGGACCGATGACCCAGGAAATCACGCTCAAGTCCCTGTGGGATGACGCTTATGCCGCCACGCTGGATGAGCCTGGGAAGCTGCTTTATCGGTCGAACCTGCTGGGGTCGGACCTGCGAATCACGAACTTCGGTGGCGGGAATACTTCGGCCAAGGTCACCCACAAGGACCCGCTGTCTGGGGAAGATGTGCAGGTGCTGTGGGTCAAGGGATCCGGCGGGGACATCGGGTCGATGAAGCTGGATGGCTTCGCGACGCTGTACATGACCAAGTTGATGCAGCTTCGGGCGCAGTACCGGGGCTTGGACCAGGAAGACGCGATGGTCGAGGCGCTGGGTCACACGATCTTCAACCTGAACCCGCGCGCGCCGTCGATCGACACCTGGCTGCATGGGTTCGTGCCTTACACGCATGTGGACCATGTTCATTCTGATGCGGTGATCGCGATTGCGGCAAGTGCCGATCAGGTGCGGCTGACGGAGGAGATTTTCGGCGGCGAGCTTGGCTATCTGCCCTGGCAGCGGCCGGGGATCGACCTGGGGATCAAGCTGGGGCGCATGGCCGAGGAGAACCCGAAGCTGAAGGGCGTCGTGCTGGGGCAACACGGGCTGTTCACCTGGGCCGAGACGGCGAAGGACTGCTATCTGCTGACGCTGGAGATGATCAACAAGGCGGCGGTCTGGCTGGATGCGAATGTGAAGCGCCCGGTGTTTGGAGGCGAGAAGGTTGCCTCGCTGGAGGCTTCGGAGAGGAAAGCAACCGCCCGCCGCCTGATGCCGCTGATCCGGGGACGCATCTCGGGCGGCGCGCATATGGTGGGGCATTTTACCGACGCGCCGGAAGTGCTGGCGTTTGTGAACTCTCGTTCACTTGACCACCTGGCGCCGATGGGGACGTCCTGTCCGGACCATTTCCTGCGGACGAAGATCAAGCCTTTGGTCGTTCCGGCTGATGCTGATTCAACCGCTTTGGATGGTCTGATCGCGGGCTATCGCGCCGACTATGCGGCCTACTACGACCGCTGCAAGCGCCCCAACTCTCCGTCAATGCGCGACCCGAATGCGGTGATCTACCTGGTGCCGGGCGTGGGGATGATCTCCTTCGCAAAGGACAAGGCGACGGCCCGCGTTTCGGCAGAGTTCTACGTCAACGCGATCAACGTGATGCGGGGGGCGTCGGGCGTTTCGCAGTACCAGGGCCTGCCAGAGCAGGAGGCCTTCGACATCGAATACTGGCTGCTGGAGGAGGCCAAGCTGCAGCGCATGCCGAAGCCGAAGCCGATGGCGGGCCGGGTAGCCTTCATCACCGGCGGGGCGGGGGGGATCGGGTCGGCCAGCGCGGAACGGCTTTTGCGCGAAGGCTGCAATGTGGTGCTGGCCGACATCGACCAGACCGCGATGGATGAGGTCGTGGCTGGGTTCGCCAAGCGTTACGGCCGCGACATGGTGCGCGGTGTGGTGATGGACGTGACCTCCGAGGCGGCGGTGATCGCGGCGGTGGAGTACACGGTTGGCGAATATGGCGGCCTCGATGTTCTGGTGAACAATGCCGGGATCACCAGCGCGGCAGCGGTCGAGGATACGACGCTGGCGATGTGGAACCGGACGATGGACATCCTGTCGACCGGCTATTTCCTGGTCGGGCGCGAGGGCTATCGTGTTCTGAAAGCTCAGGGAATCGGCGGATCGATGGTGTTCATCTCGTCGAAGAACGGGGTGGCGGCGTCGCCCGGAGCCTCGGCCTATTGCACGGCCAAAGCGGCGGAGATCCACCTCGCGCGCTGCATGGCGCTGGAGGGCGCGCCGATGGGGATCCGGGTCAATGTGGTGAACCCGGATGCGGTGCTGCGAGGCTCGAAGATCTGGAAGGGCGAGTGGTCGGAGCAGCGTGCCGCGTCGAACAAGATCGCCGTCAGCGAGCTGGAGGAGCACTATCGCAAGCGGAGCCTGTTGCAGCGGTCAGTCTTCCCCGAGGACATCGCCGAGGGCGTCTACTTCTTCGCCTCGGACCTGTCGGCCAAGTCGACGGGCAATTTCCTGAACGTGGACGCGGGCAATGCCGTGTCCTTCACGCGATAGGGGGCGGGGATGCTGGTTTCCGAGGATCTGGTCGGGTCACTGAACGAAGCGGCGCGGGTTGCCCATGAGGATGAGTTTGGCGCGTTGGGGCGGAAGCTTCAGCGCCGTGGGGTTGATATCGAGACCCTGGTCAAGCGCGCGATGGACTGGTCGGTCGCGGTGCCCTCCTGGGGCGTGGGGACCGGAGGGACGCGGTTCGCGCGGTTTCCGGGAAAGGGTGAGCCGCGGAACATCCATGACAAGCTGGCCGATTGCGGGGTGATCCAGCAGCTGACCCGGGGCACGCGGACGGTCAGCCCGCATATCCCGTGGGACAAGGTGTCCGACTACAACGCGCTGCGGCAAGAGGCGGCGCAGTATGGGCTGGGGTTCGATGCGGTGAACTCCAACACCTTCCAGGACCAGGCGGATCAGCGGCTGTCGTATCGCTACGGGTCGTTGGCGAACGCCCGTTCGGATACCCGCGCGCAGGCCGTTGCGCACAACATCGAATGCATCGAGATCGGGAAAGCTCTTGGGGCGCCCGCGCTGACGGTCTGGATTGGGGACGGCACGAACTTTGCCGGGCAGCAGAGCCTAAGCGCCATGTTCGAGAACTATCTTTCGGCGATGGAAGAGGTCTATGCGGCCCTGCCCCCTGGGATGGCGATGTTCATCGAGCACAAGATGTACGAGCCGGCCTTCTATTCGACGGTGATCAGCGATTGGGGGTCCTCGCTGATGGCGGCACAACATCTGGGGCCGCAGGCGAAGTGCCTGGTGGACCTCGGCCACCATGCGCCCAATGTGAACATCGAGCAGATCGTGGCGCGACTCGTCCATGTCGGGCGGCTGGCGGGGTTCCACTTCAACGATTCGAAGTATGGGGACGACGACCTGGACTCCGGGTCCGTCGATCCGTTCCGCCTTTTCCTGGTCTTTAACGAGCTGGTCGAGGCGGAGTTGCGCGGGGCCAAGGGGTTCGCGCCCAGCTACATGATCGACCAGAGCCACAACGTGACCGACCCGATCGAAAGCCTGATGGGCAGCGCGGTGGAGATTGCGCGGGCCTATATCCAGGCGTCGCTGGTGGACCGTAAGGCACTGACCGAGGCGCAGGAAGCCAACGACGTGATGGCCGCGCACCGTTGTCTGAAAGCGGGCTTCCTGACCGACGTCTCGCCGATCCTGGCCGAGGCGCGGATGCGGCAGGGTGGGGCTTACGACCCCATCGCGGCCTATCGCGCCAGCGGCTACCGCGACCGGGTGGCGAAGGAACGGCCGGAGGTGAAGGGGTCCTCGTCCGGGATCGTCTGACGCACCGGAGGGGAGGCCGGGGGGATGGAAAAGCACTCGATCATCGACGAAAGCCATGCCTTCTGGGACGAGGTGGTGCATCCGTTCCTTGCCGCGCGGTTTCCTGCAGAGACTTCGCAGATGGCGGCGGGGGTCTTCGGCTACGGGTCGGAGGTCTTGCGGCTGGATGACGAGTATTCCACCGACCACCACTTCGGGCTGCGGGTGAATGTGCTGCTGCCGGACGAGGTGATGGCCGAACGCGGCGCAAAGATCGAGGATGCTCTGGCCGAGGGTCTGCCGCAGGTCTGGCGGGGCCGCGAGTTGCGCGAGGGATATACCCGGACAAAGGGCGTGGCGCTGGGGTCGTTGGAGCATCACCTGCGGTCGACCATCGGCCTGGACGCTCCGCCGAACAGTCATTCACAATGGCTGGCGATTCCGGAAGAGGACATGATGCATGTCATCGCAGGGGAGGTCTGGCATGACCCCTCGGGCAGGTTCTCGGCGGTGCGGGAGGCCTTGGCGGCCTATTACCCAGAGGAAGTTCGTCTGCGGCGTCTGGCGCATTGGTGCCGGTACTTCAGCGGCATGGGGGTCTATGCGCTGAAGCGCGCTCTGCTGCGGAACAACGAGCTTTACGCCAATACGACCTTTGCCCGCAGCTTGCGCTGGGGGGTACAGATGGCGTTTCTCCTGGACCGGCAATACTACCCCTATGACAAATGGCTGACGGTGATGTTCCATCGCCTGCCCCGGATGGGCGCGCGGCTGGCGGCGATTGTCGAGGAAGCGCCGAAGCTTTCCACGCCCTGGGAGCGGAAGCTGGACCTCCTCCACCAGATGTCGGACGTGCTGGATCAGGCGATGGTGGAAGACGGCCTCATCGCGCCGCATCCGCGTTACAATGTTTCGGCAACGTCAGGTTACCGCCTGCTTGAATCGGCCTATGCCGAGCTGATCCGCAAGTGCCCGGCGGAAATCCGGGGCATCGTCCCGCAGTGGGAGCAGGTGCATTGGGAAGGGTTCCATTCCGAATTCGTCGCGGGCGTGGGGCTGGAGGACTGGCGGCGGATGCTGCTTCTGGAGGAATACGAATGAACGGTTATGAACGCGTGATGGCGACGATCAACCACAAGCCGGTGGACCGCACGCCGATCGATTGCTGGCTTTACCAGAAGCAGTTCCTGGAGCGGCTGGAGGCCGACTATGGCCCGCGCGAGAAGTTCATCGAGGAATTCGGGATCGACGTTTTCGTCGGCCTCATGCCCTTCCCCAACCAGCACGGCCGCAAGTTCGACATCCATGAACTGGCCGATGTCCCGCTGGAGGACCCCCGCGATCCGAAGTGGCTGAACTTCACCGACTGGAACTACGATTTCGGCGGCACGAACATCGCCACCGCGATCCGCGACCACAAAGGCAAGCGCTGCGTTTTGGCGCATTGCTGGGGGATGGTGGAGGGAACGTCGTCGTTCCTTGGCATCGAGAATTGCTGGATGAACCTGGGCGGCAACCCGCAGCTGATGGCCAATTTCTTCGACCGCTATGCCGATTGGATGTGCATCCAGGTCGACCAGATGATCGAGGCCGGGGTGGACATGATGACCCTTTCGGACGACTGGGGGTCGAACGGCACGATGCTGTTTTCTCCGAAGTCCTGGCGGCAGTTGATCAAGCCCTATGCGATGCGGGTGGTGCAACACGCAAGATCCAGGGGGATGCCGGTCAACCTGCATTCGGACGGCTACATTCTTCAGGTCGTCGATGACATTGTCGAGATGGGCTATACTTCGTGGCACCCGGTGCAGGAAAGCGCGGGCATCGACCCGCGCGAGGTGAAGGCGAAGTGGGGCGACAAGATCATCATCTACGGCTCGCTGGACGTGATTGACGGGCTGTTGAAATACGACGGAGATGAGTTGGACGAGTACATCACCGAACGCTTCGGCATCTATGCCCCGGGTGGCGGGTTCATCTTCAACGGCGGGCACTTCATCCAGCCGGACATCCCGCCGATGCGGCTGGTGCGGGCATACCGGCTGGTAAACAAGCTCGCGGCGCAGTACGGGACGCTACAGTGAAGCCACCCGAGGGCACGGTCTGGATTGGACCGGCCCATCCCTTCGATCTGCGCGATGTGTATGTGAACTTTCGTGTGGATTTCGTCCTGGAAGCTGCGCCAGTCGATGCGGTTTTCAGCTTGAGTGCGGACAGCCGCTATCAGCTTTGGGTAAATGGCATGCTTGTCGGGCGAGGGCCGGAGCGGTCCTGGCCATCCTCGCTGGCGGTAGATGAACGGTCGCTCACCAAATTGCTGCGGGCGGGAGTGAACCGGATCGCGGTTCAGGTCTATTCGCCAGGTCATTCGCACTTTGCCTATGTCCACAGGGGCGCTTGTGGGTTGATCGGCTGGCTGGTCGTGGACGGGAGGGTCGTGTTGCAGACCGATACGGCCTGGAAAGCGCGACGGGATCCTTCGTGGTCGGATTGCGTGGAGAGGGTGTCGATCTACGGCACGGGGGTCGAGGACCGGGACCTGCGGTTGCAGGAGGATTGGATTGAAGCCGATGCCTCTGCCTGGGACGCGGCGCGGGTGGTGCATGGGGCGGAAGGTCCGATCTGGCAAAGCCTGCGGCCTCGGGCGACGGCTTTGCCGGTGGAGGAAATGCGGATCCTGCAAGAGCCGTGGCAGGTGAGGATCGGAGGGTCGGTCGCGGCCTCGGGTGATCCACATGCTGATCTGCGAAAAGGGTTTTCAGAGTCAAAGACAGGCGCGGCCCCTGCCCTGCTGCCAAAGGGCACTTCGGCCATTTGGGTCTTCGACCTGGGGGAAAGCCGGGCCTGTCTCGGCGGCGTCGAACTGACGGCGGCGGGGGGTGAGCGGCTGCTCATTTCCTATGCCGAGAAGCTGCGGGACGGGGAGCTTCTGCTGCCGGACCCGCAGACCTATTGCCGGATGCGGCCTACGGATCGGTTCACGCTGCGGCCGGGGCGGCAGGTGGTGGAGGGGTTCACGCCGCGGGGCGCTCGGTATCTGGTCTTTGTGCTGGAGGGGGGCGGCGTTCCGCCTGCTCCGACGTTCCATGCGCGGCTGCCGGTGACGCCGGTGGTAGAGCGGCCCCTGCCCACGTTGGACCCGGTGCTGCAAGGCGTGGCGGCGATGTGCCGTCGGACGACGCTGGCCTGCCTGCAGGATGGGTTCGTGGATGGGGTGTGGCGGGAAAGCAGTCTTTGGCTCGGCGATGCGGTGGCGCAGGACTGGGCTCTGCGTGGGATTTCGGATGACGCGCGGCCGCTGCTGTTCGCCATCGACATGGCGGCGGAGGGTGTGGATGCGGAGGGGCTGTTGCCCTCGGTCCTGCCGGGGGAGGTTCCGGCCTATGCGGTGACGGATTACAACTTCAGTTGGGTGGAGTTGGTTGCGGGTTGTGCGACGCATCCCGGTGTGGCCGGGCCGGAGGCGGTGTGGCAGCGGCATTGGGGGGTGCTGGTCCGGATGCTGGAGCGGATGGCGTCGTTCCGGGGGCTGGACGGACTGTTGCGCAATCCTCCCGGGCGGCGATTGTTCCTGGACTGGTCGCCGATGAGCCGGGCGGAACCGAACCTGACCTTGAATCTGCGGTATCTGCACGCACTGCGGCTGGCGGCGGAGATGGCGGAGAGGGTCCGGCGGACGGCGGATTGGGCGGAGCAGGCAGGGGCGTTGGCGCGGGCTTTGCAGGGCCACAGGACGCCGGATGGGTGGCGGGAAAGCCTCGGCGGAGAGGCAGCAAGCCAGTTGGGTCTGGCGCTGTTGATCCTGACCGGGGTGGTTGACGGGGCCGAGGCAGGGGCGTTGGCAGACCGGATCGTCGCCCGGTCGCTCGACCTGCGGGACGGTCCGGTTGAAGGGAAGCCGGCCCTCGCCAGCCCCTTCATGCACCACTACCTTTTCCTTGCACTGCAAAGGCTTGGCCGCCGCAAGGACATCCACGCGATCATCGCGGCGCGCTGGGGCCGTTGGGTGAGCCAAGGCCTTGTGACCACGCCCGAGAACTGGTCGATCGACTTCCCCGACGGGTCGGCCTGTCACGGCTTTTCGGCGCACCCGCTGGGCTGGCTTTAGAAGTCCAGGTGTTCGACGGACAGAGCGTTGGCTTGAATGAAGTCGCGGCGGGGTTCCACGACGTCGCCCATGAGCTTGGAAAAGATGTCGTCCGCCTCGGCCAGATCATCGACCTTGACCTGCAACAGCGTCCGCGCCTCGGGGTCGAGCGTCGTCTCCCACAGCTGGTCGGGGTTCATCTCGCCGAGGCCCTTGTAGCGTTGGAGGGTGAGGCCTTTTTCGCCTTCGGCGAGGATGGATTTCAGCAGGTCGATGGGGCCGTGGATTGCCTGTTCGCGGTCCTTGCGGACAAGGCGGGCGGGGTCGCGGTAGATATCGCGATATTGGCCCGCGATCTGCGAGAGCTTGCGCGCCTCACCCGAGCGGAGGACCGCGCCGTCGAGCGTCCGCAACTCCTCAACCCCGCGCAGGATGCGGCTAAGGCGGATGCCGTGGTCCTGGGTGATGCGTCCCTGCCAGCCACGCTCAAACTCTGGCGCGATCAGGTTCAGGCGTTTCGCAACCGTGTCGGCGACGGCCTGCAGGTCGGCATCGGCGCGGCCCGGGTCAAAGGCCCCGGCAAGGGCGGCCTGTTCCAGGATCGGGCGGGGGTAGTGGGTGGGGAAGGCGTCCAGCACGCGGCGGAACTGGCGCGCGCCTTCAATGACACGGGCCAGGTCGTTGCCAGCGATTTCCTGGCCATCGGTCAGGCGCAGGACGGCACCTTCGGTGCCCATCTCGACCAGATAGTCGTCCAGCGCGGCCTGGTCCTTGAGGTAAACCTCGGACTTGCCGCGCGCGACTTTGTACAAGGGCGGCTGGGCGATGTAGAGATAGCCGCCCTCGATCAGCGCGGGCATCTGGCGGAAGAAGAAGGTCAGGAGCAGCGTCCGGATATGCGCGCCGTCGACGTCGGCGTCGGTCATGATGACGACCTTGTGGTAGCGCAGCTTGCCGATGTCGAATTCGTCGCGGCCGATCCCGGTGCCAAGCGCGGTGATCAGGGTGCCGATTTCCTGGCTGGAAAGCATGCGGTCGAAGCGGGCGCGTTCGACGTTCAGGATCTTGCCGCGCAGGGGCAGGACAGCCTGATTGGAGCGCGAGCGGCCCTGCTTGGCCGAACCGCCTGCCGAGTCGCCCTCGACGAGGAATATCTCGGACTTGGCGGGATCCCGTTCCTGGCAGTCGGCCAGCTTCCCCGGCAGCGAAGCTACGTCCAGCGCGGTCTTGCGGCGGGTCAGTTCGCGGGCCTTGCGGGCGGCTTCGCGGGCCAAAGCGGCCTCGATGATCTTGCCGACGATAATCTTTGCGGGGCCAGGGTTTTCCTCGAACCACTCGGCCAGCTTTTCGTTCACCAGGTTTTCGACCGCCGGGCGGACCTCAGAGCTGACGAGCTTGTCCTTGGTCTGGCTGGAGAACTTGGGGTCCGGCACCTTGACCGACAGCACGCAGGTCAAACCTTCCCGCGCATCGTCGCCGGTGAAGTCCACCTTCTCGCGCTTGGCGATGCCCGAGGACTGGGCATATCCGGTGATCGTGCGGGTCAGCGCGCCCCGAAAACCGGCCAGGTGCGTGCCGCCGTCGCGCTGCGGGATATTGTTTGTGAACGGCAATACGGTTTCGTGGTAGCTGTCGTTCCACCACATTGCAACTTCGACCCCGATGCCGTTCTTTTCGCCCACCATGTAGATGGGTTCGGGCATCACCGAGGTCTTCGACCGGTCGATATACTTGACGAATTCCCGCACGCCGCCTTCGTAGAATAGCTCGACTTTCTGCGGTTCAGCGTGGCGTTCGTCTTCCAGAATGATCCGGACGCCGGAATTCAGGAACGCAAGTTCACGAAGTCGCGTCTCGAGCGTCTTGAAGCTGTAGTCGAGGTTCGAAAAGGTTCCATCCGGCCGGTTGGCCTTGGCCGAAGCCAGAAAACGGACCTCGGTTCCGCGCTTGCCGGGGGCTGGGCCGACCTCATGCACATGCACCGTGCAATCGCCGTCCTCGAACCGGGCACGGTATTCGGCGTCGTTGCGCCAGACGGTCAGCTCCAGCCATTCCGACAGGGCGTTGACGACGGACACACCCACGCCGTGGAGACCGCCCGAGACCTTGTAGGCATTCCCGCTGTCATCCGTGTTGTTGAATTTCCCCCCGGCGTGCAGCTGAGTCATGATGACCTCGGCCGCCGAGACGCCTTCCTCGGGGTGCATGTCGACGGGGATGCCACGGCCGTTGTCGCGCACTGAAACGCTGTCATCCGCATGGATTTTCACCACGACTTCGGTCGCGTGACCGGCCAGCGCCTCGTCAATCCCGTTGTCGACGACTTCATAGACCATATGGTGCAGACCCGACCCATCGTCGGTGTCGCCGATATACATGCCGGGGCGTTTGCGAACCGCCTCTAACCCCTTGAGGACCTTGATGGAATCGGCACCGTATGACGCGGTGTTCTTGGGCTGGTCAGCCATGCGTGGGAAACCCTGATCGTTGCCCGCGACTTATAGCGGTTTGACACAGGATTGTCACCCCTTGGCCACCAGATTTGGTGGTCAGATGAACGGGATGACGAGGCCGACGCCGATCAAGAGGACGCCCGAAGTGACGTTCAACCTGCGCACGCTTTCCGGGCTGGACAAGAGCTGCCGCGCACGGTCAAGGAAGTAGGCGAGGCCAAGGTTTCCGACTGCCGGGATCAGGGCCGAAATCGCGATGATGACCGCAATGTCGGGGACGGTCAGCTGCTGCAGTGTGAAAAAGCCGGGCAGCGCACCCATGTAGAAGAGGATCGCCTTCGGGTTGCCGATCACCGCTGCGACGCCGACGGAAAAACCCGCCCACATGCCGGGGCGCGTGAGACGGCTGTCGGGGTTCAGCGTGGCAGCGGGCTTGCGGACAAGCAGGACGCCCATGACCAGGAAGATCGCGGCGGCGACCCAGCGCAGGGCCTGCAGAAGGTCCCCATAGAGTGACTCGATCCAGCTGAGACCCAAGATCGCGGACAGGGGCCAGATCAGGTCACCCAGCGCGACGCCGAGGGCAAGGGGCCAGGCGGCGGCAAAGCCGCCGGACAGGGATCGGGCGGTCAGGGCGACCCAAACCGGACCGGGCACGGCCCAGAGCCCCGCCATGCCAAGCGCGTAGAGGAGAAGTTCGTGGAACGAGACGGTCATGCGCCAGCTTTAGAACAGGCCGCCCAGAAGGTCGAGCGGCTTGATCGCGTCCCAGACTTGCGGCCCAAGATCAAGGACTTGCAAGTGATCTTCCGATCGGTCGCGATGCAAGCTGCCGGTCGTCGCCCCGGTGAGGTCAAGGTAGGTCAGCGGGTTCGAGGCGGGTCGGAAACCTGCGGCGGGGTAGAGCGCGGCAGTGCCGAACAGAAGGACATGGCGCGCCGGGGAGTAACGCGCGGTGGTCAAGGCGGCCTGCAACAGGGTGGCGGCGTGGCCCTTTCCGCGATGGCCAGGGTCGGTTGCGACATCGGCGATCCCGGCGATGGTGACCAGGTCGCCTCCAAGCCGAACGGCGCGAAGCTGGACGGCAAGATGGGCGATGATCTGGCGATCGTGGCGCAGGACATGCCGCCAGCTGTGGCGGGTCTGGAAGAAGCTGCGACCACCGAAGTCCGTGCGGAAACACCGGGCGAGCAGCGTGGCGATGGCAGCATCGTCAGCGTTTGTGAGCTGATGTTCGGGAATCATCTCCACGGTCATTCCCCAACCACCGAGTTGCCGTCCCCTTCGGAAACCTTCAGAGTGCGGCCACGATCCCCCAAGGCGGAGAACAGGTCAGCTTCGGTGCCGGTCATCAGGGCCTGCGCCCCAAGCGCGCAGATCTCGTCGTAGAGCGCCGCGCGACGGTCTTCGTCGAGATGCGCCGCGACTTCGTCCAGAAGGAGGATGGGCGCGCGCCCCAGATCCTGCGCCAAGGCGCGGGCATTGGCGAGGATCAGGCTGATGAGGAGCGCCTTCTGCTCACCGGTCGAGCATTGGTCGGCGGGGACGTCTTTGGCGGTGTAGCGGGCCAGAAGATCGGCGCGGTGGGGGCCGACGAGGGTGCGGCCGGCAGCGATGTCGCGGCGGCGGCCTTCGGCGAGGGCTTGGGCCAAATCGGCGGGCTCTTCGCTGCCCTCGGGGCCGGTGAGGGTGAGATCGGCGGAGGGGAAGGCGCTGGCGGGATCGGCGGCGGTTGCGATGCGGGCGATAGCGGCGCGGCGGTGGGTCGTGATGGCCTCTCCGGCCTCGGCCATCTGCGATTCCAGGGCTGCGTACCAATGCGCGTCGGTCACCTGATCTTTGATCAACCGGTTCCGGTCGCGCATCGCCTTCTCATATGTGAGCGTTTGTTCGGCATGCTCGGGGAAGAAGCTGAGGGTCATCCGGTCGAGGAAACGGCGACGGCCCTCGGCGGCCTCGATCCAGAGCCGGTCCATCGCGGGCATCAGCCAGAGGACGCGGAGGATGCGGCCAAGGCTGGCCTGGGTGGCGGCCTTGCCGTCGATGCGGACCTGCCGCGCCTCGCCGGGTTCGGCCCAGGTTTCCAACTCATGCGCGGCGGAAAGGCCTTGCACGGTGGCGGTGATCTTCCAGCCGATGGCCTCGGGTTTGCGGGCCAGATCCTCGGCGGCGGCGCGTCTCAGGCCCCTTCCCGGCGACAGCAGCGACACAGCCTCCAGGATGTTGGTCTTCCCCGCGCCGTTCGGGCCGGTAATCGCAACCGGACGGCCGTCGAAGGTCAGCCGCGTGGCCCGGTGACTGCGGAAATGCGTGAGCGCGAGGGTTTCGATCGCCAGACCGCCCAACGGATTTCCCTTTCAGCGCAGTGGCTTGTCAGACACGCATTGGCATGACGACATAGACGGCAGAGGTGTCGTTGCCTTCGCGCATCAGGGTCGGGTCGGCGGCGGAGTTGAACAGGAAGACCGCATTCTCGCGGTCGACCTGGCTCGCGATCTCCAACAGGTACTTGGCGTTGAAGCCGATTTCCAGCCGGTCGTCGCCATAGGCCACTGCAAGTTCCTCCTCGGCCGCGCCGGAGTCGGGGGAGTTCACCGAGAGGACCAACCGGTCCTCCTCCAGCGACAGCTTCACGGCGCGGGAGCGTTCCGACGACACGGTCGCCACGCGGTCCACCGCCTTGGCGAATTCCGAGGCGTCGACTTCCAGCTTGCGGGTATTCCCGGTCGGGATGACGCGGGTGTAGTCCGGGAAGGTGCCGTCGATGACCTTGGAGGTCAGGGTGATCGCAGGGGTGGCAAAGCGAACTTTCGTTTCGGACACCGACACGGCGATTGTGGCGTCGTCGTCGTCCAGCAGTTTCCTGAGTTCCCCAACGGTCTTGCGGGGGACGATCACGCCGGGCATTCCGTCGGCGCCTTCCGGCAGGGACGCGTCGATGCGGGCCAGGCGGTGGCCATCGGTGGCGACACAGCGGAGGACCTTGCCACCTTCGCCTTGGGCCACGTGCATGTAGACGCCGTTCAGGTAATAGCGGGTTTCTTCGGTGGAAATCGCGAACTTCGCCTTGTCGAACAGGCGCCGAAGTTCGGTCGCCTTGGCCGAGAAATTCGAGGAGTACTCGGAGGAAGCCATCACCGGAAAGTCTTCCTTCGGAAGCGTCGCCAGGCTGAAGGTCGACCGACCCGCCGTGATCGTCAGCCGCCCCGCTGCGGCATCTTCGGCCAGGTTGACCAGCGCCCCGTCGGGCAGCTTGCGGACGATTTCGTGCAGCATGACCGCAGACACGGTCGTCGAACCCGCGCGTTCGACCATCGCATCGGCGCGGTCCACCACCTCGATGTCAAGGTCGGTGGCGCGGAAGCTGACCTGAGCGCCCTCGGCCTCGATCAGGACGTTCGCAAGGATCGGGATCGTGTTGCGGCGTTCGACCACCGACTGCGCCTGCGCGAGCGCCTTCAGAAGCGTAGCGCGTTCGATCGAGAGCTTCATCTGACTTCCCCCTGCCGGCCCATTGAAGGGACGACGAATTTACCCGGTTTCCACCGGTTCACAAGTGTTGGATGGGACTGTGAAAGGCTTTGCCGGGGCCGTCAAGTGCGGCCCCTTCGCCTAGCCCTGCAGAAGGCGCCGGAGAAGCTGCAGATCGTCGGCCAACTGGCTGTCGGTGGTCATCAGCTGCTCGATTTTCCGCACACCATGCATGATCGTCGTGTGATCCCGACCGCCAAAGCGGCGACCGATTTCCGGCAAGGACCGCGGGGTCAGCTGCTTGGACAGATACATCGCCACCTGGCGCGGCCGAGCGATGGTGCGCAGCCGCTTCGGGCCGATCAGGTCGGACAGGCGGACGTTGTAATGTTCTGCCACCTTGCGCTGGATCTCTTCGATCGACAGCTTGCGGTCGGACGAACGCAGGATGTCGGCCAGGCAATCCTGGGCGAGGTCCAGCGTGATCTCGCGCCCAACCAGCGACGCAAAGGCGAAAAGCCGGGTCAGTGCGCCTTCCAGCACGCGGACATTGGTGGTGATTCGATGCGCAAGAAATTCAAGGACGCCATCGGCCAGGACCAGGCCACGATACTGGCTGCGGTAGAATTCGACCTTCTGCTGCAGGATACCTAACCGCAGTTCATAATCGGTCGGATGCAGGTCGACGACGAGACCGCACTGCAGGCGCGACTTGATGCGGTCCTCAAGATCCTTGATCTCTCCGGGCGCGCGGTCGGCGGAAATCACGATCTGCTTGTTGGCGTCAACGAGGGCGTTGAAGGTGTGGAAGAACTCTTCCTGCGTCGAATCCTTTCCGGCGATGAACTGGACATCATCGACCATCAGCACGTCGACGGACCGGAAAAGCTCTTTGAAGTCCATGACTTGCCGGTCGCGAAGTGCCTGGACGAAGCGGTACATGAACTGTTCGGCCGACAGATACAGCACGCGAAGGTCGGGGCGGCGCACCTGAAGCTCATGCGCGATGGCGTGCATCAGGTGGGTCTTGCCAAGCCCGACGCCGCCATAAAGGAACAGCGGGTTGAAGGTGACGGGCCCGCCCTCGGCCACGCGACGGGCGGCGGCATGGGCCAGTTCGTTCGGCTTGCCGACGACAAAGGTGTCGAAGGTGAAACGGGCATCCAGCGGCGCACCCGGAAGCTCTTCGTCCGGAACGCGGGCGCGGACGGTCTTGGGCGCGGGCTTCGGGGCCGGTGCGCGCGGTTCCAGCTGCGCGCTGCCCACAGCGAATTCGAGGCGTTCGACGGCCTCGCCCGCACTGGTCAGCTGCGACCGGATGTGGTCGCCGTAATTGCGCTGCACCCAGTCGCCGAAGAAGATCGTGGGAACTTCGAACCGGGCCACGCCGTTCTTCAGGTGCGACAGGCGCAGCGGTTCGATCCAGGTCGCATAATTGTGCCGCCCGACCCGTTTGATCAGCTCTTCCCGAACCTGCCCCCAGGTTTCATTCGTCATTCTTCAACCTGCCAATATCCCCGGGTCGGTGGCATGAGGCCCCGATCCTGCCCTGTTTCTTTCGATGGCGAGCCACATCGACCAAACCCCCGGCGCCGCCAGTCGGGCGGGCAGAGCCATCGGCTTGTCAGTGGGACAGAACAACGCACAACAGAACTGCCGGTCCCCCGACAGCTTTGAGTGCCTGATAGGATGGCTTGAACGCCACCTTCAATCATTTGATCCCAAAGGAAAAACTCGGACTTTATGACGCTTGGAACGCCTGATCCGTGCAGCAGCTTTCCCTTTGCGATCTGTTCATGTCCCCCAGGACGAAGTGAATCGCAGGGTCACGCTAGCAAGCCCGCCGCGGGCTCTGCAACCGAACAACACGCTTGACAGAGATTCCCGAAAACCGAATCCGAAGGCTCTGGCAAATCGGCAACGCCGCGCCCAAAACGCGCAGCCGGAGGGCGCAAATGTGCCAAAGGGCGCAACCCATGCGGGCGCGCCCTTGTGCAGTCCGGGTGTTCCGGATTCGGTCCGGTCAGACCGTGGTCACGCCTTGACGGTGGCGACGGCCTTCACGCGCGACGCGAGGCGCGACATCTTGCGCGCGACGGTGTTCTTGTGCAGCACGCCCTTGGTCACGCCACGGGCCAGTTCCGGCTGGGCGGCCTTCAGCGCGGCCTGGGCGGCATCGGGGTTGCCCGAAGCGATGGCTTCCTCGACCTTGCGCAGGAAGGTGCGGATGCGCGAACGGCGCGCCTTGTTGACGGCATAGCGGGCGTCGGCCTGACGGGCGCGCTTCTTGGACTGGGCGGTATTGGCCATGGGTGGCTTCCTTGCGGTCTTTCGGTTTCAAATCGGTCGCACGAAAGACCAGAAGGCCCCGTCCCCTAGGGACGGATCTGATTCTTGCCTAAGCGGGCCCACGCGCATGTGAGGGGGCCTATAGGGCAAGTCTTTCGGAAAGAAAAGCCCCCGCCGTCGCGATGCTAGCTGTGAAATCTCAGGAGGTTGTTCACCCGGAACGGGGTTAGGCTGCAATCG
>OFDC01000313.1_pt1 | contig 40680 bp, 41 predicted proteins | sample 1520941 | NCBI WGS metagenome assembly OFDC01 (sample SAMEA94258168, study PRJEB24077) | hot springs metagenome | biome: Aquatic biome; feature: Water | place: India | collected 2012-12-06 | depth 5 m | reverse complement strand
CCCGCACCAGTTCTCCGGCGGCATGCGCCAGCGGGTGGTGATCGCGCTGGCGCTATGCGCGGGCCCGCGCCTGATCGTGGCCGATGAGCCGACGACGGCGCTCGACGTGTCGATCCAGGCACAGATCATCGCGCTGCTGAAGCGGCTCTGCCGCGAACATGGAACGGCGGTGATGCTGGTGACGCACGACATGGGCGTGATCGCCGAGACCGCCGACCGCGTGGCCGTGATGTATGCCGGTCGCATCGCCGAGATCGGGCCGGTGCGTGACGTGGTGAAACACGCCAGGCATCCCTATACCGGGGGGCTGATGGGCTCCATCCCGAGCCTCGGCGTTCGCACCGAGCGCCTGACCCAGATCGACGGCGCCATGCCGCGGCTGACCGAAATTCCCCGGGGCTGCGCCTTCAACCCACGTTGCACCGCGCGCGGCCAGCGATGCCTGGTGGAAAGGCCCGATCTCATGGCCGCGGGTACGACGCGTGCCGCCTGCTGGCTGCACGATCCGGGCGGCGTCGGCCCGGCCCTTGGCAAGGAGACGGTCGATGCCTGACGGCAGCGGCAGCCAGTTCGTCCGCATCGCGGGCCTGAAGCGCTACTTCGACGTCTCGGCACCGTGGCTCGTGCGCACCATCGAGCGTCGGCCGCGCCAGGTCGTCCAGGCGGTCGACGGTATCGATATCGAGATCGCCAGGGGCGAGACCTTCTCGCTCGTGGGTGAATCGGGTTGCGGCAAGTCCACGGTGGCGCGCCTCGTCGTCGGGCTCTATCCGCCAACGGCCGGTCGCATCGAAATCGACGGCAACGACATGGCCGGCCGTCACAGCCGGGCCGACATGGCGGCGCTGCGCCGGCGCATGCAGATGATCTTCCAGGATCCGTATGCCAGCCTCAATCCGCGCTGGCGCGTGTTCGACATCATCGCCGAGCCGATCCGCGCCTTCGGCCTCTCGACCGGCAAGGCCGATCTCGAAGCCCGCGTCGCGGCGCTGCTGCGGCAGGTGAAGCTGAACCCGGCCGACGGCCGCAAGTATCCGCACGAGTTCTCGGGCGGCCAACGCCAGCGCATCTCGATCGCGCGTGCGCTTGCCAGCGAGCCGGAATTCCTGGTGTGCGACGAGCCGACCTCGGCGCTCGACGTCTCCGTGCAGGCGCAGATCCTGAACCTGATGGTCGACCTGCAGCGCCGCCTGCAGCTCACCTACCTGTTCATCAGCCACAATCTCGCGGTCGTCTATCACATCTCCACGCGCGTCGGCGTGATGTACCTCGGCCGCCTGGTCGAGGTGGCCCCGACCGAGACGTTGTTCACCCGGCCCAAGCACCCCTACACGCGGATGCTGCTCGACACGATCCCCGATCTCGACATGACGGGTCGCCAGCGCAGCCCCGTCGGCGGCGAGGTGCCGAGCCCGATCAACCCGCCCTCGGGCTGCTCCTTCCATCCGCGCTGTCCGTTCGCCAACGACCGCTGCAAGAGCGAGCGTCCCAAGGCGCTGCCCATCGAGGGTGGCACCGTCGCCTGCCACGCCATCGAGGAAGGCCGGCTGCCGATTGAGGATCGGACCTACGCGTAAGCGAAAGGTCCCTCACTGCGTTCGGGATGACAGCGTTTTCTGCATCGAGGCACAGCGCCGACCCCAGCAAAATTGTCATCCCGAACGCAGTGAGGGACCTTTGAGGCGCATGCGATAACCCCGAAGCGCCCGGAAACCACCCCCACGAGACCTGACATGCGCAGGCGCATGCCGAGCGAGCTTGATCTGTGGCGGGGCTCGCTTACGATCCGGGCCAACAATTTCAATGGAGACTCAAGGATGCCGGTCATCAACCGCATTGCCTCGTTCCACAAGGACATGACCGCGTGGCGCCATGACATTCACAGCCATCCGGAAACGGCTTTCGAGGAAGTGCGGACGGCCGATGTGGTCGCGGCCAAGCTGGAGAGCTTCGGGATCGAGGTCCATCGCGGCCTGGCCAAGACCGGCGTCGTCGGCGTGCTGCGCTCCGGCACCTCCGGGCGCGCGATCGGCCTGCGCGCCGACATGGATGCGCTCGACGTGCACGAGACCAACGAGTTCGATCACAAGTCGACGATCCCCGGCAAGATGCACGCCTGCGGCCATGACGGTCATACGGTGATGCTGCTGGGCGCCGCCAAGTATCTCGCCGAGACGAAGAACTTCGACGGCACGGTCTACTTCATCTTCCAGCCGGCCGAGGAGAACGAGGGCGGCGGGCGCGTGATGGTGGAAGAGGGGCTGTTCGAGAAGTTCCCGGTCGAGGGCGTCTACGGCATGCACAACATCCCGGGCATCCCGGTCGGCAAGTTCGCCGTCCGTCCCGGTCCGATGATGGCCGCCTACGACATCTTCGAGGTCGTCCTTAAGGGCGTCGGCGGCCACGGCGCCATGCCGCAGCACACGATCGATCCCGTGGTGGTCGGCGCGCACATCGTGACGGCGCTGCAGTCGATCGTGGCGCGCAACGTCGACCCGATGGACACCGCCGTCGTCTCGACGACGCAGATCCATGCCGGTGACGCGTGGAACGTGATCCCGCAGGAGTGCGTGCTGCGCGGCACGGTTCGCACCTTCAAGAAGCCGGTGCAGGACCTGATCGAGAAGAACATCGAGAAGATCTCGCGCAACGTAGCGGCCGGCTTTGGCGCCGAGGTCGTGAAGTGGCGCTACGAGAAGCGCTATCCCGCGACCGTGAACAGCGTGCAGGAGACGGAATTCGCCGCCCAGGCGGCGGCGTCGCTGGTCGGGCTGGAGAACGTGAACCGCAATCCGACGCCGGCGATGGGTTCGGAAGACTTCGCCTGGATGCTGCTCAAGAAGCCGGGCTGCTACATCTGGGTCGGCAACGGCGACGGCGTCGGCAGCTGCATGGTCCACAACCCGGGCTACGACTTCAACGACGAGATCCTGCCGTTGGGCGCGTCCTACTGGGCGACCCTGGTCGAGCAGCAGCTCGCACGCGAGGCGATGCCGCAGGCGGCGGAGTAGGCCCAACCCTCCAGCCTTCGACGCGGTCGTGTCAGGTCTGCACCCCTACGCCAATTCCCGCATCGGGCTGGCAACGATGCACGAGAAGGAGCGGGCGCTTGGGCCCGCCTTCCGTCGCGTGCTCGGCGCGGACGTCGTCGCCGTCCCGGAACTGGACACCGACACGCTCGGCACCTTCTCGGGCGAGGTGCCGCGACCGGACGTGCTGGTCGAAACCTCGCTGCTGAAGGCCGAACTGGCGTTCCGGACGATGGACGTCGATTGCGCGGTCGCGAGCGAGGGCAGCTACGGGCCGATCGATCGAGTCCCGCTGATCTCGTGCGGCGTCGAGATCCTGGCCTTTGTCGACCGCAAGCGCGGTCTGCGGCTGGTCGACACCTTCCCGACCCGTCATTCGAGCTGGCGGCTGTCGCGCTTCCGCGCCGGCGATCCCGCGCGCCTCACCGTGCTGCGCGCCATGGGCTTCCCGCGCTACGGCGTGTTCGTCGCCTGCAGCAGCGACATGGACCATCCGGTGAAGGGCCTTGCCACCGAGGAAGAGGTGATCGCCACCATGGACCGCGAGGCCGAGCGCTCCACCGAAGGGCTGGCGGTCCTCTATTCGGACATGCGCGCGCATCGCAATCCCACGCGGATGACGGTGCTGCGGGCGGCCGGGTGGCAGCTCGCCAAGCGCCTGCAATGCCTTTGCCCGAAATGCCATGCGCCGGGGTTCGGCCGCATCGAATCGCGGCGCGGCCTGCCGTGCGAGGCCTGCGGTGATCCCACCCACTGGATCCATTTCGAGATCGACGGCTGCTCCGTCTGCGGCCACGTCGAGACCCGCCCGCGCAGGGACGGCCGCAAGACCGCCCCGAAGCTTTCGTGCGCGAGCTGCCGCGTTCCTGTCGTCCTGAGCGAAGCGAAGGACCTAGCGGAATGACCAGGGTACTCCTGAACGAGCGTGAGATCCTTCGCTGTGCTCAGGATGACAAAAGGGCAGTCGCTTTCGCGTCGAGTTAAACCGCCAGATCCGTCGCGAGGTGGAACAGGCAGTCGCCGCGTTCGCAGCGGGCGGGGACGCGCTTGCAGAGGACCAGGCCGGCGCGCTTGAAGTGCACGACCTCGGGCTCGCGCCACGGCGTGTGGTGGAAGTGGATGCGGCCGGCCGGCTGGCCTTCCTTCACCTCGTCGCCCAGCTCGACCAGCGGCTCGAACAGGCCGCCGTCCGAGGCATAGACGTAGTAGTCGTCGCCGCCGATCTCGGTGAAGCGTGTCTTCGTGGGGGCCGGCACCGGACCCTGCAGCAGGCCAACATGCGCCAGCACCCGGCGCATCCCGTCCTCGGCTACCTTCAGCGAGCCCGGCGTCACGAGGCCACCGCCGCCCAGTTCGGTGCCCATGCCGACCACGCCCTGGCGATAGGAGGCCGAGGTGAAGGTGCGGCCGCCGCCCTGCGGCGCGGCCGAGATGTAGCTCACCGGCGCGCCGAAGGCCTTCAGCAGGCCCATGACCTTCTCCATCCGTGCTGCGTCCTGGTGGCGCGGCGCAAGGGCGCTCGGGATGTAGGTCAGCGAGCTGCCTCCGGAATGGAAGTCGAACGCGTAGTCGAAGCCGGGCAGCAGCGCGTGCTCGATCCAATAGGCGATCTGCTGGGTGATCGTGCCGTCGGCATCGCCGGGGAACGATCGGTTGAGATTGCCCTCGTCGATCGGCGAGGTGCGGCGGCCTTCCATCGCGGCCGGGAAGTTCGCGGACGGCAGGATCACCAGGCGGCCCTTGATGTCTTTCGGATTGATCGCGCGGATCAGGTTGCCCAGCCCGATCTGGCCTTCCCATTCGTCGCCGTGGTTGCCGGCCTGCATCAGAACGTTGGGTCCGTCGCCGTTCTTGATGCGCACGATGGGGATCGGGATCCAGCCATAGGCCGAGCGGTGCACCGAATGCGGCACGCGCACGAAGCCGGTGGCCTTGCCCTCGGCGTTGAGGTCGATGTCCGGCGTCAGCCGGCTCATTGCGGTGAACTCGGTGGACTTGAGCGTTGCGTCGGTCATGTCAGCGTCTCTCGCTACGGGGATCGAGGGCATCCTGCAGTCCGTCGCCCAGGAAGTTGAAGGCGATCACGGTCAGGAAGATCAGAAGGCCGGGCCACAGCGCCAGCACGGGCGCTTCCTGCAGAAGCTCCTGGGCGCCGGTCAGCATGTTGCCCCAGCTCGCGGCCGGCGGCTGGATGCCGAGGCCGAGGAACGACAGGGTCGATTCGAACAGGATCAGCGTGCCGACCGACATCGTGGTGGCGACGACCAGCGTGCCAGCCGTGTTGGGCAGGATGTGGCGGAACATGATCCGTTGCGGCCGGGCGCCCAGCGCCACGGCGGCGCGCGTGAAGTCGCGGGCCTTCAGCGACAGCGTCTCGGCGCGCACCAGGCGTGCGACGGTGGTCCAGCCAGTCAGGGCCACGATCACCACGATGCGGTAGAGCGAGAACATCTCCGACTGCGCGATCTCGGCCGGAATGCCGAGCTTCCGTGGATCGACCGCCGCCAGCACGATCAGCAGCGGCAGCAGCGGCAGCGAGATCACGCCGTCGGTCAGGCGCATCAGGAAGGCGTCGAGCCGTCCGCCGAGATAGCCGGCGACGACGCCGATCGTGGCACCGAGGATCGCCGAGAGCAGCGCTCCCGAAATGCCGACCAACAGCGAGACGCGGCCACCGTCGAGCAGGCGCTGGAAGAGGTCGCGGCCGAGATCGTCGGTGCCCAGCCAGTGCTGCGCCGAGGGGCCTTCGAAGCGGCGGAAGAGATCGGTCTGCGTGGGATCGACTCCGCGCAGCTCGGCGATCAGCGGGGCTGCGAGGGCCAGCACCAGCATGACCGACAGGAACGCCAGCGAGGCCCAGGCGAGCCGATGGCGCAGCAGGCGCCGCCACGCCGCGGGACGGGCAGCCACCGCCGTCATGGCGTTGCGTCCGCCAGCGAGACGCGCGGGTCGACCCAGGCATAGGCGAGGTCGGCCAGCAGGTTGCCGGCGATGGTGGCCGCCGTGGCCACCAGCAGGCCGACGAGGGCGAGGTTGTAGTCGTTCTCGAGGATGGCCTGGTAGATCGCCTTGCCCATGCCCGGCCAGGCGAACATCGTCTCGGTGATCAACGCGCCGGAGACCAGACCGCCGAAGGAGAGGGCGAGGATCGTCAGGACCGGCGACAGCGCGTTGGCGAAGGCGTGGCGCCACAGGACGACGCGCTCCGGGGCGCCCTTGGCCCGCGCCGTCCGCACATAGTCCTGGCGAAGCGCCTCGATCATCGCGCCGCGCATGAAGCGGGTGTAGCCGCCGAGCTGGACGAGGGTGAGGGTCAGGACCGGCAGCGCCAGATGGCGAAGCTGCTCGGTCAGCGCCGTCGTCCACGGCGTGCCGGGGCGGATGTCGGCCATGCCGCCGGCCGGCAGCCAGCCGAGCTTCACAGCGAACAGGGAGATCAGCAGCAGCGCCAGCCAGAAGGGCGGCGCGGAGATGCCGCCGAAGCACAGGAGGTTGATCAGGTAATCGGCGCGGCTGCGCGGATGGGCGGCGGCCCACATGCCGAGCGGCAGGGCGATCGCGACCGAGATCACGAAGGCGAGGCCAGCCAGCAGGAGCGTATTCAGGAGGCGAGGCCAGAGGACGGCGAGCACCGGCTGGCCGAAGGAGCGCGAGTAGCCGAAATTTCCCTGCAGGGCCTGCAGCAGCCAGGCGAGGTAGCGCTCGAACAGTGGCTTGTCGAGACCGTAGGCGGCGCGCAGCCGGGCGGCGTCCTGGCTGGTCATGGTCGGGTCGCCCGAGATCATCATGTCGATCGGATCGCCCGGCATCAGGCCGATCAGCAGATAGACCACGAGGCTCATCAGCAGGAGGGTGACGGCGGTCTGGACGGCGCGCGCCACGAAATAGCGGGTCATGTCGTCGACCCGCCGGGAGGAGAAGCGAAAGGTCCCTCGCTGCGCTCGGGATGACAACGCTTCCTGCACAGGCGCACTGCGCCAACTAAGGCAAAATTGTCATCCTGAGCGAAGCGAAGGACCTTTGAGCTGGATGGGATCGCACGGCTCATCTGGGAGAGCCTGCCATCTAGTTTTCCCAGCGCCATTGCTCGACCCACAGGGTCGAGCTGTTGAGCGTGCCGGTCGGCGTCACGCCCTTGAGCGGCTTGGGAATGACGAACGGATCGACGCGGAAGAACAGCGGCAAAGACGGCAGGTCGTCGGCCGCCAGCTTCTGGATTTCGGCGAACAGGGCACGTCGCTTGACAACGTCAAGTTCTCGCTCGGCGGCGTCGAGCGCCTTGTCCATCTCGAGATTCGCATAGCCCGGATAGTTCTGGCCGCTCCAGCCATTGTCGGCCGACGGGATTTCCTTGGAGTGCAGCGAGGAGCGCGGCACGCGTTCGGGCCGCTGCACCCAGGCATACATGCCGAGGCCGCCGTAGGTCCGCTTGCCCATGGCCTCGAAGAAGATGCGCGGTGGTTCGGCCTTCAGGCGGACCTCGATGCCGACCTGTCGGAGCTGGCTCTGGATCACCTGCGCCACCAGTTCGCGGACGCGGTTGCCGGCGGTGGTGCCCAGTTCGATCGACAGTTTCTCGCCGGCCGCGTTGTGGCGGACGTTGTTGCGAAGGGTCGAGAAGCCCGCCTCGTCCAGCAACTTGCGGGCCGCCGCCGGATCGTAACCGTACTGCCGCGCCGCCGGGCTGAACATCGGGTCGAGCTCGCTGATGCCGCCATGGGCGATCGGCTGCTTGCCCTCGAATAGCTTTTCCGAAATGGCCTTGCGGTCGATCGCCAGCAGCATCGCCTGCCGCACGCGCCGGTCGGCCAGGAGCTTGTTGTCGAGATTGACGTCGATATGCTCCCAGATCAGCGCCGGCTTGTAGACGACGTTGTACTTGTCCTTGTGGCGCTTCTCGAAGGCGATGGCCTGGTCGAGCGACAGGCCGAGTTCGCCCAGCACGTAGTCGACGCTGCCCGACAGCAGGTTGGCCTCCAGCGCCGCCGTGTTCTCGATGATGCGGACCGTGATGCGCTTGAACGAAGGCTTCTGTCCGGTCCAGGTCGGGTTCGGCTCCAGCACCACGCGGCTGCCGGGCTGGATCTCGGTCAGGCGGTAGGGGCCGAAGGCGAGACCGGGATTGGTGGATTGCGTGTCGTAGGCCGTCTTGTTTCGATACTCGGCCGGGTTGGCGTCGAAGATGGGCTTTTCGATGTGCGCCGGCAGGAGCTGCAGGCCGATGCTGTTGTAGTCGAAGGTGACGCGGTCGATCGTCATGGTGAAGCGACGGTCGTCCTTCACGTCGAGCTTGATGATCCGCTTGTAACTCTCTGACGAGGCGACGCCCGACATCGGATGCTGACCGACCTCGAGCGTGAAGGCCACGTCCTTCGCCGATACCGGCGTGCCGTCGCCCCAGCGCATGTCGCGCAGCTCGACGTCGATTTCCATGCCCTTCTTGCCATCGGCAAGATCGACCAGTCGGGCCTTTCCGTTCTCGATGGTGGGCAGGTCGGTGCAGACCAGGCACACGAGCTTCCAGTCCGCGTCATAGGCGGTGACCGGCCGCGCCGTCATGTTGGCGATCAGCGACTTGGCCAGCATCGAGCTGATGATCGGGTTCCAGGTCCCGGGCATCTGCGTCATGGCCACGACGAGTTCGTCCTTGGCCTGAACGGGAGAAGCGAAGGCGCCGAGCGCCAGGATGAAAGAGAGAATGCGGCGGATCATGTCCGCCGCACCGTAGCAAAGAGCTGGCTAGCGGCCCAGCGGGCGCGGCGCCGGCGGACGGCCGCCGTGGCTCGCCGACCACTTCTCCGGCGCTTCCAGGAAGGCGCGCGTCTCGACGAGGCCCTTCTCGTCGAAATACTTGTGCTTCTCGGCCGCCTCGAGCGCATCCCACCAGGTGGCGAGCGCGTGCAGTTTCACGCCGGCGGCCGCCAGCATCTCGATACTCTGCGGGAAAATGCCGTAGTGGAAGACCACGAAGCAGTCCGTGACCTTGGCCTCGGCCTTCTTTAGCGCCTCGATGAAGACCAGCTTGCTGCCGCCGTCGGTCGCGAGATCCTCGACCAGCAGGACGCGCTTGCCGGGCTTCAGCTCGCCCTCGATCTGGGCCATTCGGCCGAAGCCCTTGGGCTGCTTGCGCACGTAGATCATCGGCTTCTTGGAAAGGGCCGCCAGAAAGGCGGCGAACGGGATGCCCGCGGTCTCGCCGCCGGCCACCACGTCGATCTTGTTCCAGCCGATCGCCTTCTCGATCGCCTTGTGGGCGTGGGCCATGATTTTGGCCCGGGCTTCCGGGAAGGAAATGATCTTGCGGCAGTCGATATAGACCGGGCTCGCCCGGCCCGAGGTGAAGATGTACGGGTTTTCCGGGCGGCAGTGGATGGCCTCGATCTCCAGGAGGAGACGGGCGGTGTCGCGCGCTTCCGGCGTGCCGCTGACGCGGTCCGAATTCGCGTTGCCGTTCAGCTTCTTGGCAGCCTTGCCTGAAGTGACGGGGCTGGTCGATTTCGCCTTCTTCTTCGTCGCCATGCTGCTTTTTTCCCCCACGCCGCTTGCGACAAAATGACGGCCGTGTGTTTAGCGTTCGTACAAAGGACCGGCAAGGGCATGGACCGCGAATCCGGTCGGCAACGGCTGCAATTTTTAGTCAGTTTCGAGAGAGGACTTCTGTTTGGTGGCGGCAACGGGCAGATGCCATCCCCGGTAGATCGACATGAGCCGCAGGAAAAGGCAGATCCCGGCCCCTGCCGCGATCGTCGGCAGGCTCGGCAGGCCGAGCCAGAACCCGACCGACACCGTCCCGGCGCCGGCCAGGGCCGCGACGGCGTACAGTTCCGAACGCAGTACCGTAGGGACCTGCAGCGTGAGCAGGTCGCGGGCCACGCCGCCGCCGATGCAGGTCACCATGCCGAGCAGGGCCGCCATCAGGGGACTGAGCCCGTAGGCGAGGGCCTTGTGCGTGCCGGTGACGGCGAACAGGCAGAGGCCGGCGGCGTCGAACAGCAGGACCGGGGTGCGCAGCCGGTCGATCAGGTGGGAGGCGAAGAAGCCGGTCAGCCCGGCCGCGACCGTCACGGCGAGATAGCGCCAGTTCTCCATGGCGGCCGGCGGGACGGCACCGATCATCAGGTCGCGAACGATGCCGCCCGCGACCCCGGCCACCCAGGCGACGACCAGCACCCCGAACAGGTCGAGACGCTTGTGGACGCCCCGCGTGGCGCCGCTTATGGCGAACACGAAGGTTGCGGCGAGGTCCGTCGCATCGAACAGCATTCCTCATACTACAGCGATTGCCGCGCACGGCCGAGATGGCAGAGTGCGGTATTGGGACCGATATGACCGAGACAACCGCCCCGCCCCGCAGTTTCCGCCGCTTCGTACGCGCCCGAGCCCGCCTGCTGATCGCGCTCGCCGCGGGTTTGACCCTGTTCCTGGCGCTCCCGCAGGACATGCGGATCGAGACGAGGGGGCTGCTGGCCTGGGACCTGATGGCCCTGGTCTATGTCGCCTCGACACTGCATATGATCATGAAATCCACGGTCGACACCTGCTATGCCCGCGCGGCCGCCTACGACGAGGGTGACTGGATCATCCTGCTTGTCGTGATCGTGAGCGCCGGCGCGAGCTTTGCGACCATCTTCTCTGAACTGGCGATGCTCAAGACGCCGCATGCCTCGCTGTTTCACGCCCTGGCGATTTCGGGTGCAACCGTCGCGCTGTCCTGGACGTTCACGCACCTCGTGTTCACCCTGCATTACGCCAACGTCTACTACCGACCCGACGACGACGGGCCGGGCGGCCTCGAGTTTCCGGGGGACCGGCCGCCGGACTACCGGGATTTCCTCTACTATTCGTTCGTGATCGGATGTGCGTCGCAGACCGGCGACGTCGGCACCGTGTCGCCCGCCATGCGCCGCGTCACGCTGGTCCACGGCATCGTGTCCTTCGTCTTCAACACCGCGATCCTGGCCCTCACCATCAATGTCGGAGCGAGCCTCGTATCATGAGCAGCAAGCGTTCGGAGATCGGTACCGGCAGGGACATCCTCGCCCTCGTCCTGCTCGTCGGCCTTTGCCTTGGAGTAGGCGGGCTGGGCGGCGCGGTCACGGCGGAGAGCGTCACCACCTGGTACGCCACGCTCAACAAACCGTCCTTCAATCCGCCCAACTGGATTTTCGGTCCGGTGTGGACGGCGCTCTACATCCTGATGGGCGTCGCGGCCTGGCGGGTGTGGCGCTCGGCCGACCGCGACACTGCACGCGGGCCCCTGGCCGTCTTCGCCCTGCAACTGGCCGTCAACCTGGGCTGGAGCGTCGCGTTCTTCGGCCTGCGCAATCCGGGTCTGGCCGTGGTCGTGATCCTGGCGCTCGACCTGCTCGTGCTGGCGACGGCGCTGATGTTCCGCCGCATCGACCGGCTGGCCGCCTGGCTGCTCGTGCCCTATCTCGCCTGGATCTCGTTCGCGACCCTGCTGAACATCACCATCTGGCGCATCAACTAGGTCTCGCTTTCGTGGTGGCGCGGCGTGTCGTCGTGGCGGCTGATGTCGCTGCCGTCGTCGCGCTTCAGTTCCATGAAGACGACCGATGACAGGACGGTCATGACGCCCAGGACCAGGAAGGCCTGCTGAACGCCGTAGATCATGGTGGCCGCATGGGTATGCAGCCCGCTCGGTACGAACAGGGCGGCGATCAGGGAGGCACCGGCCACACCGAAGCTGATGGCGAGCTGCTGGCCGGTGGCGGCGATCGTGCTGGCGCCGCTGGTCTGCGGGCCCGAGACGTCGGCATAAACCAGCGTGTTCATGCTGGTGTATTGCATCGACGTGAAGAAGCCGAGCACGAAGGCCTGCAGGACGATGCGCCAGATCGGCGTCTCCGCGCCCACCGTGGCGAATGACATGATGAGCAGGCCGACCACGATCGTGTTGAACACCAGCACGTTGCGATAACCGAGGCGCGCCAGGATCGCAGGCATGAACGTCTTGAGGCCGATCGAGGCGATGGCCTGCGGCAACACCAGCAAGCCCGACTGGATCGGCGAAAAGCCGAGACCGACCTGGTAGAGCAGGGGAAACAGGAACGGAATGCCGCCCAGCCCGAGCCGGGTGAAGAACCCGCCGTTCACCGCCGCGCGAAAGGTCCGGATCCTGAACAGCGCAAGATCGAGCAACGGGAATGCCGTCAGCGAGGCCCGGATGCCGTACCCTGCGAGCAACACCGCGGCCACGGCGAGCAGGCCGAGGATCTCGCCGCGCGACAGCGAATTGTCGCCGAAGACTTCCAGCACGTAGGACAGGAGGGCGATGCCGCCGCCGAACAGGATGAGGCCGAGCACGTCGAGCGGATGGGTCCTCTCTTCGCGATAGTCGGGCAGGTAGCGCCGGATGAAGTAGAGGCCCACGATCCCGACCGGGATGTTGACGAAGAACACCACGCTCCAGTGGAGCCAATGGACGATCGCGCCTCCGGCCACGGGACCGATCATCGGGCCGATCAGGGCCGGGATCGCAACGAAGCTCATGGCGCGCACCAGGTCGGCCTTGCCGAAGGTGCGTGCGAGGGTCATGCGACCGACCGGCATCATCATGGCCCCGCCGGCGCCCTGTATGACGCGGCACGCGACAAGCATCTCGATGCTGGTCGCGAGGCCGCAGAGCAGGGAACCCACGCAGAACAGCCCGATGGCCGCGGCAAAGACGCGCCGCGTGCCGAACCGGTCGGCCATCCAGCCGCTCACCGGGATGAACACGGCGAGGGCCAGCGTGTAACTTGCCAGCACCGACTTAACGTTGAGCGGCGTCACGTCCATGGCCTGTGCGATGGCCGGCACGGCCGTGTTCAGGATGGTCGTGTCGAGCGACTGCATGAAGAAAGCCACCGCGACCAGCCACGGCAACAGACGTTTGATACTGTCGTCAGGCTGGGCGTTCGTGGGCGTATTCATGGGCGGACGTGCAGTGTGGCCCCGGACGGGCGGCGGATGCAATGTGGTGTCTCGACCCGGATCGCGAGGAGGATTGCATGCACCGGATGTTTGTCTCGCTCCTTGTCTTCCTGTGGGCGGCCGGCGCGGAAGCCCAGGCGCCATCCGGGCAGCTCGCCAATCCCGCTTCTGTCAACTGCGCGCAGCAGGGCGGCACGCTCACCATCGACCGGCGACCCGATGGCGGCCAGTTCGGCGTCTGCGTCTTCACCGATAACTACCAGTGCGAGGAATGGGCGCTGCTGCGCGGCGAATGCCCGAAGACCGGACTGCGCGTCACCGGCTTTGCCACGGCGGCGGGCCGGTACTGCGCCATCACGGGCGGACGCTATTCGGTGGTGTCGGCGCCCGGCGTCCTGCCGGAGCGCGGCACCTGCGCGCTTCCCACGGGCAAATCATGCGAGGCCGAAGCCTATTTCGCGGGGACCTGTGAGGCGCGCTAGGTGGCGGGATGCCAAAGCCGCGGCGCGCCACGCGTGGTGACGGCCGCGCCTCAGGCTGACCCGCTAGCGGGTCGGGGTCGTATAGGTGGTGGTCGTGGTGGTGGCGGCCGGCGTGTACGGGTCGGTCGAGTAGGTGGTGGTACGCTGCGTGGTGGTGGCAGCGGGGGCCTCGACGACGCGTTCCGTACGGACCGAGCAGCCCGCGACGGCAATGCCGGCGACCGCCGTCAGGACGATGGGCTTGATCATGAACGTCTCCTGCTTCTGTGAACGTTCAGCGCGAACGGGCGCTGAAACGCCCGGTTGCGGTCGGCGACGGAGACGGCCGCTGTGCAACCCGGTCGCGTTGCAGATTGGCCACACCCCCGGATAGGCTTGCCGCATGACCCAGGAAAACAGCCCCGTCTACGACGCGATCATCATCGGCGCCGGCATGTCCGGCCTGTTCCAGCTTCACCGGCTGCGCGAACTGGGAATGAAGGTCAGGGTCTTCGAGGCGGGAACCGGCGTCGGCGGAACCTGGTACTGGAATCGCTATCCCGGCGCTCGCTTCGACTCGGAGAGCTATTCCTATGGCTATTCCTTTTCCGAGGAACTCCTGGCCGAGTGGGACTGGACCGAGCATTTCTCGCCGCAGCCCGAGACGCTGCGCTACCTGAACAAGGTCGCCGACAAGTTCGACCTGCGCCGTGACATCCAGTTCCGCAGCAAGGTCGGCGCGGCCCACTGGCACGAGGAGACGCGGAGCTGGGAGGTCACGCTCGAGGACGGCAGCGTCCACACGGCGCGCTTCCTCATTACCGCCATCGGGCCGCTCTCAGCCTTCACCATGCCGCGCATCGACGGCATCGAGTCCTTCGAGGGGCAGAGCTGCCACACCGCGCGCTGGCCGCACGAGCCGGTCAGCTTTGAGGGCAAGCGGGTCGCCGTGATCGGCACCGGCGCGACCGGTGTGCAGACCATCCAGGAAGTGGCCAAGACGGCGAAGAAGCTCACCGTTTTCCAGCGCACGCCCAACTGGTGCGCGCCGCTGCACAACGGCAAGATCGAGCCCGAAGAGATGGCGGCCATCCGAGCCGACTATCCCGAGATCTTCCGGCGTTGCCAGGAGACCTTCGCCTGCTTCCTGCACACCGCCGATCCGCGCGGCACCTTCGAGGTGACGCCGGAGGAGCGCGAGGCCTTCTTCGAGAAGCTGTACGGCGAGCGCGGCTTCGGCATCTGGGTCGGCAATTTCAACGACATCCTGACCAACAAGGCCGCCAACGCGCTGATCTCCGACTTCGTCGCGCGCAAGATCAGGAGCCGGGTGAAGGACCCGAAGGTCGCAGAAAAGCTGATCCCGAAGAATCATGGCTTCGGCACGCGGCGCGTCCCACTCGAGACCCGCTACTACGAGGTCTACAACCAGCCCAACGTCGAGCTGGTCGACATCAAGGAGACGCCGATCGAGCGCATCACGCCGACCGGCATCAAGACGAGCGACGCCGTCTACGAATTCGACATGATCATCTATGCCACCGGCTTCGATGCGCTCACCGGCGCCTTCGACCGCATCGACATCCGGGGTGTCGGGGGCCGCAAGCTGAAGGACGAATGGGCAGAGGGCGCCGAGACGTTCGTCGGCATGTCGGTCGAAGGATTTCCCAACATGCTGATGCTGCTCGGCCCCCACACGGCGCTGGGCAACATCCCGCGCAGCATCGAATACAACGTCGAATGGGTGACCGACCTGCTGCGGTTCATGCGCGATCGCGGCCTGACCCGAATCGACGCCAGGCCCGAAGGGGTGGAGGCCTGGATGAAGACGGTGCAGGAGGCCTCGGTCGGCTTGCTGTCCAACGAGGTCAACTCGTGGTTTACCGGCATCAACACCAACGTCGAGGGCAAGCAGACGCGGCGCATCTCCCGCTACAGCGGCAGCGCCCCGGCCTATCGCGCCCGCTGTGACGAGGTCGCGGCCCGGCAGTACCGCGAGATGGACCTGAGCTGATCGGATCGGGGGCCTCCCTTCAACGAGAAGATGGTGTAGAATGGGGTGAGGCCTGATTCGACCGGCGACGGGCTCACGGAAGGATTGAAATCGTGAACACACTTCGCTCGCTCGTTCTGGCTGTATCGCTCGCTCTCGGCATCGTCGCCCAGGCAGAGGCGCAGACGGCGGAAGCGCCTCCTGCGGGCCTCTCCCAGCAGCAGTTCGATTCGCTGGTCGATGCGATCAGCAACTCCGTTTCCGAGAAGCTGAAGGCCGAGGGGGCAGTGGCGCCGGCCGCCAAGCCCGCGGCTGCCGCCCCGGCGGCATCCGACTCGAAGTCCAAGTCCAAGGCGCCGCCGCCGCCCAAGATCGTCCATGTCGAACCCAAGACGGGGCCCGATCCATTCGTCGCCTTCATCAACGGCGCCGAGAAGGTCTTCCATGCGCTTCCTGTCGTTGGCGCACAGCTTGCCCTCATTCCGACCCTGCTCGACCAGCGCGCGCAGGGCGGACGGGGATCGTCCACGTTCCTGCTGCTGCTCTGCGCGGTCGCCGTCGTTGCCGTGGCGGCCGAAGGGTTCCTGCGCCTTCTGCTGCGTGGCCTGAGGACGAGGCTGGCGGCAAATGCCGGCCCCGAGGGGGGCGTGCGTTCGATCGGCTTTCTGGCGGGCCTCGCGGTTCTCGACGGGCTGGGTGTCCTGGCCGTCTGGTTGATCTGCAATGCCGCCACCGGGGCCTGGTTCACCGGCACGACCGGTCAGGACAAGCTCGCCGCGGCCGTTCTTGCCGGCATTTTCTCTTGGCGCCTCTACGTCCTGCTGTTCCGGGTCGTGCTGCAGCCGGAGCTGCCGGCGGCCCGCCTGTGCGCCGCCGGCAACCACGAGGCCAGGACCCTGTACCTGCGGATCTCCGCGGTGATGCTGATCATCGTCCTGATGCGTATCCTGGCGCAGGTGCTGACGGCGATCCGCACGCCGCCCGATGCGATGGCCAGCTTCCAGGTGATCGGCGCCGTGATCTATCTCACGGCCTTCCTGTGGCTCGCCTACCGGTCGCGCCTCGCCGCGCAGCAGTGGTTCGGTGGGCTGGGACAGCTGGCGCCGGTGATCGGCGTGGTCGGGCGGAAGTGGATCCCCATTGCGCCCCTGTTCTTCATCGCGCTCGGGGGCACGCTGATCTACGGCGCGGTCTCCGGCTACAGGTATGTCGGCTCCGCGATGGTCCTGACGCTCAATCTCGTGATCGGCGTGCTGATCTTCGAGACGCTGATGCAGGCTTTCGTGCGCCGCCTCGATTCGCAGCTCGAGGGCAAGACGCCAGCCGGCGCAACGCCCAAGCTTCCCGACGTCGTGGCGCGCTGTATCCGCGTCGCCGTGCTGATCGGCGTGGCCGTGGTCATTGCCGAAAGCTGGGTGGTTCAGGTCCTCGGACTGGTGAACGACAGCGAGTGGGAGCAGCTGACGAGTTCCTCCCGCACCGCCGGGGTCACACTGTTCGTGGCCTTCGTCGCCTGGGAGCTCTTCAAGTACATGACCGAGCCCTACATGGGCACGAAGAACAAGGATGCCGCGCAGGCGATCGCCGACGGCGATGCCAACGCGGCGCCGGCGTCGCGGCTCAGCACCATGATGCCGCTGATGCGGCGCACGGCTGCAGTGCTGATCATCCTCGTGGCCGTCATGGTCGCGCTGCAGGATTTCGGCATCAACATCACGCCCCTGATCGCCGGCGCATCGGTTTTCGGCATCGCCATCTCCTTCGGCAGCCAGACGCTGGTGAAGGACATCGTGTCGGGCCTGTTCTATCTGTCCGACGACGCCTTCCGGGTCGGCGAATACATCGACTGCGGCAAGGCCAAGGGCACGGTCGAGGGCTTCACGCTGCGCTCGATCAAGCTGCGCCACCAGAACGGGCAGGTGCACACCATCCCGTTCGGGCAGCTCGGGCAGATCACCAACTTCAGCCGCGACTGGATCACGGTGAAGTTCAACCTGCGCTTCGCCCGCGACACCGACATCGAGAAGCTGCGCAAGGCTTCCAAGAAGATCGGCGCCGACATGATGGAAATGCCGGCGATCGCCGACCAGATCCTGGCGCCTTTCAAGATGCAGGGCGTCGCCGACATTGCAGGCAACGCCCTGGTGGTGCGGTTCAAGTTCACGGCCCGGCCCGGCAACCCGGCGGCCATCCAGCGCGAGGCCCTGAAGCGGATGTTCAGCACCTTCCCGGCGATGGGCTTCGAGTTCGCCACGGAAGGCGCCAACGTCGTGGTCCACACCGGTCCTGCCGCCGCCAACGATCCGGCGACCGATGGGCACCCCGTGCCGGGGGCGCCCGCCCCACCGCCTCAGCCGGCGACGATCCCGGCGGCCGCCACCTAGTCGCGAATTCGTCATTGATGGCCAGTTGCAACGGCCAGCCCGATTGTGCAAAAGCGCCTCCCGACCCATGGGAGGAGCTTCCTGATGAAGACCGAGCCGCATTCCGAGACTGTTCGCGATCCCCGGAGCCTGCGGCCGATCCCGCGTTTCATCTTCGCGTCCCGCTGGCTGCAGCTCCCTCTCTATCTCGGCCTGATCGTCGCCCAGGTCGTCTACGTGTTCCTGTTCCTGAAGGAACTGCTCCATCTCGTCATGGAAAGCCCGAGCGTGACCGAATTGCAGGCCATGCTGATCGTGCTGGGCCTGATCGACGTGGTCATGATCTCGAACCTGCTGATCATGGTGATCGTGGGTGGCTACGAGACCTTCGTGTCCCGCATGGAACTCAACCGCCATCCCGACCAGCCGGAGTGGCTGAGCCACGTCAACGCCAGCGTGCTGAAGATCAAGCTCGCCATGGCCATCATCGGCATTTCCTCGATCCATCTGCTCCGGACCTTCATCGAGGCCGGAACCCTGGGCAAGCCGAACGCCACCTACACCGAAGCCGCGATCATGTGGCAGTCGATCATTCACGCCCTGTTCATCCTGTCGGCCGTGGGCATCGCCTTCGTCGACCGGCTTTCGCAGCCGCCCGCGAACCATCGCTGAAGGAAGCTCCGCTGCGTCATTCGACACAACGAGCCCGGGCGAAACTTGCGGCGAGGGCCTGCTGAGATGCGGGATCTCGTCATCGGCATGGTCGCCGTCGTGATCGTGATCGTCGGGATCTTCTTCCTGGCGGCCGTCATGCAGCGCGGCCAGTACCAGCCTCCCTCCAAGGGACCGTACCTGCCGGAATGCGCGCAGGGAAATTCCCGGGCCGACCCGCGCGACTGCGAACCCCAGCAATAGCCCAGGGCATCACCGCGTCGGGGCGGCGTAACGTTCCACGACACTGGGTATGCGCGTCGTGCCGTCGTAGCAGACGATCTGCACTTCGTGCGCCATGTTGCCTTTGCCGTCCGACTTGTAGGTCGTGACCAGACCCTTGTAGGCGTCCCGCGCAAGTGCGCCGCGAATCGAGATGGGCGTGATCGCCTGGCTGGATCTGGCGAGATCGGCCGCGGCTTTCGCGACCATCTGGATGGCGTCGTACTGGGCGGCGGCGAAGGCGTCGGGCTCGGCCTTGAAGGCCTTGCGATAGGCCTCTGCGAATTCCTTCATCGGACCTTCCGTGGCCGAAGCCGGCGAGGCCGCCGTTTCGGCGCAGACGCCTTTGAGCTCGGCCGGCTCCAGCAGGGAGGCGGTCGACGGCTGGTGCATGGCGATACTGGCCACGATCGGCAGGCCGGGCAGAGCCCTGCGAAGCTGGCGCACGACCGACGCCGTGGAGGCCGCACGCAGGTGAAGCACGATCGCATCGGCATTGGCCGCCTTCACGCGAGCCATCAGCGCGGCGAGATCGCCGGCGTCGGGCGGGACGCCTTCCTCGAGCACGGGTTTGGTCTTCAGGTCGGCGAAGGTCTTTGCGAGCTCGTCCCGGGCGGCCTGGCCATCGACCGTGGCCTGGAAGATCACGACCGGGCGTTTGGCGCCGAGCTTCTCCACGACATAGCGGGCCTGGGCGGCCTTCGCGACGGCGTCGCTCGGGAGGAAACGGAAGAAGTAGGGATTACCCGCTTCCGACAGTTTCGGATTGGTGGAGAGGGTCAGCAGCGGCACCCCGACGCTCTTCGCCAGCGGCATCACCGCCAGCATCTGGGGGCCGAGCAGCGGTCCCATGACGGCGGGCGGCAGCGGCCGCCGTACCGCGCGTTCCCAGGTGGCGACAGCGCCTTCGGGCGACGTCGCGGCATCCAGCACGCGCGATTCGATCCGCACGTCGCGGATCGACCGCTCCGCCAGGTTCGTCCCGTTCTTCTGGCTCGCACCCTCGATGGACGCGTAGCCGGTCATCGGTGCAAGCACCGGCAGCGGCACGGATGTCTTCTGTGCGGCGGCCGGCGTTGCGAGGAGAACGAGTGCGACGGTTCCGATTACTGCGCTGCGCCGCCGGCCCATGGAGACATAACCTCGTTCATGCCGGTCAACTCGCCGGTCTTCGGATCGCGCACGATGCAGGACGGGTTGGCGAAGCCCAGCGGCGAGACCGGATTGTCGACCTCGACGATCGGCAGCCTAGCCGCGATCGCCTCCTTTACGTCGTCCGGCAGATCGCGGTTCACCCGGATCGGACCGACACCGGAAATATCGACGCGCGGCTGATGGAAGGCGGCTTCCACGTCCATCCCGCGGTCGATCATCATGAGCGAGAGCTGCGACACCGCCGGCACGATGCGCCGTCCGCCCGAGGCGCCGATGCAGAACCACGGCTTGCCGTCCTTGACGACGACGACGGGGCAGATGTTGCAGAGCGGCTTCTTGCCCGGCGCGATCGAGTTGGGCCGGTTGGGCTCGGGATCGAACCACAGCATGCCGTTGTTCATGGTGATGCCGGTCTTGGGCAGCATCACGCAGGAGCCGAACAGGCTCATCAGAGTCTGGGTCAGCGCCACCATGTTGCCTTCGGAGTCGGCGGCGCAGAAATGCGTGGTGCAAGTGTCGGTCGGCTTGTCGCCCAGCGTCTTCAGGCGCTCGTCGTAGGCCTGGTGCATGCCCTCGGCGATCGCCGCGAAGAACTCGGCGCCCGGCGCGCCCTTGCCCTGGGTCGCTGCACCCGCCAGTTCGATGGCGCGGCGCAGGGTCGGGCCGGCGGTCAGGCCGCCCGCGACGTTGATGGTGACGCCGTTGTGCTCGAAGGCGAGGGGATCGACGATCTTCGCCTCGTAGCCCGCGAGATCGTCATAGGAGATGGCGGAGCCGCCGGCCTGCAGGTCGGCGGCGATGTCGCGCGCGAGGCTGCCTTCGTAGTATTCGCGCGGGCCGCCTTCGGCCAGGCGCCGCATCGTCTCGCCCAGGTTGCCGAGCTTGATGTAGCGGCGGGTGCCGGCCCAGTCGTTGGCCGGGACGCGGCCATCGTCGCACAGATAGTTGGCCTTGGAGGCAGGGAACTTCTCGAGATGCTTCGCGCCGTTCGCGATCATCACCTGCATGTACCAGTCGAGTTCCATGCCGCGCTGGGCGATCTCGACGCCGGGCTGCAGCACGTCCTTCCACTTGAGCGAGCCAAAGCGCTCCAGCGCCTTGGCGAGGCCGGCGACCATGCCTGGCACGGCGATCGAGTGATAGCCCACCTCGTTGCGCTGCTCCTTGATGTCGGGCCAGGCAAAGGGATTGGCGGGACCGGGGCCGACGATCTCGTAGACCGACGGGTCCAGTTTCTTGGCGGAGACCGGGCCGTAGTCGACCGTCCAGGCGCGGCCTTCCTTGGCACTCCAGACCGTCATGAAGCCGACGCCGCCGATGCCGCTCATCCAGGGTTCGAGCGCGCCGATGGCCATGCCGGTCGCGACCGCTGCGTCGATGGCGTTGCCGCCCTTGCGCAGGATCTCGGCGCCGACTTCGGCCGCCTTCACGTTCTGGGCGACGACGACGCCCTTGCCGCGGACTGCATGCTTGGTGAATTTCAGTTGCCGTGTCAGCGACTCGCTCATCGGTGCTCCTCAATTGCCGGGAGCACTGTAGCGGGGCCTCTTTTGGCCACAAAGCCTGTTAGACTGCAGGGCGGACGGGCAGAGAGATCGTGGGCGTGTGGCTGACCTGAACCAGATCGACCTGCGGGCACTCGCCAGGGGCGACAAACGCACATGGGATGCGTTCGTGATCGCGGCCGCGCCGCTGATCAATGCCGTCGTGCGCCGGACGCTGGCCTCCTACCGGGTGGGCGAAGACGACGTCATGGATGCCGCCCAGGACGTCTTCGTCCGGTTGTGCGCCCAGGAATTCAGGTTGTTGAAAACCTACGATCCCGACCGGGCGGGGCTGTCGACCTGGCTTTCCGTCGTGTCCCGGTCCTGCGCGATCGACCATCTTCGCCGCCGGCGCCAGGCCACCGAGCCGATCGACGACGTTCCAGAGGCGGTCTTGGGGGTCGAGGACCGCTATGTCGAAAAACTCAAGGTGCCGGACGGCCTGCTGACGGCACGCCAGGTGCTCATTCTCAAGTACCTGTACGACGAGGAACGGGACGTTACCGAGGTCGCGAAACTGCTGTCGGTGGATGCCCAGACCATCCGCAGCACGCATCACAAGGCCCTGCAGCGGCTGAGGGCGCATTTCCGCGAGGAAGAGCCCTCCCGAGGGGGATGAATCGGGATGTTTTGGCGTATCATGGGCAGGAGCCATTCATGACCATCGAGCGGACCCCGAGGAGCGACAAGGAGCTGTGGCGAAGCCTCGCCAGCCAGCCTGCGATCGCGCCTGCCACGGTCAGCGACATGAACCTCGCCGCCTGGCTGGAAGGCCGCCTCTCCGAAGAGGCCGCAGCCCCGGTCGAGGCGGCCATCGCGGCGGACCCGGCGTTGCGTCGCGCGGCGATCGATCTCGCGGACATTCTCGGAAAACCCTTGCCGGCCGCACCAGAGCGAATGGTGGTTCGTGCCCGCGCGCTGATCGGCTTCGAGGCCCAGCGCACGGCACCGGCCGGCGGCCTGTTCGGGCGCTGGCTGAAGGGCGGGAGACTCTTCTCCGGCCAGGGCTACGCGCTGCAGCAGGGGATGATGGCCGTTGCCGCCCTCGTGGTCGCGACCGGAGGCTTCTTCGTGGGCGGCGGGTTGGGCGAATCGCTCGCCCAGCAGCGCGAGGGCTATTCCAGGACGGAAACGGCCAGCACGACATCGACCACGACGTCGAACGAGGTCAGCGAGTTCTTTGCCGGCGACGGGATCTGACATGACCTCGCGCCTGATCCAGATGCTCCTCGGCCTGTCGCTGCTGCTGAACGCCTTTGTCCTGGCGGGCTTCGTCTACCGGAGCTGGATCGATCCACCGCTCGAGATGCAGGGCATGCCCCCGCCGCCCCCACCGCGCGGCATGCCGGGACAGCCAGGGCAGCCTGCCGGTCCGCGGCTCAATCCCGTTGAGATGGTGGCGCAGGATCTCGTCCTCGATGCGGAGCAGCGCAAGGTCATGCAGGCGCTGTTCGACCAATACGCCAAGGCGCGCCGCGATCGGCTGCAGGAAATCCAGCAACTCCGCGAGCAGACGAGCGCGGAGCTGCGCAAGTCGTCCGTCGACATGACGAAGGTCGATGCGCTGATCGACCAGGTCAGTCGGCTGCGTGCCGAGCAGCAGAAGGAAACGCTGCGGACATTGACGCAGCTCGAGCCGAGCCTTCGGCCCGAGCAGCGCGAGCGGCTGCAGCGGTTGATGGTCGAGCGGATCGTTCCGCCGCCACCGCCGCCTCGTCCACCGGGCGGCGGACCTCCGCGTCCGCCGCAGTAGGAGGCCTGTCTTGAGCACACGCCTTGGTCGTCGTGGTTTCATTGAGGGGGCTGCCGCGTTCTCTGCCGGCCTCTCGGCGAACCTGTGGCCCGCGCCGCCGGCCCGTGCCGCATCGGCGATGGGCTTCGACGATGCGCGGCATCTTCTGGCGCGGACGTCTTTTGGCGTCACGCCGGCCGAGATACGCGCGCTCGAATCGATCGACTATTCGGTCGCGGTCGACGGGCTGCTCGACAAGCCCCGCCGCGAAGCGATGACACCGGCCCCGGCGTGGATCGGCCTCGGGCCGGCCGAGTTACGCCGCCGTCAGCAGGCTGCGGAGGCCGAACGCAAGCAGGGGGCCGACGGCAAGAATCTCGATGTCGTGAGGCCGGTCCAGGAGCAGGGGCGCGAACTCAAGAACTGGTGGGTCGAGGAGATGATCGCGACCGACCAGCCCCTGGTCGAGCGCATGACGCTATTCTGGCACGGCCACTTCACCTCGTCGTTGATGAAGGTGCGCTATCCCGGTTCGCTGTTCCGGCAGAACGCCCTGTTCCGGCGCGAGGCACTGGGGAATTACGCGACCCTCCTGAAGTCGGTGGCGCGCGACCCGGCGATGCTGATCTATCTCGACGGGATGCGATCCGTGGCGCGACAGCCCAACGAGAACTTCGCCCGCGAGCTGCTCGAGCTGTTCACGCTGGGCGAGGGCCGCTACGGCGAGGCGGACGTCCAGGCGGCGGCGCGCGCCTTCACCGGCTGGAGCGTCGACCGGGAAACCGGACAGTTCATGGAACGCGCCGGGCAGCACGACAATGGTGAGAAGACATTCCTCGGCAAGACCGGACGCTTCGGCGGAGACGAAGTATTGGCGATCCTGCTCGCCCATCCGCGCACGGCCGAGACGGTCGTGGAGAAGCTCTGGCGGGAGTTCGTGTCGCTGAAAGCCGACCCCGGCGAGGTCAGGCGGCTTGCCGCTCTGTTCCGTGAGGGTGGCTACGAGATCAAGCCCCTGATGCGCGCGCTGCTGCTTTCGCCCGCGTTCCGCGATCCCGCCAATCGCGCTGCACTGATCAAGTCTCCGGTCGACCTGATCGTGGGCACCGTGCATGTGCTGGGACTGCCCGTTCCGGAGAAGACGGGCCTGGTCCGCATGCTGCAGGGGCTGGGGCAGACGCCCTTCGATCCGCCGAACGTCAAGGGCTGGGCGGGGGGCGAGACCTGGATCTCGACCTACACGCTGCTGCTGCGCCAGCAGTTCCTGCGGCGCATGGTCGAGGCGACGACGGTGGCGCCGATGGAGGGCGGGATGCAGATGGCCAGCCGCCCGAACCGGCGCGCCGAGCGCCGCGAACAGCTTCCCGCGAGCGACGGCAGTACCATGCAGATGATGGAGCCGGCACGCCCCGTCGAAGGCCGAAGCCTGCGCGGGGCAGGGCAGGAGGCACGCCTCGGCCCGACGCTGGCCGGCGTCGACGGGCCGCTGCTGGTGCGCACCCTGCTGCCGCGCCAGCCGGTCGACGGGCTCAATGCGAGCGGGAACGCGGGTGCCATCGTCGCGGCGGCGTTGCTCGATACGACCTACCAGTTGAAGTGAGGAGAGGGCGATGGGCCGAATTCTCCTGCTGGTCGAACTGAAGGGTGGCAATGACGGGCTTAACACGCTCGTCCCCTATGCCGATCCCAAATATCGCGAGTTGCGCCCCGCCATTGGTGTGCCGCGCGAGCGGGTCGTGCAGCTCGACGAGCGGGTCGGGCTTCACGAGAAGCTCTCGCCGTTGATGGAGTCGTGGAAGGCAGGGGATCTCGCGATCCTGCAGGGCGTCGGCTATCCCTATCCGAACCGCTCGCATTTCCGGTCCATCGAAATCTGGGACACGGCGTCGGCTTCGTCGCAGACGCTGAGCGAGGGATGGGTGGCCCAAGCCTTCAACGGGACCTCCATTGCCAAGGGCATCGGCGTCGACTGTGTCGTGGCCGACACCAACGCGCTGCCCTCGACAGGTCCCTCGCTGCGCACGATCGTGATGCAGGATGCCGAGAACTTCCTGCGGCAGGCCGACGCGATCGGCGCTGCCTCCGGCGCGGGCGATGGCGGCAATCCCGCGCTGCGTCACCTTCTTGCGGTGCGCCACGAGATCAATGCCGCGGCCGCCGGACTGCGCGATCGCCTGCGGTCCGCACCGGCGCCGGTCGAGGCCTACGGCCAGGAATTCCAGCTCGGCCGGCAACTGGACTTGGCCACGCGCCTCATGACCGCGAAGGTTCCGGTCGTTGCCATCAAGGTCGCGCTGGGCGGGTTCGACACCCATGCGAACCAGGCGCCCACGCACGAGCGATTGCTGGCGTTTCTTGCAACGAACCTCGCGACCTTGCGCAAGAACCTGATCGGCGCGGGTCTCTGGAACGATGTCGTCGTGATGACCTATTCGGAGTTCGGCAGGCGCGCCCGGCAGAATGCCAGCGCCGGAACCGACCACGGCACCTCGGCGCCGCAGTTCGTGATGGGCGGCGGCGTGAAGGGCGGACTGTATGGCGCCTATCCCTCGCTCGCCGACTTGCAGGACGGCGATCTCAGGCACACGGTCGATTTCCGCAACGTCTTCGCCACGCTGGCCCAGGGATGCTGGGGCCAGCGCTGTGATTTCGGCCTTCGCCAGCCGCAGAGTCTCGGCTTCCTCGTCTAGCGAAGCATCGCGGCCGGCCGCCCGAGAATTTCGTCGCGCACCGAGCCGCGATCGGCCTCGATGCGGATGTACCAGATGAGCAGCGCCGCGATGATCTTGATGGCCACCGGGATGGCGATATAGACGAAGATCAGCGCCGTGGCGCTGTATTGGCCGATCGACGGGTTGAAGCCGAGCAGCGCCGCGACCGGCAGCGAGCCCGCCGCGCCGATCGCGGTGGCGAGCTTGGTCGAGAGCGCCCAGAGGCCGAAGTAGGCGCCGGTATCGCCCTTGGTGTCCTTGCCCTCGTCGGAGTTGATGATGTCGGCCAGGACCGATGGCGGCAGCCCGTAGTCGGCGCCGATGCCGAGACCCGTGATGATGGCGATCGGCATGAACCAGACGAAGTCGCCGGCGCCGAGGAAAACGCCGAACGACATCGACACGGCCGTCAGGACCATGGCGATGAACCAGGCGGCCGTCTTGCTGAAGCGGCGCGACAGCATCATCCAGAGAGGCACGCTGGCGGCGGCGGCGCCGAAGTAGACCAGCAGGATGACCCCGGCCTGCAGCTTGTTCCCCTTCAGCACGTGCTCGACGTAGAAGAGCATCACCGAGACCGCGACGCCCAGGGCGGCGCCGTTGACGATGAACACGAGCAGCAGGCGACGAAACAGCCTGTTCTTCAGAGGCGCGAAGAACGGAATCAGTGTCTTGATCGTGACGCTGCGTTCCATGTTGCGGGTCGGCCGGCCAAGCCACGGCGCCAGGCCGATCAACCAGTCGCGGAAGTACCGGACGTGGATCTCCGGATTCTCACGCACGACCGGCGGATGCACGGAGGGTGGCGACCAGAGGAGGGTCGGCAGGGAGAACAGCACGGCAATAGGGATGAAGATCAGTCCCATGTAGACGTAGCCGGCGTGCTCGCCCATCTGGGCGGTGAAGTAGGTGGGGAGCACGACCGCGAGGGTCATGCCGATCAGGCCGAAGACCTCGCGGCCGACCGTGACGCGCGTTCGCTCGTTGTAGTCGTCGGTCAGTTCGGCACCGTGGGCGTGATAGCTGATCGACACGCCGGCATAGCCGAGATGGACGACGAACAGGGCGATGAAAAGCCAGGTCGCGAGCAGGCCGGGTTGCGTGAACAGCGACTGCGGCGGATGGAAGAGCATGTAGAAGCCGCCGATCAACAGCGGCAGCATCAGGGCGACGAAGGTGAGGCGCCCGCGCGGCCCCCGGTGGGTGAACTTGTCGCTGATCAGGCCGATGACGGGGTCCTGCACCGCGTCGATCACGCGCGTGGTGATGAAGATCAGGCCCATGATGCCGAGCGGCACCTTGAGGATCTCGCCGTAGAAATGGCTGACGTTCAGGACCACCGGCAGGGCCGCCATGTTCAACGGCAGCTGGTTGGTCGAATAGGCGACCAGACGGTCGAAACTCAGGCGTATGGACGAGGTCGAACCGCCCCCGGACTTTGGCGCATGCACGCTGATTTTGCCTTCCTGTTAGGCTCGCCTTGAAGCGGCGGCCTTTATTTCCGACCGTTATATATGCCTGAAGTGTGCCTGCAAAACGTCCGTGCGGCGCGCCGAGAAGCCTGCGGCACAATAGGCGAGGTAATACCGCCACATCCGCCGGAATCGTTCGTCGAAACCCATGTGTCCCACCTGGTCGGAGACCTTGTCGAAGCGGCCGAGCCACGTTTCCAGGGTGCGTGCATAATCCAGCCCGAAACTGTAGAGTTCGGCGACCTTCAGACCGGCCTGCCGGCATTGTTCGCGCAGGCTGCTCGGGGACAGCAGCATGCCCCCGGGAAAGACGTAGGTCTGGATGAAATCCGGCTGCTTGCGGTAGCGGTCGAAGAAGTCGTCGGCGATGACGATGGCCTGCACCAGGGCCGATCCCCCGGGCACGACGTGGCGTTTGAGCGTGGCGAAATAGTCGGGCCAGAATCGCTCGCCGACCGCCTCGATCATCTCGATCGAGACGATGTGATCGTAGCGGCCTTCGATGTCGCGATAGTCGCGAAACTGCAGGTCGACGCGGTCCGCCAGCCCGGCCCGCTCCAGACGCGCGCGGGCATATTCGAGCTGTTCCTTCGATATGGTCACGCCGGTCACGCGCATGCCGCGGCGGGCGGCGACTTCGGCGAAGCCACCCCAGCCACAGCCGATCTCGAGGATGCTGTCGCCCTGGCGGGCGCCAAGCTGGGTCAGGATCCGCTCGTACTTCGCGATCTGGGCCGCCTCGAGGGGCTTGCTCTCCTCGCCTTCGTAGAGCGCCGAGGAGTAGGTCATCGAAGGATCGAGCCAGAGGCCGTAGAAGTCGTTGCCCAGATCGTAATGGGCATGGATGTTCTTCTTCGATCCCTCGCGCGTGTTCTCGTGCCGGCGGTGCAGGAATTTCAGCAGCAGTCCGTGGAGGAAGTTTGTGCGCGTGATCTTGCCGAGCTCCTTCTCGCTGGCGAGAAGCAGGTGGATCAGGCTCGGCAGGTCGGGCGAATCGCAGAAGCCCTCCATGTAGCCTTCGGCGAATCCCATGTCGCCGTCGACCAGGACCTTGCGGAAGAAGCGCCAGTCCCTGACGTCGATCTCCGCGCGCAGCGTCGCATCGGACGGGCCGAAGATGCGGACCTTCCCATCGGGAAGTCTCACCGTTAGCCTTCCAACGGACAGGCGTTCGAGGGATTTGAGTACAAACCGGGCGGCGAGAGGCATGCGGTCCGTTGCAGAAGTCAGCGGGTCACGAGCTCCGGTGGCGGTGCTGGCTTGCGATAAAATCTCGCCCGCTTCCGCCACAGATGCAAGGCCTGCCAGTGAATCCGGACGACCACGGCCAGGGTCATGGTCGGGTTGCCGAGGAAGCGCCGCAGGACCGAACGGTCGCCCAGCGCCTCGCGACGGCCGCCGACCGAGGTGGCGAGCATCAGCCCCTGGCTGTCATGGTAGTTCACGTCGACATGGGCCCGTTCGGCGTCGAGGCGGAAGCGGAAACGGTAGCCGCCTTCGATGGGCAGGAACGGCGACACATGGAAAACCTTGCGGCCCTCGAACCACTCGTCCGGTCCGATCGCCCCGCGGTCGTCCCGATGGACGAGATAGCAGTGGCTCTCGCCGAACGTGTTGTTGACCTCGCAGAGGACGGCGCGCAGGGCGCCCGTACGGTCATGGCAGAACCAGAAACTCACCGGATTGAAGACGTAGCCCAGCATGCGCGGCATGGTCATCAGGACGACATCGCCATCGCAGAGATCCGCGAGGTCGTGTTCCTGAAGGATGCCCCGGAGCCAGAGCCTCAGGTCCGACCCATCGCGCGCGCCATGGTCGGCGCGCCGGAAGGACACGAGCCCTCGCCCGTCGAGCTTCAGCCAGCGACCGGCGGCACTCTCTAGCGCATCGAGGCCGAGGCAGAGATAGCCGACCTTGTAGCGGAACGCGTTCTCGCGCGGCCTCAGCCGGCGATGCACGACCGTGGCGTCGACGATCGAATGGGCGGAGACGCCCGTCACGTCGCCTCCGGTGCCACGCGCGCCGCGACCGGGATCGGCAGCGGCGGGATCGCCGGCCGATCGGCAACGACCCGCGGCGGATCGCCGATCCGGCGGTGCTCGTCCGGTCGGGCCCACGGGCGCTGCACGCCGAGCTGCTCGGCAACATCGAGGCCGGCCGACAGCGCATCCTCGTGGAAGCCATAGCCGCAATAGCTGCCGCAGAAGAAGGTGTCGCGCACGCCCTGGAGGCGATGCAGGTCGCGCTGCGCCCGAATGGCGGCGGCATCGTACATCGGATGCTCGAAGGAGAAGCGCGCATGGGCGGCCGCTGGTGCCGGCGCGCGGCCCGGGTTGACCGACACGAACAGCGGCGTGCTGTCGGGCAGGTTCTGCAGTCGGTTCATCCAGTAGGTCACGCTGACGTTGCTGTCCCGCGCGCGGCTGTCGGCGACGTAGTTCCAACTGGCCCAGGCGCCGCGCCGGCGGGGCATCAGGCTCTCGTCGCCGTGGAGCCAGACCTCGTTGGTGGAGTAGGCGAAGCGACCGAGGAGGCTGCGCTCCTGCTCGTCGGCATCGGTGAGGAGGGCAAGCGCCTGGTCGGCGTGGCAGGCCAGCACGACCCGGTCGAAACGGTCCCAGTGACCGCCCGCATCCCGCACTTCGACACCTTCGGGTGTACGGCGCACGGCGCTGGTGGGTGTCGAGAGCCGGGCCCGCGCGCGCAGCGGCGCCACGATACGCTCGACATAGGAGCGGCTGCCGCCGCTCACCGTGCGCCACTGCAGCTGCGGTCCGATGGTGAGCAGGCCATGGTTGTTGAAGAAGCGCACGAAGGTCTGCGCCGGATAGTCGAGCATCTGCCCGAGAGGCGTCGACCAGATGCACGACGCCATCGGCAGGAGATAGCGATCCCGGAAGGTCTCGCCGAAGCCGGCATCGGCAACGAAATCGCCGATCGTGAAGTCGAGATCCTCGGACTTGTCCAGCAGAGTGGGCGCCAGCCGGTTGAAGCGCAGGATGTCGTGCGTCATGCGCAGGAACGAGGGACGGGCGATGTTCCGGCGCTGCGCGAAGTAGCCGGCGAAAGAGCTGCCATACTCGAACCGGCCCTCGTCCAGGCTGACGGCGAAGGACATGTCGGAATCTTCGGTGGGCACGCCGAGATGATCGAACAGGGCGACGAGGTTAGGATAGTTGCGCTCGTTGAAGACGATGAAGCCGACATCGACCGGCCGGCGTCCTTCCGGAGTCGGCGCCTCGACGGTGCAGGAGTGTCCGCCGAAGCGGTTCTCGCGCTCGTAGACGACCACGTCGTGGCTGCGGCTGAGGAGCCAGGCGGCTCCGAGGCCGGATACGCCGGCGCCGATGACGGCGATTTTCATTGTTCGCTGACTCCCCTCGATACTTCTACGCTGATTTCTTGAGGCTTTGGAAGGCAGCCAGTGCCCGGTCCCGGGCCGCGCCATGCTCGACGATGCGTTCGGGATAGGCGGCAGCGGCCGGTGGCTTCGATGCGGTCCATGGACTGTGGATCGCGGCATCGGGCAGGTCGGCGATTTCGGGAACCCACTGGCGCACATAGTCGCCCTTCGGATCGAATTTCGCGCCCTGCAGCACCGGATTGAAGACGCGGAAGTAGGGCGCGGCATCGGCGCCGCAGCCCGCGACCCACTGCCAGCCGGTGGCGTTGTTCGCGGGATCCGCGTCGACCAGCGTGTCCCAGAACCATCGCTCTCCCTGGCGCCAGTCGATCAGCAGGTCCTTGCTGAGGAAGGACGCCACGATCATGCGCACGCGATTGTGCATCCAGCCGGTGGTCCACAATTCGCGCATGCCGGCATCGACGATCGGATAGCCGGTGCGCCCGCGTTTCCAGGCTTCGAGCATCTCGTCGGAATCCGCCCAGGGAAACGCGTCGAACTCCGGCCGGAAGTTGCGTTGTGCGAGGTCGCCGTTATGGAACAGGAGGCTGTAGGCGAATTCGCGCCAGCCCACTTCGGAGAGGAACTTCTCCACCGCGGCGGACTCGCCGCGGCTGTTAGCCGCCCGCCAGACCTGCCGGGGGCTGATCTCGCCGAAGGCAAGATGGGGGGAGAGACGGGACGTTCCCTCGACCGCCGGGAGATCGCGGGCACTGCGATAATCTTCCAGTGCGTCATCGAGGAAACGGCTGAGCCGATCCTTCGCGCCTTTCTCTCCTGGCTTCCATTCGGTGCGCAGTCCGCCCGCCCAGTCGGGCTTGGTCGGCAGAAGCCGCCAGTCTTCGAGGGCGTCGCTCGCGGGCCAGGTCTTCGGTGCGGGCAAGGCCTTCGGTGCGGGCAGCGGATCGCCCGGTGAGGCGTGCGCGCGGCAGGCCCGCCAGAAAGGTGTGAACACCTTGAAGGGCGTGCCGCTCTGATTTTTTATTTCCCAAGGCTCGAAGAGAAGGTTCGCCTTGAAGCTCTCCGCTCTCAAGCCGCGCTCGTTCAGCGACTTCTTCAGGCGTGCATCACGATTGCGCGAACCCTCGTCGTACACCCGGTTCCACAAAATCGCCTCGGCGCCGTATTCCGCGGCGAGTTCGGGGAGCACGCGTTCGGCCGGCCCCCGGCGCAGCGTCAGACGAGAGCCGAGCTTGCGCAAAGACGTATCCAGCGACTGCAGGCTGTAATGGAGCCACCAGCGCGAGGCGCCGCCGATCGGCCGCAGCCCCGCGGTCTCGTCGTCGAACACGAAGACCGGAATTGCGGTCTGTCCCGAGCGCACGGCTTCCGTCAGTGCCGGATTGTCCGACAGGCGGAGGTCATTGCGAAACCATACGATCGAAACCGACATATCCCGGCATACGCAGGGCACCGCCGGTCGGATGATCGGTTCAGGATCGCGGGCAGTTCGGCGCCGGCCGCATCTCCAGCTTCTGCAGGTCGGCCGTCACGGTCACCAGGCCGGTATCGACGGTCAGCCGGTCGAGGACACCGTTCTCGAAGACCTGCGCGGTCACGGAGAACATGGGACGCTGCGTCTGCTGGCGGCCGCGGGTGAAGCTCATGAACACCGGCCAGGACTTTCCCTTGGGGGTGGCGACGGGTTTGTCCGTCGGCCGCGCCGAGCGCAGGCGGTCGTCTTCGAGTTGGGTCACGTCGATCAGGAAGACGTCGCCCATCACCTCGGGATCGAAACTGAGTGCTGGAAAGGCCTTGGCCTCGGCGCGCAGCCGTTCGATCAGGTGGTCGACGGCTGCGACGGGCAGGAGGGTGGATTTGGGGAGAGCGAACTGAGTGGGCGGGATGCCGGCCTGCACGATCTCGGTCCGCAGTTCCCCGCCCGACTTCTGTACGCGCCCCTTGGTCTCGCGCGTATTGCCGTTCTGAACCTGCACGGTGCGATAGCGAAGATTGTTTCCGCTGCGGGTCTCTTCGGCATCGAGCTTGGAGGACAGGGACATCTTCCACGAGGCGGTCAAGGCGATCTCGGACGCGATGTCGCGCTTCAGGTGCCAACCTCCGCAATCCTGCGAGAGATCCTGGACCGCCGTGCCGATCCGCGGCGCGTTGGCGGCGGCGCCCAGCCTCAACACATATTCCGCGCGATGAGGCTGCATCTGCGCGTGGGCGAGTTGCGGCCCGCACAGGAGCGCGGCGACGGCCAGACACACAAGACGATGCATCGCGACACCTTGCGCACCACGCTGCATCGGGTCAATCGTGCTTCGCATGAAATTGCGAGAGATCGTGGCCGGATTCGGGCAGGTGCATGTGCCATGAACAGGCTCGAGTTCGTCTGCGCCGGCGAGCCGCTCGAGGCGCTGCCGATGGGCGCCTTGTATTGGCCGGCAGAGCAGCTGCTGGCAGTGGCCGATCTCCATCTCGAGAAGGGCTCTTCCTACGCCGTCAACGCGCGCAAGCTGTTGCCGCGTTACGACACGCGCCAGACGCTGGGTGCGCTCGCCGCGCTGATCGAGGTCGTGCAGCCGCGCACGGTGGTTTGCCTCGGCGACTCGTTTCACGACCGGGCCGCGATCGAGCGCATGCCGGAGGCGGAGCGGATCGAGATCGGGCGATTGACCTCGCGGACGCACTTCGTCTGGATCGCCGGCAATCACGATCCAGCGCCGCCGCCCGAAGGCTGGGGCGAGGTTGCGGAAGAGATCGCCGCGGGACCTCTGGTGTTCAGGCATGAGGCGCTCTTCGGGCCTGCCGATGGCGAGGTGTCCGGTCACTATCATCCCGTGGCGGCGCTGACGGTGCGAGGACGCAGGTTCAGGCGGCGCTGCTTCCTGACCGACGGGAGGCGACTCATCCTCCCGGCCTTCGGCGCCTATGCCGGCGGTCTCAACGCGCTCGATCCCGCGATCGCCCAGCTCTTCCCCGACGACTACGACGCGCTGGTCGTTGGAAAGGACGCCGTGCGCCGCCTGTCCTGGCGTCAACTCAGGCCGGATGCCAGGGCGTTTGGCTGAGGCGCCGGATCACTCCGCGATGTAGAGGATCCGCAGATCCTCTTTCGGCACATAGTCGCGTACCGTCGCCTCGAAGCGTTGCGGGCCGGTGCGCCGCAGCGGCAGGTCGGTGCAGAGCGTCGTTATGCGCACCTCGCCGACGGTATGTCCTTCGGTGACGATCGGGCCGCCCTGCAGCGTGAGATGGAACGTCCCGATGGCGCCGCCGCGCCAGTTGCGCGCCGTCTGGAGGATGTAGCCCAGCGTATGGCCGACGAGCAGCGGGGCCTCCTCGCCGGCCGGGCGTTTGGCCTCCTTCAATCGCCGCTCGGCGGCGCGGATCGACTGATCGGTGCCGGCGTCGATGCAGAAGGCACGAACCGGATCCTCACCTCCCGAACCGCCGATCTTGCCGTTGGCCTCCGGAACGATGAAGCGGCTGCCGACCACCGGCTGGTAGCTGTGCTCGACCACGGTGATTCCGGGCGCAAAGGTCTGCATCCAGTGGAAGGTGATCCGCACGCTCCAGGGCAGCCGGAAACCCTCGCCGCCGTCCAGCGGTTCGAGGGCACCGAGCCTCTGCAGCTTCTGGCGCACGGCGGCGTCGAGCGGCTTGTCCTCCGGCGAGGGAAAGATACCCGGCTGCAGCACCAGCGACGCACCGCCGATCGCCTGGAGGGCGGGTGCAATGTCGCGACCGTCGGGCAGCAGCGCCTTGATCTCGATCTCCGGCTTGATCGCGCGGCCGTCCGCCCAGACTCGGAAGCGCAGGAAATCGGGATCGGTCGGTGGCCGCATCGCCACATTGTGGGCGCCGCTCTTCGTCGTCATTCCCGCCGGGGTGTCGCTCGGCACTTCGGGCATCGAGAAGGCGACGCGCAGCGTTACCGGCTGGCCGGTGTCGTTGCGCATCTCGTAGCGCACCCGAACCTCCGACGGCGACAGCGTGAGATCCTCGCGCTGCATGGTGATCGCGTCCGTCTTCACCAGCACGATCCCGCCGGCGGCGAGTTCGGACGACGAATCGTTTGCCGCCGCAGGGGCGATGACGGCGAGCGCCAACGCGAGCGCACGCCCGGCAAGGGCGGGAAGAGAGAATCTCACGCAGCTACTTCGGCAGTTCGTACTTCAGCGTCACTTCGCCGAGGCCTTCGATCCTGCCGGTGGCGATGCTGCCCGGCGGCACGAACTGGCAGGCGACCATGCTGCCCGTCGACACGATCATGTCCCTCTTCAGGCGCTTGCCGTGGTCGCCAAGCTTGTTGGCGAGCCAGGCGAGCGCATTGTAGCAATGGCCCAGCACGTCGCCCGAATGGCCCTCGCGCACGACCTTGCCGTCGAAGGAGATTGAGCCGTTCAGGTTGCCGAGGTCGAGCTTGGCCCAGTCCTTGTTCGGCTTGGCCAGCAGCGAGCCGCCGTTCCAGCCGGCGTCCATGATCAGCGGATTGACGGCGAGGCGGCTGTAGTCGGCACCGCGATCCTCGATCAGCTCGAAGCCGGCGCGGGCGGTGCCGACGTATTGGGCAATCGAGTCCTTGTCGTAGGGCTTGCCCTTCGGCGCGGGCACGTCGGCATTCACCGTCAGGATGATTTCCAACTCGGCACCCAGCCGTGTCCAGCGATCGGCCCGCACCGTGGCCTTGTGCTCGAACACGCGCTTCTTGCGGATCGGTCCGTAGGCGGGGCCCTTGAGGCCGGTCTGCGCCAGAATCTGCGGCGAGGTCAGCGCGATCTTGTAGCCGACCAGCGGGCCCTGCTTGACCATCTGCTTCTTGAGAAAGGCGTCCTGCACCTTGTAGGCGAGCCGCTCGTCGTCGGTCGCGAATTGCTCCGGCCACCAGCCGACCACGGCACGCGACTTGTCGACCTGATGCAGCCACGTGGCGACCTTGGCGACGCTGAACGTCATCGTTTCTTCCCCTTGCTTGATCTCTTCGTCCCCGCATAGTGCCATTCATGGCGGCGAAAGCGTTGCGAAATCTGGGGCCCGTGCGGAGCGGCGCAGTGGTCGGGGTGGTGTTGGCAGGCGGCGAGGGGCGGCGCATGGGGCCGGGCCCGCTGAAGCCTCTGCGCCCGCTCGCGGGCAAGCCGATGATCGCCCATGTGGTCGAGCGGTTGCGGCCGCAGGTGATGGATCTGGTCATCGTGGCCAACGATCCCGATCCGGCCTTCAAGACGCTCCACGTACCCGTCGTCGCCGATGCACCCGACATCCAGCGCGCCGCCGAGCGCGAGGGGCGCCGCCTCGGGCCGCTGGCCGGCATCCTGGCGGGCATGGAATGGGCCCTGAAGCATCATCCGCATTCGGGCTGGATTCTGACGGCGCCGGCCGACGTCCCGTTCCTGCCGCTCGACTTGACGGTGCGGCTATGCGGCCTGATGCACGTCCCGGAGCCGGACGTGCTGATGGTGCGCCACGGCAAGCGGCGCGAGCATACGCTGGCGATCTGGTCGGTGAAGCTTGCGGCCGACCTCCGGAAGGCGATCCTCGACGAGGGGATGCGGCGGGTCGAGACCTTCGCCCAGCGCTATGCCTTCGAGGAACTGGTCTGGCCGGGTAATGCCGCGCCTTTCCTCAACGTCAACACGCCGGCCGAACTCAGCGAGGCGCTGGCTCGTCTGGAACCAGTTCGATCACATTCCCGTCGATGACCACCTTGCCGGCATTCTCGAAGTTCACGGTGATGCGATGGCCGATCATCGACTGGATCTGGCCGGGGCCCCAGTCGGGCCGGCCGGGGTGGCGCACGAAGTCGCCGGGGCTGAGAAGACCGTTACAGGGTTTTTCGAACAAGTTTCCGTTATTCCCGCCTGTGGGTACGATGAAGCGCGTGTGACGCCTTCTGGCCTCAATCTGCAGTATAGAGTGGGCGTCGTCATGTCATGGAGGACACAATGAGCCATACCCGTATCGCCATCGCCTCGGCGCTCGCCGCCGCGCTCGTGCTGCCGGCCGCCACCAGCCAGGCGCAGGGCAACATGGAGAAGTGCTACGGCATCGCGAAGGCCGGCAAGAACGATTGCCAGACCGCGAAGTCGTCCTGCGCCGGCACGTCGAAGAAGGACGCGCAGGCCGACGCTTGGATTTCGGTCCCGAAGGGCGCCTGCGACAAGATCATCGGCGGCAAGCTCACGCCGAGCTGATCGTGGATCCGGTCGCCGGCGTCGGGCTGCGCTCGCCGCATCTCGCGGAGATCGCGCGCGACCGGCCGGCGACGGGGTTCCTCGAAATCCATGCCGAGAACTATCTCGCGGCGTCTCCGGCACGGCAGGCCGTCGAGAGGCTGCGGCAGGACTATGACCTTTCCATCCATGCGGTCGGGCTTTCGCTGGGCTCGGCCGACGGCCTCGACGAGCTGCATCTCGATCGCGTCGCCGCACTGATCGAGCGACTGCAGCCCGCGCTTGTTTCCGACCATCTCGCCTGGAGCGTCTCGGGCGGCCGCTATTTCAACGACCTGCTGCCGTTGCCCTACACCGAGGAGGCGCTCCAGGTCGTCGCGCGCAACGTCGAGCGCCTGCAGGAAAAGATCGGGCGGCAGGTGCTGGTCGAGAATCCGTCCTGCTATCTCGCCTTCACTCATTCGACGCTGACCGAACCTGAGTTCCTGTCTGAGCTGACACGCCGTACCGGCTGCGGATTGCTGCTGGACGCCAACAACATCGTGGTCACGGCGCACAATCTGCGGCTCGATCCGGCATCGTGGTTGAACGGCCTGCCGGCAGCGGCGATCGGCGAATATCATCTGGCCGGCCATGCGACGAACGAGGCCGACGGCGAGACGATCCTGATCGACGATCACGGCAGCCGCGTGAGCGATGGCGTCTGGTGTCTGTTTCAGGAGATCGTGCGCCGCTACGGGCCGCGCCCGACCCTGATCGAATGGGACACCAATCTGCCCGCCATCGACGTGCTGCTCGACGAAGCGCGGCGGGCCGGCGAAGCGCTCGACGCCGGGGCAGGGGCCGATGCTCGCGCTGCGTGACCTGCAGGCGGCCTTCGCGGCCCATCTGACGGGCGGCGATCGTGCCGACCTCATGGACGTGGTGTCGGGCGACACGATCCCGGCGGCGGCGCGGCTGCGTGTCCATCGGCATCACGTCCGGCACAGTCTGGCGGCGGCGTTGGCGAGTACCTTTCCGAAGGTGCAGTCGATCGTCGGCGAGCAATTCTTCCAGGCCATGGCGGAGGTCTTTGTCCTGAGCGACCTGCCGAGCCACCCCGTACTGGCACAGTATGGGGCGGGCTTCCCGGCCTTCATCCAGGGCTATGGCCCCGCCGCCTCGCTGCCTTACCTCGCCGACATGGCGCGGCTCGATTGGGCCCTGAACCTCGCCTTTCACGAAACTGTGTCCAGGACATTGGCGGCCGAGGACCTGGCGGACATGCCGCCCGAACGCCTGCTCGATTTGCGGCTGGCCCTTGCGGCCGGCGCCACCTTGATCCGGTCGCCTCATCCGATCGACCGGATCTGGCATGCGTCGCAGCCCGGGGATCCGGCAGAATCGGTCGGATTGGAAGAGGGGCCGGCGACGGTTATCGTCCTGCGTCAACCCGACGATGCCGCTTTCGTCCGCCTGAGCCCTGCAGAAGCCGAGCTAGTCATGACGCTGTGCGATGGCAGGACTCTCGAGGAGGCGGCTCAGGCTGCCTTCCGGGTCGATGCCGCCTTCGACCTGACCACAACCTTCGCGCGTTTGCTTGCTTTGCAGGCATTTGCTGCGCTGCAGCATGAGGCGCCAGGCTTGGGCTGAAAAGCCCTTATCTTTTGCAGATTTTCGGTGTTTGCTGCACTGCACGGCTGATTCCGCCATAGGAGCGGAAACGTTCTTGCTCCGTAAATGCCCATCCCTATACTCCGCGCGCTTTTGAGACGGGTCCATCGCCCCTTGATGGACCGCATGGGCTGCGAGTGGAGTTGCCGACGATGTCGATTACGTTGCCGCAGAATTACCGGCCGACAGAGCGTGAAGCGTTCATGAACCCGATGCAGCAGGAGTACTTCCGGCAGAAGTTGCTGAAGTGGAAGGGCGAGCTGATCGACGAATCGAATCAGACCCTGCAGAACATGCAGGAGGAAAGCCTGGCGCAGCCCGATCTCGCCGATCGCGCCACCGCCGAAACCGATCGTTCGCTCGAACTGCGGACCCGGGATCGCTTCCGCAAGCTGATCTCCAAGATCGACCAGGCGATGAAGTCGATCGAGGAAGGCACCTACGGCTATTGCGAGGAGACCGGCGAGCCGATCTCGCTGAAGCGTCTCGAGGCGCGGCCGATCGCGACCCTCTCGGTCGAGGCGCAAGAGCGCCACGAGCGCATGGAGCGGACCCGCCGCGACGAAGGCGCCGACTGAGCGAACTAAAAAGGCCCGCATCGAGCGGGCCTTTTCTTTTGGGCGTCAGCCTCGTTTCTTCAGGTCTGGCGCCGATCAGGCCCTGGCTTCGGCCTGCATCTCCTGGCGCTTGAGCGCACGACCGGCCTTGCCGTCGCCCTGCTTGCCGTCACGCCAGACGATGGCGCCGTTGCACAGCACCGTGTCGATGCCCTTCGCCGGCGAGATCGGCTTCTCGAACGTCGCCGTGTCGATCACGGTCGCCGGATCGAAGATGCAGATGTCGGCGTAGAAGCCGGGCTTCACCTCGCCGCGCTTGGCGAGATGGAAGCGCTGCGCCGAGTAGGAGGTCATGCGACGCACCGCGTCCTCGAGCGGGAACAGCTTGAGGTCGCGCGAATAGTGGCCGAGCACGCGCGGGAAGGTGCCCCACAGGCGCGGATGGGGATGGGCGTCGAACGGGATGCCGTCCGAGCCGATCATCGCGCCGGGATGGGCCATCGCCGCCTGCACGTCCTTCTCGTCCATCATGAAGTAGATGGCGCCGGCCGGCTGGATGCGGTCGGCGGCTTCCTTCATCGAGCAGCCCATCTCGTCGGCGATCTCCTTGAGGTCGCGGCCGCTGAGACCCGGCACCTTGTCGGACCAGGTGATGAGCACCTTGTCCGCGCGCTCCAGCATGTCGGAGCGCAGGATCGTCGAGCCGGCGACGTAGGGATAGACGTCGAAGGCGATCTGCTGCTTCTTCATCGCCTCGTTGAAGTGCGGCAGCGTCTCCTTCATGCGGCCGAAGTTGGAACGGCCCGAGCACTTGTGGTGCGAGACGATGATCTCGGCGCCGACGCGGCGGCCGATCTCGAAGGTCTCGTCCATCGCCTTCAGGATGTGATCGCCCTCGTCGCGCATGTGGGCGGTGTAGACGCCGCCCCACTTGCCGAGCGGGGTGGCGACTTCCACCACCTCGTCGGTCGAGGCGTGGCTCGACACGGCATAGAACAGGCCGCTCGACATGCCGATGGCGCCCTGCTCGAGGCTCTGGTCGAGCAGCTCGCGCATCTGCTTGATCTCTGCGCCGGTGGCGACGCGGTTGAGGTCGTCGCCCATCGAGTTGATGCGCAGCGTGCCGTGACCGATCAGGAAGGCGCCGTTGATGGCGGGCCTGGCCGCGTCGACCTTGTCGGCGAACGCAGCGAAGCTCGAGGAGAGGTTCTCCTTCTTCTTGATGATCAGCGACATCCAGTGGCCGACGTCGGGCCGGACATAGGGCGCTGCCGAGACGCCGCAGTTGCCGCAGACCACCGTGGTGACGCCCTGGCTGGCCTTCATGGCCATGCCCGGGTTGTCGATCAGCGCCGTGTCGTCGTGCGTGTGCACGTCGATGAAGCCCGGCGCCACGACCTTGCCCGCGGCATCGATCTCGTTGTCGCCCCTGAGCGTGCCCGGCGCCTCGACCGCGGCGATGCGGTCGCCCTTGAGGGCGACGTCGGCGGCAAACATCTTTTTGCCCGTACCGTCGGCGACCTTGCCGTTGCGGATGACGATGTCGTAGTTGGGCATCTGAATGACTCCTGGAGAAACTCTTTTCACCTCCCCCGTCTGACGGGGGAGGCCGGGAGGGG
>OFDC01000311.1_pt1 | contig 40867 bp, 30 predicted proteins | sample 1520941 | NCBI WGS metagenome assembly OFDC01 (sample SAMEA94258168, study PRJEB24077) | hot springs metagenome | biome: Aquatic biome; feature: Water | place: India | collected 2012-12-06 | depth 5 m | reverse complement strand
TCGCCGATGGCGCGCGCGATGTCGTCGAGCCCCGCGTCGAAGAGCCGCGGCTGCCCGAGGGCGTGCGCCTCGACGAAGAGCCGCACCGTCCACCCGGCGGGGTCGACGAGCTCGTCGGCCGCGAGCATGCGGCGCCATTCGGCGACCGCCGCGGCCGGGTCGGTGTGCAGCAGGGCGAGCAGCCGGTGCGCGCGCGACTGGGCGAGGATGAGCCGCGAGTCGCCGTCGTAGGAGTGGCTGCGGCGGCGCTTCTCGGCCACCGCCGCTTCGGCGAGAGCGAAGTACTCGACGGCCTGCGCCCAGTCGCGGCGGTGCACGACCCGCACCATGCCGGCGGCGAAGGCAGCGGGGGCGATGAGCAGCGGCACCGCCTCGAGGTCGGGCAGCGCGGCCATGAGGGCGGCGGGCGCGGCGAGGTCGAGCCCGGTGTGGGTGCGCACGCGCTCGACGAGGGCGCGCTCGACGGCGGGCGCATCCTGCCCCAGGTTGACGAGAGCGCGGTAGTGGCGCACCGCCATCGCAGTGGCGAGCACGGGCGGCGACGCGGGGTCGGTGGCGAGCGCCTCCAGGAAGGTGGCGACCTCAGCGGGCTGCGGCCCGCGCGCGCGGGCGCTGAGCGGGCGGTCGGGCTCGACAGCCGCGACGGCGGAGAGCGACATGCCGTTGCGCACGACGTCGACCGAGGCGAATCCGTGCCGGCGCAGGTAGTCGGCGAAGGCGGGGGCGCTGAACAGGAAGACGTGGCCGCCGGTGCCGACGGCCTGCATGCCCTCGACGGCGGTCGCGGGGGTGATGACCTCGGCCGCGGGGGTGGTCAGCACGAGGGTGCCGCCGGGCGCGAGGTGGTCGCGCAGCACCGTGACGAACGGGCTCGGGTCGAGCAGGTGCTCGATCACCTCGGAGGCGAGGATCACGTCGAAGCGCTCGTCGAGCATCGTCTCGGCCGTGACGTACTGGTCGAGGATCTCGACGCCGAGCTCGCGGGCGCCCCGACGACCCGAGTACGAGGGCTCGACGCCGAGGGCGCGCCAGCCGAGCATGTCGCGGGCCCAGCGCACGCCGAAGCCGTAGTTGGCGCCGACGTCGAGAAACCGGGCCGCGGCGGGGGCCTCGACCCGGTAGAGGTTGGCGACGATCGCGTCGATGCCGCCCTCCGACTGCAGGTAGCCGTCGATGAACGGGTCGTCGGCGTCGTACTCCATCTCGGCGCCGTGCACCGTCACCGATCCGCAGACGGTGCAGCGGGTTCCGAAGACGGGAACGTCTTCGGCCGTGCGGGTGCGGAAGACGTGCTCCGTCGGGCGGGTGGTCGCGCAGGGGATGCAGTGCTCGTCACTCGCGCCGGTCACCCACTCGAATTCCACTCGATAACGGTACCGGGCCGGGGAGCGGGCGCAGGCGCCCGAGTAGGCTGGAACCCATGACCTGGCTCCGCGACCGGCGCGTGGCCCTCGGCGCCTTCACGATGTTCACCCTGCTCGCGGGCGACTTCTGGCGCTACTCGATCAGCTGGTACGGCTGGGGCGTCATCGTGGCGATCATCGTCGCCGGCTGGATCGCGGTGGCCGTGCGGCACCGGCTCGACCTGCGGCGCATCCCGATCGCGCTGGGCACTCTCGCCGCGCTCATGGTGGCGTCGGTCGTGTGGTCGTTCTACCCCGCAGCCTCGGCGCTCGGCGTGCTGACCACCCTGCTGACGATGCTCGTCGGCGTGGTCATGGCGCACACCCTCGATCTCGCGCAGCTGCTGCGGGCTCTCGGCGTTGCCCTGCGCTGGATCATCGGCCTCTCGCTCGCCTTCGAGCTGTTCGTCGCCGCCGTGCTGCAGCGCCCGGTGCTGCCGCTGTGGGTGTCGTACGACGAGCCCTTCCCCCGCGCGTTCTACTGGTCGCGCGCGCTGCTCTTCGAGGGCGGGCGCATCCAGGGCATCCCCGGCAACGCCAACCTGCTCGCGTTCGCGGCCCTGCTCGCCGTGATCGTGTTCAGCATCCAGCTCGCCGAGCGCCGTGTCGGCAGCGCCGCCGGCTGGGGCTGGCTGGGGGCCGCCCTGCTGACCCTGGCCCTCACGCGGTCGTCGACCGTGCTCGTGGCCGGCGCCGTCGCGGCAGTCGCGCTCGGGGTGGTGCTGCTCGCCCGCCGCCTCACGCGCCGCGGGCGCTGGACGCTCTACGGCCTCACCGCCCTCGCCGCGGGCGGGGTGGTCGCGCTCGCCGTCGTCTTCCGCGCGCAGCTGCTCGACCTCGTGGGGCGCAGCGACGATCTGACCGGGCGCCTCGACATCTGGGATGCGGTGCTCGGGCTCGTCGAGCAGCGTCCGGTGCTCGGCTGGGGGTGGGTGAGTTACTGGGCCCCCTGGGTCGAGCCCTTCGACGACCTCGTCGTGATCAACGGCGTCACCTACCTGCAGGCGCACAACGCCTGGCTCGATGTGCTGCTGCAGCTCGGAGCGGTGGGGCTCGTCGTGTTCAGCATCCTCATCATCACGACAGGCGTGCGCGTGCTGTCGTGGTCGGTGGATGCCCCCCTCGGCGACGCCCCCGCCAGCCCCGCCCTGCGCACGCTGCCGGCCCTGCTGCTGACGGTGCTGCTCGTGCACAGCCTGGCCGAGTCGCGCCTGCTGGTGGAGGCGGGCCTCGTGCTGCTCGTCTACCTCGCGGTCGCCAGCCGGGCCCGCGGCCTCACGCTGCCTGTGCGCCGCGCGGCGCCGGCCGAGCGAGGCGCGTCGTGAACGAGAGCGTGCGCACGTTCTTCGGCTCGCCGCGGCTCACGCAGGCCCTGACGGAGGCGATCGTCGGCGTCGCGCTCGCCGCCCACGCCGTGCGCTCGCTGCTGGGCTGGCCGGGCACCATCGCGGTGCTCACGGTGCTCGTGGTGCTCGCCGCGCTGAGCCTGGCCGCGCAGCCCGAGCGGGTGGAGTGGCGCGGCGTGCTGCCGCTGTCGCTCATCGCGCTGTTCTCGCTCATGACGGTCAGCCTGATCTGGAGCCAGTACCCCGCGCAGACGGCGGCGGGAATCGCCTACGCGATCGCCTACGCCTTCCTCGGCGTGTACATCGCGCTCGTGCGCGACCTCATCCAGCTGGTGCGCGCGGTCGGCGCCGCGCTGCGCGTGATCCTGACGGCCTCGTTCGCGCTCGAGATTCTCAGCGGTGTGATCCTCGACACGCCCTTCGCCTGGATCGGCATCACGGGCGACCTCGCCCTCGGCGGGCCGGTGCAGGGTCTCGCGGGCACCCGCAACGCCTTCGCCTTCCTCGGCGCGCTGGCGGTGCTGAGCTTCTGGATCGAGTTCCGCACGCGCTCGGTGTCGCGCGGCCTCACGGCCTACTCGCTGGCGCTCGCGGGGGCGACGATCGTCTTCGCCCGGTCTCCTGTCGCCCTGCTCGTGCTCGCGGCCGTGCTCATCGCCGGCCTCGCGCTCGTCGTGATCCGGCGGCAGCAGGTGATCGCGCGGCGCGCGACCCAGTCGGTGCTGCTGATCTCGGCCGTCGTCTTCGGCGTGCTCGCCTGGTTCTTCCGCGGCCCGCTGGTCGGGTTCGTGGATGCTGCCGCCGACGTCGCCGAGCGCACGAGCGTGTGGTCGGAGGTCGGCGACCTCGTCGCCCTGCGGCCCGTGCTCGGCTGGGGGTGGGCGGGTGTCTGGCCCACCGACGTCTACCCGTTCTCGAGCGTGCGCACGGCGAGCGGAGCCCAGCCCGCCTCGGCCCTCAACGCTTACGCCGACGTGTGGCTGCAGCTGGGTCTCGCGGGCATCATCGTGCTGCTCGTGGCTCTCGGGCTCGCTTTCGTGCGGGCCTGGCTCGTCGCCTCCGAGCGCCGCAGCACGGTCTACGTGTGGCCGGCGCTGACGCTCGTGCTGCTGGCAACGGTGAGCATGACCGAGAGCTACCTGCTGTTCGAGGGCGGGCTGCTGCTGTTCGTCACCTCGGCGTTCGCCGCGGCCCGCTCGGGCTCGTGGCGCGGCCGCTTCGACTAGAGAAACGATTATTTGTTTTGGAGCCGTAACTCGCACTATTCTTTGCGTGGAGGTTCTGATGGCTGAGCGTGTCATGTCGGCAGCGACTCGCGAGACCCTCCGCGCGCTCGGGCAACTGGTTGCGGCGCAGCGGCGCAGTCGGCGTTGGAAGGCCGCCGACCTGGCGGAGCGGGCAGGCATCTCTGTTCCGACCCTGTCAAAGATCGAGAAGGGCGAGCCCGGGGTCGCGATCGGGTCGGTCTTCGAAGTCGCACACCTGGTCGGAATCCCTCTCCTCACCCTCGACGACTCTGCCGACATCGTTCGCGAGTCAATCGCCGCCCGACTGGCGATCGTGCCGCAACGGGTTCGAGACTCCGAGGCGGCCATCGATGACAACTTCTGAGGCACCGCAGACCGCGTTCGTATGGGCGTGGCTTCCTGGCGCGGTTGACCCCGTCGTCGCCGGCCGCATTGACCGCGTCGGCGAGAGGTACGACTTCACCTACGGTCGCTCGTATCTCGAACGTCGCGGCGCGATCCCCCTCTACGAGCCAGAGCTGCCGCTACGCGCCGGTCGGCAGGCTCCTCCGCCGCCGCTCGACATCGCAGGCTGCCTCGCCGATGCGTCGCCCGACTCCTGGGGGCAACGGGTCATCCTGGCGCGTCGACGGGGGCGGCTCGATCGGTCGAGCGACACGGGTGACCTCGATCGCCTGACCTACCTTCTTGAATCGGGGTCGAACCGTATCGGTGGTCTCGACTTCCAGCACTCCCCGACCGAGTACGTTCCGCGAGCGGGCGACCTCACTGCAAACCTCGCCGAGCTGCTCCAGGCGGCTGATCTGCTGCAGGAGGGCGCAGTGCTGTCGGATGCCCTCGCCGCAGCTCTTCTCCGCAGCACGAGCATCGGTGGCGCTCGGCCTAAAGCCCTGCTGGATGACGGTGTCACCGGTCGCATCGCAAAGTTCTCGTCGACGACAGACCCGTACCCCGTGGTGAAGGCTGAGGCGGTCGCCATGGAACTCGCCCGTCGAGCCGGGGTGACCGCCGCCGCCAGCGAGGTGACCGAGGTGGCTGGTCGCGACGTCCTCCTCGTCGAACGCTTCGACCGCACGCCTGATGGAGGGCGGCGGATGGTGGTGTCGGCGCTCACCATGCTCGGTCTCACCGAGATGACCGCGAGGTACGCCACGTACCCCGAACTCGCCGACATCATTCGGGCCCGCTTCGACGACCCGATGCAGACCGCGCACGAACTCTTCCGTCGCATCGTCGTCAATGTTGCGGTCGGCAACATCGACGACCACGCGCGCAACCACGCCGCCTTCTGGAACGGGGAGCGCCTGGCATTAACGCCTGCCTACGACCTCTGCCCGCAACTACGGTCGGGCAACGAGGTGACCCAGGCTATGGCCATCACTCGTGATGGCGACCGTCGCTCGCGCTTCGCCGTCTGCCGAGCCGCCGCAGCCGAGTTTCTGTTGAGTAGCGGTGAGGCGGACGAGATCATCGACGAGGTAAGAGCAACGATTCATGACCACTGGCGCGATGCCGCAGAGCTCTGCCGTCTGACGGCGTCTGAGCGGCAACAGTTGTGGGGGCGCCAGATACTGAACGAGTCGATCGAGTACACCGACTAAACGCACTCAGCGGCGGGCGTCGAGCACCGAGTCGAGGATGTCGTCGAGCCCGTGGCGCGCGCGCCAGCCGAGCTCGCGGGCGATGCGGCTGACGTCGGCGACCACCGCGGCCGGGTCGCCGGGCCGGCGGGGGCGGGTGACGGCGGCGGGAGCATCCGGAACCCGGCGACGGATGCCCTCGACCACCTCGCGCACGCTCGCCCCCACGCCCGTGCCGACGTTGTAGACGCGGTGCGGCTCGGGCTGCCCGGGCAGCGCGTCGAGCACGGCCAGGTGGGCGTCGGCGAGGTCGCGCACGTGCACGAAGTCGCGCACGCAGGTTCCGTCGGCCGTCGCGTAGTCGTCGCCGAAGACCTCGGGCGCCCGCCCCGCGTCGATCGCCTCGAGCACCATCGGCACGAGGTTGAGCACGGCCGTGTCGGCGAGGTCGGGCCAGCCGGCACCGGCCACGTTGAAGTAGCGCAGGCTCGTCACCCGCAGCCCCTGCGCACGCGCGACGTCGGCCGCGAGCCACTCGCCCGCGAGCTTCGACTCGCCGTAGGGGTTCACGGGCACGGTCGGCGCGTCCTCCGTCACCACGCCCGAGGCGTCGCCGTAGACGGCCGCCGAGCTCGAGAACACCAGATCGCGCACGCCGGTCTCGACCATCGCCTCGAGCACCGCCGTGAGGCTCGCGCCGTTCTGCTGGTGGTACCAGAGCGGACGAGCGACCGATTCGCCGACCTGCTTGCGCGCGGCGAGATGGATGACCGCGCCGACCCGCTCGGCCCGCATCAGCGCGGCGAGCGCACCCGCGGCGCCGGGCTCGGCGAGGTCGAGCTCGTGAGCGGGCATCCCGTCGATGCGGTGCCGCAGGCCGAAGACGAAGTCGTCGACGATGACCGGCTCATCGCCGCGCTGCGCGAGCAGCCGGCAGACGTGCGCCCCGATGTAGCCGGAACCCCCGGTGACGAGAACGCGCACCCGGCCAGTCTAGGCGGGGGCTAGCAGGTCTTCAGGTCGCGGGCGTTGTTGCTGACGATCGCGGTGCCGCCGAAGACGGTGATGACTGAAGGGCTCACGTCGAAGATGTGGTCGACGATGCCCGAACTGACACAGGCGGTCTGCGTGATGTAGAGCGGGGCTCCGACGGTGCCGGCCAGCACGCCACCGGCGAGGGCGTCGGGAAAGTTGAACCCGTAGGTCAGAAGCGCCTCTGGCGCATCAGGGCCGGCCGATGGATAGGCCAGCTGATTGATCAGCAGCGAGGTGGCGAACCGGTCGGGCCCACCCGCACGGGTCACATTGCTCGACCCGCCGACGAGCCCTGCCAACGCTGACTGGATGCCCGAGCTCACAACTCCCGTTCCTCCGGCGATGTACACCCGACTCGCGTCGAGGGTGGTGCCGATGAACGTCGAGGTGTCCGCATCGAGGCCGCTGGCGGCGCCGTTGACGAGCAGAATCGGAACACCGGCGCCCGCTGCCGCGGCCCCGGCCGAAAGAGCGTCGGGGTAGTTGCTGCCTGTCGCGACCCACAGCTCGGTGCCCGGGTCTACAAGGTTCTGGTCGAGCAGGCGTTCCGCGATCCTGCGTGACGTCTCGTAGCGGGATGCACCCCCGAGCCGTACGACCGACTCGGTCATGCCGCTCTCCGTGAAGGCCTGCAGAGCCGTCTGCACCCCGGGCGACACCGCGCCGGTTCCGCCGACGATCACGATGGTGGTGGGGTTCAGACGGTCGAGTTCGGCGGCGACGTCGGTGTCGATCGAGACGCCGTTGGTGAGCAGTAGAGGCCCGCCTTCGAGTGTGGCCGCCGGGCCGGCGCTCAGCGCGTCGGGGAAGTTGCCGCCGTTGGCGATGTACACCACCGGAACCTCGCCGGGAGAGCAGGTGCTCGCCGACGGGTAGTTCGCCCCGCACCCGAAGGTGTACTGAGAGATCTCGATCGCAGTCTGGTAGCGATTCGACCCGAAGAGCCTCACGGCATCGGCGCGCAGAAACTCACCGGTCGAGGGGGTGGCCTGCGTCTGCGAGCCCCAACTCGCGGTGGCCGAGTAGGTGTGGGTGCCGGTGACGCCCGAGATGTCGATGCCCCAAGTGCCATTCGCGGACACAGTGACGCTCTGGGGCGTTCCGCCGTCGATCGAAGCTTCGACCGAGTGTCGAGAGCTACCGCCAACCACCTGCGCGGGAAGCGACGTCGTCGAGAGCGGGATGCGTGGGTTCGTGTTGGTGAGCTGGGAGTCGAACCCGATCAGCGGCTCCCAGTCGGGGAAAACCTTCGCGACCTGCTCGAAGGCGGGGTTGATCGAGTAAAGCGTGGAGAAAACACCTACGTTGCCGCTGACAGCGCAGGTTCCCAACCCTGCGTTGGATGCTGCGGAAACGATTCCTACCGCACGCGTTCCCACGACAGCTGCGCCGCCGCTATCTCCCGATCGGACGCAGATGTTCGCCACAATGCTCCCGACGCAATAGTCGCCGGGCGCCGGAAGTGAGCAGGAGCCGGGCCCGCCGCCGATGTATGCGATTCGATCGGCACCACCTTCGTCCACAGTGACCGTGAGCGGATTGTCGACGGGTATCGGGCCGCAGGTCCAGCCGGAAGTGGAACCCGATTTGCAGATCGTTGCACCGTCAAGAGCAGGGCCTGCGTCACGAATGACGAGCGGGGCCGACGAAAGCGGGGCGCCCGATGAACTCCCGCCCCAGGTGACGACCTCGGGCTTCGGGTTCCATCCCAAACCAGACACCGGTGTCATCCCGAGGTCATAGAACGTCTGGACCGGGATCGTCTCGGCCTCGTCTTCGAAGTAGCCGGGGTTCGGATAGTTGTGGGTGATGTGGAGGCCAGCGTTGCCTATAGGGCCGATTGACGGACCGACACCTCCGCCCGAGATCGTCGGTCGGCTGATGTTCTGCGCGGTGCGTGCCGAGCCAGTGTCGCCCCTACAGTGACCAGCCGACATGATCTGGGTCTGCTCGGTGACCACATTGAACCCGACGAAGCCGATCGAGCAACGATAGGTATTGACGATGAACTCCGGCGCGCTTGGGTAGTCCGGGTTTCCAAACAAGGGGTTAGGCACCGTCTTCGGGAAGTAGTACGGCATGCCGCCGCGCACGTCGGCTGCGGGCTCTAGCCCCTCGATCAGGCTCAAGCGGTCGGCCGCCGGGCCGATCTCGGCGCGGGCTCCGACGCTCTCGACCACGGCCGCCTCGGCCGCGGTGCCGACGGTGACCACGAGCTCGAGGCCGTCGAGCCGCGCGGCGCGCACGTCGATGTGGTCGCGCAGGGCATCCACCACCTCGACGCCGACGGCGCTCGCCTCGGCCTGCGCCAGCCACTCAGCTCCCGACAGGCCCGCGTCGCGCTCGAGGGCCTGCTCGAGCTGCGGCGGAAGTGTCTCGGCCTCGGCCGCGAAGTCGGCGACACGCACGTCGACCATCGGCACGAGCGGATCGCGCGGCTCGACCGGGCGGGCGCTCGCACGCGCATCCGGAACCTCCGGCGACGCCGACGCAGCCGTGACCGGCCCTGCCATGAGTGCCGCGACCGCGACCAGAGCGACGCCGGCGGCGGAACGATGAGCGCGCATCGGCCTCTCCCTCGTGCTCAGCCGCACGTCAAGAACTCGGTGACCGTCGAGCCGAGAACGTTCGGTCCGCCGGTGAAGCTCACGCGGTCAACGCCCGCGTCGATCAGGTGCTGCAGCGACGGCGTGTAGGTGCAGACACCGTTTGACAGATGCAGCGGCGCACCAAGGTTGCCCGCTGCCGCCGCCGCGGCCAACGCGTCGGGAAAGTCGAGCCCGCTCGCGATGAACGCCCGTTCGGCGGTCGGGAACGCGAAATCGTTGATGATTGCTGCGGTTTCGAAGCGATTGCTGCCGCCGAGCCGCTCGACCACCGTGACCCCGGCGATCGCGCCGGCGGCTGACTGCACCTCGGGCGTGATGACGCTCGTGCCGCCGATCACGATGATGCGCGTCGCGCCGAGCGCCGTGATGAGCTCGACCGTCGCCGGATCAAGTTCACGCGCACCGGGAGCGACGAGCAACACCGGTGCCCCCATCGACCCCGCCGCTGCGCTCGCGGCGAGAGCGTCGGCAAAACCGCCTCCGGTTGCCAGAAACACGGTCATCGCGCCCCCGCTGAACGCCTGCCGGGCGATCTCTTCGGCAGTGCGATATCGGTCGGGCCCCGCGTATCGCGTGATCTCGGCCGACGGCAGAAGGGCCTGCAGCTGGTCGCGCACCGCGGCCGACACCACCGCCTCGCCGCCCACGATGCGCACGGTCGACGGGTTCAAGCGCTGCAGTTCGGCGGCCGTCGGTGCTGGCACGGCGGTCGAGCCCACCAGCAGAAGCGGAGCGTTCTCGATCGACGCAGCGGGGGCCGCCGCGAGTCCATCAGCGAATCGTGTACCAACGGCGATATAGACGGTGGATGCGCCGGTCGGGTACGTCTGCGCCGAGATGCTCGCCGCCGTGGCCCAGCGATCCGCACCGGCAACGCGCTCGGTCGCGACACCACTGGGAACCAGGGTGGTGGGGCTGCCGAACCAGTCGGTGTAGAGCCGCCAAAAGTTGCGGTTGCCGTAGCTCGAGCAGCTGTCGCCGAGCCCGTACAGGTTGTTCAGCGCGGCGGCGTTGGGGGTGTAGGGGGTGTAGTTGTACAGGCCCGCCGTCGCGTTGTTGACGATGGTGACCGTGCGTGAGCCGCAGGCGGCGTTCGGGTGGTATCGCACGGCCTGGGTGCGCACCTGATGGCCGTAGCTCGTGGGCTGCAGTCGGTAGCGCTGGAACTGGGCGGCAGCGTTGTAGACCTGGTTGAAGAGCCCCGCGTAACGCGGGTCGCACCACCCCGGTCGAGACGGGTCATCCGGGCAGAAGTACCCCATCGCCCGCTCAAGCGTTCGGTCAGTCGGGGCGGTACGGGTGATCAGGCTCTGCTCCTTTTGGAGCGTAACGAGGATCACTTTCGCGCTGATTCCACACGACAGTTGCACCTTGTAGATGATTCGCGCAGCCGATTCGTTCGGTGCCCCGGTGTACCCGTTGCACCGCTCGGTGACCGGCTTATCGGTGGTGGTCATGCTGTAGATGGCAAGGCAGTACGGAGTCGTGCACGGTCCTGGGAGACGCGCATCGAGGAATGCCTGGATCTCCTCCTCGGTCATGGCGAAGCGGTTGTAGAAGGCGTAGTCGCTGATCAGGTAGCCAGGGTTGAAGTCGGCCGCGACAGCCGCCGGTGCGATGTCGGCTCCGCTCGACACCCGAGCGGCGTCGAGGGTCGTGTCTCCGGCCACTGGTTCGCGCGGCTCGTCGACCGTTGTCGCCACGGCTGGCGACACGACTCCGACGGCCAGCACGATTGAGAGCACCCCGGCAAGCGCTCGGGCTACCGAACGCCTCGTCGTGATGTCGGTGCGGTGGTGCATTCTGGTGGACCCCCCTTGTGAGCCCGCTGACGAACAGCGCGGCACACCTTCAGGGTAACCGTCACGTACTGGTTGAGGGTGATTCAGACGCGCGCGGATATTCGCTGAGCGATGGCCCGGCATCCAGGGCCGCGAGATCCGCCGCGACCAGGCGGGCGACGAGCTGCTCGAACGAGCACGTCGGTTGCCACCCGAGCTCGCGCCGCGCCTTGCTGGCATCAGCGCACTGCTCGGCCGGATCAGCCGCCCGAACGAACGCCGGGTCGGTCTCGACGTACGCCTCCCAGTCGTCGATTCCGGCGGCCGAGAAAGCCGCGTGAACGAAGTCCCGAACGCTGTGGGTTTCTCCAGTACCGATCACGTAGTCTCCCGCAACGTCGTGGCGTGCCATGCGGTGCAGGGCGTCGACGTAGTCCGGCGCCCACCCCCAATCGCGCCGTGCGTCGAGCGAGCCGAGCGTCAGCGACGACTGCTGGCCTCGGGCGATGCGGGCTACCGACGCGGTGATCTTGCGCGTCACGAAGGTTTCAGGGCGCAGCGGAGACTCGTGGTTGTAGAGAATCGCCGAGAAGGCCCGAAGGCCCCGACTGCGAAACGCCGACACCAGGAAGTGGCCGAGGGCCTTGGCGGCGCCGTACGGCGACACCGGGGCGATCGGGGTGCTCTCGTTCTGCGGTGAGACCGCCGCGGCACCGAAGATCTCAGCGCTGGAGGCCTGGACGACCGTGACCTCGTGCCCGCCGTCGTGCAGAGTCTGCGCGGCTTCCAGCAACGTCGCGACCGGCGCGCCCGTCACCGCGATCGTCGTCACCGGGTCGTCCCACGACGCCGCAACGGAGGTGAGACCGCCGAGGTTGTAGAGCTCGTGCGGGGCGATCGTGAGCACAGCATCCCGCAAGGCCACCGCATCAGAGAGATCGATCGCGTGGCGGATCACTCGCGCCGGTACCCGACCGCCATCGTCACCCGGCTTGATGACCCCATGCACCTCGTAGCCCTGCTCCAGAAGCTGGCGGGTCAGATAGGTGCCGTCTTGCCCGGTAACGCCGGTGATGAGGGCCCGCGGCACCGGCTAGCGGCCTTCGCGAGCGAGGGCCAGGTCGGCGTCGACCATCATCTCGACCAACTCGCGGAAGCCGACCTTTGGCTGCCATCCGAGCTTCTCGCGCGCCTTGGCCGGATCGCCGACGAGCAGGTCGACCTCTGCCGGACGCATGAATGCCGGGTCTTGCCGCACGTAGCGCGACCAATCGTCGATGCCGACCCGAGCGAACGCGACATCGAGCAGCTCACGAATCGTGTGCGTCTCGGCCGTGGAGATGACGTAGTCGTCGGCTTCGGGCTGCTGCAGCATGAGCCACATGGCCTCGACGTAGTCACCGGCGAAACCCCAGTCGCGGCTGGCATCGAGGTTGCCCATCACGAGCTCGTTCTGCTGGCCGGTCGCGATGCGCGCGACGGCCTGCGATACCTTCCGGGTGACGAACTCGGGCCCTCGACGCGGCGATTCGTGATTGAACAGGATGCCCGACGATGCGTGCATGCCGTACGACTCGCGGTAGTTGATCGTCATGTAGTGCGCGAAGACCTTCGCCACTCCGTAGGGAGAGCGCGGCCAGAGCAACGTCGACTCGCGCTGCGGAACCTCCTGCACCTTGCCAAACATCTCCGAGCTCGAGGCCTGGTAGAACCGCACCTTCTCGAGGGTGGGGCCCGCCCAGATACGAATCGCTTCGAGCATGTTCAGGGCGCCCTTACCGGTGACATCGCTCGTCAGCGCCGCGTTCTCCCACGAGTAGGCGACGAACGAAATGGCGCCGAGGTTGTACACCTCATCAGGCTGCGCGACTTCCAGAGCCCGCAAGAGGCTCGACAGGTCGGTGAGGTCTCCGAAGAGCAGCTTGGTGGTCGGCAGGGTCTCGCGCACCATGTCGAGCTTTGGGTTGTTCTGACCGCGCACGAGTCCGTAGACCTCGTAGCCCTTCGAGGCGAGCAGCTCACCGAGGTAGAGGCCGTCTTGGCCGGTGATTCCAGTGATGAGGGCGCGGGTCATGAGCTCGTTTCCGTTCCGGGCGGTCGTGCGTCTTCGGGCGCGGAAGGCGCCTTCCCGATCTTAGGGGGCCGCCGCGCAAGCGCGACGGCGTGCACGGCGAGGCCCAGTACGGGGCCGATCGTCAGGGCCACGAGCACGCGCTCTGTCAGCGGAAGCGGCATGAGCAGCGCGGCGACCACTCCGACGACCGCGACGACCCACCCGAGCGTCACGATCGAGTGCTGCGACCGAGCAAGCAGGGCAGGGCCCGTGATCGCGAGTGCCGCGACAAAACCCGACGAGGCGACCAGCCCGGCCATGATCGCGCCCTCGAGTGCGTAGGCCGACCCGAAGATCGCCCCGAAGAGCGCCGGACCAACGAGCGCCAGCAGGGCAGCCACAGCAGCCGCGACCAGCATGACGAGCGCCGAAAGCGCGAACGCACGCCGACCGGCTACCCCAATATCGGTGCGAAACCGCACCACGAGATAGCTCTGCATCGCCATCACAGGAATCACCAGGGGCGCACGGGTCATCGTGAGCACGAGCACAAGCGGACCGATGAGCGACTCGGGCGCAAGCGGATCAGTCGCTCGGAGCACCGCAGGAAAACCCGCGATCAGTGTGGCTGTCGCGGCAGCGGCGACGACCGTTCGCGCCGTGTTCGCCGAGAGGGCCGCGAGACCGACGTCGACCCGCGACCGCCGCAGACGGCCCGCCACGAACGGCCCCACCAGCACGACCGCGAGAGCGAACGGCGCCGCGATGGCCCACAGCAGGGCCTCGACCGGGCCGTCGACAACGAGCACCACGCCGACGAGCGCCAGCCGCAGCACCCCGTCGATGGCGATCATCACGGCGAGCGGACGCCACGCCTCCACCCCGTAGAGCACACCGCAGACCGCGGCGACGATGACATAACCGGCCGCGCCGACGATGAGAGCAGTCGCACCGGATACCGCCGCTGAACCGAGCAACGGCGGCGCCCACAGGGGTGCGGAGGTAGCGAGAACGACGGCGACGAGCCCCGCTACCGCGGCGGCGAAGACGGATGCTCGAGACCGGCCGCGCGCAGCATCCTCACCGCGCCCCTCCGCGGGGGTGGAGCTCGTCGCACGCGCGAGCTCTTGCTGCACTCCCCCGAGCGCACCGACGACGAGGAAGAGCGCCGACCAGGCGACGGCGAAGACGGTGTAGTCGGCAACGTCAACCGATGCGGCGACCACCCCGGTGACGAGGTAGCCGGTGCCGCCGGAGACCACGGTGGCGCCGAGGATCAGCGCCGCGGGCTTCATGGCTCGCCGCCGCCCGAGACCTGCGCCTCGCGCTCGGCCCGACGCTGCTCGCGCCGCGCCACGCCGCGCGCGCGCCAGTAGGCGATGCCTCGACCCGGGCCGATGTCTTTCAGCTTCATGGCTTGCTTCTCGACCAGATGCCAGCTCAGCCAGGCAAGGCCGAACGCCCCCACGAGCGAGAGCAGCACGTACGGCCAGTACCCCCAGAGGTGAACCCCGAGGTAGGCGAGATACTGCTGAACCACCCAGCCGTAGAGATAGACGCCGTACGAGTAATCGTTGACTGCGCCGACCCTCTGCAAGCGCTGGGGCAGCCACGCCGCAAGAAAGAGCACGGCGTACGCGAAGGCAATAAAGCCCATCGTGTTGAAGCCCCCAACCCGCAGGGTCACGAGCGAGAAGACGATGGCGAAGACGCCGAGAGGCACGCTGTAGGGCACGCGATCGCTGTAGAGGGCGATGCATCCGCCAATAAAGAAGATGAAGGCGAAGTTGACCCGCCAGGGGTCGCCGAGCAGCGGGATCATCTCGGCGAGCGCCCCGGGCATGACGATGTTCATCAACTGGAAGACCGCGAGAAACGCTGTGATGATCGGCACCACCAGTCGGGCTTTCGCAAGCACGCCGGCGAAGACCAGCACCATCACTAGCAGGTAGCACAGCCACTCGTAGGCGAGCGTCCAGATCGACCCATTGATGGGGCCACCGAAGGGGTTGCCGGCGAAAACATCGTTGATGCCGTACTGCCCGATCTGCAGCGTCGCGTTGGCCGTGAGGTACGTAATCGGCCCACCAGGCGCGAGCGAGAAGTAGTCGGTCAGCGAACGGCCTTCGAGCAGATAGACCGACGGGCCGACGACGAACGCCCCAAAGATCAGCACCGCCCAGAACCCCGGGAAGATGCGAAGAAACCGACGCCAGATGAATTGCATGCCGTCGTTGCCGAGACCGCTCTTGGTCACCAAGTAGCCACTGACCGCGAAGAAACCCAGCACGGCCAAACCGCCGAGCGACTGCTGCTCGCGCGTCAGAGCGAGGAAGGGCGCGGTGCCCCACCCCCCGAGGGGGAAGGCGTGATCGAGAATGACCGCCGCGGCCAGCACGAGGCGAATGATGCCCAAAGAGTTGCGATGGCCGTTGAGGGCGTCGCGCATCGACATCGCGCTTTCCTCTCTGACGAGGCCGTCGGTGGAGCGGCCGAACCCCGTCCGAGTATAGGTTGCAGCCCGCCGCTAGGATGGCGGATGCCCTCCGGCGTTGCCGGTGGTCGCACGTCACGAGGGAGATCTGCCGTCATGCCCGAGAAGTCCATCGAGCTTTCGATCGTCATGCCGTGCCTCAACGAGGCCGAGACGCTGGCGGTGTGCATCGAGAAGGCCCAGGGCTACCTCGACCGCTCGGGGGTGATCGGCGAGATCATCATCGCCGATAACGGCAGCACCGACGGGTCGCAGCAGATTGCCGAATCGCTCGGAGCACGCGTCGTCGACGTGCCTGCCAAGGGCTACGGCAGCGCCCTGATGGGGGGCTTCGAGGCAGCCCGCGGCACCTACATCATCATGGGTGACGCCGACGACTCGTACGACTTCGCCAACCTCGATCTCTTCGTCGAAAGACTTCGCGCCGGCGACGACCTCGTCATGGGCAACCGCTTCCGCGGCGGCATCGAGCCGGGCGCCATGCCCCCGCTGCACAAGTACCTCGGCAACCCGGTGCTGTCGTGGCTCGGTCGACTGTTCTTCCGATCGCCCATCCGCGACTTCCACTGCGGTCTCCGAGGGTTCCGACGCGACGCCATCTTGGACCTCGGGCTGCGCACAACCGGGATGGAGTTCGCGAGCGAGCTGGTCGTGAAGTCGACGTTGGCGGGTCTCCCGGTCTCGGAGGTACCGACCACCCTCAAGAAGGATGGTCGCAGTCGCCCGCCCCACTTGCGCAGCTGGCGCGACGGCTGGCGCCACCTGCGCTTTCTGCTCGCCTTCAGCCCGCGCTGGCTGTTTCTCTACCCCGGCATGATTGCGTTCGGCATTGGCATCATCGGCTCGATCGCCCTGCTGTTCGGCCCGATCGCGATCGGCAGCATCGGGCTCGATGTGTCCAGCCAGCTCTACCTGGCCGTGCTCGCGATCGTTGGTTATCAGGGAATGCTGTTCTGGCTCTTGACCAAGATCTACGGTCAGCGTGAGGGGTTCACCCTGCCGCGCGGCCGCCTGGTCTCGACGATCACCGAGCGCGTGACCACTGAGAGCTCGGCTCTGGTCGGAGCGCTGTCATTTCTCGTCGGCTTGGGCATCCTCGTTGCGCAGCTCGTGATCTGGGCCGGCGGCGGGTTCGGTGCTCTCGACCCGACCGACACGATGCGGCTGGCGGTGCCCGCGGCGCTGCTGATGATCCTCGGTGCGCAAACCATCATGTCGGGCATGTTCATCGGCATCTTGTCGATCGACCTCAAGAAGTAGCCGCCACCGATGGCCCGCATCCTCGTTAACCTTCTGTCGTTCACGGGAACGAAGGGAGGAATGGAGACCTATACGCGCGCTCTCTACGAGGAGTTCGCCGCGATGGAGACCGGTCACGAATACATCGGATTCGGCAGCACCGAGTTCATGCAGCGCGACCACTCGTGGTTTCCCGGTCGCGTCATCGACTCCGGCATCTCTGGCGAGAACCGTTTCGTGTGGGCCTTCGGCGAGCTGTTCATGGTCGGGCGTGCGGCTCGGCGTGAGAAGGCCGACCTGATTCACAATCCGGCAACTCTCGGGCCGTGGCGCTCACGGGTTCCCGCCGTGTACACGATGCACGACATGCTGTACTTCCGAGCGCCCGAGCACATGGCGACCCCGCTCTACACCAAACCCGTTCAGTGGATGGAGAAACGGGCCGCCGGCAACGCCAGCGCGATCATCACCGACTCCATCGCCTCGGCAGAAGACATCGAGACCTACCTGCGGTTTCCGCGGGAACGCACCCCGGTCGTGTACCTGGCGGGCACCGTGCGCGAAACAGTCGTCACCGGGGCCGAGCGCGAGCGCGATCTGCTGCTCGTCGTCGGCAACCGGCTTCCGCACAAGAACATGGCCGGGATCGTGCGCGCCATGGCCCGCATCCCGGTTGAGCAGCGCCCCCGCCTCGTCGTGACGGGCAGTCGTGGGGATGACCCGCTACGCCCGATCGTCGACGAACTCGCCCTGCACGACCACGTCGACCTGCGCGGCTGGGTCTCGACAGAAGAGCTCGACTGGCTCTACGCCCACGCGACCGCGCTGGTGGTCGCCAACTTCTGCGACGGGTTCGGGCTGCCCTCGCTCGACGCGATGCTCGTCGGCCTGCCCGTGCTGCTCTCGGACATCCCGGTGTATCACGAGATCAACGGCGAGGCGGCGGGCTACTTCGACCCGCTCGACCTTGACTCAATCGCGGCGACGCTGCTGCGGGCGACCACCGACCCGCAATGGATGGCAGAGCTCGCAGAACGCGGGTATGAGCAGGCAGCGAAGTACTCGTGGCGGCAGACCGCCGAGCAGACCGAAGCCGTCTTCCAGAAGACCCTGACCGACCCCCGCCGCGCGAAGCGTATTCCGCGCAGCCAGCTCGACACCTGGTGACGCGGGGCGCGATTAGGCGGGGATGCGCAGCCCCACCACGTGCCGCATGAGAGCCCGCACACCGGCGCCGTTGCGCTGAGCAACCGCGGCCGGCACGCGCGTGAGGGCGTTGAAGCGCGAGAACCAGTGTGCGCGCGCGGCTGCAGCAGCCCGCCGCCACCCGAGTGCCGCAAAGCGTGCCTGCTGAGCGTCGAAGAGCGTGCGCTCTTGCCGAAAACGCGAACCGTCGACGGCCGTGGCCGACGAGACGCTGCTGCCGTGGCGGCGGTACTGAAACTGCACCTCGTCGTCGAGCACCATCACGCCGCCCTCAGCGGTGATGTCGAGCAGCATGATGAGGTCTTGCACCACATCGAGGTCGGGGTCGAAGCCGTAGCGACGCAAGAGGTCGACGCGCCACACGAGCGAGGGAAAGTACGTCCAGTTTCCACGGAGGAGGCTCTGCGCGAGGCGCTCTCCCTGCAGCACGAGGGGCCCGTTCGTGCGGGGACGCAGCATCGTCTTCGCCCGATCGACGAGCGGGCGCACGACGCGTCCCTCTGCGTCGATGACCTCGGCGCCGGGCTGCACGATCGCCACCCCCGGGTGCGCGTCGATGAGCGCGCGCACGCGGGCGAGAAACCCGGGCAGCAGCCGATCGTCGCAGCCGAGCAGCATCGAGTACTCGCCCCGCATCCGGTCGACGCACGCCAGGTAGTTCTTGCTCACACCCAGGTTCTCGGCGTTGCGCACGTACTCGATGCGCGGATCGCCGAGACTCTGCACCCACTCCCCCGGCGCCGTATCGGGGTAGACGTCGTCGACGACGGTCAGACGCCACGCGGTGTCGCTCTGTGCCAGAACGCTCTCGACCGCAATGCGGAAGTGATCAAAACGGCCCCAGAAGGGCAGCAGGATGTGAAAGGGCTCGCGCTCGCTCATGGTCTCTCGGTTCACTCGCCGCCACGCGGCGTGACGGCATACACCTGGATGCTCGACGCGCCTTGATCGATATCGTCGAGCAAGCTCAGGCACGCGTCGTCGAGCGGCGCTTCATCACTAACGACGTACTCGATGTGCTCTTGCGCAAAGTCGGAGCAGGCGTCGAAGCCCCCGACGATCATGTCGCGTTGCGGCGCCTCGAAAACGGGCTCACCCTCGCCCCAGGTCCATCGCACGTGGGCGAGCCGGTTCCACACCTGCTCGTCACCGCCATCAGGGTCGATCTGCTGCCACATCTCGTCGGCAGGGTAGGTCTGAAAGCCGTTGTATCCGCTGACGCCGGTCGCCACAACGAGAGCGGCGACAGCCTGGCTTCCGACCCCCACCCATTCACCGCGCTCCGCATCATCGATCGCGAGCATCGCAGAACCCGCGCTCGTCTCGCGCAGGTCGAACGATCCGACGTAGAGCGGGTTCACCGCCGCGCCGATAGCCATCGATGCGACGAGCAGGCTCGCGGCCGACCACGGGATCGTGCGGGAATGGTAGATCAGCACGACCGCCGCGATGATCGCCGCGGCGGCAAGAGGCCACAGCACCGAGACGGCGAGAACGTCAGGGTCAAGGGTTGCGATGGCCTGCAGGGGAATCGCTGTGAGGGCGAGTGCGAGGCCCAGGCTGATCGCCGCCGGAATCCACAGTCGGCGGTCGGCGTGCGCGTCGACCTCCCGCGCGATGAGAGCGAAGAACAGCGGCATGAGGGTGACAAAGACCATGCGCAGTCGACCGACCGGTACCCGATCGAGAAGCAGCAGCTGAGCGAGGGCATCCCACCCGGGCACGAGCAGGTAGGCCAGCATGACAACGAGTGACACGAGGGCACCCAGCAGCACGAGGTCGAGGCGGCCGTCGCGACGGCGACCGCGGACGAGCATCCAGATCACGCCCGGAATCAGGAAGACGGCCAGCAGGATCGCCGCGGCCGACTCCGACGGGTTCGGCCCCAGAATCGAGCCGGCCGACGTCTGGAACGTCTGGCCCCAGGGCGCTCCGGCAATGCCGGTCAGAAACGGGTCTTCGACGAGCAGGCGACCCGTCGGGTCGCTGCGCTCACCGGGGTACACGGTGGAGGTGACGGCTTCGATCGTGGCCGAGCGCGTCACCACCCAGAGCGCAACGACGATGGCGGCCACGGCTCCTGCGGCAACCAGCGGAGACAGTCGGCCAAACACCCGTCGGGCAGCCTCGCGGCTGAACGGTCGTTCGTGGGCCACCACCCCCAGCGCGAAGAAGAGGAAGACCAGCAGGGGCGGCACAAGGAACGGCACATAGAGCCCGATGACCGCGGTGACGGCCAACCACCCGAGCAGGGCAGACCAGACCACGCGCACCCAGAGTCGCTCGTCGCGGATGATCCACAAAATGCCCGCCATAGCCAGCAGGCTCCAGGCCGTCGGCCACAGCTGATTGGGGCCGTACCACCACTGGAACATCGGAGAGAACCACACGGCGCACGCGATGAGGGCGGCCGTCATCGGCCGCCGGGGTACCAGCGTGACGACGAGCAGGTACGCCCCACTCACGAGGGCGATCGCGGGAATCCACCACTGCCACGCCGTTCCGCCGTCGAGGCCGAACAAGAAGAAGCCCCACAGGTGCGGCCGGAAGACGGTTGACCAGTCGGCCGACGGCAGCTCCATGAGCACCGTGGCATCCATGCCCCCCGGAAACACGCCGTTGACCACGGGGAAACCCTGCTGAATCTGCGACGTGATCCAGCCCTGTGCGGTCAACCACTCGTCCTGACGGATCGGGCGTGGGCCGCCGAGAATGACCCGAGGGTCGAGCCCGGTACCGAACGTCGCCCACCATGCACCGGCCGACGTGCCGCTGACCCGCAGAGCGATCAACAGCGCAGCGCCCAGGCTGACGAGGGCAGGAAACCAGGCGACAACGCGCCAGTTCGGCAGGCCAGAGGGGCGGGGGGCGACGGCCTCGTGCCACCGGTCGCGCAGCGGTGGTCGCGCGGGGGCAGCGGGCACGGCATCGCTCCAGGGGTCGGGGTGGGTGGCGGGGGCAGCCCCGCGTCGACTGCCGACCAGTCTAGAGCGGGGTCAACGGGCCGCCATGATCGACCGGATGCGCGTGGCATCGCCCCAGACAGCGGGCGAGTCATACGGCCGATCCGCGAAGGCTCCGTATTCGAGGGCAATCGGAAGCCCCTGCTCGGCGATAAAGCGCTCCACCCTCTCGCGTAGCGGAACCGCCTCGCCCGAGCAGCAGTTGATCACCCCGGTCTCGCCTCGCGCCTGCACGACCGCCGCGATCTGACGACCGAGCTCATCGACATCGATGAAGTCGTAACGGTTGCGCCCGCTCGTGAACGGGAAGGTCGTGCGGCCCTCATCGACAGCCTGCAGAAGCTTCGTGAAGACGGACTGGTTGAAACGGTCGTCACCGACGATGTAGTACGACCGAACCCAGGCGAGTTCGATGCGGTCGGCGAGAGCCAGGGTCGCGGCTCGGCGGAGGGCATCCTTCGCAATGCCATACAGGCTCAGCGGGTTCGTCGGAGTCTGCGCATCGATCGCACCCTCCCAGTAGCCGACCTCGTGCATCGAGCCGAGCACGACGAGGCGAGGCACGCCCGCGTCAACGACCGCCTCGAGAAACCGGAAGTGCGCCGAGACGTTCTCGATGTGCGAGGGGGCATTGTGGGCAAAGCCGTCTTGCCACGCGAGGTGCACGACCGCATCGATCTCGCCCTCGACAGCGGCGGCCAGGTCGAACGCGGGGTCGAGCACATCGGCCACCAGAACCTCTGCACGCGAGTCAATCTGCAGCGGTCGGCGAACACTCTGTCGCGCCACAGCGACCACCCGAGCACCGTCATCAAGGAGGGCCGGAACCAGATGACGCCCGATGTAGCCCGCGGCCCCCGTCACCACGATCGTCGCCATGCATCTCCCCGGAATTCGCGTCGTACGGGCCCGCCAGAGCGAGCGCCCGGCAGTACCTGCCCTATGCTCAGCGTAACCGTCGACAGGGCCGTCGCGTTTCCGATGACCACCGACCGCGCGTGACGTGAAGACAATGACTCAGACTCCATCGCTCTCTGCCCAGCCTTTGCCGACGTCTCCGCGGCGAGCCCTCTACTACCTCCTCTACGACGAGCGCGGCGCCGTCGACGACTACATCGTCTACGCCCTCGAGCACCTGCGCCCGTTCGCCGAGCGCATCGTCGTGATCGTCAACGGCGCCCTCACCGACGTCGGACGAGAGCGGCTCGATGCCGTTGCCGACACGGTGGTGCATCGTGCCAACACGGGCTTTGACGTCGGCGGGTTCCAGGAGGCGCTCGCGCTCGACGGGCCCGACGGTCTCGCAGCTTTCGACGAGGTCATCCTCACCAACTACACCTGGTTTGGCCCCGTTCGGCCGCTCGCGCCGTTGTTCGAGCGCATGGATGCGCTGCCGATCGACTTCTGGGGCATCACCGATCACGGCGACTACACGCCGAACCCGTTCACCGGTACCGGTACCCTGCCGGCGCACATCCAGTCGCACTGGATCGCCGTGCGCCGCGCTGTGCTCGATTCGCCCGACTGGTGGCGCTACTGGCGCGAGATGCCCGAGATCACGTCGTACCGCGACTCGGTGCTGCATCATGAGGCGCGCTTCACCGCATACTTCGAGGAGGCCGGCTTCGTCTCAGCGGTCGCCTTCCCGCACGAGAACTACCCGGCAACTCCCAACCCCGCCTCCGATAGCGCGCACCTGCTGCTGCGAGACGGCTGCCCGATGTTCAAGCGTCGACTTCTCTTCCAAGACCCGCTGTACCTCGACCGCCACGCCATCATCGGTCGCTGGTTGGTCGACGCCGCGACGGAGGCCGGGTATCCGCCCGAGCTGATCTGGTCGAACATCGTCAAGAGCACGCCCCCGAAGGTGCTCAATACGACGGCGTCGATGCTCGAGGTGCTGCCCGACGTCGATCTCGGCTACGACACCGCTGCACCCTTGCGGGTGGCCGCGGCGGTGCACATCTTCTACGACGACATGACGGACGAGTTGCTCGACCGGGTGTGCTGGCTGCCAGGGCCGGTTGATCTCTATGTGACGACGCCCGACGACGAGCGGGCTGACCGCATCCGTGCCCGCATCGCCGACCGAGCCGACGCCGCCATCGCGCGCAGCGAGGTGCGCGTTCTGCCGAGCAACCGCGGACGCGACCAGAGCGCGTTTTACGTCGGGCTGCGCGACGTGATCATCGACGGCGACTACGACGTCATCGTCAAGATCCATTCGAAGAAGTCTGTGCAAGACGGTGCGACGATCGGGCGGTTCTTCAAGAAGCAGCAGCTCGGCAATCTGCTGCACTCACCCGGGTACGCGGCCAACCTGTTGCGGCTGTTCCAGCGCGAGCCGGGGCTCGGTGCGGTGTTTCCCCCCACGATCCACATCGGCCACCCCACGCTCGGTGGGGCCTGGTTCGGAAACCTCGAGAAGGCCCAGCAGCTCGCCGATGACGCGGGTATTCGGGTTCCGCTCGACGAGCTCTCGCCGCTGGCTCCCCTGGGCGGAATGTTCGCGGCACGCCCGCAAGCGCTGCGGCGGATGCTCGGGCGCGAGTGGAGCTACGACGATTACCCGAGCGAAGACGAGTACGGAGACGGCGCGCTCTCACACGTGCAAGAGCGCCTCGTCGCCTACGCGGCTGCCGAAGACGGCTTCCACACACGCACGGTTGCGCACGCGGGCTACATGGCCGTCAGTCACACCTACCTCGAGTACAAGCTCGATCAGGTGAGCAGCGCGGCGCAGGACTACGCGATCACGATGGTGCCCGACATCATCGACAACGCGCGACGGGGTCAGAGGCTCGCCCGCGGCGGCGCCTCCGTCTGGGTGCGCGAGTACCTGAACCTGAAGCACCCGCGCGTCATGGCGGCGGTCAAGCGCGTGCTACGGCCGGTGAGAGAATAGGGCAGACACTGTCGAACTGCCCGAGGAGGCTCAAGCGAACATGAGCAAACCGAGTGTCGCCGAGTCGTTCGACCCCCGCTCGAACAGCATCGGCTTCATCCGCTGGGCTCTCGCGTTCGTCGTCATCTTCTCGCACGCCGGCCCGCTTGCGGGCTTCTACGGCGGTCGCGACCTCGGAACCCAGTGGAGCGAAGAGCAGTCCTTCGGTGGCGTGGCCGTGGGCGGATTCTTCTTCTTCTCGGGCTATCTCATTACACAGAGCCGCCTGGGCCGGTCCTCCACAGCGCGATACTTCTGGCGCCGAATCCTTCGGATCATGCCGGCATTCTGGACAACGTTTCTCTTCACAGCATTTGTGCTCGCCCCGATCGCCTTCATGCGAGTGAACGGTTCCCTCGACGGCTTCTACACGACGGAGAACGACAACCCGTTCACGTACATCTCGAACAACATGTTTCTCGTGCTCTCGCAGCCCAGCATCGCGGGGCTCGGCCCGACGCTTCCGTACCCGAATGGAATCTGGAACGGGTCGGCCTGGACCCTTGCCTACGAGTTCGGGGCGTACATCATCGTTGGTGTTCTTGGACTGATCGGCGCTCTTCGCCACAAGATCTTCGCTGCGATCTTCGCGGTCGTGATCCTTGGACTGGCCACTTTGCAGTGGCTGCGTGTGGGCGACCTGTCTTTCGCCGGCGACCTCTTCACCGACTTCCGCGTGCTGCTCTTGCTCTCTCCTTTCGTGTTCGGGATGCTGTTCGCTCTGTTCGGGGATCGAATTCCACTCGACGGTCGAGTCGCCGCAGTCGCCCTCGTTATCGCCGCTCTGACGTACGGGTTGGGTGGTTGGCTGGTCATTGGGCAGTACCTCTTCTACTACTTCCTCATGTGGTTTGCGATCCGCGTGACGTTCCTCCGCAACTGGGAGAAGCCCGGTGACTTCTCCTACGGCATTTACATTTTCGCGTGGCCGATTCAGCAATTCGTGGCCTACTTCGGAGTGCACGAGTGGGGGTGGCTTGCGTACCACGTGATCGTGGTCGGAATCGTTCACGTGCTCGCCTTCTTGAGCTGGCACCTCGTGGAGAAACCTGCCATGAGTCTGAAGAACTGGACACCTCACTGGCTGGTCCGCGTGCGCGCAGTCACCGATCCGAAAGCAGAGCGCCTCCGCGCTCAGCTCGCACAGCGACTGTGGCCGACCGACGGAGGGACGACGGCCCGATGACGACAGCTCCAATGCAGACGCCACACCGGAACGTCGGAATCATGAGGCCGGCTCGATACATCCCTCTCGCTGTTGTCACCGCAGCGACGTTAGTCACCGGCATCATCGGGTTCGGCCTGACCGCAGGCGGAGCGACGGCGAACAAGAACGGCACTCCCGCTCCGGCGCCTGCACCCCCCGTGCTCGACATCGTGGAAGGAACCACCGATCCGGTTCTTCCGAGTACCTGTCGAATCCCTCTCGACCAGCTTGCAAAAGAACCGTGGGCACCCGAGAACGCGGCCGCATCGGACGCCGTCTGGACGGCGAACTCCGCGTTTCTTGGTCAGGCCTTCGTCGAGGGTGAAGACGGATTCGTCTTTTGGGGCGACATCCAAAACAACAACTTCTCTCAGGCCGTCGGTCGGCGCACGTTGTCGCAGGCCGAGCTGCAACAGTGGATAGATTCGCTTCGCACCGTGCGCGACCAGCTCGCCGAGGCTGGCATTGCCTTCTACGTTGTGCCCTCACCCGGTAAGTGGGACGTCTACCCCGAGAAACTGCCGGCCTGGGCGCGGTCGATCGACGGCTCTGGCCCTCTCGACCAGCTGCTCGCCGCCGCGCCCGATCTCCCGATCATCGACCTTCGTGCCGACCTGCGCGCCGCAGCGACAACCGTACCTGTGTACTCCACGGTGAATAGTCACTGGAGCGATTACGGCGCGTGGGTGGGCTGGCAGACCATCAGCCGGTGCATCGCGTCCCACGATGAAGCCTTCGCAGGCATCGACGTCCCTGCGATCGACGACATCGAGATCACCGAAGGGGGCAACGAGTTCGCGCAGTGGGGCTTCAGCGCACCGCAGCCGGACTGGAGCGTGCCCGTGTTGGCCGAGCCCCTCTTGCCCACGATCGTGATGATCGACGGAGAGCGGTCACAGACTCGAACCGACGAGCAGCGCCTCGGCCTCGAGGAGATGCCCGCCAGCACTCTCACGCCGGACGCACAGTCGCCCCTTCGTCTCTTGCTGGTCCGCGACTCTATGGGGGTGAGTCTGAGCCCCTGGGCGCAGCAGTCTTTCGAGCAGACCCGTCAAATTCGGCACGCCTTCGACCTCGGCGACCCCGCCTTGATACCCAACATCAGCCGCGAAGCGATCGACAATAACGTCGACATTGTGATCGTGCAGTTCGCTCAGCGACACCTCAACGCGCCTCCCGACCTCACGGAGGGCGGCTAGCCGCATCATTGCTCAGCGGGCGAAACGTCGACGGATGCGCGTCGTCGCCTTGTTCCAGACCACAACGGGGCCGCCGTTGCGTAGATAGAAGCCCGCCAGCTTCAGGTCGTTGACGACGCCCTTCTTGCGCTGCGGAGCGCGCAGCGGCGCCGCTGCGCCGCGAGTGGCAACGCTTTCCGCACCGGCGCGATCGCGAGCCGGGCGGGGGTCGCGCACGAAGCGCACGAGGGGCTCGAGCACAACCGGCCACAAGTACTGCTCACGAACGCGCGCGATGTTGGCCCGGGCTTCCGTCGCGAAGTCCTCATCGAAAAGCACGCGCTCAAGGGCCGCGGCCAGGCCTTCGACGTCACCATCGCGCACGACAACACCGAGCCGCTCTGCCTCAACCACGGCGGCGAAGTGATCGCCTTCCGTCACGACCATCGGCAGGCCGGCCCAGAGGTAGTCGAGGATGCGGGTGCGGAACGAGAACGTCGTCTCGATGTGATCGTGGTGGGTGCTGACTCCGGCGTCGGCCTCGAGCAGGTAGTTCGCGCGATCGGCGTATTCAACCCACGCATCGTTGAAGAAGACCACGCGATCAAGAACGCCGAGCTCCGCGGCGAGGTCGCGCGACGCACGAACGATCCCCATCACCGGCACGTCAGGGTGCGGGTGCGCCGTGCCCTGGAAGAACAGTCGCACCTCGGGGCGCGTCTCGCTCAGCGTTGCGACCGCCCGAATGAGCGTCTGCGGGTCGAACCAGTTGTACAAGCCTCCCGCCCAGAGCAGCACTTTGTCGTCGGCGCCGATGCCGGGCCGAACACCCTTGAGCACGGCGCGGCGGTGCTGCGGTGGAGTCGGATCGATGCCGAACGGCGCCACATCGATCAGCCCCGTGAGGTCGTCGTCGTTCTCGTAGACCTCCGGGGTCAATCGACCGAGAGCCGCGAGCTGACCGAGATAGAAGTGCCGCTGACGCTCTGACGCGCAGAGGAAGAAGTCGCCACGCGCTAGTTGCTCATTCAGGGAGGTCGTCGCCTCGGCAACGTGCCGTGTCCAGACCTCGCGCGGCAGCTCGCGCCCCTGTTCCAGCTGCTCAAGGTGCATCGGGTCGTAGACGTCGATCACCATGATCGTGTCGCTCGACCGAAGGCTCGGGAACGCCTCCAGAGCGTGGCCCTGGAAGATGATGACGTCCGCCTCGGCCTCGAGCTTCGCAAAGGTTCGGTCGTCGTGCGCACGGATGCGAACCACCTCGAACGGCGCAGATACAGGTTCAACCCGCGACATGCTCACGAGGGTCACCCGCGCATGGGGGGCGAGCGCGTGCGCCATGTTCCAGGCACGGATCGCCGGGCCGGCCAGCTTGGCCCCGATCGGATCACCGGTGATGATCACCACTCGAGGCGTCGACGCACCACCCAGAACAGCGAAAGCCGACACGATGGACTCGTAGCCCTCGCGATACCGCTCGTCTTCGGAGGCCGGCACATCGGTGTTGCCGAAGAGCTGGGCGATCCCCGCATCAGACACGACTCGATTCGCCTGGATCTCGTCGCGGGAGGCACGGAGGGTCGGCAAGTGCTCGACGAACTGATCGATCGCGAAGGGCGCGGTGAGGGCATCCTTGGCGATCATCACCTGCTGCTGCTCGTCTCGCGGCGCTCGGATATCGAGAATCGTCGAGTCGACGCCGCCGCGCGCCACGGCTCGACGTACGGCCAACGCCATCGCCGCCGGCAAGGCCGCAGCCAGCGCCTCGTCACCGAGGTTCTTGTACAGCGTGAAGAGCGCATTGCGCTCGAGGAGGTACTGCTCGCGGAACTGACCGAACGAGCCCATCGAAGCGTGGTGCTTGTGGAAGGCGACCGACTCCGGCGCGTAGGCGAAGCGCCAACCGGCCAGGTTCAGTCTCCACCCGAGATCGACATCTTCGAAGAACATGAAGTAGCGCTCATCGAACCCGCCGAGAGCGTCGAAAACATGCCGCCGCACGAACATGGCCGAGCCGGTGCCGAACAGCACGTCGCTGCGCTGCGGCATCGACGGCGAGAAGCGCTCGGCGGTGAAGGGCTTGTACCCCATGCCGTACCAGGTCAGGCCGGCATCGATGAAGTCGACGTTGCGACCCTCCCAGTCGAGCACCCGACTCGCGACGGCGCCGATGCGCGACGACTCGTCGAAGCGCGCAACGGCGGCACGCACCCACCGCGGGTCAGGGCGGGCGTCATTGTTGAGGAAGGCGACGATCTCGCCCCGACTGTGGCGCACGCCGAGGTTGCAGCCGCCGGCGAACCCGAGGTTCTGCGACGACTCAACGAGGGTGATGCGGTCGCCCAGCTGACGGAGGCGCTCACCACTGTCGTCGCCCGAGCCGTTTTCGACCACGATGATCTCGAGCCGATCGCGAGGCCAATCCACCGCCTCGAGGTGTTCGATGGCCGTCAGCGTGTCGCTCGTGCCACGGAAGTTCACCAGCACCACCGAAACGGTCGGAGCGGTCGCACGAGTCATGTTGCGGGGCCTTTCGACGGGGCGGCGGCTCGCGACAGTCTACTAGCGGGCGTTACGGCGTCCGGCCGCCGTCGGCCGGCCGATCGCCACCCCTCAGCCAGAGTGCGGTGTGATCGACCAAACGCACGATGCGGCGCGAGCGCAATCTCGAGATCTCCGACTCCAGGGCCGCGGTGTGCAGACGCAAAAGCGAGTTCGCTTCTTCGAGTTCGTCGACGCGGCGCTGCTTGCTCTCGATGAACCGTCGACGAATCTCTTCTGCGTCTGCCGCGACCACCTCGGCACCGGAGGCTCGTAGCCGTGCTGACTCGGCGTTGTCGTAGAGCGCGTCGGCCCGCCTCGGCAGGGTGGAGTCGGCCAGTACCCGGTCCTCCGTGAACCAGCCGCGTGCTATCCCGTCGGCAATCTGCTCGTCATCGGGATGACGAATGATGTAGGTCTCCTCCAAGGTTCCCGCCAACAGGCGACGGTAGTCGCGCAACCCGTGATGGTTGGGGCTCGGCTTCAGCTCCGGATTCGCGGCAAAAGCAAGTCCCGCGTTCCGCACTTTCCGCTCGAACTGCTCCCACGAGCGCCACGGAAGATGCAGCACCTCCAATGCGAGCTCGGCGGGCGGTCTGCCCCTGCTCGGAGTGCTCACGAAGTGATTGCCGTGCAGCACGGTCACGTCCGGATCAGCCACGTGCATCGTGTCGAAGGTGGAGTGGTCGTGCAGGCCGACTCGGAACAGCATCTCCAAAGGCCGCACGTCGCGGTAGACGAGGCGATCGAGACCCGTGCCCGAGCGCGCGGGCGGGCCGGTCATGTCGACGACCGACACCGGGAACGCTCCGATCTCAGGGTCGTACTGCTCGACGGCATCGTGGATGCGGAGCGCGCGGTCGATCGGCATCCAGAACTCGTCGGCATCCGCATTGATCACCCAGTCGGCATGGTGACGCGTCGCCGCGTCTCTCGCCATTCCAGACACCACACGGCTCTGCTGCTTCTTGTGCTCCGGATCGTGCCGCAGATCGACGTCATGGTCGCGAGCAAACTCTTCGATGATCTCGACCGTGCCGTCGGCCGACCCATTGTCGGTAATGACGAAGACGTCGACCCCTTGCTCGGCATGGTGCTGCAGCATCGCGCCGACGATGTCCGCTTCATCGCGCACCATCAGGGTCAGAGCGAGTCTCATGGCGCCTTCCTCGGCCGTGCGCGCCGCGGGAGGGATCGCGCGCAGCGTGAGCGCTCATTATCGCGACGACAAAGAAAAGCGGTCAATTCGCTGAGCGATATTCGTCGATCAACGAAGGAGCTCGCGCAGTCGATCGGCAAGCGGTTCGGCCAGCGCCGTCAACATGGTGGTCGTCAGGTGCGAACTCGGCGAGTCTTGGTAGACGACGATGCTGCCAAGGATGCTCGCACATCGGCGATCGTCGCAGAAGTCTTCCGTCACGTCGATGACGGGTAGCCCGAACTCGGCGGCGAGCGGCGTCAGCCGATCCGGAGTAACCGACAGCGCCTCGTCAACCGGAGCGGAACAGGTCAGCGCGGCGGTGATATCCCGATAGTTCTCGTCAAGGCACTCGAAAGCGGAACGAGGATGCAACGGCACGTCGACGAAGAGGGCGAGGGGAGCATCCAGCCCCGCCAACGCCTCAATCGACCCCCTGACGTCCTGTGCAGGCGTAGATGAGCCACGGAACGCTCCGAAGAGAATGAGGTCGAAGTCTCCCGCAGCAAGTTGCTCGATGATGTCATCGCCACCCCAGCAGGCGTCGGCTCGGAGGCCATCGCAATTCATACCCACGAATGTCGTGAGACTCCAGGCCTCCGCGCTCGCTGCCTCCACGAGACCCGGAATCCAGTGGGCTGCGTGCGAGTCCCCGACCAGCGCGAGGCGAAGCGACGACGACGGATCGCCGTACTCACAGCGATAGGGCCCCGACGCATCGAAGTCGAAACAGTCGTACATCACGGCGTAGTCGACGCCACGGTCAGGAATCTGCGGCCGCAAGTCGGCGACTGACTGCGGGGCACTTGTCGGCACCGGCCGGGTGAGGTCGGGACCAGCCGCGGCTCCGGGCGAGCGGAATAGCGAGACACCCAGAACAGCGCTCGCCCCCAGCGCTACAGCAATCGCCACAGTCATTCCGACCAGCCCCGGCACGAACCGACGAGCGCGCGACCGCTGCCAGACGACCCCGTAACGAAACGGGTCTTCGATGCCGCGCTTGCTGAACTCTGCGAGCACAATCACCACAACCACGAGGACGACCTTGTCGATGGTGGTCAGTGGTCTCCCCAGAGCAGACGGCGCGATCACGATGATCGGCCAGTGCCAGAGGTAGATGCCGTACGACAGGTCGCCAATGCGCTCGATGGGCCGGAAGTTGCCGAACCGTGCAGGAGTAGCCGGAATCGCGGCCGCGCCTGCCCACAACAGGAGGACTGTGCCGAGAACCGGCACGATGGCGGCGACACCCGGAAAGGGTGTTCCTTCGACGATGAAGAAGATGGAGGCAAGAACGGCCGCCAACCCAAGCCATGAGGATCCGGCAGCGACCACAACAGTACGACGGGGCAGCGCACGAGCGTCCGCGAGCGGCGGGAGAAACGCCAACGCTGCACCGGCCGCGAACTCCCAAGCGCGGGTCGCCGTCGAGAAATAGGCCACACCGGGCTCGGCCGCCGTCATCCAGAGCGAATAGCCGAACGACGCGAGACCGACGAGCGCGATCGCGATCGCCCACGCCGGTCGCACAAGGTCGGCACGCGCGCGCCGGGTGATCAGCGCCGCCGTCGCCAGAGCCGCGATCAGAATGACGGGCCACGCCAGGTAGAACTGCTCTTCGGCCGAAAGAGACCAGAAATGCTGAGTGGGCAGAGGGGCCTGATCTCGGGCGAGATAGTCGACAGAGCTCGCGGCGAGCGTCCAGTTCTGCACATACAGCGTCGAGGCGATGACGCCTTCCAGTGCCGGGCGCCACGCGGACGGAGGAGACCAGAGGGCGATCGCCACCGACGTTGCGATGAGCACCGCGGTGGCAAGCGGAAGCAGTCGAAGAGCTCGCCTGCCCCAGAAGGCGACGACATCGACACGGCCATGACGGTCAACGTCTCGCAGTAGGTGCGCCGTAATGAGAAAGCCTGAGATGACGAAGAACACATCGACCCCGGTGAAGCCACCGGGGAATCGCTCTGGCCAGAGGTGGTACGCGAGCACCATGCCCACGGCGAGGGCACGAACGAACTGGATGTCGCGCCGCACCTCACGCTGCTCACCCGCACGCGAACCCGCCCGAATGGGTGTCATCACGGCTTGAGCAGGCACTGCACTACTGTAGGCGGGCTCGAACAGTGCCGCCTCACCGACGCTCGGCCACGACAGATCGCGCCGACCTTCCGCCTAGACTGATGCCTGGTGCATATCGGTGCGCTGTCCGGCAGTGGTCCCCCTCGCCGCCCAGGCTCCCCGTCGGGGCACCGCCACCTCCGCAGTCCAGACGAAAGACTTCTGACATGACGAGCGAATCGGCTCAGGCACGGTTCGCCGCCCTCGAGCGGCAGCCTTTCGTGTCGACGGTCAGCGCCCGCAGCCTGCGCGGGGCGATCGCTTCTCTGCGAGAGATCGTTCGCCATCGTGAAATGCTGGGCTTGCTCGTTCGCCGTGATGTGCGGTCGCGGTACAAAGACAGTGCACTCGGTCTGGTGTGGAGCCTCGTTCGGCCCCTCGTGCAGCTGCTGATCTACTACATCGTGATCGGCCGATTCCTCGGCGCTGAGCGCGGAATTCCTGAGTTTGCGATCTACATCTTCGCGGGCCTCACGGCCTACGGTCTGTTCTCGGAGATCGTCAGCAGCGGCACCACCTCGATTCTCGGCAACGCCGGCATCGTGAAGAAAGTCTGGCTTCCGCGTGAAGTCTTTCCTCTGGCGTCGGTGGGTTCGGCGCTCTTCAACTTCGCGATGCAGCTGCTGATCCTCATCGGTGCCACCATCGTTCTCGGCAGCTTCCCCTGGGCAATCGAACTCGCGTACGCCCTCCCCGGCCTCCTTGTACTGCTCACCTGGGGCCTCGCCCTGGCGCTGCTGCTCTCCGCGATCAACGTTTACCTCCGAGACGTCGGGTACCTCGTCGAGGTCTTGGTCATGTTGCTGATGTGGGCCTCGCCCATCGTCTACTCGTGGCAAATGGTGCGAGACATCGTCGGCCCGGGCCTGCTGCTCGAGCTCTACACCAACAACCCGATTACCCTCGCGGTGCTGGCCTTCCAGAAGGCGTTCTGGACTGCAGGAGCAGAGAGCGGCGCGGCGTTCCCTGCCGACCTCGAGCTTCGCCTCGTCATCGCGATCGCCGTGGGCACCCTGGCGGTCTTCCTCGCGCAGCGCGTGTTCGCTCGCCTGCAGGGCAACTTCGCCCAGGAGCTCTGATCACCATGCCCCCCGGCGCCTCCGCCCCTGACGAGATGATCGACGCCCCCGAGATCGTGCGCATCGATCACGTGTCAAAGCGCTTCACATTGCGCAAAGACAAGTCGCTGAAAGAGCGCATCGTGACCCTTGGCGCGCTCGGCCGGCGACACCGGGAAGACTTCTGGGCCCTCCGCGACGTTTCGCTGAGCATCCGCGCCGGCTCGACGGTCGGCCTGATCGGGCACAACGGATCCGGTAAGTCGACACTGCTCAAGGTCATCGGCGGCATCATCGACCCGTCGTCGGGCGACGTCAGCCGACGGGGGCGCATCGCCGCACTGCTCGAACTGGGTGCGGGCTTTCACCCCGACCTCACGGGGCGCGAGAACGTTTACCTGAACGCGTCGATCCTCGGCCTGTCGCGGCACGAGACCGATGAGCGACTCGACGCGATCCTCGACTTTGCGAGCATCGGTGAGTTCATCGACACGCAGGTCAAGTTCTACTCCTCGGGCATGTACGTGCGACTGGCCTTTGCCGTCGCGATCAACACCGACCCCGACCTGCTGCTTGTGGACGAAGTTCTCGCAGTCGGTGATGAAGCGTTCCAGCGCAAGTGCCTCGACAAGATCCGAGAGTTTCAGGCCGAAGGGCGCACGATCATTCTTGTGTCGCACTCGCTCGGCCAAGTGACGGAGCTCTGCGATCGCGTGATCCTGCTCAACGCAGGCTCGGTGGTGCACGACGGCGACGCCCATGACGCTGTCGCTGCTTTCCGCGACATCCTTGAGCAGCGACGCCTCGACGGGCTGGGGATGACCGCCGAGCAGGTTGCTGCCGAAGGGCACATCCTCGGCGTGAGTGCGCATCCTGCCGGCGACCCCGACCGCACGGTGCTTCGAGCAGGCGACGACCTGATCATCGATGTCGTGCTCGAAGCAGAGAAGGGCATGCGCGACTGGAAGTGCGGCATCCAGATCGACAACGCCTCCGGTCAGGTGGTCTACGGCACGACGACCGAGCGGATGGGTGTCGACGTCGGTGAGCTGCGCGAACGGCGCCACCTGCGGTTCCGACTCGCCGACACGCGCTTCGGCCCGGGCAAGTACTTCGTGAGCGTTTCCCTCATGACGACAACCGGCATTCATGTGCACGACTGGCCCCAGTCCGCGAGCTTCGACGCCGACGACTATCGCGTCGCAGTCGGAACCGTGCACGCGATTCCGACTCTGGAGTCTCCGGCCGGTGACGGCGCCTGACAACACCCCGCCACGCGCGATGACGGTGAAGCGCGTCGCTGCAGGACTCGCTCGCCGCGCACGCCGCGTTGTCGGCAGGATGCGCGCGCATCTCAGCGTCATGCGCGGTCGTGCGGCCAAGCGTCGTGCTGCCGCCCGAACCGCTGCCCACGTGCGAGCCGCGCTGCGATCCCGGCAGTCACCCGAACGGCTGCTCGGAACCCCCCACCCCGATTCCCTTGCCGTCGTGGTGTGTCTCTGGAACAGGCCGCACCGCATTGGCGCGATTCTCACGATGCTCGATCGTCAGCACACCAACCGGCGGCTCCGACTCATCCTCTGGAACAACCAGCCGCGCGACGTCGAGCGCTACCGCGACGCGGTGCGGCGGTACCGGCCAAGCGGAGCACTCGACAGCGTCGAATTCACCGCGTCACCCCACAACATCGGGGGCATCGCTCGATTCGTGGCGATGCGTCACCGGGTGAACGATGGCTATCGCGGGCCTTTCATCATGCTCGACGATGATCAAGACGTCAGCCCGAGCTTCATCACTGATCTTCTCGCGGTGGCAGGCGCACGCACGGTCGCCGGCCTGTGGGCGTGGCGCACCGGCGAGACCTACTGGGAGCGCACGCGCGCCGACGGTCCTGGGCAACCCGTCGACTACGTCGGCACAGGGGGCAGTGTGTGCGACGCGGAGCTCGTCGCGCACGACGAGTTCTTCACGGGCATCCCGCCCCGATTCGTCTTTCTCGAGGACATGTGGATGAGTTGGCTCGCCGCCGCCAACGGCTGGCGCGTCGTGAGCGCCGACACTCCGGTCGCGTTTGTCGAGGGCGATACCGACCAATACCACGCGCTCATCGCAGCGAAAAACGAGTTCTACGACTGGTTGCGCGAGCCGGGCAACTTACCCCAGTGGGGGCGCGCTACCGGGTCGTCGGCAGATTGACCAGGTACTGGCCGTAGCCGCTCTTCACGAGAGGCGCGGCAAGAGCAAGAAGCTGCTCGTCGCTGATCCAGCCGGCGCGCCAGGCGATCTCTTCAATGCAGCCGATCTTGAAGCCCTGGCGGTCTTCGATCACGCGAACGTACTCCGACGCCTGCATCATCGACTCGAATGTGCCCGTGTCGAGCCACGCGGTGCCCCGATCGAGCACCTGCACCTGCAAGCGGCCCTCCGTCAGGTAGTGCTCGTTCACGGTCGAGATCTCGAGCTCACCCCGCGCACTCGGAGTAATCGACTTCGCGACCTCGACTACGGAGTTGTCGTAGAAGTACAGACCGGGAACGGCGAACATGCTCTTGGGGTGCTGCGGCTTCTCTTCGATCGAGATCGCCCGCATGTCGGCGTCGAACTCGACGACACCGTAGGCGGTCGGGTCGGCAACCTGGTAGGCGAAGATCAGTCCGCCGTCGATGCTCGTGTGCTGACGCAGTGATGAGCCCAAACCGGAGCCGTGGAAGATGTTGTCGCCAAGGACCAGGGCGACGCTGTCGTCGCCGATGAACTCTTCGCCGATGATGAAGGCCTGAGCCAGGCCGTCGGGGCTCGGCTGCACCGCGTACTCGAGGCGCACTCCGAGCTCGGAGCCGTCGCCCAGGAGGGCGCGGAACTGATCGTTGTACTCCGGCGTCGTGATGATCAAGATCTCGCGAATGTCGGCCATCATCAAGGTCGACAGCGGGTAGTAGATCATCGGCTTGTCGTAGATCGGCATCAGCTGCTTCGAGATGCCTTTGGTGATCGGCCAGAGACGGGTTCCGGAGCCCCCCGCGAGAATGATGCCCTTCATGGTCTTCAGCCTAGCCGGGGGCGAGAGACCCCCTCTGCCGCCCTGACAACCGTTGCCCGAATGCAGCCAATGAGCCCTGGAGAGAATCTCATAGACTGCGAACCGTCTCGGCCGTGAGGTCGACCACCCTGCCATCGAGGAAAGCGAGAGCGCGTGCGTCGTCACTACCGCCGATTCTCGCTGGCTGCAGCGACGACCATCATCTGCCTCATGTTCGGGGCACTGGCGGTTAGCCCCCCACCAGCGAACTCTGCCGCACGTGACACGGTCATCAGGCTGACGTCACCGTCATCGATCGGTGACACGTTCATCTACGACACACCTCCGGTCTCTACCTCTGTGCGTACCCTGACGATCGACCTGACTCCGCTCGGCGACATGTCCTCTTTCTCCTCATGGGTCGCGTTCCTCAATGACGGCACAGGTGGCAGATCGGTGCCGGTGCGCGTTCAAGGGGGCGCTGCCACCATCAGCCACCCCACCGCCCTCTTCCCGGCAGCTCGGGGGTACTCCCTTGACATCCAGGGAACCAGTGCTGACTCGCAACGAAGCCTTCTGCTGCAGCTGAGCCTCGACGCCCGCCAGGGCATCGGCACCGACGCCAGTGTCGTGTGGAGCATCGATGAGTTCGATCGAGTTTTTGGCTACACGCAGACCGCCTGGGGTTTTTCGACCCCGCACGTTAACGCGATCGTCGTTCACCCCGGCGACACGATCACCTTCGTGGCGCAGCCTGGCATGTTCACGTCTGGAAGAACCGGGCTGATGCAGAACGCGACCTCCATCGGCACGTTCATAACGCCAAACCGCAACGTCGAGACCCGCGCGTGGGCATCCAGCGATGGATCGCGACTCACCATCGAGGTTCCCCGCCCATTCTGGTGGGACGAAGCCGGAACAGAGGTGCGCGTCAGTGCCTCCGTGGAGGGCGACAGCGGAGACTTGAGGGAGTATCTGGGCGTGGGGTATCCGACCACCTTCCCCCGCACGCTCACGCAAACTGACGTCGACCGCGTCGGGGGCGCAAACCGCTTTGACGTCGCCAACAGGGTCGCCGAGCGCTCGTACCCCGATGGCGCGCCGGTCGTTGTCGTCGCGAACGGCATCACCTACCCTGACGCGCTGAGCGGGGCTGCCGCGGCGGCGTTCCTCGAAGGCCCTTTGCTGCTCACGCGTGCCGATGCCCTCTCGCCCGGGGTCGCCGCGACGATCACCCGACTCGGTGCCGCCCGCGTCGTCGTCGCCGGGGGCCCGCAAGCGGTCGCTGACGAGGTCATCGCCGAGCTCGAGGCAATCCCAGGGGTCACCCGTGTCGAGCGCATCGATGGCGACGACCGTTTCGCCACCTCGCGGGCGCTCGCGGATGAGGTGTTCGGCGCTGCAGGCTCTTCCGTCGCCTACCTGGCGACCGGCCTGAACTTCCCGGACGCGCTCTCGGCGAGCGCCGCGGCTGGAAGAGTTGATGCCCCGGTCATCCTCATCGATGGACGTGTGCCAACCCTCGACTCCGAGACCATGGCCCTACTCGATTCTCTGGGCGTTGAGCGAGTCGTGATCGTTGGCGGCGCCAACTCTGTGTCGATCGACCTCGAACGGAACCTGCGGTTGTCCGGCTTGTTCGCGAACGTTCGACGACTTTCCGGCAACGACCGCTACGAAACCTCATCAAACATCGCCCGTGATGCGTTCCCTCAAGCGGCCCGCGTGTTTATCGCGACAGGCGTCACCTTTCCGGATGCCCTCGCCGGAGCCGCGTGGGCCGCGGCGAGCGACTCCCCGCTCATCGTGGTGCCCGGCGGTTGTGTGCCCTCCCGCGTCGTTCGTGACCTCACCAACTACCAGGTTGACGCGATCACAATTCTTGGCGGCACGAGCGCGGTGAGCTCGTCGGTCGAGGCACTCTCGGCATGTCCCGGCTTCGCCTGGCCGGAGCGCTGACATCACACATTGGCCTGCAGGCCCACCCGCACAGGGATGTGATCAGCGTGCGCCCTCACGCTGACCATCGGCCTCGGCATCGAGCGCCGCGTACCACGCCCACACCTCGTCGAAGCGGGGCAGCAGCCCGAGCGCCTCTGCCTGCGCGAGCGAGGGCGCCTCGAGGTCTTTCGGCGACAGCAACGGCTCACCCGCCTCCGCCGGAAAGACCAGCCCCACCTGTTCGTCGAGGGGGTTCACAGCGTGCTCGCGCGTCGGGTTGTACGTGTCGGTGACGAGGTATGACACCGTCGCGTTATCCGTGAGGGCGACGAAGGCGTGACCGAGACCCTCGGCGAGATAGATGGCGCGGCGGTCGACGTCGTCGAGCAGCACGGTGTCCCACTGTCCGAAGGTCGGCGAGCCGACCCGCACGTCGATTGCGAAGTCGAGCACGGCCCCGTGCAGGCACGTCACGTACTTTGCCTGGCCGGGCGGCAGCTCCGCGAAGTGGATGCCCCGCACGACGCCGCGCTTCGAGACGGAGGTGTTTCCTTGCCGAAGCGTCAGAGAGTGGCCGACGGCCTCTTCGAGCCGATCGTGCCGATACCACTCGAGAAACACCCCACGGTCGTCACCCCGCAAGATCGGGGTGATCTCGTAGGCATCAGGAATAGAGAGCTCGCGAATCTGCACGAGCACCGAGCCTAACGCGCCCCCGGGGGCTGCACGAGATCGCGCACCACGTCGATGGGGCCACGGGCGAACCGTGCGTAATCGCCGCGCACCCACCGACGCAGCACCCCAACGACTCGCAACGGCTGCCATCGCGGAGCCTGCTCGCGCGCGGCCTCGAACGCGAGCTTCTGACGCACGTCGCGGAGCCTCTCGGCTGAGACCCCCCAGTCGGCAGCGCGCTCGGCAAGGGCGGCAGCGCGCGCAACCAGCCGAGCTGCACGGTCAGCTCGCGGCTCGCGCAGCTTCTGCCAGCGGCGCCCCCAGGTGACGCGACCCGCGCCGATGACATTCGCGTCGTGCTGCCGATAATCGAGCAGAGGCTGATCGATCAAGCGCAGACCATCGCGCGCTGCGGCGACCGCCGCGAGCCACTCGTCGTGCACCCAGCTCGCCGGAAAAGGTCGAGCTTCTCGGGCGAGTTCGGCACGCACCACCACCGTCGCCCCCGTGACCAGATTGCGGCGAAGCAGCACGGGCCACGCGTCTCCTGCCTCGAGGGCGGCCCGCTCGGAACGCGTGGCCTCAACGACCTCCAAGAGTCGGGCTCCCGTGTCACGACCTTCGGCGTCGATGAGCCGCGCATCACTATGGACAAGCGAGACACTCGGGTCATCGAACGCCCGCACCAGGCGCCCGAGACGCCCGGCGGGCCACACGTCATCCTGATCAGACAGTGCGATGAGCGGACTGCTGCACGCGGCAATGGTCGACTCGAAGTTCGCCGTAACGCCGAGCGGAGCATCCCGACGAATGATGGTCACCTGTGTCGAGAAGGCGGGGTCGGACGCCCGCGCCTGGGCCACCACACGCTCGACCTCCGCAAGAGTGTCGTCGGTGGACGCGTCGTCACCGACCACCAGTTCGCGCGGCGGGGGAACCTGCGTGAGGATGCTCGCCACCTGCTCGGCCACGAATCGTGCTCCGTTGTGGGTGCAGAGCGCCACCGAGACAGCGAGGGGTTCGGGCGCGTCGACCACGCCGATCAGCCTAGAGCGACGCGGATACGATGGGCGCACCATGAACGCGAACAACGACCGCCTACCCCGTGTCGGGGTCGTCACGGTCGCGTACCGCTCTGATGCTGTCCTGCCGGCCTTCCTCGATTCCGTTCGGGCGTCGACCGGAGTTGCCGTGAGCATCGTCGTCGCTGACAATTGCCCGGCAGACGGCGACGGCGCGCGAAGTGCCGCAGCGGCCGTCGACGCGGTGTACCTTCCCCTCGACCACAACCCGGGTTACGGGGCTGCGGCAAACGCGGGTGTCGCGGCGCTGGGGCAGAGCGTCGATTGGCTGGTGATCAGCAACCCCGACGTCATCGTGCAACCAGACACGATCAGCACCCTCGTCGGGTCGGCGGAAGCGACGACCGACGTTGGCGCGGTGGGGCCGCGGGTGCTCAACCCCGACGGCACCATCTACCCATCGGCACGCGCAGTTCCTTCACTGCGCACGGGAATCGGCCACGCGCTCTTCGTGCGGGTCTGGCCCCGCAACCCCTTCACCGCCCGCTACCACCAAGCGGATCAGACAGCGAGCGGCCGACGCGACACCGGGTGGCTGTCGGGGGCGTGCCTGCTACTGCCACGGGCGGCGTTCGAGCGAGTCGGCGGGTTCGACGAGGGGTACTTCATGTACTTCGAAGATGTCGATCTGGGCTACCGCCTGGGCAAGGCGGGGCTGCGCAGCATTTACGAACCTGCGGCAGTTGTCACCCACACGGGCGCGCACTCCACCGACGGCGAGTCAGCCGCGATGCTTGAGGCCCACCATGACAGTGCTCGACGATTCATCAAGGCCAAGTACCGCGGCTGGGCACTGTGGCCCCTGCGGGTCGTTATCAACGCCGGGCTGCGGGTACGGGCCGCGGTGCTTACGCGCACCACGAGGCCCTGAAGCCGACGGCTAGACTTTCGGTCATGAGATTGCTCGTGACCGGCGGGGCCGGCTTCATCGGCTCGAACTTCGTGCA